>Ga0181519_10003426_pt1 | contig 13059 bp, 13 predicted proteins | sample PEATcosm2014_Bin_26_FD_121102 | JGI IMG/M metagenome (GOLD analysis project Ga0181519, IMG submission 121102) | Peatland microbial communities from MTU Mesocosm Facility, Houghton, MI, USA - PEATcosm2014_Bin02_10_metaG | ecosystem: Environmental > Terrestrial > Soil > Wetlands > Peat | place... | reverse complement strand
CGCCTGGGCGGGGTCGTAGACACCGCACGGAAGGTCGCAGTGGGCGGCGATCGTCTTCGGCGCCGACACGAGGTCGGTCACGGTGAGGAGTCGGTCGATGAGGCGCATGGCGTGATCTCCTGATGTCGCTCTGAGGTCCCGGGCCAGGTGGCGCCGGTCACAATCTGATTATGCCCAAGACTGTAGCGATGAACCATCGGAACCGCACCACGGGCAAAGCGCTCGTGGGCCTGGGCATCGCGGGTGTCGCCACGATGGCGCTCGTCTTCGCCCGTCGAGAGGTCGAAGGTCCCTCCATGCTGCCCACCCTGCAGCCTGGGGACCGCCTCCTGCTCCGGCGACGCCGGCGCTCGGGCCACCTCGCACCCGGGACGCTGGTCGCCTTCGTCGATCCGAGGCCCGGCGAGGCCCGCCTCGTGGTCAAGCGAGTGGTCGACGTCGAGGGTGACGCGGTGCGGGTGCTCGGCGACAACCCGGCCGCGTCGACGGACTCGCGCACCTACGGCCCGGTGCCGAAGGGCGCGATCCCCTGGGTGGTGCTTCGTCGCTACGCACGGGCGCAGGGCGACCAGACCAGAGCCTGAGCGTCGACGCCCAGGTCTACGCTTGGCCTGTGGCGGTCGATCCAGCAGAGCGGCTCAAGGATCTCGGCTCGTTCATCAGAGAGCAGCGAGCCTCCTCACGCCTCTCGCTGCGACGGCTCTCTGAGCTCGCTGGGATCTCCAATCCGTACCTCTCCCAGATCGAGCGTGGGCTTCGACGCCCCTCGGCCGAGATCCTCCAGCAGATCGCCAAGGGGCTGGCCATCTCGGCCGAGACCCTCTACGTGCGCGCCGGGATCCTCGACGGCGACACCGACGCTGATCTGGAGGTGCACATCCATGCTGACCAGCGCTTGAGCGCAGCTCAGCGACAAGCGCTCATCCAGATCTATCGCTCGTTCGTCGCGGACGCAGGCGAACCCTCTTCTCCGGTCACCTCAGAGCCCTCTCGCGCACAGGGCACCGCTTCGGAGGTGATCGAAGAGCACGACCGTTAGGCTCGTCGGCGCTATGCAGCGTCTCGCGATCCTGTCGCTCCACACCTCACCTCTGGCGCAACCAGGCACGGGCGACGGCGGAGGGATGAACGTCTACGTGCGTGAGCTTGCCTCGGGCCTCGCTCGGATCGGGAACCACTGCGACGTCTTCACTCGCGCTGATGAGCCGAGCGACGTGGGCTCCGTCATGGTCGAACCGGGTTTCGTCGTGCACCGCGTCGAAGCCGGGCCTCGCGGCCCGGTGGCCAAGGAGCAGCTCGAAGCACTCGTGCCGGAGTTCACCGATCGCGTGCTCACCGCCATGACGACACCGTCGGGCGGACCGATCTCAGAGATCGACGGCGGACCCTATGACGCCCTCCACGCCAACTACTGGCTCTCGGGCCTGGTCGGCCACACGATCAAGCACGAGCTCGACCTCCCGCTGGTCTCCACCTTCCACACCTTGGAGAAGGTCAAGGCGGGGGCAGGAGCGGGCGGAGCGTCCGCAGAGCGCTCTCGGCGGCGAGCGCACGCCGAGGCCACCGTCATCGGTTGCTCGGACGCTGTGCTGGCGTCGTGTGCCGTCGAGCTCGACCAGCTCGTCGAGCTCTACGGAGCTGACGTCGGCCGCGTGGCGGTCATCGCCCCGGGCGTCGATCACGCCTTCTTCGCTCCGGGCGACGCTCACCAAGCGCGCCGTGCGGTGGGTCTGCCCGAGGGGGGACCGGTGCTGCTCTTCGTGGGTCGCATCCAGCCGCTCAAGGGGGCGCACGTCGCCGTCGAGACCCTCGCACAGCTTCGTGGCATCGGTCTCGACGCCTCGCTGGTCGTGATCGGTGGCCCGAGCGGAGACGAGGGGGAGGCAACGCTGCGCGACCTCCACGAGCGGGCCAAGGCGCTGCGCATCGCACCGCACGTCTACTTCCGTCCTCCCCAGGCTCACGAGCTGCTCTCGTCGTACTACCGAGCAGCCGACGTGACCGTCGTCCCATCGCGTTCGGAGAGCTTTGGCCTGGTGGCGCTCGAATCGCTCGCGTGCGGCACGCCGGTCGTGGCCTCCGCCGTGGGCGGGCTGACCACGTTGGTCGATGATGGTCGCACGGGGGCGTTGGTCGAGGGCTGGGATCCGGTGGCCTATGCGAAGGCCGTGGCGGGGATCATCGACGAGCCCATCCGGGCCACCCGCTACTCGACCGCAGCGGTCCTCGAAGCGCAGCGCTACACCTGGCGCACCACGGCCACCCAGCTGAGCGACCTGTTCTCATCGCTCGTCGCTCGCAGGCTCGTCAGCTGCTCCTGAGCATGGGGCGGGTCGAGGTCGCCGAGGAGGCGGAACGAGCCCACGTGGTCGCTCTCATCGACGGCTGGGCGCAGCGCCAGCTGGCCGAGGGAGACCCCTTAGTCGCCTTCGAGCGCCAAGACGTCACCGATCGCACGGCGTCTCATCGCTGGCTGCTGCGCTTCGCCGGTGAGGAGAAGGATTTCATCACCCTCTGGCTGAGCTTCCATCAGCGCACCTTGCACTTCGAGACCCAGTTCATGCCGGCTCCGGAGGCCAACAAGCTCGAGGTCGTCGAGTACCTGATGCGCCGGAACGCCCACCTGATCCAGATGGCCTTCGCCTTCGGTCCCGAAGACGCCATCTACCTGGTCGGCAGGGTGCCCGCCTCGGTGGTCGACGAGGACGAGCTCGACCGGATCGCCGGGTGCTCGATCATGTACGTCGATGACCACTTCCCGACGGCGATGACACTGGCCTTCCCCGACCTCTATCGACGCCGTCGACGCCGCTAGCTCCAGCGCTCCTCGTCGTTGGAGGTCGAGCGCTCCCACCGCCTGTCCTGTGGAGAACCTGGGGAGAAGATCGGTGCCTCAGGGGCTCTCAGGTGCCCACGACATCGAGCGCCATCTTCTCGACGTGCCCGAAGAGCGCCACGACCGCCGGCGTCCACTCGACGCCGTTGGTGAAGCTGGTGCACGACGCCAGCAGCGAGAGCCCGAAGCTCTCGGTGCGCACGAGGTGCCAGCCGTCCATCAGCCGACGCTCGGTGGCCGCATCCTTGCCGAGGATCTCGGGGGCCAGGATGCCGACGGCGTGACCTCGGTAGCGGGCGAAGTGCTCCCGGAGGGCGTGGGCCACGTCGTCGTGGTGGCGCCCGGCGATCAGCGTCTCGACACGCAGCTGGCGCCACAGCCGCTGCTCGTCGTCGCAGATGCCCTGGGCCATGCCGACGCAGAGGTCGAGGCGCTTGTCGTCGGGCAGGTCCATCAGCCCCAGGATCCCGAAGGCGAAGATCTCGTCGATGGTCGCACTCATGGCGTAGGACATGAGGCTCTCCTTCGAGTCGAAGTGCGGGTACGACGACGAGTAGGAGTGCTTGGCCACCCGAGCGATCCTGTGGGTGGTCGCCCGGTCGAAGCCCGTCTGAGCGACGACCAAGATCACGGCTGCGACGAAGGCATCGATCACCGAATCGCCAGCGGTGGGAGCGGGGAAGTCGCCCACCACGGAGGGGACCGCCCTCGGGGTGGCGGCGTGGGCTGCGGGCTCGGCCAGGCTGTCTCCGAGGAGAGCGAGCATCTCGCTGCCCAGCCGCGCCTGCTCTTCGTCGAAGAGCGGAGCCAGCAGCAGCGTGCCCAGGAGCACCGAGACCTGGCCGGCCACCAATGAGCGCGGCATCTCAGGTTGGGCGGCGGCGAAGGCCTCGAGGTCGCGGGTGAGCTCGGTGCAGATGGTCTCGGACGCGAAGGGGTAGCGACGGATCACCGCCAGGGTCTCGATGAGCGCCTTCGAGGCCTCAGACGGGCGAGCGAGCTCTGAGCGGAGGCGCTCAGGCGCTGGAGCGGTGGTGTCGGGGATCCAGGCCAGGAGATCGTCGAGGAAGGTGGCGAGATGGGTCCGCAGCGTCGTGTCCCAGAGGGCGAGCAGGATGTCTTCGGGCGAGTCGTAGCGGCCGTAGAGGGGACCGATCGAGAGGTTCGCCGCCGTGGCGATCCGCTGCATGGAGAGGGCGTCGACGCCATCTCGGGCCACCAGCGACAGCGAGGTCTCGAGGATCCGGTCGCTGATCTCTTGCGATCGCTGCGCTCGCGTGATCGACACAGCTCGTTCCTTGATCGTCATGGAGGGCAATCCTAGAGGGCGGGCAGAAGCGATCGAAGAGATTTCTGAACGAAATTCAAGAAAATCTCACGGTGCTTCGAGCCCGCCAAAGCGAGAGAACAGGCGGGATTCTCCCGTCTGCTGCGAGGCCACGGGTTACCGTGGGCGCCATGGCAGCAGCGCTGATGGTGATAGGTGGCGGTCGGATGGGCACCGGTCTCGTCGAGGGGATCGTGGCGTCCGGCAAGCTCACGGCTGATCAGATCGTCGTCGTCGAGACCGACCCGGAGCGCAGAGCGCTGCTCCGCCTCACCTACGACGACCTCGTCTTGTGCGACACCCCTGAGCTCGACCAGCTCGACGCCTCCACGGGGGCGATCATCGCCGTCAAGCCCGAAGGGGCGGAGGGTGCAGCGCGACTGCTCGGTGCGCTCGGCGTGGCCCGGATCGTCTCTGTGGCCGCCGGCATCTCCTGTGCCCGCCTGGAGGCGGCGCTCCCGGGACCCATCCCTGTCGTGCGGGCCATGCCCAACTCACCTGCGCTCATCGGTGCCGGGGTCACCGTCATCTCGGGCGGGAGCCACGTGACCAAGGCGGACCTCGACTGGGCTGAGGATCTCTTCAGCGCGGTGGGCACCGTGCTGCGCCTGGCCGAGCGTCACCTCGACGCCGTCACGGGCGTGTCGGGCTCCGGACCGGCCTACGTCTTCTTCGTGGCCGAAGCGCTCATCGAAGCAGGGGTCACCGCGGGGCTCCCTCGCGACGTAGCCACGACGCTCACCGCGGAGACGATCCTGGGGGCGGGCAAGCTCCTGGTCGAGGCCGATGAGAGCGCAGAGGTGCTCCGCGCCCAGGTGACCTCGCCCGGTGGCACCACGGCTGCCGCGGTGAGGGCGCTCGAAGCCCGAGCCGTCCGCTCCGCCTTCGTCGAGGCCGTCATGGCCGCCGTCGAGCGCTCACGCTCGCTCGGACGCTGAGCCAGGCAGCTGTGCTGTCACCCTCCAAGGTCCTCACGTAGGCTTTCGCCATGGAGCGCTTCGAGGGCGCGGATCGGCGCCCTCTGCCTGAGCCCACGGTGGCTCGCTTACCTCTCTACTTGCGCGTCGCGCTCGAGAGCGTGCGACTCGGTCATCCCACCATCTCTTCTGAGGTCCTCGCCCGGCTGGCCGGGGTCAACGCCGCCAAGGTCCGCAAGGACCTCTCCTTGCTGGGCTCGCTCGGGACACGCGGCACGGGCTACGACGCCGCGCAGCTGGCCAGGGCGCTCGACGAGCTCTTGGGGGCGGGCCACGACTGGCCGGTGGTGCTCGTCGGGGTGGGTCGACTCGGTCGAGCCCTCATCAACGCTCAGGGGTTCCTGACGGGCGGCTACCGGCTGGTGGGCCTGGTCGATGCTGACCCCACGGTCCTCGGAGAGCTCATCGATGGTCATCGCATCATGCGCTTCGACGAGCTGGCGCTCGAGCTCGAGATCGCCCCCGCCATCGGTGTCATCACCACCCCGGCGATGGCAGCACAGCGAGCGGCGGAGGACCTCGTCGCCCTCGGCGCGCGCTCGATCCTGAACTTCGCCCCGACGGTGCTCGAGGTCCCGGCCGACGTGCGCGTGCGCTACGTGGATCTGTCCATCGAGCTCCAGATCTTGAGCTACCACGCCGCTCGGAGCCACGATGCTGACGACGCCTCGCCCTACTCGACGGTCGGGATCGAGCCCGCAGGAGCCCAGCCGGCAGCCTGGCTCGATCGAGCCCCCTAGCATCAAGGCCCCAGGGATCGAGGAGACACGTGGCAGTCGTCGTCATCGGAATCGAGCACACCAAGGCACCCTTCGACGTGCTCGAGCGCGTCACGGTGCCCGACAGCGACGTCGGCAAGGTCCTCACCACCCTGCACGCCCATGAGAACTTCCAGGAGGTCGCCCTCCTCTCGACGTGCCTGCGCACCGAGGTCTACGCCGTCGTCGATCGCTTCCACGATGCGGTCGAAGACGTCGTCACCCTCTTGGCTGAGCGATCGGGCCTGAGTGCGGTCGAGCTCGAGGAGCACCAGTCGGTCTACTTCGACCGCTCGGCGGCGGCCCACCTCTTCAACGTGGCCGCCGGTCTCGAGTCTGCGGTGCCTGGCGAGACCGAGGTCCTCGGTCAGGTCCGACGCTCCATGGAGCGCGCGCTCGACGAGGGCACGTGCGGCCAGACCCTGACCGGCCTGTTCCAAGCAGCGGTGAGCGCAGGGCGTCGAGCGCGCAGCGAGACGGCGATCGCCCGTGGCACGACGTCGTTCTCGCACGCCGCGGTCGAGCTGGCCGACGCCCGTCTTGCCGGTGACCTCGCCGGCTCCAAGGTGGTCGTGCTCGGAGCGGGTGAGCTGGGCGTCGGGACGCTCAGCGCGCTGATCGATCCTCGGCGAGCGCATCGCCCCGGCGAGGTCGTGGTGGTCAACCGCACTGACACCAAGGCGGCCGATGCGGTCAACGCCATCGAGACCGACCTTGCCGTTCGCTCCGCCGGTCTCGACCAGCTGCGCACCGAGCTCCAAGACGCACGCCTGCTCGTCACCGCGGTCGAGGCGGACGCACCGATCGTCGACCAGAGCCATCTCGGAGCATCACAAGGCGCGCCGCTGCTGATCTTCGATCTGGGGATGCCTCGCAACGTCGCCCATGACGTCGACACCATCGCCGGCGTCGAGGTGCTCGACATCGCAGCCCTCCACAGCGTGATCGATCGAGCTCGAGACGAGCGTCGCAACGAGATGGCTGCCGCCCAGGCCGTCGTCGTCGAAGAGGTCGATCGCTACCTCGATGCCCAGCGCGGCCGTGGGGCGGCCCCGATCGTGGTCGCGCTCCGCGAGCGCCTCGACGACCTTCGCTCCGCCGAGCTCGAGCGGCGCTCGAGCGAGCTGAGCTCGCTGAGCGACGACCAGCGAGCGATGCTCGAGGCGCTGACTCGCTCGCTCGTGGCCAAGATCGCACACGAGCCGACCATCGCCCTCAAGGAGAGCGCGGGGACGGCTCGAGGCGAGCGCCTGATCGAGGCGACGCGCCAGCTCTTCGATCTGTGAGCCTGGGCGCGGGGTCTGGGCGCGTCCGGCTGGCCACACGCAGCTCACCCTTGGCTCTGCACCAAAGCGAGGTCGTCGCCCGCGCGCTCGAGTCGGCGCACCCTGGTCTGCGCACCGAGCTCATCGAGGTCTCGACCACGGGTGACCGGCGCTCCGAGGAGCCTCTGAGCACCCTCGGTGGGCAGGGGATCTTCGTCAAGGAGGTCCAGCAGGCCGTGCTCGATGGTCGGGCCGACGTGGCCGTGCACTCAGCCAAGGACCTGCCCTCGACCTCACCTGAGGGCCTCGAGATCGCCTGCGTGCCTCGGCGCGAGGATCCGGCCGACGCCCTCGTGGGCCGCTCGCTGGCAGGGCTGGGCCCAGGTGCCACGGTGGCCACCGGCTCGCCGCGCCGCCGAGCGCTGCTGGCGTCGCTTCGCCCGGATCTCGCCTTCGTCGAGCTGCGAGGGAACATGGAGCGTCGCATCGCGGCCGCTGGCTTCGACGGCATCGACGCGGTGGTGGTGGCGGTCGCAGCGCTCAGTCGACTCGGGAACGTGGAGGCGATGGCCGAGCGCCTCGAACCCGAGATCTTCACGCCGCAGGTCGGCCAAGGGGCGCTGGCCGTCGAAGCCGTGGCGGGCGGAGAGGCCGCCGAGCTGCTGAGGGCGTTCGACGACCCCTCGAGCCATCGATGCCTCGAGGCGGAGCGAGCGTTCCTGGTCGGCGTCGGTGCGGGTTGCTTGGTGCCCGCAGGAGCCTGGTGCACCGAGGAAGAGGCCGTGCTCACGCTTCGATCGTTCATGGCGCGCAGCGACGGGTCGATCCAGCGCTCCGAGCTCCAGGGCACGGACCCCGCTCTGCTGGGCCACGGTGCCGCCCACGCGCTCGGTGGCGGTCACCCGAGTCGCTGATGGGCCGACTCGACGGTGCCCGCGTCGTGGTGACGAGACCCAAGGGTCGCAGCACCGAGCTCATCGACGAGCTTCGTCGCGAGGGAGCGGTGGTCCTCGAGGTCCCGCTGATCGTGACCGTCGGTCCCTCTGACGGGGGCCGCGCGCTGCGCGAGGCGATCACGACGATGCCCAAGGGGACGTGGCTGGTGCTCACCGCAGCCACGGCGGTCGGACCGCTGCTCGAGATCGTCACGAGCCAGGACCTCTCGAGACGATGCAAGCTGGCAGCCCTCGGTCCGGGAACGGCGGCAGCGCTCGCGGAGGCGGGCCTGCCCGTCGACCTGGTCGGCGAAGGCGGTGGCGCTCAGGGGCTCGTGCAGCCCTTGGTGGGCGCCGTCGACACGGGAGCGCTGGTGGTGCTGATCCAGGCCCAGGTGCCGGCGGCAGGCCTCGCCGACGCGCTTCGCGCCGCCGGGCTCGAGGTCAGCGAGGTGCCGGCCTACGCCACGGTGGAGCGTGAGGTCTCGGCTGAGGAGCGCGCCGAGCTTCAAGGCGCTGATCTGGTGGTGCTGGCCTCGCGCAGCGCGGCTCGCTCGCTCGCTTCAGCCCTCGGCGACACGTCGGCGCCCTCGCCCGAGGTCGTGGTGTTCGGCGAGACCACCGCGCGCGAAGCCCGCGCTCAAGGCTTCGGTCAGGTCACCGTGGCGGACCGACCTGATCGAAGTGGTGTGCTCGAGGCGCTCGTGGCCTCGTGGTCGCCTCGTTCGGGCGATGCGTAGGCTGGTGAGATGGAACCTCTTGGTCCTCGACCTCGTCGCCTGCGCCGCACCGCTGCGCTCCGGCGCCTGGTCTCTGAGACCCGGCTGAGCACGGCTGACCTGGTCGCACCGCTCTTCGTGGTCGAAGGCCTCCGCGAGCCGGTGCCGATCGACTCGATGCCGGGCCAGTTCCAGCACACGCTGGACTCCCTGCTCAAAGAGGCGTCGCGACTCATGGGCCTTGGCGTCCAAGCGGTCACGCTCTTCGGGATCCCTGAGCACAAGGACCACACTGGCTCAGGCGCCTCGGATCCGAACGGGATCATCCAGGTGGCCCTGCGCCAGCTGGGCACCGAGTTCGGCGACGAGCTCGTCCTGATGCCCGACCTCTGCCTTGATGAGTACACCGATCACGGCCACTGCGGGCTGCTCGACGAACGGGGCACGGTCGACAACGACGCCACCTTGGTGCGCTATCAGCAGATCGCCTTGGCCCAGGCAGAGGCGGGGGCTGACCTCGTGGCACCGAGCGGGATGATGGACGGCCAGGTTGGCGCCATCCGGGCTGCCCTCGACGAGGCCGGTCACAGCGAGGTCGGGATCTTGGCCTATGCCGCCAAGTACGCCTCTGCGCTCTATGGCCCCTTCCGAGATGCTGCCAACGTGACCCTGGTCGGGATGACCGATCGCCGGGCCTATCAGCAGGACCCCGCCAACCGCCGAGAGTCCCTCAGAGAGGTTCGGCTCGACGTCGAGCAAGGTGCAGACATCGTCATGGTGAAGCCTGCGCTCACCTCGCTCGACGTCATCGCTGACGTGGCAGCCAGCGTCGACGTGCCGGTGGCGGCCTTCCACGTGAGCGGTGAGTACGCCTTGATCAAGGCGGCCGACGAGCGGGGCTGGGTCGACGGCACGGGCGTGGCGCTCGAGCAGCTCACCGCGGTCAAACGAGCGGGCGCTGACGTGATCCTGACCTACTTCGCAGGTGAGCTGGCCGAGCTCCTCGAGCGCTGAGCTCACCGATGACCGAGCCCACGACCAACCAAGCCTGGTTCGACGCCGCCCGCGCGGTGATCCCTGGCGGCGTCGACTCGCCAGTGCGCTCCTTCGCCTCGGTCGGCGGCGTGCCCTACACGGTGGCGAGCGGCTCGGGTGCCTACGTGACCGACGTCGAGGGCACGCGCTACATCGATCTCGTCCAGTCCTACGGGGCCTCGATCCTCGGCCACGCTGATCCTCGGGTGGTGGCCGCCCTCCGCCGGGCAGCCGGCGAGGGCACCACCTTCGGTGCGCCGACGACCGGTGAGGTCCGACTCGCAGAGGCGCTGGTGAGCCGGGTGCCCGGTCTCGAGCAGGTGCGCCTGGTGTCATCGGGGACCGAAGCAGTGATGAGCGCGGTGCGCGTGGCTCGAGGAGCGACGGGCCGTGACCGAATCGTCAAGTTCGATGGCTGCTACCACGGCCACGCCGACCACCTCTTGGTGGCGGGCGGCAGCGGGGTGGCCCAGCTGGGACTGCCCGGTTCCGCGGGCGTTCCCGCCGGGGCGGTCGTCGACACGGTCGTCGCTCCCTACAACCAGGTGCCCGTGCTCGACGAGCGTGTTGCCTGCGTGCTCGTCGAACCGGTTGCCGCCAACATGAACCTGGTCGTACCAGTCGAGGGGTTCTTGGCTGGGCTGCGAGCGGCATGCGATGAGGTGGGTGCGCTCCTGCTCTTCGACGAGGTCATCTCGGGCTTTCGGGTCAGCCAAGGCGGCATGGCCGCGCTCAGCGGGGTCCGTCCGGATCTGTGGACCTTCGGGAAGGTGATCGGCGGCGGGCTGCCCGTGGGCGCCTTCGGCGGGTCAGCGGAGCTCCTCAGGTGCTTGGCCCCCTCGGGCCCGGTCTACCAAGCGGGCACGCTGTCGGGGAACCCCCTGGCCACCGCCGCCGGCTTGGCGGTCCTCGACGCCATGGACGAGGAGGCCTACGCCGAGCTCGCGCAGCGCTCCCAGCGCTTCGGCACCGGGCTCGAGGCGGCGCTGATCGAGGGCGGGCTCCAAGCAGCGGTGCCCTCGTTCGGGCCCTTGCTCGGTCTCTTCGTCGCGCCGAAGGGCGAGGCGATCACGGCGCCGATCGATCACACGGGTGCCAAGCAGCTGGCGGGCAACGGCGTCTACCGGCGACTCTTCCACGCCATGCTCGAGCGCGGGGTGGCGCTCGCCCCCGGTGCCTTCGAGATCCTCTTCGTCTCGATGGCGCACGACGACGCGGTGCTCGACCAGGTGATCGACGTCGCTCACGCCGCTGCTGTGCAGGTCGCGGGCGAGCTTCGATGAGATGACGACCTCCTTTGACGAGCCTCGAGCGGAGCTGCGTGCTGGCGGCGTGAGCCTCGAGGGCTTTCGCGGGCCGTTGCCTGCGGCCGTGAGCCTCGAGCTTCGCCTGGACGCCTCGGCGATGACGCTCAGCGGCGGGGAGCCTCCGGTGGTCTGGCAGGTGCCCGCCACCGCCACCCAAGGCCTCACGGTCAAGCGGCACGCTGACCGGCTGGAGGTCGCCGGCTGGATCGCCGGCGGCTACAGCGTGCTCACCATCCCCTTTGGGGGAGCGGCCAGCGATCCCGACGAGATGCTTCGCTGCCTCGGAGCCTTCGGTGCCCGGGTGGGGTCACGTCGGGGCTCACGACGGCGGTGGCTGTGGCTGGTCGCGGTGGTCCTGCTCGCCACCGTGCTCGGCGTCGTCCTGGTCTCGCTCGCCACCAGCTCGCCCAGCTCGAGCAAGCACACGCTCACCTCGGCGGAGCGACAGGCCACCGAGGCGAAGAACCTCGTCCTCAGCGATCTGCCCTCTGGCTGGCAGCGAGACGACCCGAGCTCCGCTCCGCTCGGAGGGTTTCTGAGCACGGGGAGCTCGGGCAAGCAGACGGCGAGTGAGAAGCACGCCTCGGACGTGGTCGTGAGTGAGTTCCAGTCGTGCATGGGGCTGAGCAACGCACAGGATCGGACCTTCGGCGCCGCGGGGGTCAAGCCGGCCTACGAGGTCGCAGGGTCGCCCCTCGGGCTCTTCACCACCGACCAAGAGCTCGAGGTGGGCTCGGCCACCCAGCGCTACGCCAGCAACGCCGACGTGGCCGCTGATCTCGTCCAGCTGCGATCGCCGAAGTTCCCCTCGTGCTTCGCCGAGGCGTTGGGTCGACTCGTCGAGATCGGTGCGGACCCTTCGCTCGCCACAGCGGACCTGGTGGTGACGAACCAGCAGCTGCCCTCGTCGCTCGGGGTCTACGCGGCGGGCTCGAACGTCGAGCTCAAGGTGCAAGGCTCGAGCACGCCGATCGAGATCGGGGTGACCGAGATCATCCACGCTCCCTATGAGCAGACGCTCTTCACCTACAGCGCACCCGGCAGCTTCAGCCCGGCCCTCCGAGCCCAGCTGGTCTCGATCCTGGCCGGGCGGCTCGCGGTGACGGGGTCCTCCGCCGCCACCTGAGCGGCTCAGGCGACAGAGCTGAGCGGCGCCTTCGGGTCGTTGAACAAGGCAGCCAGGGCGCGTTCAGGGAGGATCGCCCCGAGGCGGGCCATGGCCCGGTAGGCCACCTCAGCCGGTCCGAGCTCGTCGGGGCGCATGAGGTTGGCCATCAGGGCGAGCAGCTCGCTCATCAAGGCCTCCGAGCGCATCCCGACGCCCACGCACAGTGCCATGAGCTTCGGCTCAGAGATGAGGCGCACGAAGGCTCGGGCGACGTCGTAGTAGGGGCCGTAGGCCTTGGCCAGGCGCTCGTCGTAGTCGGCGAGCGCTTCCTGCCCGCCGCCGAGCAGCGCCTCGGCCACGGACGCTGCCGCCAGTCGGCCGGTCTCGTAGCCGTAGGCGATGCCCTCGCCGTTGAACGGGTTGATCGAGCCCGAGGCATCGCCGATGACGATCACGTTCGCTCCGTGGCGCGGGCCGACCGAGAGGCCCATGGGGAGCCGCCCTCCGGTGGGAGCGCCGAGCGCCTTGCTCGGTGAGATCGCCCAGTGCTCGGGCGCGAAGTCGACGAAGGTCTCCATCAGCTTCGTGGTGTTGACGCCTTTCCACCGGCGATCGGTCGACAAGAGGCCCACCCCGACGTTGATCCGACCGTCACCGAGCGGGAAGACCCAGCCGTAGCCCGGCACGACGTTGCCCTCGGCGTCGCGGATGTCGAGGTGCGACTCGATGAAGCCATCGGCTGAGTTCGGGCTCGTGAAGTAGCCACGGATTGCCATGCCCATCGGCCACTCT
>Ga0181519_10003422_pt1 | contig 13066 bp, 11 predicted proteins | sample PEATcosm2014_Bin_26_FD_121102 | JGI IMG/M metagenome (GOLD analysis project Ga0181519, IMG submission 121102) | Peatland microbial communities from MTU Mesocosm Facility, Houghton, MI, USA - PEATcosm2014_Bin02_10_metaG | ecosystem: Environmental > Terrestrial > Soil > Wetlands > Peat | place... | reverse complement strand
GATTCATGGTTGTCTCCTGCTACGCTTCCTGGCCGTTCTGAACGTCAATGCTTCACGGCTTCACTGCTTGAATTACGCCGTGTAATCCGGCTGACGGTTGGGCGCTGCCGCGAGGAATGCCGGATGCGTCTGCGCGTGGGCATACACCGCCATTGCGCGCGGATAAGCCGACATGTCGCACCCCGTTCGCTGAGCATTGGCGATCTGAGGAATCAGGCAGACGTCGGCAAGCGTCGGGGCGTTGCCGAAGCACCAGAGGCCGTGACCATGCTTGACGAGCAACCGCTCAACACCGGCCATGCCCTCGGCAACCCAGTGCTGGTACCACGCGTTCTTCTGCTCTGCGCTCAGGCCCAACGGCCCTTGCAGATACTTCAGGATGCGCAGATTGTTCACCGGGTGGATGTCGCAACTGATGAGCATCGACAGTTCGAGCACGCGGGCGCGGGTTTCGATGTCCTGCGGCACCAGACGCGGCTCGGGATACTTCGCGTCGAGATAATCGATGATGGCGATGGACTGACCCAGCGAGAGGCCGCCATCCACGATGGCCGGCACGCCAGCCGACGGATTGACCTCGTCGACATACGCGTCGGCATGATGCTCGCCCACGCGAATGTTGACCGGGACGGTGTCGAACGCGAGCCCCTTGAGGGCGAGCGCGATGCGCACGCGATACGACGTCGAGCTGTTGAAAAAGCTATAGAGCTGCATGACGCGACCTCAGACCACGCGCACCGTGATCTCGCCAAGCCCCTCGACGGCGGTGACCATCGTCTCGCCTGCCTTGACCGGGCCCACGCCTTCGGGCGTGCCGGTATAGATCAGATCGCCCGGTTCCAGACGGAAGAATTGCGACAGATACGAAACGGTCTCCGCTACCGACCAGATCAGATGCGTGATGTCGCTCTTCTGCTTCTGCACACCGTCGAGCGTGAGCGAGATGCCTGCCTTCTCGATGTGACCGATGCTCGACACGGGGTGAATCGGGCCGATGGGGGCCGACGCGTCGAACGCCTTGCCGATTTCCCAGGGGCGTCCCATTTCGCGCATCTTCATTTGCAGATCGCGGCGCGTCATGTCGAGACCCACGGCGTAGCCCCACACGTGCTCGAGCGCTTGCTCAAGCGGAATGTCCGAGCCGGCCTTGCCGATCACGGCGACCAGTTCGGCTTCGTAGTGATAGTTGGCGGTCTGCGCCGGGTATTTCAGTTCGAGCGTTTCGCCGTAGGCCACCGGCAGCACGGCATCGGCCGGCTTGCAGAAGAAGAACGGCGGCTCGCGGTCGGGATCGAAGCCCATTTCGCGGGCGTGAGCGGCGTAGTTGCGGCCAACGCAGTACACACGGCGCACGGCGAACTGATCGGTGCTGCCGACAACGGGAATGGCGACGGTGGCGGGCGGAGCGAAGACGAAGGACATGATGTTTGACTCGGTCAATGGAAGTAGAGACGGTGGCGGCGCGCGTCGGTCAACGAGACGCCGGACGCGCGGGGCCGATAAGTGGTCGTGGGGCTTAACTCGGGTTCAGGTGCGCGACTCGCGCAGCAGGTTCAGGGCGGCGAGCACGGGGCGATCGGAGTAGCTGAACAGCACGGCGTCTTCGAGCGCTGCGAGTTGCACAGGCGCCCACGACGGCACGACGAAGTGATCGCGCGGCTCGAACTGGAACACCTCGTCGCCAATGCGCACCGTGCCGCGGCCTTCGACCACCGAGAAGACCGTCGCGTCGGTGCTGCGATAGGTCTTGCCCTGGAAGCCGGCGGGCAGGTATTGCATGAACGTCGCCATCGTCGGCATCGGCCAGCCGCCGGTCGCCGGATTGACGTAACGCAGCTTGATGCCGTCCCACGGATCGAGCTCGCCGTTGCGATACAGCGTGTCGAGCGCCTCGCGCGAGCGGGCGTACGGATAGCTGAAGATCGGCGAGGTCGGATCGCTCACCTTGTGATGCACCGGCAGCATGTTGAAGCCGTAGCGCGCAAAGCTGTCGCCCTCGGGGCGCTGCACCGGCTGTTGCGACTCGGGGTAGTTCTCGGCAAAGCCCGCGTCGAAGTACTGCACGAGCGGAATGTCGAGGCCGTCGAGCCACACGACCGGTTCGCCGTCCACCGGGTTGCCGTGGTCATGCCACGTCCACGACGGCGTGATGATGAAGTCGCCCGGATGCATCGTGGTGCGCTCGCCGTTCACGGCCGTCCATGCGCCGCGACCTTCCACGATGAAGCGCAGGGCCGACTGGGTATGACGATGGCTCGGCGCGATCTCGCCCGGCAGAATCAGTTGCAGGCCGGCGTAGAGCGAGCCGGTGATGCTCGACGACCCCGGTGTTCCCGGGTTCTGCAGAATCAGCACGCGGCGCACGGCTTCTTCGGCGCTGATGACGCTGCCCGCTTCCATCACCAGCGGACGCACTTCGTTGTATTTCCAGATGGCAGGCACCACGCGCGGGCGGGGCTGGGGCGGCACGAGGCTGTGCAGCGATTCCCACAGCGGGGCCATGTGGTTGCGGCCGATGTGTTCGTAATAGGCAGCGCGTTCGGCGCTGGTGGCGCGTTCAGACATGCATGTCTCCGTATCGGTAGGGGCCCGGTCAGCTTGTCGGACAAGCTCAGCCAGCGAGGGCTTGCGGGTCTATGGATAGCGTTATACTCGGCGAGACATATTCTTTGAAATGAATAAATCAACGGATCCATACGAAAAATCGTATGGCTCGGGGAATTTTGAGGGCGCCTGACGGGTGCCCGGAGACTGCGCATGGACTGGACCCATCGCCTGCGTCTGCGCAATTTGCAGATGCTGCTGACCCTCGCGGAGACTGGCAACATGAGCCAGTCCGCGGCATTGCTCAATACGACGCAGCCCGGTTTGTCGAAGTGGCTCAAGGATCTGGAGGACGATATCGGGCTGCCGCTTTTTGAGCGTCAGGCGCGCGGTTTGCGTCCGACGGCCTACGGGGAAGCCCTGATCGAGCACGCCCGGCGCATCGAAGCCCAACTCGACACGGCACGCGACGATCTCGACGCCATGCGCGAGGGCGGCAGCGGGCTGGTGGCAATCGGCACGTCGGGGGCGTCGTCGGCCGACACGGTGCCGCTCGCGGTGCTGCTGCTCCTGCAACGCATGCCACGGGTGCAGGCCCGGGTAATCGAGAACACGATGGACCGGCTGATGAATCAGCTCGCGCACAGCGAAATCGACATCGTGGTCGGGCGCTCGGCCCCGGAGTTGCAGGACCGCAATGTGCGCGCCGAGGCGTTGTATCTGGAGCCGTTGCATTTCGTCGCGCGGGCGCGCCATCCTGTCTTCTCGCTCGCGCAGGTGGACTGGCCCGACATGCAGCGCTATCGGTGGGTGGTCTGGCCGCGCGGCACGCCGATTCGCAACGCGCTGGAGACGGCGCTCGCAGAAGCCGGGTATCCGTTGCCGAACGACGCTGTGGAGTCGAATTCCACGATTCTCAACCTCACGCTGCTCAACAACAGCGACATGATCGGTCTGGCGTCGCATCGCACGGCGAGCCGTTTGCAGGCGCTCGGTGCGTTGCGCATCGTGCCGCTGCGACTGGCGGGGTTCGGGGCGATCTCGATGTACTGGCGCGACGACGGCGCGAATCGTGCGGCGGTGGTGGCGGCGCTCGACTGCCTGCGCAGCGCGGCGACGCGCTCGACCGGCGACGCCATCGCCGGCATCGAAGGCGAGGGGTGAGGGCTCCGGCCCTCGGCACCGCTGCCGGGGGCTGCCGTTTGCTACACTTGCCGCCTGTCGAAGTCACTCTCTCGGGGCATCAATGATTGGCCGCATCTCCGGCAACTTGCTGGAAAAAAATCCGCCGCACATTCTGGTCGATTGCCAGGGCGTGGGCTATGAAATCTCGGTGCCGATGAGCACGTTCTTCAACCTGCCGAACCTGGGCGAGCGCGTGACGCTGCTCACCCAGTTCATCGTGCGTGAAGACGCACAACTGCTCTTCGGCTTTGGCTCGCCGGACGAGCGCAACACCTTCCGCGAACTGCTCAAGATTTCCGGCGTCGGCGCGCGTACGGCGCTGGCGATCCTCTCGGGCATGAGCGTGGCGGACATTGCACAGGCCGTCACGTTGCAGGAGTCGGGGCGTCTGACCAAGATCCCGGGCATCGGCAAGAAGACAGCCGAGCGGCTGCTCCTCGAACTCAAGGGCAAGCTGGGCGCGCAACTGGGCACGGTGCCCGGCACGGCCACACCGCACGATCACAAGAGCGATGTCGTCAATGCACTGCTTTCGCTGGGTTACTCCGACAAGGAGGCACTTGCCGCCGTGAAGAACGTGCCCGACGGCACGAGCGTCTCGGACGGCATCAAGCACGCGCTCAAGTCGCTCTCCAAGGCCTGAGCGCAACAACAGGAACCGGCCTGACGCTCAAGTCGTGACGAAGAGATGTGGCGATGCGGCGATGCGTTGATGAGGTAACGAGGCAGTGAGGAAACGGCATGCAACTGCGATGGCTTGAAGACTTCGTCGAACTCGCACGCACGCGCAGTTTTACGCGGGCGGCGGAGAACCGTTTCGTCACGCACCCGGCTTTCGGCCGACGCATTCGTGCACTGGAAGAGTGGGTCGGCACGCAACTCGTCGAGCGCAGCAAGCCGCTGGAACTGACTGCCGCCGGTACGGTGTTTCTCGATGCGGCGACCAATGCGCTCGACATTCTGCACAGCGCCCGCACGCAATTGCAGGACGCAGCGCCCACGCTCGAAAACAATCTGAAGATCGCGACCGGCCGCACGCTGGCCGCGACATTCTTTCCCGACTGGTATGACGAGACGGCCTCGCGCATCGGCTTCTTCTCCGCGACGCTTTCCACGAGCGGTGCCGAGGAAGCCATCCTGCGCCTGGCGGCCGGCGAGGTCGATCTGCTCATCGTGTATTCCAGCGCGCACACGCGGCTGCTCATCGATCAGGAGCGTTACGACTGGCTGAGCGTTGCGCGTGAGGTGCTGGTGCCGGTGAGTGCGCTCGACGCGAAAGGCCGCGCGAGGTATCGGCTGGCGGCCGGGCCGTCGCCGATTCCCTGGCTGGCGTTCACACGCACGTTGACCCTGCGCGCGGTGCTCGCGCGTCACCTGGCCGAGATGCCGAACCGGCCGACACTCAAGCCCGTCTATCAGGCCGATTCCTACGAAGCGATTCTGGCGATGGCGCGACGCGGCGCCGGCCTCGCGTGGCTGCCGCAACGGCTGGTGGCCGACGACGTTTCGCGCGGCACGCTCGCCATCGTCGGCGGCAAGGATTGGCAGATCGGCTTCGATATCGCGCTCTACCGGCGGCGTCATCAGCCGCATCCGGTGCTCGACGCCATCTGGCAGAGCGCTCGTCAGGCGTCGGGCGACGACGCCTGAGTTTGCCGACGGTTCTCATCCCGCCTCAGCCTCGCCCCGGCTTCGCATCAACCGCTCCTTACCTGCATCTCAACCGAACCTCATCGCCGCATCGACACGGCGATCCCCTCTTTCACATACTCGAGCAGACGTGCGTCGATGACAGGGACTTCGGGGAAGGGGAGAAAGAGGGGGAAAGCGGGGCGGCCGTCGCGCGGGCGATGGGGCGTGCCCGCGCGAGGTGAGGCAGATCGTGCAGGGCAGCCAAGGCGAAGCGTTGTGCCGCTCGCCCCGGCCATCAAGATCAGTGCTCGTGATGCAGGTATTTCGCCTGACGCGGCAGCCGCAGGCTCACGAGGAACGCCACGACCATCATGCCGGTCACGTACCAGTAGAACGTCGGCTCCATGCCGGCTTTCTTGAGGCCGAGCGCCACGTATTCGGCCGAGCCGCCGAAGATGGCATTGGCGACCGCGTAGGCCAGGCCAACACCGAGCGCGCGCACTTCGATCGGGAACATCTCGGCCTTCACAATGCCGCTGATCGACGTGTAGAAGCTCACGATGGCAAGCGCCAGACAAATCAGCAGGAACGCTGCGGTAGGGCTTTGCACCGTCTTGAGCGCAGTGAGGATAGGCACCGTAGCAACCGCGCCTAGGGCGCCGAAGATCAGCATATTGTTGCGGCGGCCGATCTTGTCGGACAGCATGCCGAAGATCGGCTGCATGCACATGTAGACGAACAGGCAGCCCGTCATGATGTAGCTGGCCGTCTTGATCGGCATGCCTGCCGTGTTCACCAGATACTTCTGCATGTACGTGGTGAAGGTGTAGAAAATCAGCGAGCCGCCGGCGGTGTAGCCCAGCACCGTGAAGAACGCGGCCTTGTGATGGCGGAACAGCCCGGCGATCGAACCGGCGTTGCGATTGTTGCGGCTCGCGCTCGTCGACGTCTCGTGCAGCGTGCGACGCAGCATGAGGGCCACGACCGCGGTGATTGCACCGACCACGAACGGAATGCGCCAGCCCCAGGCCTTGAGTTCGGCCTCATCGAGCAGTTGCTGGAGAATCACGACCACGAGCACGGCGAGCAACTGGCCGCCGATGAGCGTGACGTACTGGAACGACGAGAAGAAGCCGCGACGACCCTTGAGCGCCACTTCACTCATGTACGTTGCGGTGGTGCCGTACTCGCCACCGACCGACAGACCTTGCAGCAGACGCGCGAACAGCAGCAGCGCCGGCGCCCAGTTGCCGATGCTGGCGTACGTCGGCAGCGCCGCGATCAGCAGCGAACCGAAGCACATCATCATTACCGAGATGACCATCGAGTTCTTGCGGCCATTGCGGTCCGCGATCCGGCCGAAAATCCAGCCGCCGATCGGTCGCATCAGGAACCCGGCCGCGAACACCCCTGCCGTATTGAGCAACTGCGCGGTGGGATCGGAACTTGGGAAGAACGCCGGCGCGAAGTAGATCGCGCAGAACGCATAGATATAAAAGTCGAACCACTCGACCAGATTCCCCGACGAGGCCGCAACGATCGCGAAAACGCGTCGGCGGACTTCTTCCTGGGAAGGGGGTTGGCTGGCCATGGCGGCCTCGGATGTAGCTGTAGCTGTGTCTCTCATTTCTAATGGCGATGGGGGCATCGCATTGATAACTACGTTTGCAACATGACGCGAAGGTGCGTTTGCCTCATGGTTGTTCACACATGAAGGACTGAACCACTATCGCGTCGCGGGGGCGGGGGCCACTATAGCGGTTGTCGGCGGCCGCAGACAATGCCTGCGCGACGGATCGATTATTGTGAATATGGAAACAATCGAGTGAATTGTTGCGCCGCATCATGGTGATGACGCCCGTCCGGCGGGGCTTTGCGCCAACGTCTCGGGCGTTTCGACAGGTGCGACGGCGCATCGAAATTCGGGAAAATTTTTTTGCCAGCGTGTTGTCTCTCGCGGGTTTGCGGCTTATGCGTGCGCGTTGTGTGTATTTCTGCTGCGCATTCATAAGCTTTTCGATAAGAAATGCTTCGGCAGTAGCGGACCGGCCAGTACGATGAGAGGCCGCTCCCTCTCAAAGCCCTCGCGCCGTGTCGCGAGGCGCTCACTGCCCCCGAAGTCATGCAAGGCGATACGTTATTGATCAAGTCGGGCGGCGCTGCCGCGCTGACCGAATGGCAGCACCATTTCGCGCGGTTGATGCCCGGCCTGCGTGTCTACGGATGGGACGATCCCTTCGTCGATGCGCGCAACGTGAAGTACGCGCTGGTCTATCAGCCCGATCATGGACGTCTTGCGCACTACCCGCGCCTGCGCCTGATCCTGAGCGCGGCCGCCGGGGTCGATCACATACTCGCTGACCCGGCCTTGCCGCGCAACGTGCCCATCGTGCGGATGGTGACGCACGAGACCCGCGAGCGCATGAGCGACTTCGTGACGTTCGCCGCGCTGGCCATCGTGCGCGACATGCCGGGCATTGTCGCTGCCCAGCGTGACGGCCGGTGGGCCAACGAACTGACCGGACGCCTCGCGCGCGACACGCGCGTGAGCGTGCTCGGTCTGGGGGAACTGGGCAGTGCCGTCGCTACCCGGCTGCATGCCAACGGCTTTCGCGTGAACGGCTGGGCGCGCACGCCGAAGGCGATCGCCGATGTGCGGGTGTTCGCGGGCGAAGCCCAACTCGACGCGTTGCTCGCCGAGACCGATATCCTCGTCAACCTGCTGCCGGACACGCTCGCCACGCGCGGCATTCTCGGGCGCAAGCTGTTCGCGCGTTTGCCGGCAGGGGCGAGCCTGATTCAGGTCGGGCGCGGCGCACACCTCGACCGGCAGGCGCTGCTCGATGCGCTCGACAGCGGCCGTTTGCGCTCGGCGGTGCTCGATGTGTTCGACATCGAGCCGTTGCCGCCAGACGATGCGTTGCGCCGTCATCCGAAAATTCTCGTCACGCCTCACATTGCATCTACCGTGTCGTACGCTGCGCGGGCGCGTCAGGTGGCGGATGTCCTGGGCGCGCATCTGCGCGGTGCGCCATTACCGTTTGTCTACGACGCCATACGAGGGTACTGACGCCATGCTTTCCGACTCACGCGACACCGACGACGCCGCCGCCGCCGCCGCAATAGCGCGCGGCGACGACGCCTACGAGCGCATTCGTCATGATGTACTGACGTGCGTCATCATGCCGGGTGCGATTGTCAGCGAGGCCGAGTTGATGCGTCGTTACGACATTGCGCGCACGAGTTGCCGTGTGGCGCTGGTGCGGCTGGTGCACGAGGGGTTCGCACGGTCGATTCCGCGACAGGGCTATCGCATCTCGCCGATCACGCTGGCGGACGTCGAGGAAATCTTCAACCTGCGCGCGCAACTCGAACCGATGGCGGCGCGACTCGCGTGCGGCAACGTCGACACCGAACTGCTCGAGCGTCTGGACGAGGCCTGCGAAGCGCCTCACGCGCACGAGCCCATCGGCCATCAGATCGAATGGTTCCTGCATACCAACCGGAAGTTTCATCTGACGATTGCGGCGGCGAGCGGCAATGCGCGTCTGTATCGCACGCTGGCCGGGCTGATGGATGACATGGCGCGCCTCGTCTCGCTCGGTTTCGGCGTGCAGGGCATTCGCCCGCGTATCGAACACGATCACCGGGGCATCATTTCGGCATTCGTGACGGGCGACGCCGCCCGCGCGGAAGCCCTCGCGCGACGGCACATCGAAACGTTTCTCCAGCAGACCAAGGAGCAGGTCTTTGCGAGTCTGTCGGCCTCGGGCACCTGGCTGCCGTATTTTTCGATTGCCGATTTGCGCAGATAGCCAGGGTGCGCGTTTGCCTTATGCGGCGGAGCGGGCGCGGGCGCTGTCTTCCCTGCGGCGGCCCGGAATGGCGTCGAGCAGCGCGCGCGTATAAGGATGCGACGGTGCGCGGAAGATCGCCGCCGTGTCGCCGTACTCGACCACACTGCCCGACTTCATGACGGCGAGCGAATCGCACAACTGCGCCGCGATGCGCAAGTCATGCGTGATGAAGATCATCGACAGTCCCAATTCCGACTTCAGACGCGCGAGCAGCCGCAGCACCTGCGCTTGCACCGAGACGTCGAGCGCGGAGACGGGTTCATCCGCGACCAGCACCCGGGGGCGCATCGCCAGCGCGCGCGCCAGCCCGATGCGTTGCCGTTGACCTCCTGAGAATTCGTGCGGGAAGCGTTCGAGGGCGTCGGCGCTCAGGCCGACGAGTTCGAACAGTTCGAGCGCATGTTCATGGGCCGCACGCGGTGGCTCACCGCGTGCGATCGGCCCTTGCGTGACAATGTCCCCGACCCGGCGACGCGGGTTGAGCGAGCTGAACGGATCCTGAAACACCATCTGGATGTCGAGCGCCGTTCGACGCGCATTCGCATCGAGCGAAGCCGAGGCCAGATCGGTGTCGCGGTAGAGAATGCGCCCGGCGTCGGGTGTCATCAGCCGGAGAATCGAGCGTGCCAGCGTCGATTTGCCCGAGCCGCTTTCCCCGACGATCCCCAGCGTCTTGCCATTGCCGACATCGAGGCTGACGTCACGTAGTGCTGCCGACTCCGCCTGCTTCTTCTTACCGATCCAACTGTGCCTCGTGTAGGTCTTCTGCACCTGCTCGATGCGAAGCACGGGCGGCGTGCCGTCGTCGCCATCGTTGCCCTTGTCTTGCTTCGCCGGGGCGGTGCTTACCGGCGCCGAAGACGACGGCAATGCGGGCACGGCGGCGATCAACGCGCGCGTGTAGTCGTGCGACGCGCGTGTGAGGAGCGTGTGCGCAGACCCTTGCTCCACGATCTCACCGTGCCGCATGACGGCCACGCGATCCGCGATTTCCGCGACGACACCGAAGTCGTGCGTAATGAAGAGCACGCCGGTGCCCTTGCGCTGCTGAAGCTCGCGAATGAGCGTGAGAATCTGCGCTTGCGTAGTGACATCGAGCGCCGTGGTCGGTTCGTCGGCGATCAGCAGTTCGGGCTCCAGCGCGAGCGCCATCGCGATCATGGCGCGCTGACGTTGTCCGCCGGAGAGTTCGTGCGGATAGCGCTTTGCGGCTTCCGAGGGTGACGGGATGTGCACGGCGTCGAGCCATTCCAGCATGCGGGCGCGAATCGTGCTGCCGGGCAGTCGGGTATGCGTGCGATACACCTCGGCGATCTGGTCGCCGATGGTGCGCAGCGGATTGAGCGCGGTCATCGGCTCCTGAAAGATCATGCCGATGCGCGCCCCGCGCCAGCGGCGGCGTTCGGCCTCAGGCAGCGTCAGCAGGTTGCCTTCGCCTTCCCATGCAATGCGCCCGCCGCTGACTTGCACGCCGGACGGCAGCAGGCCGAGCAAGGCGCTGGCGGTCATCGATTTTCCCGAGCCGCTTTCCCCGACCATACACAAGATCTCGCCGCGCGCGAGCGAGAACGAGACGTCGCGAAGGGCATGCGGGCGATCGGCATTGGGCGGCAGGTCGAGGGTGAGATGTTCGACGTCGAGCAGAGTCGTCATGGTGGCAGTGGCGTAAGGTTCGCGACGGTTAGCGAGGCAGCGTGGCGCTCAGAGGCGCTGACCGCCGCTCGCATCGAGGGATTGACCGGTGATCCAGCGGCCTGCGTCGCTGGCGAGAAACGCCACGATGTCGGCGATGTCGCGCGGCTCGCCAACGCGTCTCAATGCAACGGTCTGTGCAATGGCTTCACGCGCGACGGGATCGCTTGCGCGCTTGTTCAGATCGGTGGCCGTGGCACCGGGCAGCACCGCATTGACGGTGATGCCTCGCGCGCCGAGATCGGCGGCGAGCAGCAGCGTGAGCGCTTCCAGACCGGCCTTCGCTGGCGCGTACACGCTCATCTCCGGGTAAGCCGCACGTGTGCCCATCGAAGAGATGTTGACGATGCGGCCGCCGTCATTCAGGTAGCGCAGCACATGCTGGATCAGGAAGAAGGGCGACTTGAGATTGACCTGCAACACGCGGTCGAAGTCTTCGGGCGTGACGGCATCGATGCGCGAGCGCAGACCCACGCCCGCGTTGTTCACGAGGATGTCGAAGCGCGGCGGCAAGTCGTGTGCGGTGAGCGCGCCGACGAAACGCTCCACCAGCGCGAGCGCCCCGTCGGGCGACGACAGGTCGGCTTGCACGGCAAACGCCCGCGCGCCGCGCTCGCGCAGTTGCGCGACGAGCGTCTCGGCGTCGCTGCCCGCCGCGTTGTAATGCACGGCGACGCTTGCGCCGCGCGCGGCGAGGGCGGTGGCAATGGCGCGTCCGATGCCGCGGCTTGCGCCGGTCACGAGCGCGACCTTGCCGTCGAGACGGATCGGATCGGTGGAATCAGGCAGAAGACTCATGACGCGAGGGCTCCGGAGTGGGTGAGGTTGTCGGCGCGGTCGTCACTCCATCCACGCGAGGCTTCGAGCGTGCGCGCCTGTTGCAGCAACGCATGACGATCGACTTTGTTGGTGCCGGCCCACGGCAGTTCGGCGACGAAGGCCACCCGGCGCGGGTGCTGATAGGCGGGGCCGTTTGCGAGCGCGTGTTGCTTGAGCGCTTCCACGCTCAGGGTGCTGCCCGGCTGACGCACCACGAAGGCGACGGGCACGGCGGCGCGCTCCTCGTCGGGCAGCGGCACGACGCTGGCTTGCCGCACTTCCGGATGCGCTTCGAGCAACTTCTCGACTTCCACCGGATAGATGTTCTCGCCCGCGCAGACAAACATGTCGTCAGCGCGCCCGACGAAGTAGTAGAACCCGTTGGCGTCGCGTCGCATCACGTCGCCGCTGTAGTACCAGCCGTCGTCGAGCACTTGCGCCGATTTCTCAGGCAGACGGTGATAGCCGCGCATGACCGCCGGGTTGCGCATGCACAGCACGCCCTGATGCTCGTCGGGGCCGTCGACAAGCTTCACCGCGTCGGGCGAGAGCGGATAGCCGAGCGCGAGCGGCGGCAGTGGAATGCCCTCGGGATGTTGACCGAAGATGCTCGGTCCGGCTTCCGTCGTGCCATAGCCGTGGTGGATATGGGTGTGCGGGAACGCAGCCTGAATGCGGGCGAGCAGCGCGGTGCTCATCGGCGCGGAGCCGAGCATCACGCGCTTGAGCGCTGACACGTCGCGGCCCGCGAGCGTCTGCGGGTCTTTGATGAGGCGCGCGAACATCGTCGGCACGGCCGTGAGCACCGTGATCCGATAGCGCTCCAGCGCGTCGACATAAGACGTCACATCGAACGACGGCAGCATGACGAGCGTGGCGTTGGCGGCGAACGCGCGCTTCGCCATGAACAGCCCGTTCATGTGAAACAGTGGCTGCGCGAGCAGATAGCGCTCTGCCGCTGCGCTATCGGGGCGCACATACGTGGCGCCCAGCGCCCAGAGCTGGCCAGCGTGCGTGAGCGGCACGCCCTTCGGCTTGCCGGTCGAGCCGGACGTGTAGAGCATCTGCGCCACGTCTTCCGGTGCGGGACGCACGGCGTCGAAAGCCGCGGGCTGAATCTGCGCGGCGAAGCCCTCGGGACCGGCGTCGTCGAAGTCGATGACCGGCACGCGCGAGGCGAGGGCGTCGCGACGCGCGCCGTCGACAAAGGCGATCGAGATACCGGCGTCGTCGATCACGTAGTCGAGGATCTCGCGCGACTGCTTGATGTTGATCGGCACGGCGACGTAACCGGCGCGCATGATGCCGAAGTAGGCGATCAGATACTCGGCGCGGTT
>Ga0181519_10003421_pt1 | contig 13068 bp, 9 predicted proteins | sample PEATcosm2014_Bin_26_FD_121102 | JGI IMG/M metagenome (GOLD analysis project Ga0181519, IMG submission 121102) | Peatland microbial communities from MTU Mesocosm Facility, Houghton, MI, USA - PEATcosm2014_Bin02_10_metaG | ecosystem: Environmental > Terrestrial > Soil > Wetlands > Peat | place... | reverse complement strand
GGGACCGGGGCCTGGCGGTGATGGTGATCACCCACAACCTCAACGACTGCTTCGAGGTGGCGGACCGGCTGGCGATCCTTCACCTCGGGCGGATGGTGGCCCAGGGACCGGCCTCCGGCTTCGACCGTCAGAGCGTGGTGGAGTACATGACCACCGGGAGCTCGAGCGGCCGGCCACTGGAGCAGCCGGCCGGAGCCGCCGCCGGGACGGGGGCTTGAGGCATGACCCTGACCCAGGGCCAACTCGAGCCCGGCACCTCGGGCGCGACGGTTGCTGACGTCGACCTGACCGCCGCCGCCGGCGCGGTTGATGTGCCGCCAGAGATCCTGGCCCAGTCACTGGGCGAGTACTTCCGGGGCTGGTGGCAGAAGCTCAAGGGTGGCGACAGCGGGTTGCTTCCCGTGCTCGTCGCGATGGTGATCGTGGCGGTCGTCTTTGAGCTCATCACCCCCGAGAACGCCTTTCTGCGGCCCAGCAACCTGGTCTACATCTTCGAGTTGAGCACCGTCTACATGGTGCTTTCGATGGGGGAGATCGTGGTCCTGCTGCTGGGCGAGCTGGACCTCTCCATCGGCGCCGTGGCGCTCATGGGGGGGGTGATCGCCTACAAGCTGGTCCAGACGCCAGGCCCCAACTTTCCGTGGTGGGCGGCGATCCTCGCCAGCCTGGTCTGCTGCGGTGTGATCGGCGGGCTCCAGGGCATCCTGGTGGCGCGGGTCAAGATCCCCGCGTTCGTCGTGACCCTGGGCGGCTTCCTGCTCTTCTCGGGGATGATCGTCATCATCCTGGGAGGAGCCGACACGTCTCTCGGGCTCGACCCCACGAATCCCAACCAGAGCGTCCTCTACAACCTGGAACAGGGAAACATCAATGTGGTGGTCAGCTGGGTCGGGATGGCCGTGGTGGTCGTGGCCTTCGGCGCGATGATGTGGCTGCGCGCGGCGTCGCGCCGCCGTTCCGGCCTGGTCGCTCCGCCGGCGAGCCTCGCCGCCATCCGGATCGCCCTCATGGCTGCTGCCGCGGTGGCGGTGCTGGCCATCTGCACCGTCAATCGGGGTGGCCTCTTCGCGACCATCCAGGGTCTTCCCTGGGTGATCCCGGTGGTGTTGGGGATACTGGGCTTCTGGACCGTGCTTCTCCAGGGGACCCGCTACGGCCGTTACGTCTACGCCATCGGGGGCAACCCCGAGGCGGCGCGCCGGGCGGGCGTCAGCCTGCCGGGGATTCGCACCTGGTCCTTTGTGCTCTGCTCGGCAACCGCCGGATTCGCGGGCATCCTGCTGGGCTCCTTCTACTACGGTCAGTACAGCAGCAACGTCGGGGACCCGGGCCAGCTCGTGCTCTACTCGGTGGCCGCGGCCGTCATCGGCGGCACCAGCCTCTTCGGGGGCCGGGGCAAGCCGATCCACGGTGTCCTGGGCGGGCTCCTCATCGGCGCCATCGCCTACGGGGTCTCGCTGTTGCAACTCGGTTCGCTGTCGATCCCGCTCGAGTACATCCTGCCCGGAGCAGTCCTGCTCCTCGCCGTGCTCGTGGATGTCGTCTCGCGGCGGGGGGCGAGGACGGGGAGCGTGGCCCGTGTCTGAACAACTGCATCCGTCTGAACATCTCAAGGTGCGCGATGGCCCGGATCGACAGTGACCCGCTGACCGTCCCTGGGGCGGCCGATACCCAGAGCGACTCCCCAGAGGCGATGGTCGATCTGACCGCCGCCGCCGGGGTCGTAGAGGTCCCGCCCGCGCTGGTGGCCCAGTCGATGGGCGAGTACCTGCGCGTCTATTGGCAGAGGGTGAGGGGCGGTGACAGTGGGGTCCTGCCCGTGGTCGTCGGGATCATCGTGGTCTACGCCGCCTTCCAGATCGCTGATTCCCGGTTCCTGGGCGCCCAGAACGTGGTCAACCTACTCGAGCAGTGCAGCATCTACATGCTGCTGGCGATGGCCGAGATCTTTGCCCTGCTGCTCGGCGAGATCGACCTCTCCGTCGGCCTGGTCATGGGTCTGGCCGCCGTCACCGTGGCCGAGCTCGTCCAACCTTCGGGGGCGGCCAGCTGCGCCCTCTGCCCGCATGGCCTTGACTTCCCGTGGTGGCTGGCGATCATCACCACCCTGCTGATCTGCATGGGCGTCGGCGCCGTCCAGGGGACGATGGTGGCCCGCTTCAAGATGCCGTCCTTCATCGTCACCCTGGGTGGACTGTTGATTCTCGAGGGAGTGGCGCTCATCGTCCTCAACGGCAACCCGGTCCGCCTCGGGAACCTGCAGCTCTACGACATCTTCTGGGGGCACTTCAGCACGCTGGTCGGCTGGATCCTCCTGGTGGTGACGGTGGTGGCGGTCGCCGCGGCGTGGTGGTTCGGAGACGCCAGCCGGAGGCGCCGCGGCCTGGTGGCGCCGCCCGCCAGCTTCACCGCGATCAAAATCGCCGGCCTCGCCGTGGCGGGGGTCGTGGTTGTCGTGCTCTGCAACGAGAACCGGGCGCACTTCGGGGTCATCGAGGGGGTGCCCTACCTCATCCCGATCGTCCTCGCCGTGCTCTTCATCTGGACCATGCTGCTCCAGCGAACCCGGTTCGGCCGCTACGTGTACGCCATCGGCGGCAACCCGGAGGCGGCGCGCCGTGCCGGGGTCAGCCTTCCCTCGGTCCGGACCTGGTGCTTTGTCCTAGCCGCCCTGACCGCCGGGATCGCCGGCATCCTCTTCGCCTCCTGGCAGGTGTTCCTCACCACCAACATCATCAAGTCCGCCAACAGCTACGTGCTGCTGGCGGTGGCCGCCGCCGTCATCGGCGGCACGAGCCTGTTCGGGGGTCGGGGCAAGACCATCCACGGGGTCCTGGGGGGCGTGGTCATCGGGGGCATCTACAATGGCCTCTACCTCCTGGGAGTGACATCCGAGTGGGTCGACGTTCTCATCGCCGTCGTGCTGCTGGCGGCGGGAACCATCGACGTCCTCTCCCGCGGGGGCGCGCGATCCCGGGCATGATCCCCGTCGATGATGGCGACGCAACGTCGGCATCGCCGAGCCGGTGGCCGGGGGGCGCACTCCACGCCCTGCGAGAGGCCAACCTACGCCGGGTCATCGAGATCATCAGCACCGAGGGCGGCCTGACCCAGGCCGAGGTGGCTCGCCGTACCGGGCTCTCACGCGCGACGGTCTCCAATCTGGTGGCTGAGCTGCGGCGTCAGGGGCTGGTCCGCGGCGACGTTGCGGGCCTCGGTGGCCGCGGAAGCCTGGAGATCACCGTCGCGAGGTCCGGAGCCGTCGTCGGGGTCGACTACGGACACAGTCACGTCCGGGTGGGGGTCGCCGATCTGGGCGGACGCGTGCTTGCGGACGAGGAGCATCGGCTCCCCCTCGACTTCGGCGCAGAGGAGGGCTGCGCGGAGGCGAAGGCGATGATGATCCGACTGCTGAAGCGCACCGCCGTGCCGGCGGCGGACGTGCGTCAGATCGGGGTGGGACTCCCCTACCCCATCGACAGGGCCTCGGGACGGTTCGGGGGGCAAGCGAACTCCCATCCTTGGGCGGCGCTCGATCCGCGCGCCGTCTTGGAAGGAGTGTTCGAGCTGCCGGTCGTGATCGACAATGACTGCAACCTCGGCGCCCTCGGCGAGCTGCGCCAGGGCGCCGGGCGGGGTCTCACCGACCTCATCTACGTCCACGTGGACGAGCGCGCCGGAGCTGGTGTCATTCTGAACGGACGGCTGCACCGGGGCGCGGCCGGAACCGCCGGCGAGATCGGCCATGTGACCGTGGATCCGCACGGCCAGACCTGCCCCTGCGGCAACCGCGGCTGCCTCGACGTGGTGGTGGGAGCGCCGCATTTCCTCGACCCGCTGCGCGACGGGTATGGCGATCAGCTCGACGTCTCCGGGGTGATCGAGCTCGCCGCGCAGGGTGACATGCGCTGCCACCGGGCACTCGCCGACGCGGGGCGCGCCATCGGGCTGGTGGTCGCCGACCTCTGCAATCTCCTGAGTCCCCAACGCGTCATCGTCGCGGGTCCGCTCTTCAACGCCGGCGATGTGATCCTGGGGCCACTGCGCGAGACCGTGGGGCACCGGGCAGTGCCCGCTGCGGCGCGCGCCGCGGAGATCGTGCACAGCCAGCTGGAGAGGAGCGGTCAGATGGTGGGCGCCATCTGGCTCGCCCTGGACGCCGCCCGCGAGCGCACCACCGTGGGTCCACCTGCCCCCGAGCTGCTCGCGGCGGGATGGAGCCTGTCGAGGCAAGCGTCCTGACCGGCGTGGGGGTGATCCGATCAACGCGCCCTCCCGACCAGCGCCCCGCCATCCCATGTCCGCGCGGCCTCGGCTGCGCATGACGCGAATCCCCATGCCCTTCCCTCATATTTCCGCCCCATGACTCCCGTGGCCTCTCCCGAATCGGTCCGGCGGCACAATCTGAGCCTGGTGCTCCGCCACCTCCATGAGTCAGGAGCGCTGTCGCGGTCCGAGATCGGCGGCGCCCTGGGGATGACCCGGAGCACGATCGGGGAGCTGCTCGCCGATCTCTGCGCGCGGGGCCTGGTCGAGGTGGGAGACCCCGCCCGCCTCGGCTCCCCGGGGCGCCCGTCGCTGGTGGCCCGTCCCAACCCAGAGGGCGCGGTGGCCATCACCGCCGACATCGAGGTCAACTCGCTATCCGCCGCCGTTGTCGGGCTGGGAGGCAAGATCCTCCACTTGGAACGGGTCACCCACCGGCCACGCCGCCTGGCCGCCGAGCAGACGGTCGAGGACGTCGCCAAGCTGATTCAGTCCGCTCGCTCCTCGATCCCCCCGAGCTGCTGGATCGCCGGACTGGGGATCGCGATTCCTGGCGTGGTCCGCCGCGCCGACGGACTGGTGCACTTCGCTCCCAACCTGGGATGGCGCGACGTGCCGTTGGGTCTCCTCATCTCAGAGCGAGTCGGGTCCAACCTGCCGGTTGTCATCGCCAACGAGGCGGATCTCGGCGCCGTGGCGGAGCACAAGTGGGGGGTCGGCATGGGGGTGGACCACCTCATCTACCTGTCCAACGACGTGGGGGTGGGGGGCGGTCTGGTCATCGACGGCCGGCCCCTGGTCGGAGCGGCTGGATGTGCCGGAGAGGTCGGGCACATCCAGGTCAACCCCCAGGGCGTGCGCTGCCGATGTGGAGCCGTCGGATGCTGGGAGACCGAGATTGGGGGTCCCGCCCTGTTGCGGCGGGCCGGCAGCGCCGAGAAGGTGTACCGGCCGGAAGCGGTCGTCCGGCTCCTGAGCGACGCGGCGCTCGGAGATGCGGTGGCCCTCGCCGCGGTGCACGAGGTTGGCCGGTGGCTTGGCGCGGGCCTGGCCGCGCTCATCAACTCCTTCAACCCGCAGCGAGTGATACTCGGCGGGTTTCTCGGCAACATGTGGCCCCTGGTGGAGGAGACCGTGCGGGCCGAGTTGCAGGTGCGGGTCATGGCCCCGGCTCTCGAGGTGGTGCAGATCCGGTCGGCACGGCTCGGGGCCGAGGCCCCGTTGCTCGGGGCCGCGGAGCTGGCGCTGGCGCGGGTCCTGGACGATCCCACCCTGGTGCCGGTACGGGTTGCCGAGACGGCGTCCACGTGACCCGGGGGGGCCAGCCGCCGGCGTGAATCCGTGGGCCCGGGCCCGCGACCCGTTTCAGATCGAAGGGGTGGGTCGACGGCTCATGGTGCGGAGGGCGGGGTAGTACTCGCGGAAACGACGGCGCGCTTCCCGATAGGGTTCGACCCACGCGGATACGGGATCAACGACATCGGTCACGTGCACGCAGGCGGCGGCGGCCTGGTCAGCATCACCGTAGACGCCCGCTGCGACGCCGCCGAGCAGCGCCGCCCCGAAGGCTGAACCCTGATCGGTGGCCATGATCTCGATGGGCAGCTGCAGCACGCTGGCGACGATCTGCAGCCAGAGGCGGCTTCTCGAGCCACCTCCCGAAACGCGGGCGCGGTCGGCGGTGACCCCGACGTCAGTGACGACGTCGAGGCAGTCGCCGAGTGCGAAGGCGACCCCCTCCAAGACCGCCCGCGTCAGCGCCCCCCGCCGGTGGCCGAGAGTCAGTCCGCAGAACGCGCCGCGCACGTCCGGGTCGAAGTGCGGCGTCCGCTCGCCGGCCAGGTAGGGCAGGAAGACCAGGCCATCACACCCGGGCAGCACGGTCTCCGCTTCCTCGAGCATCGCGTCGTAGTCGACCCCGGGAAGGAGGGTGTCGTGGAACCAGGCCAGCGACCCCGCCGCCGCCAGCATCACTCCCATCACCAGCCAGCGCTCCGGCGCGGCATGGCAGAAGGCATGGACCCGACCCTCGCCGTCATCCAGAAAGCGATCCGTCCCGGCGAGCACCACCCCGGAGGTGCCGAGGACGACGGACAGAGGGCCGGGCCCGGTGATCCCGGCGCCCACGGCCGCCGCGGCCTGGTCGCCGGCACCTGCCGCGACAGGGACACCGTCGAGCATCCCCACCGCATCGCAGCTCTCGGCGAGGTCGGGCAGCCAGTCGCGCGAGAGCTGCAACTCCGCGATCAGCTCGGCGCTCCAACGGCGACGGGCCACGTCGAGGAGGAGTGTGCCCGAGGCATCAGCGACATCGCTTCGATGCCCCCCGATGAGGCGGTCACGCACATAGTCCTTGGGCAGGGAGATCTGCCGGATGCGGGCGTAGGCCGCCGGCTCCTGCTCCCGCATCCAGAGCAGCTTGGGGGCGGTGAATCCGGGCAGGGCCCGGTTGCCGGTCAGCTTCACGAGGCGGTCGCGGCCGCCGCCCTCCTCGAGTGCGGCGCACTGTGGCGCAGAGCGCTGGTCGTTCCAGAGAATCGCCGGGCGGATGACCTCACCGGCAGCGTCGAGACAGACGAGCCCATGCATCTGACCGGAGAAGCCGATTCCGAGGATCTCAGTCACGTCGTTCTTGAGGCCGTCGAGCACCTCGCGGGCTGCCGCCACCCACTGCTGGGGCGGCTGCTCCATCCAGCCGGGCTGAGGTGAGCTCACGGGATACGTGGACTCCGCACTGGCCAGCACCCTTCCGGAGGCCGGATCGACGGCCACCCCCTTGGCCGACGATGTCCCGATATCGATGCCGACGAGCGCGCTCGAACTCATCGAGCTGTCCAGATCGACGGGGGCTGGGTTGCGAGGCTAGGAGCGAATCCCATAGAGGTAGTCCAGGGCGAGCTGGTCCAGCTTCTCGAAACCACAGCCCCGGGCCGCGGCTGCGTCCGGGTCGAAGGCCTCGGCGCGCATCGAGCTGAGCGTCTCGCCGGGGGCAAGGGTGGCTTCGGCCAGCTCGTCGAGGCGGGCCGCCTTGCTGGCCGCGACCACCTCGGGGTCGGCGCGGAAGGCGCGGGCACGCTCGCGCAGGATCAGGTAGTTGCGCATGCACCCGGCCGCCGACTCCCACACCCCGTCGAGGTCCTCCGTACGGGGTGGCTTGAAGTCGAAGTGGCGAGGTCCCTTGTAGCCGCCCGACTCGAGGATGTCGACGGTCCAGAAGGCGCCCCGGGCGTTCCCGGCACCGAATCGAAGGTCCTGGTCGTAGCGCGGCCCGTTCTGACCGTTGAGGTCGACGTGGAAGAGCTTCCCATGCCAGAGCGCCTGAGCCAGCCCATGAGCGAAGTTGAGCCCCGACATCTCCTCGTGACCGACCTCGGGGTTGAGCCCGACCATCTCTGAATGCTCGAGCTCGTTGATGAAGGCCAGCGCGTGCCCGATGGTGGGGAGGAGCATGTCCCCGCGCGGCTCGTTGGGCTTCGGCTCGACGGCAAATCGGAGCTGGTAGCCCTTCTCGATGACGTACCCGGTGAGGAGGTCGAACGCCTCCTTGTAGCGGTCAAGCGCGGCGCGAACATCCTTCGCAGCCCCGGATTCAGCGCCATCGCGGCCTCCCCAGAAGACCACTGTTTCCGCGCCCAGCTCAGCGGCGAGATCGAGGTTGTCCAGCACCTTGCGGAGCGCAAAGCGGCGCACCTCACGGTCATTGGCTGTGAACCCACCATCGCGAAAGACCGGGTGCGAGAAGAGGTTGGTGGTGACCATGGGGATCACCAACCCGGCGCGTTCCACCGCCTGGCGCAAACGCCCGATCGCATGGCCCTTCTCGACCGGCGAGGCGCCGAATGGAAAGACGTCGTTATCGTGGAAGCAGACCCCGTAGGCTCCCAACTCGGCCAGCCGGGTCACGGTCACCACCGGATCCAGGGGTTCGCGCACCGCACCGCCGAACACGTCGACACCCTGCCATCCGACCGTCCAGAGCCCGAACGTGAAAAGGTCTTCGCGGCTCGGCTCAAACATCAGTCATCTCCCTCTAGATGTCCCCAGCATCCGGCCGGTTGTCAAAGGTGTGAACAACCAGTGGTCGTTCGTTTGCGCTACATACAATTATACACGGCTCAGGCCGGAATCAGAAGGCACGCGTCCGCGCTCTCGTCGCGCACCGGTGAGCCGAGAGATGACCAGTGCGCATGCGCTGGGCGGCGCCGCGGCTGCACGCGTCGTGTGTCTCACGGTTCCTCTGGGCTGTGCCACAAGCTGCCTCCACGGTTCGGGGCATGACCCCGAACGTGGATGCGACCACTGCATCACGTCGCGGGGGATGCGCTGGCGTGGTCCCCCGTTCGGCCACGCCGAGTTCGTCACGCCCTCCGGCAGAGCTCGCCAGCTACCGACCGGACCCCCGCCACACGCGGATGACGTTGCCTGCGCCGCTTCGCTCGAAGGCGATGGCCGCGGCTCCCAGAAGGCCGGCGTCGCCGCCCAACCCGCCCACGTCGACGCGGGGTAGCTGGACCAGATTGATCCTGGCGGCGAGCAGGGTGCCGAGTGGTGCGAGGGCTTCCGACGGGATTCCCATGGTTCCACAGAGGACGACGAGCTCACAGTCGATGAGCGCCACAGCGGTGGCGATCACCGTTGCGAGGGCACCCAGGGCCTCGTTCCAGACGCGCACCGCGGCGGGGTTTCCGGCTGTTGCCCTGGCGATCACCTCCTCCGCGAGGATCGCCTCCTTGGCGGCCAGGGTGTAGCGACGGGCAATGGAGGTCTCGGAGGCGAAGGTCTCGACACAGCCGCGACCACCGCATCCGCAGATCGTCCCGGCGGGGTCGATCGATATGTGCCCGATCTCCCCAGCGGCCCCATGGGCCCCCCGCAGGACCTGGCCGCCGCTGATGACGGCGCTCCCCACTCCCACCCCCATCACCACGAGCAGCATGTCCGACACGCCACGGCCCGCTCCGAGAGCGTACTCGGCGAGGGCGCCGGCAGCGGCGTCCCGGACGAGGTAGACGGGCAGCCTCAGACGGTCCTGGAGGAGTCCCCAGCTCCACCTCCTGAAGCTTGAGGTTGGGGCTGCGATGGACCACGCGGCCGACCTCCAGCTGCGAGTAGGCCGCGCCGGCACCCCATCATCGCGCATCCGCGATACCCGGATGCACGATGCCCGGGAACTCGCCGGTGCTCACTGCGGACTTGCAAAAAATGTCATTCATGACTTGAACACGATGACCACGCCCAAGTGCTCTGACGTCCATGCTGTGCCCCCGGCGGCTTCTACCCACCCATGCTCTCGAGCTCCTGACAGGTCGCGGCGACCTGCCGGACGAAGGCGCCGTCCGCACCCAGACCGGGCTCCAGGGCCTCGAGCACGTTTCGCGCCGCCTCTGCAGGCTCGCCGGCAGCGAGGGGGACCAGCTCCGGGGCGCGGGGGTCGTCGATCTCGGCGCCGGAGCCGCGAAGGTGGGCCAGCCAGGCGCCGAGGAGACGGGCGGCGCCCGGTGGGGGGGGGTCTCCGACCGCCCGGTAGCGGTGGATCACGGGGAGCACCCGCTGGAGCAACTTCTGCGATCCGTCGCGGGCGATGAGGTTCAGGGTATGACCGATCCGCGGGTTGCTCCAGCGAGCGAGGAGTGCCGCGCAATACCCGGCAATCTCGTCGCCGGGGAGCCCGAGGATGGGGGTGACGCCGTCCCACCACCCTTCCAGCCATGCCCGGCAGCGCGGGTCGGCGACGGCATCGGCGACCGTGGAATGGCCGAGCGCGGAGCCGGCATAGGCGAGCAGGGAGTGACCCCCGTTCAGGAGGCACAACTTCCGCTCCGCGAAGGGCCTGACGTCGCTCACGAAGCGCGCGCCCGCGCTCTCCCAGGCGGGCCGGCCGGCCGGGAACTCCCCGGAGAGCACCCACTCGCTGAAGGGCTCGGTGACCACGGCGCAGCGGTCCTCACGGCCGGTGGCCCGCTCCACCGACGCCAGGTCGCCGGCCGTCGTGGCCGGGGTTATCCGATCCACGACCGTGGAGGCGAACGAGACGGTCTCCGAGATCCATCCCGCCAGTCCGTCGTCGACCACCTCGGACATCTCGAGGACCACGGTGCGGGTCGCGGCGCCGTTGCCCATGAGGTTGTCGCAGGGAACGACCGTGATCGGCCCGCCCTCGGCGCGGCGGCGCGCCGCGAGGCCCGCAACGAGGCGCCCCGGCATGGTCCGGACGGGAGGCGCGATGACCCGCGCCATCCGCAGGGGCTTCGACTCGGAGCGGGCCTCGCGGAGGCGCTCCACGTCGCCGGCAATCTCGGGGTGACCGAGGTCGAGGTGCCCGCCGCCGTCCAGGTGATATCCGGCCTCGGTGACCGTCAGGGTCACCACCGCCACCCGTGGCGACGCGAAGTACGCCGACCACGTCCGCCTGTCGTCGCCGTCATGCGCGGCGCTGATGCTGGCCACGACTTCGGTGCGGTCCAGCTCCGGACCCCGCTCGACGAGCGTGAAGAGGCCGTCCTGAGCGCTGAGCAGGGCCGCCGCCTCAGGGCTCCGACCGGTGAACGCGGCGATCCCCCAGGGCTCGGCGCCGGCGGCGTGCTCGGTGTACCAGGCCTGATGCGAACGATGGAAGGCGCCCAGCCCGAGGTGGACGGTGCGGACCGTCCGCGGCGGCCCGGCCTGCGGCCAGCTCCGGCGGCTGAGACGGGTCAAAGGCGGAAGACCTCGCGCGGGAGCCGGTGGGCGAGGTCCCTGGCCGTCTCCACCGCCTCGTCCTCGTCCAGCCTATGCTCGACCACGAGCCGGCTCAGATGTGCGCAGTCGATGCGGCGTGCCGTGTCGTGGCGCACCGGGATGGAGCAGAAGGCCCGGGTGTCGTCGACGAAGCCGCTCGTCTTGGCGAAACCGGCCGTGTCGGTGACCGCCGCCCGGAAGCGGAGCATCGCGTCCGGCGTGTCGAGGAACCACCACGGAGCCCCGAGGTAGACGGACGGGTAGAAGCCGGCGAGCGGCGCCAGCTCGCGCGACCAGGTGGTCTCATCGAGGGTGAAGAGGACGATCCGGAAGTTGGGGTGCGTCCCGTACAGCTCGAGCAGGGGCTGAAGGGCGCGGGTGAACTCGATGGCGACCGGGATGTCGGCCCCGATGTCGGTGCCGAAGTCGCGCCAGGTCGGCAGGTGGTGACTGCGACAGACACCGGGGTGCAGCTGCATCACCAGGCCGTCGTCACAGGACATGCGGGCCATCTCGCAGAGCATGTGGTGCCGGAAGGCCGTCTGCTCCTCGGGGGCGGCCCTGCCCTGCAGGGCCTTGGCGAAGAGCTGCGCCGCTTCGGACGGCGCCAGGATCAGGGAGCCGGGGTCAGGCGGGCCCTGATCGGTCGCGGTGGCCCCCTGGGCCTTGAAGAACGCCCGCCGGGACTCCAGGGCATCGATGTAGCCGCGGTATGCGGAGGTGTCGAGGGCGGCGACGCTGCCCAGCTGCTCGACCCGACCGGCCCACCCCGGGATGGACGGGTCGAGGTAGGCGTCGGCCCGGAAGGTCGGCACCACCCTCCCCTTCCAGGAGGGATCCTCACGCAGGCTGCGGTGGGCCGAGAGGTCGCTGCAGGGGTCGTCGGTGGTCGCCAGCACCTCCACTCCGAAGCGGTCGAAGAGGGCCCGCGGCCGGTACTCCGGGAGTGGGAAGCGCTCCATGAGGCGGTCGTAGATGAGGTCCGCATCAGCCGCGGAGGGGCGGATCGGTACGTCGAAGACCTGGACCAGCTCCGCCTCGAGCCAGGCGCGGGACGGAGTGCCGCGGAAGGCGTCCCACCGTTCGCACAGCCGTCTCCAGGTCTCGCGGGGGTCGGCCACGACGCCCTCGCCATCGCGCCTGCGGATGCCCAGCTCGGGGAGGGGCACGCCGTGGGCGTGGAGCATGCGGGTGACATAGTGGTCCGGGGTGATGAACAGCGCCGCCGGATTGTCGAAGGGTAGGTTCTGCCGGAGGAGGACCGGGTCCACGTGCCCGTGGGGCGAGATGATCGGCAGCCCGCACACCTGCTCGTAGAGCCGCCGGGCAACCTCTCGTTGCGCCGGTTCCGCCGGGAGCAGGCGATCCGGGTGGAGATCGATCCTGGCCACAGAAGCTCCTCTCTGGATGGCGGAGGTTCCCGCCCCCTATCGCTGGATCCGCGCGGCGCCCCCCGCCGCAACCGCGCGCACCTGGGCAAGCGTCGCCATGGTGGTGTCGCCCGGGTATCCGGTGACGAGGGCGCCGTGCGCCCATCCGAGGCGCAGCGCCTGCTCAGGCCGCTCCCCGGCGAGCAGACCGTAGACGAACCCCGCCGCGAAACCGTCGCCGCCGCCCACGCGGTCATAGACGTCCAGGTCGCGTCTCGGAGCCGCGAAGGTCTCGTCTCCGATCATGGCCACGGCGCTCCAGATGTGGTGATTCGCGGAGCGGACATCGCGCAGAGTGGTCGCCATGACGGCCAGGTTCGGGTAGCGCTCGCGCACCCGCTCCATCAGGCCCACGAAGCCCTTCGCCTCCAGGCTGCCCCCGGGGCCGGGATCGGGGCCGGAGATGCCGAGCGCCTGCTGGACGTCCTCCTCGTTACCCAGCAGCACGTCCACGCTCTCCACGATCCGGCCGATCACCGCCTGCGCCTGTTGCTGGCCTCCGCGAGTGGCCCAGAGCTTCTCCCGGTAGTTGAGGTCGAACGAGACCACGGCGCCGGCCGCCCTGGCGGCGCGCATCCCCTCGATGATCAGGTCGCTCGTCGACTCGGAGAGCGCGGCGAAGAGCCCGCCGGAGTGAAACCAGCGGACACCCTCT
>Ga0181519_10003417_pt1 | contig 13070 bp, 10 predicted proteins | sample PEATcosm2014_Bin_26_FD_121102 | JGI IMG/M metagenome (GOLD analysis project Ga0181519, IMG submission 121102) | Peatland microbial communities from MTU Mesocosm Facility, Houghton, MI, USA - PEATcosm2014_Bin02_10_metaG | ecosystem: Environmental > Terrestrial > Soil > Wetlands > Peat | place... | reverse complement strand
CGAGAACGACATCCGCTTTCTGCGGCAGTTCTGAGCCCGAGCCGACGGTCCTGAGAGGAGAGCAGTGCGCGTTCCGCTGTCGTGGCTTCGAGACTTCGCCCCCTTCGACGGGGAGCCGGCCGACCTGGCCGCCACCCTCGACGACCTCGGGCTGGTGGTGGAGGAGATCGTCCGGGTCGGGGAGGGCCTCGCCGACCTGGTGGTGGCGCGCGTCCTGAGCATCGACCCGATCGAGGGCGCCGACCGGATCCGGCGGGTGGTGGTCGACACCGGCGGCGTGGACGTCCCGGGCCTCGAGGAGGCCGGGGTCCAGGTGGTGTGCGGGGCCTGGAACTTCGAGGTGGGCGACCTGGTGCCGTTGGCGCCGGTCGGCGCCGTCCTCCCCGGTGACTTCGCCATCGGCCGCCGCAAGCTGAAGGGTGTCGTCTCGAACGGGATGCTCTGCTCGGGACGCGAGCTCGAGCTGTCGGACGACCATGCCGGCATCCTGGTCCTCAACGACGTGGCCGGTGCCCGTGCGGGTCTCCCGTTCACCGAGGCCCTGGGGATCGAACCCGACGTGGTCTTCGACGTGGCCGTGGAGGCCAACCGCCCCGACGCCTGGTGCATCGCCGGTGTGGCCCGCGACCTCGCGGCCCGCCTGGGGATCCCGTTCGCCATCCCGGGGGCGGACACCCCGGCCCTGGCCACCGCCACCGCCGGACCCGGGTTCGACGAGCTGGCGTCGGTGCGGGTGGAGGACACCGAGCTGTGCCCGCGCTTCACGGCCCGGGTGCTCACCGGGGTGCGGGTGGGCCCGTCACCCGAGTGGGTGGCCCGCCGCCTGACCCTGGCCGGGATGCGCCCGATCAACAACGTCGTGGACGCCTCCAACTACGTGATGCTGGAGCTCGGACAGCCCACCCACCCGTACGACCTGGACCGGCTCGCCGGGCACGGGCTCCTCGTCCGCCGAGCGGAGCGGGGCGAGCGCCTGACCACCCTCGACGGGGTGGAGCGCGAGCTCGGGCACCCCGGTCCGGGGTTGGGCGACACGGGCCAGGACTGCGTGATCTGCGACGCCGAAGGTGCCCCGGTCGGCATCGCCGGGGTGATGGGCGGCGAGTCGTCGGAGATCGGGGAGGGCACCACCCGTGTCCTGCTGGAGGCGGCCTACTTCGTCCCCATGGCCATCGCCCGCACCTCCAAGCGCCTCACGCTCCGGACCGAGGCCTCCGCCCGGTTCGAGCGCGGGTGCGACCCCGAGGGCATCGACCGGGCGGTGGACCGGTTCTGCGAGCTGGTGGTGGCCACCGGTGGCGGCGAGGTGACGGTGGCGCCCGGAGGTGCCGACCGCCGCACCGACGTGCCCGGCCCGGTCCGGCTCACGGTCCGGCCGTCCCACGTGAACGGACTGCTGGGCACCGGACTGTCGGGCGGGGAGATCTCCGCCCTGTTGGCACCGCTCGGGATCGCGGCGGAGTCGGCAGACACCGGCGGGGAGGCCGACCCCGACGGCGCCCTGGCGGTCACGGTGCCGACCTTCCGCCCCGACATCCGGCCGGCCCCGGCCGGAGAGGCCGACATCGCCGAGGAGGTGGCCCGCACCTACGGGTACGCCCGCCTCGCCCGACGCACACCGTCGTGGCCCCAACCGGGTCGCCTGGCGCCCCACCAGCGGGAGCGGCGGGCCCTCAAGGAGGTGCTCTACGGACTGGGTGCCTTCGAGGCGTGGACCCCGACGTTCGTGACCGAGGCGGACCAGCTGGCGGCCGGCATCGACCCGCCGTGGGTGGAGGTGGCAAACCCGCTGATCGAGCCCGAGCGGTGGCTGCGGGCCTCGATGGTCCCCGGGCTGGTCCGCGCCCTCCTCTACAACGCCGAGCGACGACAGGGCGAGCTTCGCCTCTTCGAGGTGGGAAGCGTGTTCCGGGGTCCCGAGCACCCGGCGTCCGACCCCGGGCCCGACGCGCCGGCCCGGAGCTCCGAGCGACTGTGCGCCGCCTTCGGACTCGGGGGCGATGACGCCTGGACGGCCGTGGCGGCCTGGCGAGCGGTGGCCGACGCCCTCCGGGTCGACGACTGGACGCTGCGGGCGAACGACGGTCCGGGGGCCGGTGCCCTCCACCCGTTCCGCTCGTCGGCGCTGGCCGTCCCGGACGGGGCGGTCTTCGGTGTGGTGGGGGAGCTCCACCCGTCCCTCGTCGGGCGGCTGGGCCTGCTCGGCACCGACGGGCGGCCGCCGAGGATCGGCTGGCTCGATCTCGATCTCGACGCCCTGCTCGATCCCGCACGGGTGGGTCGGCGCCCCGAGGAGGCGCGACCGGTCAGCCGCTTCCCGTCGTCCGATCTCGACCTGGCCTTCGCGGTCGGCGAGGACGTGCGGGCCGAGGTCGTCGAGCGCCTGCTCCGCGGGGCCGGCGGCGACGAGCTCGAGGCGATCGAGCTCTTCGACGTGTACCGCGGACCGTCGGTCGGCGACGGTGCCCGCTCCCTGGCCTACCGGCTTCGCTTCTGCGCCACCGACCGGACGCTCGACGACGGGGAGCTGGCGGCGCTGCGCCAGCGGTGCATCGACGCCGTCGAGCAGGGGGCACCCGCCACCCTGCGGTAGGGCCGGCGGCGCCCGACCGGCGGCGTCGGGCGCCGACCGTCGATCGGGGGGAGGATGGGGGCGATGGCCACGCCGACCCCGAGTGCCGCCCCACCCCCCGACCCCGTGGACCCCGAGCTCGGGACCGCCACGCCGGGGGGACCGTCGTGACGTCGCGGCCCGCCTTCGAGCCCCTGGTCGTCGCCCGCTCACCGGTGGTGGGGACCGTGGTGCAGGTCGCCGTCCGGACGGGGGACCCCGTGGCCGCCGGAGACGCCCTCGTCGTGACCGAGTCGATGAAGATGGAGTACGTGGTGGCGGCCGAGGCCGCCGGCGTGGTCCGGGACGTCCTGGCCGAGGTGGGCGCCCAGGTGGCCGTCGGCGACCCCCTGGTCTGGGTGGCCGTGATGGCGGTCGCCCCGGAGGCGGAGCCGGCCACCACCCCCGGCCCCGCCGGTGGTCAGGCGCCCGGCCTGCGGCCCGAGCTGGCGGAGGTGCTCGACCGGCAGGCACGGACCCTCGACGCCGCCCGGCCGGACGCGGTGCGGCGACGGCTGGAGGGTGGCCGGCGCACCGCCCGGATGAACGTCGACGACCTCTGCGATCCGGGCAGCTTCACCGAGTACGGCTCGCTGGCCCTGGCCGCCCAGCGGTCCCGTCGCGGTCTCGACGACCTCATCGCCACCACCCCGGCCGACGGCCTGGTCGCCGGGATCGGCCGGGTCAACGGCGACCGGTTCCCCGACGAGCGGAGCCGGTGCGCGGTGGTCTCCTACGACTACACGGTGCTGGCCGGCACCCAGGGTCAGCAGAACCACCGGAAGAAGGACCGGCTGTTCGAGCTGGTCGAGCGTCAGCGGCTCCCGGTGGTGCTGTTCGCCGAGGGGGGCGGCGGTCGCCCGGGGGACACCGACACCGCGGTGGTGACCGGGTTGGACACCACCGCCTTCGCCCAGTTCGGCCGGCTCAGCGGCCTGGTCCCGACCGTCGGGATCGGCTCGGGGCGGTGCTTCGCCGGCAACGCCGCCCTCCTCGGATGCTGCGATGTCATCATCGCCACCCCCGAGGCGACCATCGGCATGGGCGGTCCGGCGATGGTCGAGGGAGGGGGGCTCGGATCCTTCGCCCCCGAGGAGATCGGCCCCCTCGCGGTGCAGGTGGCCAACGGGGTGGTCGACGTGGTCGCCCGGGACGACGCCGACGCGGTGCGCCTGGCCAAGCGGTACCTCTCCTACTTCCAGGGTCGTGCGGAGGCCTGGCACTGCGCCGACCAGGAGCTCCTCCGGGACGTCGTGCCCGAGCACCGTCTCCGGGTCTACGACATGCACCGGCTGGTGGACCTGCTGGCCGACACCGGCTCGGTGCTCGAGCTGCGGGCGGGCTTCGGGGTCGGCATGGTCACCGCCCTGGTCCGGATCGAGGGACGGCCGCTCGGGGTGGTGGCCAACAACCCCCTCCACCTCGGGGGGGCCATCGACCGCGATGGTGCCGACAAGGCCGCCCGCTTCCTCCAGCTGTGCGACGCCCACGACCTGCCGGTGCTGTTCCTGTGCGACACCCCCGGCTTCATGGTCGGACCCGAGGCCGAGGAGACCGCCCAGGTCCGCCACTGCAGCCGCCTGTTCGTGGTGGGTGCCAGCCTGACCGTGCCGTTCGTCACGGTGGTGGTGCGCAAGGGGTACGGGCTCGGCGCCCAGGCCATGGCCGGCGGCAGCTTCCGATCACCCCTGTGCACCGTGGCGTGGCCGACGGGGGAGCTGGGGGGCATGGGGCTCGAGGGGGCGGTGCGCCTGGGGTTCCGGCGCGAGCTCGAGGCGGTGGCCGACGACGCCGAGCGCGAGGCGCTCTTCCGGTCGATGGTCGACCGCGCCTACGAGAACGGCAAGGCCCTGAACGTGGCGAGCATGTTCGAGATCGACGATGTCATCGACCCTGCGGCCACCCGGCGACGGGTGGTCGAGGTCCTCCGGTCGAGCCCACCCCCACCACCGCGCACCGGCAAGAAGCGGCCCTGCGTCGACACCTGGTGACGGGGCCCGGGCCGGTGCGACCGGTCGGGACCCGGCCCGCCGGCAAGGGTTCTACACTGATCCGATCATGTCCGCCGGGGATATCGTCGTACTGATCGCCGCCTGCGCCAGCGTCGTGGCGGTGGCGGGGCTCCTGGTGGCGATGGGCTCGCTCCGTCGCCAGGTCGCCGAGCTGACGTCGGTGGTCGAGGACCTCCGCCGCCAGACGGTGCCCCTGGTGGCCGACGCCCACCGGGTGGTCGACCAGGCCGCCAACGAGATGGACCGGATCGACGCCGTCCTGCAGTCCACCGAGTCGGTGCACGCCACGGTCGACTCGGCCTCCCGCCTGGCCTATCGGGCGTTCGCCAACCCGGTGGTGAAGGTGCTGGCCATCCGGGCCGGTGCGGCCGGAGGGGTCCGGCAGCTCCGGGCCCGGCCGACCGCCAACGGTCGGACCGCCAACGGTCGGACCACCAACGGTCGGACCACCAACGGTCGGACCGCCAACGGTCGGACCACCAACGGTCGGGGTCGCTGAGTCGTGCCCAAGCGGACCTTCTGGATGGCCACCGGGGTGGCGGTCGGAGCCGGCTCGTCGCTGTGGGTCGAGCGCCGGGTGCGCCGCACCATCCAGGAGGCGCAGGCGAGGATGCAGCCCGATGCGCTGGTCGCCGAGGTGGGGCGCACCGCCCGCCAGGCGGCGGAGGTCGCCGGCGAGCGGGTGCGCGGCGCCGTCACGGCCGGACGGGCAGAGATGAAGGAGCACGAGCGGCGACTCTGGGACGACCTGGCCGAGCGGGGGGTCGACCCGCCCGACGCCTACCTCGAGGAGCTCGCCGCCCTGGCCGCCGCCGAGGAGGCCCGCCGGACCGCACGCCCGCGCCGGTTCCGGTGGTCGTCGACCCCGGTGCCGACCCCGACGCCGCCGCCGACGGCACGTCCGGCGGGGCGGACACCGGCGCCCGATACGGTCCGCCCCGGGGGCACCGCACCGGCGCCGCGCCGGCGCCGGCGACGGTCCGGTGGGGTTCCCGACGGGCCCGTCGCCGCGAAATCACCTTCCCACCTGGACAACTAAGCTCGCAGGTCGTGACTTCCGGCACGGCGCCCGACGCCGACCAACTCCGCGCCTCGTTCACCGACTTCTTCGCGACCCGCGGCCACTCGGTGGTTCCCTCGGCCAGCCTGATCCCCCACGACCCCTCCGTTCTGTTCACGATCGCGGGGATGGTCCCGTTCAAGCCCTTCTTCGTGGGCGACGAGGTGGCACCGTGGCCACGGGCCACCTCGGTCCAGAAGTGCTTCCGGACGCTGGACATCGACATCGTCGGTACCACCCACCGCCACTGCACCTTCTTCGAGATGCTGGGCAACTTCAGCTTCGGGGACTACTTCAAGGACCAGGCCATCCCCTACGCCTGGGAGCTGGTGACCGGCGTCCTGGGCATCGACGGCGATCGGGTCTGGATCACCGTCCACGACAGCGACGACGAGGCGGCCGAGATCTGGCGCGACCTGGTCGGCGTACCGGCCGACCGGATCCAGCGGATGGGCGAGGACAACTTCTGGAAGATGGGCGACACCGGCCCCTGCGGGCCGAGCTCGGAGCTCTACTTCGACAAGGGCGACGCCTACGGCGCGCCGGGCGGCCCCGCCCACGGTGGCGACGAACGGTTCGTCGAGATCTGGAACCTGGTGTTCATGCAGTACAACCGGATCGATGCCGACACCCTGGACCCCCTGCCGAAGCCGAGCATCGACACCGGGGCGGGGCTCGAGCGGATCCTCCCGCTCCTCCAGGGCGTCGACTCCATCTTCGCCACCGACCTGTTCCTGCCCATCCTCGAGACCGCCCAGTCGATCACCGGTCACACCTACGGCCGCCACGACGAGGCCGATGTCGGCCTGCGGATCCTCGCCGACCACGGTCGCGCGATGTCCATGCTGGTGGCCGACGGCGTGCTCCCGGCCAATGAGGGGCGTGGCTACGTCCTCCGGCGGATCATCCGGCGGGCCGTGCGCCGCGGACGGCAGCTGGGCGTGGACAGCGCCTTCACCCCCCGCCTGGTGGACGCCGCCGTGGACATCCTCGGGGCCGCCTACCCGGCCCTGGCCGAGAGTCACCGGCTCATCACCGACGTGGTCGCCCGGGAGGAGGAGGGGTTCCTCCGCACCCTGGCCACCGGCTCCGCCATCCTGGAGGAGCAGTTGGCCTCGGGCGCGGTGACCGTCCCCGGCGACGTGGCCTTCCGCCTCCACGACACCTACGGCTTCCCGGTCGAGCTCACCGTGGAGATCGCCGAGGAGGCGGGCGTCCGTGTCGACCTCGAGGGGTTCGAGGCCGCCATGGGCGAGCAGCGCCGGCAGGCCCGGGCCGCCGCCCGGGCGGGCAAGGTGGCCGCCGGCGAGGCCGCCTACCGGGCGGTACTGGACACCGAGGGACAGACGGTCTTCGTGGGGCAGCGGCCAGACGGCTACTCGGTCCCGGCACGGATCGTGGCGGTGCTGGCCGACCCGGATCCCGACCGGCCCGGGCAGGCCGAGGTCTTCCTCGACCGCACCCCCTTCTACGCGGAGAGCGGTGGCCAGGTCGGGGACACCGGGACCATCGTCACCGAGACGGGCACCGCCGTGGTCTACGACACCGTCCCCGCCCTCCCGGGGCTCTCGGCCCACCGGGTGCACGTCACCGGGGAGCTGCTGGCCGGTCAGGACGCCCTGGCCACCATCGACGCACCCCGACGCGACGCCCTCCGGCGGAACCACACCGGCACCCACCTGCTGCACGCCGCCCTCCGCACCGTGCTGGGTGACCACGTCCGCCAGCAGGGCTCCCTGGTGGCCCCCGACCGGCTCCGGTTCGACTTCAGCCACCACGGGGCGGTGGCACCCGAGGAGCTGGCCGAGGTGGCCGCCCTGGCCAACGCCGACGTGCTGACCGACGCCGAGGTCACCGTGACGGAGACCTCCAAGGCCGAGGCGGCGCGGATGGGCGCCCTGGCGTTCTTCGGCGACAAGTACGGGGAGCAGGTGCGGGTGGTCCGCGCCGGCGAGCATTCGATCGAGCTGTGCGGGGGCACCCACGTCGGTGCCCTGGGGATGATCGGGCCGATCACCGTGGTCTCGGAGTCGTCGATCGGCTCGAACACCCGTCGCCTGGAGGCGGTGACCGGGGCGAGCGCCCTCGACCGGATCCTCGAGCGCGAGGGGCTCCTCCACGAAGCGTCGTCGCTGCTGCGGACCGAGCCCGAGCACCTGCTCGAGACCATCGAGCGCCTGCTGGAGCGTCAGCGGAGCGCCGAACGGGCGCTCGAGCAGGCCCGCAGCCGGGAGCTCCGGGCCGAGGCCGGGGCGCTGGGCGCCGACGCGGTGGACGGGGTGGTGGTCGTCCGCCGTGACGGGCTGGCCCCCGACCTGCTCCGCGAGCTGGCGCAGCAGGCCCGCACGACGGCCGGGCTCCGCGCCGTGGTGGTCGGCGGCAGTCCGGACGGGGTCAAGGCGGCGGTGGCGGTGGCCGGCGACCCCTCGGTCCACGCCGGTGACCTGGTGAAGCGGATCGCCCCCCGGCTGGGCGGCGGCGGGGGCGGATCCCCGGAGGTGGCGGTGGCGGGCGGCAAGGACCCCTCGGGGATCGACGGGGCCCTCGACGAGGCCCGCCGGGCCCTCGCCGGTGGGTGACCGTGGCGCGTCCGCGGCACCGGCGGCCCGGGGGCGGGCCGACCGCCGGGCGACGGACCGGAGCGACGCCGGGGCGGTGGCGGTGACCGCCCGGGGGCGGGCGGTGGCGATCGATCTCGGCGAACGGCGGATCGGCGTGGCGGTGTGCGACTCGGCGCGGACCCTGGCCTCCCCGCGCACCACCGTCAACCGGACGGGCGACCGCCAACGCGACCTGGTGACGCTCGTGGGGCTGGCCCTGGAGGAGGAGGCCACCGTGGTGGTGGTCGGTCACCCGCTCTCGCTCGACGGTTCCCGCGGGAAGGCCGCCGCCGCCGCCGAGGACGAGGCCGCCGCCCTCGGGGAGGCGTTGGCGTCCTACGGGGTGGCGGTCGAGCTGTTCGATGAGCGCCTGACCACGGTGACCGCCGAACGTTCCCTCCGGGCGGGCGGCCGCGGTGGCCGGGAGCGACGGAAGGTGATCGACCGCTCCGCCGCCGCCGTCCTGCTCCAGGCCTGGATCGACGCCCAGGGGGAGGCCGGGTGAGCCCGACCGGGGACGACGGGGCTCCGGGACACGACGGGTCCGGGGCCGGGACCACCGGGGCCGACGGTCCGGCCGGGCCCGGGGACCTGTCGGCCGGGATCCCCGCCGGCTTCGGGGACCCCGACGTGGTCCCGACCGCCCGGTTCGTGGCCGAGCCCGCCGAGCCGGCGACCGAGCGCCTCACCCGTGCCCAGCTCCAGGCGAGGGCCCGGGCCGGGGAGGCCGGCGGCGGCGGGGGGCCAGACGACGGGGAGGACGAGGCCGACGGGACGCTCTTCCGGCACCACCCGTTCCGGGTGCTCGGCCTGCTCTTCGTGCTCCTCGGCATCGGCGTGCTGGTGGGGGGCTACTTCTGGGTCACCGGCGAGGCCACCCCGTCCGGCCCCAAGGGTGCCCAGGTCATCGTCACCGTCCCGGCCGGCTCCGGCACCAGTCAGTTCGCCTCGGTGCTGGCGGACAAGGGCGTGATCGGCAGCTCGTTGGCCTACCGGATCTGGAGCAACTTCCACACCGCCCCCTCCATCTACGCCGGGGCCTACGCCTTCAACAAGAACGACAGCTTCACGGACATCAACCAGGTCCTGAACGCCGGTCCCAACGTCTTCACCGTGGACATCCCCCCCGGGTTCACGGTGGGCGAGGTGGCCCAACGGGTCGGGCAGTATCCGGGGCACGACGCCACCACGTTCGCCCAGCTGGCCAACGGGGGCACCCTCCACTCGCCCTGGCAACCGGTCGGGGTGACCAGCCTGGAGGGCCTGCTCGGCACCGGCGACTACACCCTGGTACCGGGTGAGACGGACACGCAGCTCCTCACCGAGATGATCGACCGGTTCGACGCCCAGGCCGACGCCATGAACCTCACCGCCGGGGCGGCGGCCATCGGGCTCACCCCGTACGAGGCGATCACCGTGGCCTCCATCGTCGAGAAGGAGGGCGTGATCCAGAAGAACCTGGGCCCCGTCGCCCGGGTGATCCTGAACCGCCTGGCCCAGAACATGCCGCTCCAGATGGACTCCACCGTCCTCTACGCCGAGGGACGCGACGGCGGCAAGGTGACCCAGGCCGACGAGGCCGTGCGGTCGCCCTACAACACCTACCTCAACAAGGGACTGACGCCGACCCCGGTGTGCTTCCCCTCCCCGGCCGCCCTGCAGGCGACGCTCGACGCGCCGCCGGGCTCGTGGCTCTACTTCGTGGTGGTCGAACCCGACGGGACCGAGGCGTTCGCCGACACCTACGCCCAGCAGCAGGCCAACGAGGCGATCGCCGCCCAGCGGGGTCTCTCCTGAGCGGTCGGATCCGGGGGAGACTGGACCGGTGAGCACCGAGCCGACCGCCGCCGGACCCTCCGCCGCCACCACGGTGGTCGGGGTCATCGGGGACCCGGTCGCCCACTCGCTGTCCCCGCGGCTCCACAACGCCGCCTTCGCCGCCCTCGGGATCGACTGGGTCTCGGTCGGCTTTCCGGTGGCGGACGGCTCCGCCCCGGAGGCGCTGGCCGGCGCCCGTGCCCTCGGCATCCGGGGCCTGTCGGTGACCATGCCCCACAAGACGGCGGTGGCCGGTCTGGTCGACCGCCTGACGCCCCTGGCCGAGCGGCTGGGGGCGGTCAACTGCGTGTCGGTCGAGGACGGCGAACTGGTCGGAGGCAGCACGGACGGACCCGGACTGGTGTCCGCCCTCCGCCGGGCGGACGGGTTCGACCCCGCCGGGGCCCGCTGCCTGGTCGTCGGCGCCGGGGGCGCCGGACGGGCGGTGGTCGCCGCCCTCGCCGATGCCGGGGCCGCCGAGGTGGTGGTGGTGAACCGCACCGCCGCCCGGGGCGAAGCGGCCGCCGCCCTGGCCGGACCGGTGGGGCGCTACGGCGGGCCGGCGGATGCGGCGGCGGCCGACCTGGTCGTCAACGCCACCCCGGCCGGCATGGGCGGATCCGGCGACGGGGAGGGGGGAGGGTGGGCGCTCGACCCCTCCGGGCTGGTCGGGGGGCAGCTGGTCGTCGACCTCGTCTACCACCCGGCGGTCACCCCCTGGCTGGAAGCCGCCGCCCGGCAGGGCGCCCGGGTCCACAACGGGCTGGGCATGCTGGTCCACCAGGCCGCCCTCCAGCTCGAGTGGTGGACCGGGCTGGAGGCGCCGGTGGGCGTCCTGTGGCGGTCCGTCGGTGGGGGGGCACCCGGGTAACCTGTCCAACGGAGCTCCCTGGTGACCTACGTCCACGCGCACGCGTCCGCCCGACCGGCACAGCAATTGGGCCGGTTCGACCCGGTGCTGGTCGGGACCAGTGTCCTGCTGGCGCTGATCGGCGTGGTGATGATCTACTCCGCCACGCGGGCCAAGCTGGCCCTGGCCGGCGAGGATCCCCGCTACTACCTGAAGCGCCAGCTCGTCTTCGTGGTCATCGGGATGGTCGTGATGGTGGCGGTGGCCCTGTTCGACTACCGGCGGTACGAGCAGATCAGCACCGCCCTGTACGTCCTGACCCTGCTCGCCCTCATGGGCGTGTACGTGGTGGGGAAGAGCGCGCTGGGCGCCCAGCGCTGGTACCCCCTGGGGCCGCTCCAGGTCCAGCCGTCGGAGTTCGCCTGCCTGACGGTGATCATCGCCGTCGCCACCTACTGCGCCCGAAGACCGGAGGGCCTGGAGTTCCGCGATCTGGTGGTGCTGGTGCTGCTGGCCGGGGTCCCGATCCTGCTGATCATCAAGCAGCCCGACCTCGGTACCGGCATCGTGCTGAGCATCATCCTGGTGGTGATGCTGGCCGTGGCCGGCATGCCGGGACGGTACCTGCTGCTCCTGATCGTCGCCGCCTTCGTAGTGGTCGTGGTCGCCCTCAAGGCCGGCCTGCTCCAGAAGTACCAGATCGAGCGGCTGACCAGCTTCATCTCCCCGAACGCCGCCGGGTCGACCGCCTCGTACAACGTGTCCCAGGCCAAGGACGCCATCGGCGCCGGGGGGCTCTTCGGGAAGGGCCTCTTCAAGGGCGCCCAGACCAACCTCTCCTACGTCCCGTCGCAGCAGACCGACTTCATCTTCTCGGCGGTGGGGGAGCAGGTGGGCTTCGTGGGCTCGAGCATCCTGCTCCTCCTCTACGGGGTGGTGGCCTGGCGGGTGCTCCGGACCGCCCAGCAGGCCCGGGACAGCTACGGGCGCCTGCTCTGCTCCGGTGTCTTCGCCCTCCTCATCTTCTCGGTGTTCGAGAACGTGGGCATGAACCTGGGGATCATGCCCGTGGCCGGCATCCCCCTGCCCTTCCTCTCGTACGGCGGTACCGCGGTCATCGTCTTCTTCGCGGCGGTGGGCCTGACGGTGAGCGTGCACGCCCGGAGCACCCGGTGACCGGCGAGGCCGAGTCCCCGGGCGTCGCCGGGCCGGTTCACTCCGACGACGGGACCGCCGGTCAGGCGGCCGCCACTGCTACCGTCGCCACCAGGGAGGCCGTCTCCGAACCGACCGACGGCACCGACGACGAGGCGGCAACGGACACCATGGACCGGGCGACCGACGAGCTCGAGGGGGCGGCTGACACCAGCGGGCCCGACGCGCCCCCACCCGGCGACGGTGCCGGGGACGGCGGTGGGCCGGACGTGGGTGGCGACGGCGTCGACCCGGTCGACCCGGTCGACTCCGTCGACCCCTCCGGCACCGAGGAGCCTGCGGACGCCGAGGCGGGGCCGGCGCCCGACGGGCGGCGCCGGGGCGGGGTCTATCGGATGGCGATCGTCTCCACCGTGTCGATGGACCTCCCGAACCCGCACCCCACCGTGGTCCTGCGGGAGACGGAGTCACCCCGCCGGCAGCTCAGCTTCTCGGTCGGGCTCCCCGACGGCATCGGCCTCTCCCATGCACTGCGGCGCATCGCCACCCCCCGCCCCCTCACCCACGAGCTGTTCGGCGAGGTGCTGGCCGGTTTCGACATCGACGTGGTGGCGGTCCGCCTGGTGGGTCGCCAGGGGGCCACCTACTTCGCCGAACTGGACCTCCGGGGTCGGAACGGCCGGTCCGTGCACTCGTGCCGGCCCACGGATGCGCTCGCCGTCGCCCTCCGTCAGAAGGTCCCGGTCCCGATCCTGATCGACGAGCGGCTGTTCGAGTCCGTCGGGGACGTCGAACCCGCCGGCACCGTCGTCTGACCGGCGGGCCCGCCCCGGTCAGCCACCGATCCCCACCACCGGGGCGGTGAGCCGGGTGCCGCCGGCCGACCCGTGGAACGACGCGTCCCCGTAGGCGAACACCCCGCCGTCGGCCGCCACCAGCCAGTACCCGCCGCCGTCGGGGGTGG
>Ga0181519_10003416_pt1 | contig 13072 bp, 11 predicted proteins | sample PEATcosm2014_Bin_26_FD_121102 | JGI IMG/M metagenome (GOLD analysis project Ga0181519, IMG submission 121102) | Peatland microbial communities from MTU Mesocosm Facility, Houghton, MI, USA - PEATcosm2014_Bin02_10_metaG | ecosystem: Environmental > Terrestrial > Soil > Wetlands > Peat | place... | reverse complement strand
TCATCGTCACCGCCAATCGAATCGCGGCAAAAGTCGACGACGACGTCTTCCCTGCGGATGATGACGGAACGAGCGAATTTTGGGTCGACGGTTCATCTTTCGGCTAGCGCCTGCCTAACCTGACTGTGTCGCAAACTGTTTCGAGGCGTCTTGTCGATTCAAGCCTGGTTCGGAGAGGCCTGCGGATCAAAGCGCCAGGGGAGCCGAGAGCGACTCTCGGTTCGCGTCCCGCCGGGTCTCACGGCATTCCCGGACCGAACGCCGCCCCGATGTCATGTCGGGCTTAGCGGCGCTTCGGCGAGCGCCGGCGCGGGCTTTGCGCTCCCGCAGACAGCTTACGCCCGCGAAACGTTGGTCGCGGTCACAGGAGCGACGGATAGCCGAGCATCGGAAGCAAGCGGCTTACGATCGAGCCCAAGCAAACCAGCGCGACGAGGAGTTTGAGAAGCTGTGCGAGTCGCCGATCGGGACAGAATCTGTCGATGACCCAGAACAGAATCGCCCCGATGACGATGGTGATGAGAATGCCAATTGCGAGCGAAATCATCGCGGCCTCGCGCTTCCCGATCGACGATTGCAGGAGGTTAGAGCGTGCGCTCGATCGTCGTCAGAATCGGAAAATACCTACTCGCCGCGCCGGTCGACCTTGACGGCGGCGCCAGAGCGGGTCTCGGCGCCAAGCCGTCATGAGTGATTTCCGATTCTCCCGCGCGGCCAGGGCAGGGCTGCGGTCAGCCTCGGGCCCGGCGGCGCCGGACGGCTTCAGCACGCCGGCCTCAAAAGGAGCCTCTCCCGGATCCCGACGCAAGAGCGTCGGTGAAGTTGAACGTCCGGCGCGGTGTGGCGGTCGAATATTTCGCATGATCGACCGTCATGAGGTTAGTGCGCGAGGCGCTTTCCCCCGTCGGCGCAGGAATTGTTTCGGCAGGCGTTTCGGCGGGCAAGCGGCGGGCGGCCCGAAAACCGACCGACAATGCGCCACCTGTCTCAAATGGCCCCAAGCAACTCGACCGTCCGAAAGTCGCGCGAACGCCGAAGAAGAATCGAAACTCGCCGCCGCTTGGGCGCCTCTCAGCGGACAAATTCCACATCGAGAATCAAGGCGAACTCGTCGAGCCATGTTCCCTCGGAGCGCGGCCGGAAGACGAAAAATCGCCAGCATCCTCCCAACGCCGCGGGAGTTTCCAGGACACAGGCCGGTTTGCGCCGACCGCGTCCCCCGCCACCCTATTTTCCCACCATTGACTTGATTTATGTTTCGGCCGCCGCGGCGTCGTCCTGCCGCGGAGGTGGGGGCGCTCTTTGTCGCCTTCCGAGCGAGGCCGTGCGAACACGCGCCGCCATCCGCCTGGCAAAAGAATTCCGCGGAGCTTTGACGCGACCGCGACCCGAGACGGTCGTGGCTCGCCGCACAGTGAGACGGCGCAGATGAGCTGTTGGCGGGCCTGGCGTTCGCTCACGAGCGAGGACCGGCTGGCGACCAGCCAACCGTTCAGCCGATTGTCGCTGCGCCCGGGAAGCGGGCGGTGCGGAGACGGGTCCGTTCGGCTGCATCGGGCGGAATTCGGACCTCCAGGGCCTTGCTCGATCTCGACCGCGGAAGAGCCGCCAACGCCGACCGCGCGGCCGGGGCGGAGGCGAAATCGTCACTCCATCCGCCGGCGAAACAGCCACGCCGCCGCCGTCAGCGTCGCCAACGCGATCAGAACCAGCGGCAGCGTCTGGGAGAGGATTTCGCCGATTGACATGTCGCGCAGGAACACCCCCCGCACGATGACGAGGAAATAGCGCAGCGGATTGATCGCGGTCGCCGGCTGCAGCCACGTCGGCATGTTCTCGATCGGGGTGGCGAAGCCGGACAGCAGCGTCGCCGGCACCAGGAACAGGAAGGCGCCGAGGATCGCCTGCTGCTGGGTCATCGACAGCGACGATATGAACAGCCCGACGCCGGCGACCGCCGCCAGATAGATGATTCCGGCGACGTAGAGCATCGGCAACGGCCCACGTAGCGGCACGTGGAACATGAAGACCGCAGCGAGCACGTAGAGCGTGATGTGAAAGAGGCCGATCAGGATCGGCGGCAGAACCTTGCCAATCAGCACTTCGTGCACCCGCAGCGGCGACACCATCAACTGGTCGAAGGTGCCGAGTTCGCGTTCCCGGGCCACCGACAGCGCCGTCACCAGCAGGCCGATCAGCAGCGCGATCAGCGCAATCAGGTTCGGCACCAGGAACCACTGGTAGGTGAGGTTGGGGTTGAACCAATTGCGCGCCGCGATCGTCACCTGCGGCGGCGTCCGCACGCCGCTGGCGGCGGCGGCGTCCTGCGCCACGCCCTGAGCGATTGCGCTGAGATAGCCGCCGACGATCTGCGCCGCGTTCGATCGCCGCCCGTCGAGAACGACCTGAAGGTCGGCGCCGGCGCCCGACGCGATGTCGCGCGAGAAGGTCGGCCCGATGACGATCGCGCCGATCGCCTGATGCATGTCGATCGTCCGACGCACCTGCGCCTCGGATTCGGCGATCGTCACATGGCGGAAGGTCGGCGCGCCCTCGATGCGCTCGATCAGTTCCTGGCTCCAGTGACCGCTGTCGTGGTTGAGCGCCAGAAGGTCGACATTCTTGACCTCCAGCGTCGCCGCATAGGAAAACACCAGCAATTGAACCAGCGGCGGGACGATGATGATGGTGCGCGATTTCGGGTCGCGCAGCACCGCCAGCAGTTCCTTGACGATCAGCGCCTTGAGCCGCGTCCACATCTCAGGCGATCCGCTTTCTGGTCGTGCGCGCCGCGCCGAGGAAGAACACCGCGCCGATCGCCAGCATCGCGGCGATGTCCTGCAGAAACAGCGGCCAGATGTCGCCGGCGAGAAACACCGACTGCAGGCTCGGGATCAGGTAGCGCGCCGGCACGATCAGCGTCAGCCATTGGATCGCCGTCGGCATCGAATCGATCTCGAACAGGAAGCCGGAGAGCAGGAACGACGGCAGGAACGCGCTGATCAGCGCCGCCTGCGAAGCGAGAAACTGGTTCTTGGTCGCCGCGGAAATCAGCATGCCCTGGCCGAGCGCGGGCACGAGAAAACTCGCCGCAAGCAGGTAGAAAGCCGCGATCGAACCGTGGAACGGCACGCCGAACAGCCACACCGCCAGCCCCAGACAGAGCGTCGCCGAGGTCATACCGAGAATGAAGTAAGGCAGCACCTTGCTGGCGAGCAGTTCGACCGCCGTCACCGGCGTCGCCATGATCGCTTCCATCGTGCCGCGCTCCCACTCGCGCGCCACCACCAATGACGTCAGCATCGTGCCGATCAGCGTCATGACGATGGCGATCGACCCCGGCACGAGAAAATTGCGGCTAGCCAGCGCGGCGTTGAACCAGACGCGCTGTTGGACGTCGATCGTCGGCGCCGCCCCGCCGAGTTGGGCGCGCCGCCCCGCCGCCCAGGCGTCGACGACGCCGGCGGCGTAGTTCTGCACGAAGTTCGCCGTGTTGGTGTCGGCGCCGTCGACGATGACCTGGACGCTTGGATTGTCTGCGGCGGAAAAGTTGGCGGTGAACGTCGCCGGGATGACTACGATGCCGCGCGTCCGGCCGGCGACCAGCGCGTCCTCGAACTGCCGCCGGTCGCTGCCGACGGTGACTGCGAAATAGCGCGAATGGATGAAGCTCGCCGCCAGGTCTTTCGACAATTGCGTCGGATTCTCGTCGACCAGGCTGATGCGCGTCGAGAACGCGTCGAGCGAAACGCCGTAGCCGAAGATGAAGAGCAGGATCACCGGCAGGACGAAGGCGATCATGATGCTGGACGGATCGCGCATCACCTGCAGCGTTTCCTTGCGCACCAGCGCGAAGAAGCGCATCGCGCGCGGCGCGCCGAATGGCGGGGTCAGCGAACGCCTCACGCCGCCGCCTCCCGTTCCGAGCGCTCGACCAGGGCGACGAACGCATCCTCAATCGTCGGGTCCGGGTTGGCAGGCCCCGCGACCCGCGCCTTCAGTTCGTCCGGCGAGCCCAGCGCGATCGACTTGCCGCGATAGATCAGCGAGATGCGGTCGCAATATTCCGCCTCGTCCATGAAGTGGGTGGTGACCAGCACCGTGACCCCCTTGCCGACGAGGCCGTTGATGTGCGCCCAGAACTCGCGCCGCGTGATCGGATCGACGCCCGAAGTCGGCTCGTCGAGGAACAGCGCGTCGGGCTCGTGCATCACCGCGCAGGCCAGCGCCAGCCGCTGCTTGAGCCCGAGCGGCAGCTGCGAGGCCGGCATCGACGCGTAATCGGCGAGGTCGAACACGTCGACCATCAGCGCGGCGCGTTCGCGCCTTCGCGCGCCCTTGAGGCCATAGACGCCGGCGAAGAAGGCGAGGTTCTGCATCGCCGTGAGGTCGCCGTAGAGCGAGAATTTCTGCGCCATGTAGCCGAGTCGGTTGCGCGCCTTGGCGCCGTCGCGGCGAAGGTCGAACCCGGCGACTCGGCCGGTCCCGGCGGTCGGGCGCAGCAGGCCGCACAGCATCTTGAACGTCGTCGACTTGCCGGCGCCGTTCGGGCCGAGGAGACCGAAGATCTCGCCGCGCGGCGCGGCAAAGGTAATGTCGCTTGCGGCGGTGAAATCGCCGAACCGCTTGGTGAGGCCCTCGGCCTCGATCACCGCGCCGGCGCCCATTCCGTTGATCGTCCGCGAGGCCGCGGCCAGCTTCGAACGGCCGCCCGGCCCGCCGCCCAGCATGTCGATGAAGGCGTCCTCGAACCGCGGCCGCGTCGGCGCCGCATTGGCGCCGAGGCGGTTCAGCGTCGCTGAATCGGCGCCGGGCCCCAGCACCAGGCGCACCGCCTCGCCCTGGATGACGCCGTCGATGACGCCCGGCAAGTCAAGGGCCTCGACCAGCTTGGCGCGGCGATCCGTCAGCCCTGAAATCTTGTAGACGCGTCCCTCGACCCGCGCCGTCGCCTCGCTCGGCCGGCCGGCGAACAGCAGCTTGCCCTTGTCGAGCAGAAGGACCCGGTCGCAGGCCTCGGCCTCGTCGAGATAGGCCGTGGACCACAGCACCCCGACGCCGTCGTTCTTCAGATCCTGCACCATCTTCCACAATTCGCGCCGCGAGATCGGATCGACCCCGACGCTCGGTTCGTCGAGCAGGAGAAGACGCGGCTTCTTCAGCAGCGCGCAGGCCAGGCCAAGCTTCTGCTTCATGCCGCCGGAAAGCTTCCCCGCCAGTCGAGCGGTGAAGCGCTTGAGATCGGTGAAGGTCAGCAGTTCGTCGAACGCCGCCGGACGCTCGGCGACGGCGAGGCCGCGCAGGTTGGCGTAGAGATCGAGGTTCTCCTGAACCGACAGGTCCTCGTAAAGCCCGAAGCGCTGCGGCATGTAGCCGATGAGGTTCTGGATCGCCCCCGGCTGCGTGCGGCTGTCGTGGCCGAGCACGGTGACGCTGCCCCCCTCCGGAATCATCAGTCCGGTCATCAGCCGGATGAGCGTCGTCTTGCCGGCGCCGTCCGGCCCGACCAGTCCGGTGATCTCGGCGCCCCACACCTGCGCGGTGACGCCGTCGAGCGCCGCCGCCGGCGCGCCGAAACGCTTGCTGACGTTCGCCAGATCGACCAGGACCTCGCGGTCCTCTGTCGCGACGCTGCCGGTCATGACGCCTCCGCGTCGCCGCCGGCGCCGCTCAGCGGCGTTTCGACCGTCACCGGCATGCCCTGCCGCAGCGCCGCGTCGGGACGCTCGACGACGACGCGCAGACGATAGACAAGGTCGGTGCGCAGATCGGGCGTCTCCACCGTCTTCGGCGTGAACTCGGCGACCGGCGAAACGTAGCCAATCGTGCCGGCGTAAGCCTTGCCTGGAGCGCTGTCGGTGAAAATGGACACCTTCATTCCCGGCGTGACTTTGCCGAGATCGGCCTCGGAAACGTAGGCCCTCACCCACATCGGGTTGGACAGCGCCATCACGTAGGCCGTGGCGCCGGTCGCCACCACCGCGCCAGGCTCGTCGACGCGGGTCAGGATGACGCCGTCGGCCGGCGCGATCAGCGTCGCGTCCTGCAGCGCAATCTGGGCGCTGGCGAGGTTCGCCTTCGCGGCGGCGAGATTGGCCTGCGCCGCCGCGATATCCTCCGGACGCGTGCCGTCCTCGAGCAGCTTCAGCGCCTGCCGGGCGCTGTCGAGATTCGCCGCGGCGGCGTCGTGCGACGCCTGCGCCTGGTCGAGGGTCGCCTGCGTGGCGGCGCCACTCGGCAGCAAGAGTCGCGTGCGCCCAAGCGTCAGTTCGGCGAGCTTGAGGTTGGCGTCAAGCTGAGCGCACTGCGCCTTGGCCTGATCGATCTCGGCGGGCCGCGGCCCGGCGATCGCCTTGTCCAGCGCCGCCTGGAGCGCGGCGACGTTGGCCTCAGCGCCTCTGACCGCCGCCGCCAGCGGCCCGTCGTCGAGGACGGCGAGCGTCTCGCCGGCCTTCACGGCGTCGCCTTCGTCGACCACCATGGTCTTGATTCGCCCGCCGACGCGGAAGGCGAGCTGCGCCTCGCGCACGTCGACATTGCCGTAGAGGGTCAACTGACCCGCCGCGGCCGGCGCCGCGAAGAAGCGCTGCGGCGCGCCGAAAAACCACGACGCCGCAGCCCCGGCCGCGATCAACGCGACCAGCGCAATGATGACGCGCCGATTCATTTGGCTCTCCCCTTGACGGGTTGAATCCCGTCGACGATCTCGCGCACGATCGCCTGCACCTTGGCGACGTGCTCCGGCTTGGCCTCGTCCCATCCGAGCTGCGCGACCACCACGGCATGGCCGACGCGAAACACCAGGACGCCGCCGATCAGCGCCACCGCGCGCAACCGCACGCGCTCGCTCGCCGGATCTTCATCGAGGATGACGCCGATCAACGTGCGCAGCGCTTCGAGCATCGGCCCCATCAAGGCGCCGTAGAGACGGTTGAAGACCTCGGTCGGCTGCATCTGCTCGCGGATCATGAACCGCGCCCAGCTCTCCGACTCCTTGCTGACGAACACGGCGGCCATGGCGGCGAGAATGGCGGTCAGCAGCTCGCGCGCCTCCTCGGCCCCGATCGCCGGCCCGCCGCCGCGCGCCTCGACCAGCCGCGCGCGCACCCGGTCGCGCGTCGGCCCGAGGTAGGCGGCGACGCGTTCGAGGATGTGGTCGGCGACGGCGAGGTAGAGGCTGTCCTTGCCGCCGAAATAGTAGGAAATCGCTTGAAGATTGACGCCGGCGGCCTTGGCGACCGCCCGCGTCGAAGCGCCTTCGAAACCGAGCAGGCCGAAGACCTTGATCGCGGCCTCGATCAGCCGCGCCCTGGCGGCGTCGCCGCGTTCCGGGGATGAGGGGCGAGAGAGGGCTGGTTCGTCGTTCATGGCCCTGTCCATATATCAATCGTTTGATTGAGTCAAACGAATGATTGAATTTAACCAAGGATGCTGGCTCGGCGAACCCAGAGTTCGGCGAACCATTGAACGACTCGCGATCGTTCGCAGCTTTAACCGAGGATGTCGGCGCCTGGGCGGCCGCCGACGTCATGGCGTCGTCGCCGGCCGCCGGCGCGTCCAGGCTGGCGGTCTTGCCTCGCTGGCGCCGTGGTTTCTCCGATCGGCGACGAAGCGCTCCAAGCTCACAATCTGCCGTCGCCCAATTCCGAAGTCTTGATCGTCGGCGTCAAAAAACCTCGGAGGCGCTTGGAAGCTCGGTGACAAACGGAGTTGAGCCGAATGTTTCGTCGCTCTTCAGATCGGTTCGCACAGATTGCCTCCGCGCAACGCTCTCTTCCGCGGTTGTCCTGCGGGCGCATTCATCGCCGACGGCTGACCATCGCGCTGCGGCGAGGAATGCGACGTCCTTGCTTTCGCCAGCCGCGCGGCGTCAGTTGAGTTTCGCCGAAAGTTGCGGCAATTGGACGTTCGGAGAGGCGGGACTGGCGCAGGGGGCGGTCGATCCCGCTTCGGCCTGACGCGCGTGGGCGGAGACGCCGGCGAGGCGTCGCCGACCCGGGGGGTGGCATTGGGACATTTCATTAGGGTTGCGCTGCAACTCCTCGCAATGTGCGGCGTCGTTGCGCTCGGCGGACTGATCTGGCGTCAGTCGATTGAGAATTCGTTCATCGAAGCTTGCGTGTTCGGGATGATTGCGCTCACCGTGTTCGCCGTGGGGGCGGGCTTCGCCGACGCCAAGGTCGCCGCTCGGGCGCCGACGACGATGCTCACCCTCGAACCCCCCGCTGAAAGCGGCCTCAACGCCGCGGAACAGCGCTTCGCCGCCGACCTCGCGTTGATCGTCAAGCTGCTGCAGGGGCATATCACCGCCAACGCCGGCTATTCGGAATCGCTGGCGCGCGCCAACGTCGATCTGCCGCAGTTGAGCACGCCGGACGAGATCCGCGCCGTGGTGGTGACGCTGATCGAGGAGAACCGCAAGATCCAGACCAAGATGGACGAGCTGTCGGCCAGCCTCGACGAGTCGGTCAACAAGATCGAGAAGCTGCGCTCCAATCTCGCCGAAGCCAACGACAAGGCGATGCGCGATTCGCTGACCGGACTCGGTAACCGGCGCTTCTTCGACGAGGAGCTCGAGCTGTCGCTGAAGGACGATACGGCGCTGTGCATGCTGATGTGCGACCTCGATCGCTTCAAGGCGATCAACGACAAGTTCGGCCACGCGGTCGGCGACATGGTGCTCAAGCAATTCGCCGACATCCTCAACGCGGCCGCGCGGCGCGACGATTTCGCCGCGCGGCTCGGCGGGGAGGAATTCGCCATCGTCATGTCCGGCGTGTCGCTGCCCGAGGCGGCGCGGCTCGCCGAGCAGATCCGCCGCCAGCTCGAGGGGAAGAAGTGGATGCTCGGCAGCGGAACCGCGATCGGCACGGTGACGGCCTCGTTCGGGGTGGCGCGCCGCCGCGCCGGCGACAACGCGGCCGACCTCTTCAAGCGCGCCGACGCCGCCCTCTATCGCGCCAAGTCGGACGGCCGCAATCGCGTCTTCGCCGATCTCGACGCCTGAGCGCCTCGCCGCGCGCCTTGGTGGCGCGCCGCGAATGTGTTAGCCAAAGACGGCGGCGGCGGCGTTTCGCCGATCACGTGCGTCAGCTTCAGCGGCCCGACGCCACGGCGCGCCGCGACGGTCAAGGGTCGAACGCGCCAAAGGGCAAGCCGTGTATTGAGGGAGCCCGACGCGATGAGCGGCGAGAGTCTAGCCCGCGCCCGTGAAATCCTGCAGCGATTGGTCGGCTTTCCCACCGTCACCGATCGCTCCAATCATGCGCTGATCGACTACGTTCAGCGCTATCTCGAGGACCTCGGCGTCGCGACCTGGCGCGCGCCCAACGCCGCTGGCGACAAATCGGCGTTGATGGCGACGATCGGCCCTCCGGTCGAAGGCGGAATCGTTCTTTCCGGCCACACCGACGTCGTGCCGGTCGAAGGGCAGGCGTGGAGCGGCGATCCGTTCGCGTTGCGCGAAGGCGACGGCCGACTTTACGGGCGCGGCGCCTGCGACATGAAGGGCTTCGATTCCGTCGCGCTGGCGATGGTCCCCGAATTTCTCGCCGCCGGGCTGAAGCGGCCGATCCATATCCTGCTCAGCTACGACGAAGAGACGACCTGCCTCGGTTCGCTCGATCTCATCGCTCGTTTCGGCCGCGAGACGCCGCGTCCGGCGCTGGCGATCGTCGGCGAGCCGACGATGATGACCGGCGCCGACGCGCACAAGGGCGTCGCGACGTTCCATACGCGCGTCACCGGCGTCGAAGCGCATTCGGCCAAGCCGGCGCTGGGCGCCAACGCCGTGGCGATCGCCGCCGACATCGTCAGCGAGATCGGCCGTCTGGCGCGGGAATATGAGGCGCCGGAGCTTTGCGACCCGCGCTTCGACCCGCCCTATTCGACGCTGTGCGTGGGCGTGATCCACGGCGGAACGGCGCGCAACATTCTCGCGCGTCAGTGCGACTTCCAGTGGGAGTTCCGCGGTCTGCCGGGCATGTCGGTGGCCGAGGCGGCGGCGAAGGTCCAGGCCTTCGTCGACGCGGTCGCATTGCCGCGCCTGACCCGATTCGTCGGCGGGGCGACGATCGAGACGGTCATGGAGGCCGACGTGCCGTCGCTTGCGGCCCAGGCCGACAACGCCGCCGCGTCGCTGGCGCTGCGGCTGACGCGCTCGAACACGCTGAACGCGGTCTCCTACGCCACCGAGGCGGGACACTTCCAGGCCGCCGGCCTGCCGACAATCGTCTGCGGCCCCGGCTCGATCGACCAAGCGCACAAGCCCGACGAGTTCATCGCGATTTCGCAGCTCGCGGCCTGCGTCGACTTCATGCGCGCCTTGGCGGTCGAATTAGCGCGCTGAGGCGGCTCTCGCCTCGGCCATCGTCGCGACGAAGCGGCGGAAGAGGTAATGGCTGTCGCGCGGCCCCGGCGATGCTTCGGGGTGGTATTGCACCGAGAACGCCGGCCGGTCGGTCAGCGCGATGCCGCAGTTCGAGCCGTCGAACAGCGACACATGCGTCTGGCGCGCATTGGCCGGCAGCGTCGCCGGATCGACGGCGAAACCGTGGTTCATCGACACGATCTCGACCTTGTTGGTGGTGAAGTCTTTCACCGGATGGTTGGCGCCGTGATGGCCCTGCGCCATTTTCAGCGTCTTCGCGCCGACCGCGAGGCCGAGCATCTGGTGGCCGAGGCAGATGCCGAAAATGGGCAGACGCGCGTCAAGCAGCGCCTTGATCGTCGGCACGGCGTATTTGCCGGTTTCGGCGGGGTCGCCCGGCCCGTTCGACAGGAAGACGCCGTCCGGCTGCAACGCCAGGATCTCGTCGGCCGTCGCCGTCGCCGGGACGGCGATCACCTCGCAGCCGCAATCGCTGAGCAGGCGCAGGATGTTGCGCTTGACGCCGTAGTCGACGGCGACGACTCGGTAGTCTGCGGCCGCTTCGCGCCGGCCGTAGCCGCGCTCCGCCGTCCAGCTCGTCTCGTCCCAGTCGAACCGCTGCGCCGTCGTCACCGACGGAACGAGGTCGAGGCCGTTCATGCCCGGCCAGGCCTTCGCCTGGGCGGTCAGCGCGGCGCGGTCGAAGCGACCGTCGGCCTCGTGGGCGATGACGGCGTTGGGCATGCCGGATTGGCGGATCATCGCGGTGAGCGCGCGCGTGTCGACGCCGGTCAGGCCGATGATTCCGCGCGCCCGCAGCCAGTCGTCGAGCCGCCGGGTGGCGCGATGGTTCGACGCCTCGCCGATCTCGGCGTGAAAGATCGCGCCGAGCGCGCCGGCCGAGGCGGCGAGATTGACGGTCTCGATGTCCTCCTCGTTCGCGCCGACGACGCCGACATGCGGGAAGGTGAAGGTGATGATCTGGCCGGCGTAGGACGGGTCGGTGAGAATCTCCTCGTAGCCGGTCATCGCCGTGTTGAAGCACACTTCGCCGACCGCCGAGCCGGTCGCGCCGACGCCGAAGCCCTCGACGATCCGGCCGTCGGCGAGCGCGAGCAGGGCGGTCGGCCGGCGGGCGCGCCAGCCCGATGGGGCTTCGCCTTGAATTGGACCGCTCATTTGACTAGAAGGTGTCGCGCCTGACATGGGCCAGTGCTTAAGCGCGGCCGCCCAGGCGCGTCAAGCCGCGGCGAATCGCGGCGGTCCCCCTGAGGAAACATGGCTGAAACGATTGCCCTGCGCGACCTTGTGTCGGCGCAAATGAAAGAGGCGATGAAAGCCGGCGACAAGACGCGGGTCGGCGCCTTGCGTCTGGTCATCGCGGCGCTGAAGGACCGCGAAATCGAAGCGCGCGGGGCCGGCAAGATCGTCAGCCGCGCCGACGAGTTGGCGCTGCTGACCAAGATGGTCAAGTCGCGCCAGGAGTCGCTGGCGATCTACAGCCAAGCCAAGCGCGACGACCTCGCCGCTCAGGAAAGCGCCGAAATCGCCATCATCGGCGAGTTTCTGCCCAAGCAGCTCGAAGAAGCGCAGGTGACGGCGGCGGCCAAGGCGGCGATCGCCGACACGGGCGCGGCGAGCCTGCGCGACATGGGCAAGGTCGTCAACGCCCTGAAGGAGCGCTATCCAGGCCAGATGGACTTCGCCAAGGCGAGCGCCATCGTCAAGGCGCTGCTGACCGCTTAAGCTGCGGCAGGGCGGCACTTGCGCCGTCCCGATCGGCGCGCGCAGATTGAATAGCGCGGGACTTTTTCGGAGTTTCGTCATGCCTCAGACCAGCGGCCGCCTGTTCGACGATTTGTCGCGCCTGATCACCGACGCCGCCGGCCTCGCCGAGGGCGCGCGACGCGAGGTCGAGACCGTCGTGAAGGCCCAATTCGAGCGCCTCCTCGCCGGCATGGACGTCGTCACGCGCGAAGAGTTCGAGGCGGTCAAGGACATGGCGGCCAAGGCGCGGAGCGAAAACGAGGCCCTGGCGGCGCGGATCGCGGCGCTCGAAGCCAAGCTCGGCGGCGACAAGCCGTAATTTCCGGATTTTGCCGGGATTCTAGCCACGCGATTGATTCGCCTCGCTGATTCTGTGGACGGCGCCACACTTTGGGTTTACCGCGGACCACGAATCATCGAGTCTCGCGGCCGTTCGGGCGCTTCGGACGCGTCAGGCCCGCGCAAGCGATCAGACTCAATCTTGGACTGGCCGCCGTTCTCTGTGCGTAAGCGTCGACTCCCACCGCCACCGCCACGGAAGCCCGTCGATGATCGCTGACGAAAACACGGTTCTCGATCGCCCTGAACATCCGGTTGACGTCGTCGAGCGGCTGGCGGCGGTGAACGACTGGGCCTTCGATCGCGCCGACGAAGACGAGATTTCGATGCTCGTCGCCGGCGCCTGGGCGCAATACGAGGTCTCCTTCACCTGGCTGCCGGCGATCGAGTCGCTGCACGTGAGCTGCTCGTTCGACCTCAAGGTCCCCGAGCGGCGGCGGGCCGAGATCGTCGCCCTGGTGCAGCTGATCAACGCGCAACTGTGGATCGGCCATTTCGACATCTGGACCCGCGACGACATCGTCATGTTCCGCCACGCCCATTGCCTGGCCGGCGGCGCGCAGCCGAGCGACGTCCAGTGCCGCACCATCGTCGAAG
>Ga0181519_10003415_pt1 | contig 13072 bp, 10 predicted proteins | sample PEATcosm2014_Bin_26_FD_121102 | JGI IMG/M metagenome (GOLD analysis project Ga0181519, IMG submission 121102) | Peatland microbial communities from MTU Mesocosm Facility, Houghton, MI, USA - PEATcosm2014_Bin02_10_metaG | ecosystem: Environmental > Terrestrial > Soil > Wetlands > Peat | place... | reverse complement strand
TCGGGCTGACGATCCTCGCCGAGGGGGCCGACTTCGGTCTCTTCAACTTCACGGCCAAGCTCTACACGCACGCGACGGTGATGAACATCCTGGTGGCGATGGTCGTGCTCTCGGTGGGGCTCGACCTGCTGCGCCACCAACGGAGGCTGCAGGTGCCCAGGCCGCTCGTGCTGCCGCTCGCCCTGCTGGCTCTGGCGATGGTCTCGGGCGTCGTCACCGGCCACACCGCGGGGATCGGGATCAGCGGTGCCCTGCATGACGAGAACCTGCTCGACTACCTCCTGTTCCTCCCCGTCGCGGTCGCGAACATGGACGTCGAGCTCTCGGAGGTGATGACCCTTCTGCGCCTGGCCTACGGGCTGGCAATCGTCAAGGCGCTGCTGGGGCTCGCCGAGATCGCCTCCGGGTATGCCCCCCCGATCGAGGGCACGGGCGCGCTGACCTACTACGAACCGACCGCCAACTGGCTGATCCTGATTGCCATTCTCGGCATCTTCACCGCGGTCCTGGCCCGCCTGCGCCCACCGCTGTGGGCGCTGCTGGGAAGCCCGCTGCTGTTCGCCTCGCTGCTGCTGTCATATCGCCGCTCGTTCTGGATCGCGGCCGTCCTGGGGCTCGCCCTGGTCCTGATGCTCGCGCTCAAACCGGCAGGCCGCAGGATGCTGATCCCGATCGGCCTCGCGCTGCTCGCGGCCGTCTGGCTGCTCAGCTCGGTGCATCTGGAAGACAGCTCCCCGATCCTCGCCCGGGCGGCATCGCTCTCGCCGACGAGGATCGAGAACAACATCGAAGATCGCTACCGGCTCGACGAGCGGGCCAACGTGATCGCCGAGATCGAAAAACACCCGCTGAGCGGTCTCGGCATAGGGGTCGAATGGCGGGCGACGCACCGGACCCTGCCGGTCGAGCACGAAGGCGGACGCGGCTACGTCCACTTCGCCGCCCTCTGGTACTGGCTGAAGCTCGGGATCCTCGGGCTGTTCGCGTACCTCGGCCTGCTGATCGGCTCCGGGCTGCTCGCCTGGCGGGTCTGGCGCCGGGCGCGTGAGCCGCTCATCCGGGCCTTCGGGCTCGCCTCGCTCGCAGGATTCGCAGGGCTTGCGGTGATGGAGACGACAGCCAGCTTCACCGGAGTCGATACGCGCTTTACGGTCCTCGTCGCTGCCCAGATCGGGCTGCTCGGGCTGCTGGCCCGGATGACCGCCGCCGAGGGAGGCTAGCCGGCCCGTCGAGCGAGCTCGCGTGCGCGGCGCCGGGCGAGGCGGCCACGGCGCCTGGCCGCGCGGCGGACCGCTGCGATGCGGGCCCTGCGGTCGACACCGGCCGCACGTGCGCGAGCCGGTGAGCCTCGGCGCGCCGCGCGCTGAACGGAGTCCATCGCCTGTCCGCCGGAGGCGATGATCGACTCGACCTCCGTCGTGAAGGCGCCCTTCGGGGCCCCGTCGGACTGAAGCAGGCCGAAGTAGTACTCGCGTTCGTTGGAGATCCCTTCGGGCTTCTCGTCCTGTGCCTGGTAGAGGTAGAGCGCCTTCAGGCGGCTTCCCCACAGCCTGCGCATGCCACCGACCACCGTCGCCAGGGTGGAGGCTGCTTCGGCGTCGCTCATGCACGGGTTCCAGCCGTAGTTGTCGTTGACGCAATGACCGTTGTCCACGGCGATCCCCAGCTCGGTCACGTAGATCGGGATCGAGCTGGGCGCGCCCTGCGCGGCTGTGAAGTTGACGAGGTCTTCGATCTTCTTCTGCCAGGTCGTGCCGTAAGGGTGGACCGTCCAGCCGGCGACGCGCGAGGCGAGGTCGGGGACGGCCGCGAACATGTTCTGCACCCAGGCCGGCGAGCCGCTGCCGCCGTCGTCGGCCTGTGCGAGCAGGCCCACGGCGGGCTCGACTTCCTTGACGGCGATCTCGGCTTCCTTGAAGCGCAGGGCGTAGGTCTGCGCCCTGGCCGCGTAGGCGGCGGGCGAGTTTTCGGAGTACTGGTAGACGTAGCTGGTCTCGTTGCCGAACTCGATGTCGGTGACGGCGGCCGAGGCCGGATAGCTCTTGCCGGCCCAGAACGTCCCGCCGGGCCCGTAGGTTGCGGCCCAGCTCGCCAGGTTGCGAGCTTCGGCCGGGGTCGGCATACCGCCGTCGAAGCCGGCCAGCGGCAGCAGCTTCAGGCCGACCTTGGCATAGGCTTCGACGGCCGAGGCCAGTGCTGAGGCGGGCGCGCCGATCGGGAACTCCATCCGCACGCTGCCGGCCCCCAGCGACTTGACCGTCGAGGGCTCGCTTTCGGCGAGGGTGGTCGGCACAACCCCCGTTTCAAATGCGCTCGAGCCCTTTTGCGCTTCTTCCTTGGCCTTTTCTTCCTTCGCCTTTTCTTCCCTGGCCTTCGCTTCTTCCGCCTTGATGTGTTCTTCCCTGGGCGTTTCCCCCCCAGGGCCGGATCCCGACCCGGGCCCCGAGCCGCCCCCGGTGCCCGAGCCGGATCCGGCACCCGAGCCGGTTTCACCGGACGGGGGCGAGGTGGCTGGGTAGGTGATCGTGACGGCCGGGGCCCATTCGCTGCCCTGGGCGGCCGTCCTGAGGAGGTATTCGACCGTTTCGCCGGGGACGGCCGGCGGCGTGACGGATGTCCCGTAGACGAGCCAGTGGCTTGCCTGCAGGCCTGGTGCGCGGCGCTTGAGGACGTACGCGTAGGCGCCGGGCACCGGCGCCCAGCTGAGCGTCTCGCCCGAGAGCGTGACGACGGGCGCCGTGCGCATGTCGTTCAGTCGCGTCTGGGCGAGGGTCAGGCGGCGTTCGGCCCGTTCGACGGCCGTCTGCCAGCGAGCGCAGCGGTCGGGGTGGCGGGCCAGGCAACGTGCGAGGTGGCGACGGCGGCCTTCGAGCAGCCGCTGGGTGCTCGACTGGAAGATCTGGGCGCGGTCGGTGGCCTCGGTGCTGTGAGCGTGGATCGAGGCTGCGCTGGCACGGTAGGCGGTTGCGCCCACAGCGGGTGCACCCGCGGAGACGGTCGAAACCGCCGTCAGCGCAGCGAGCAGCGCAAGTCGTGTCCAACCCGGGCGGGAGCTGGTCATTGGATTCTCCTTCGGTGGCCGGGCTGTCTCGAAGAGACCCCTGGCTTTGCGAGCCTGCCTCGCGGCAGGTGTGCCTTTGTCGGGATGGCGCCCGGCCTGCTTCGCCGGTGCCTTCTTTAGGTCTGCACGAGAACTTTCGGGTCCCCGCGGCTCTCCCGTGAGCGGCTAGGGGTCCGTTGGACGCATGTCCATGGCCGAGTTGTCCGCCAGTAGCTCGGCCAGTGCCTCGATCGAATACCGCTCGACTGCCAGCCGGCGGCCGCGGCGCCCCAGCTCTGCGGCCCCGTCACGCAGCACGGTCGTGAGCGCCGCGGCGAAGGACTCGGCATCGCCCGCCAGCAGTGCATGGACGCCGTCCTGCACGTCCAGTCCTTTGACGGCGAGGGGTGTGGCGACGATCGGCAGGCCGTGGGCCAGCGCCTCGACGAGCTTCAGCGGCGTGCCGCCGCCCTGCAGCAGCGGGACCACCGCACAGCGGGCCTGTGCGTAGACCGGGCGCAGGTCCTCGACGAAGCCGAGAACGCGGACGCGGGGGTCGGCGCTGGGGGGCTCCTCCAGGCCGCGCCCGACGAGCACCAGCTCGGCATCGGGGATCTGCGCCCAGACAAGCGGCAGGACCTGCTCCAGCAGGAACCGCAGCCCGGCCCGGTTCGGCGCGTAGGTGAAGGTCGCCACGAACAGCACGCGCGGCTCCGCGGCAGGCTCCGCGACGGGCTCGATTGCCGCCGTGTCGACGACGTTCGGCACATAACGCAGGCTGGCCCGCGGGCACAGCTCGCGGGCGCCCGCCAGGTCGGCCTGACTGACCATCCAGGACTCGGCCGAGCGGCTCAGGACGTTGCGCTCGAAGCGCCGCAGCCGCTCGGCGCCGCGGGCTTCTTCCTCGCTGATCTCGTGCCGGAAGGCCGACTCGAGGTTGTGGGCGTTGTAGATCACCGGGCGGCTGCTTGCGAGCCCGGCCAGCGTCGCAGCCGCGACGGGGCCATCGACGATCACGCGGCCCCTGCCGGGTGCCGCGGCCAGGCGCGCCGCCGCCGCTGCCAGGTCGGGTGATACGGCTCGGGCGATCCAGTTGGGAGCTCCGCCCGCCAGCGCCCGCGCATAGGCCGCGGCCCGCCGCGGCCCACGGGAGGCGATCGACTCATGCAGCTCGAGGCCGGGGATGGCGCGGTAGGCCGCGTCGGGCTCGGGCGCATCGAAACGGGTGTACAGCAGATCGACGCCGCGATGCTCGGACAGGGCGCGGACGATGCCGTAGGAGCGCATCGAATGCCCGGAGCCCACGGCGGGGGTATGGGTCGTGACGAACAGGTCTCTCACAACGCCTCGATGGCGGCTGTGATCTCGGCGATCCGGGCGTCCCACGAGTGGCCCCGGGCACGCTCGGAGCGCTCCGCGCGCAGGGCCGGTGTGTCGGCCGCCAGGGCCTCATCCAGCAGCGCGGCGATCCCCCGGGCATCCGGCGCGCAGGCGACGTCGGTGAGGCCCTCGAGCGCCGGCAGGGGCGTTGCGATGACCGGCAGGCCGGCTGCCAGGTACTCGTAGACCTTCATCGGGAAGATGCTCTCGGTCAGCTCGTTGCGGGCGTAGGGGATCAGCCCGGCGTCGGCGCCCCGCAGCACGGCCGGCAGCTCGCCGTATCCGCGCATCCCCAGCAGATGGACGTTGGGCTCGGCGGCGAGGCTCGAGATATCGGTGTGGGGGTCGCCCGCTCCGACCGGGCCGACGAGGGCGAAGGACCACCCGGGGCGCATGCGGGCCAGCTCGCCGAGCAGTGCCATGTCGAGCTTGACCTCGGAGATGGCGCCGGTGAAGACGATCCGCGGGTGCGGCAGGGCGGCGAGGGCGGCGTCGGTCGGGCCGTCCTTGAGGGCCTGCGCGAACAGCTCCGTGTCGGCGACGTTGGGCGCCTCGAGGACGTTGCCGGAGAGCGTCCTCATGCGCCGGGCCAGCGCCGGGGCGCTGGCGAGGACGAGGTCGGCCCGTGCCGCGAAGCGATCCTCCGCGGCACGGAAGCTGTCCGTGTCGATCAGCGCATGGGCACTGATGTCATCGACGCAGTGGTAGATGACGAGCGCCGGGTCGAGCCGCTCGATCAGCAGCTCCGCCTGCGGCACATAGGCCCACAGGATCGGTCGCTCCAGTCCCAGCCTCCGTGCCGCCCGTCCCACGAGCGCCGGCAGCAGGTGCGCGTTCAGCGCCCGCGCCGCCCTGATCGAATGCAGCGGCAGAACGAGCGGGGAGAGCACATCGAGGCCGTCGACATGCCGCGGCGGGGCGAGTCCGCGGCGCAGCCGGCGGGCGATGCGGCGCAGATCCCGGCCCGCCAGCTGCGGGCGGCGCAGGCCAAGGGACTCCACGAACAGGACCCGGTTCCCACGGGCCAGCCGGGCCATCAGGTGATGCTGGTTGGTCCACAGCTCGGTGTCCCAGTCGGCGAACCCGACGCAGACTATGTCTCGGCCCGCGAGGGCCGGCGGAGGGCTCATCGGCGCCATGATCCCAGGCGCCGGGGCGTGTACCCTCGAGGCGGTGGAGCAAGCTCAGCAATCGGCCGGCGCGTCAGCGCTCGAGGCCCTGCGCGAGCGCTTCACCCGGGTTGCCGTGGTCCACGACTGGCTGACGATCCCGGGAGGCTCCGAGCAGGTCGTGCTGGAGCTGCTGGAGATGTTCCCCGCCGCGGAGCTGTTCACCTCGATCTACGACCCCGCCCCCTGGCCGCAGGAGATCAAAGGACGCACGGTCCATGCCTCGTGGCTGAACCGGATCCCCCGAGCCGCCCGCCACTACCCGAAGCTGCTGCCGCTGATGAACCGGGCCTTCAGGGCCTTCGATCTGTCGGGCTTCGACCTGGTCCTCTCGAGCAGTCATGCGAATGCGAAGAACGTCCGCACCTCGCCGGGGACGCTCCACGTCTGCTACTGCCACACGCCGATGCGCTACGCCTGGGAGGAGGGGTTCCTCGCCGGCGAGCAGGTCGGGCGCCTGACCCGGATCCTGCTGCCGCCGCTGCTCGCCCAGCTGCGCCGCGCCGATCTGGCGGGAGCGTCGGGCCCGGACCTGTTCGTCGCCAACTCCCGCCACGTCGCCGAGCGCATCGAGCGCTTCTACGGGCGCACCGCCGAGGTGGTCCATCCCCCCGTCGACGTCGATCACTACCTCTCGCTGACGCGGGCTGCGGGGGACTACTACCTGGCCTTCGGCCGGGTCGTGCCCTACAAGCGCGTCGACCTCGCCGTCGCCGCCTGCGGGGCGCTGGGCCGGGCACTGAAGGTCGCGGGCGACGGACGCGCGCTCACAGCCGTGCGCGCGGGCGCCGCCCCCGGCATCGAGTTCCTCGGCAAGGTCTCCGACGCCGAGCGCGACCGGCTGCTGTCGGGTGCGCGGGCGCTGCTGTTCCCCGGTGAGGAGGACTTCGGGATCGTCCCCGTCGAGGCCCAGGCGGCCGGCGTGCCCGTCATCGCCTACGGCATCGGCGGGGCTTTGGAGACCGTCCAGGACGGCCGCACGGGTGTCCTCTTCGAGCCCCAGGAGGAGGGGGCACTCGCCGCGGCGATCGAGCGCTTCGAGGCGCTCGAGCTCGATCCCGGGGCGATGCGCGAGAACGCCCGCGGCTTCTCCCGCGAGCGTTTCCGCAGCGAGATGGCGGCCGTCATCGAGCGCGCCGCGGTGAGGTAGGCTCGCTCCCATGGAGGAGGTTCTCCCGGGTGTCTGGCACTGGGCGGCGCACCACCCCAAGCTGGGGATCGTCGTCTCCTCCTACTGGCTCGAGCCGGGCGGCGTCCTGATCGACCCGCTGATCCCCGAGCGGGAGGGCATCGAGTGGTTCGCCTCGCGCCCGCGCGAGCCCGCTGCGGTCCTGCTGAGCAACCGCCATCACCTGCGTGAGGCGGGCCGCTTCGCCGAGCGCTTCGGCTGTCCGATCTACTGCAGCAGCGCGGGCCTCCATGAGTTCGCCGGCGGCCCGGCGGTCCTCGGCTTCGCGGCCGGAGAGGAGCTGCCGGGTCCCGTCCGGGCGTGCGCGGTCGGGGCGATCTGTCCCGATGAGAGCGCCCTCTACCTGCCCGAGGCGCGGGCGCTCTCGCTGGCCGACGGCGTCGTCCGGGGCGGGCTGCTCGGGACCGGCGGCCCGCTGGGCTTCGTGCCCGACTCGATGATGGACGATCCTGAGGCGACCAAGCAGGGACTGCTCGACGCATACGGGCGCCTGCTGGAGGAGCTCGACTTCGAGCACCTGCTGCTGGCCCACGGCGGCCCGGTGATCGGCGACGGCCGGTCGCTGCTGCAGGAGCTGATCGACAGCGGGGGCCGAACGGCCTTCGAGATGTAGGCTCGCGCTGTGCGCGTTCTCGTCACAGGGGCCAGCGGCTTCATCGGCGGTGCCCTCTGCCGGGCGCTCGTGGAGCGGGGCGAGGAGGTCTCGGCGCTCGTTCGCCGGCCCGGCTCCGAGCCGTCGGGGACGAGCGCCGTCGCGGGGGACCTCGGCGGCGACGTGCAGCGGGCGCTGGCGGAGGCCCGCCCTGACTGCGTCGTTCACCTCGCGGCCGAGATCGCATCCCAGCGCAGCGCCGAGAAGGTCTACGAGGTCAACGTCCGCGGAACCCAGCGGCTGATCGACGGGTGCCTGGAGCTCGCCGGAGCGGATCCGTCCGGCGGGCCGCGGGTCGTGTTCTCCTCGACTGTCGTGACGGGCGACGCCCAGGGCGAGCTGCTCGTCGAGTCGCGCCCGCTGCCCGTCGAGACCCCCTACGGCCGAGCCAAGCAGGAGGGCGAGCAGATCGTCCTCGGCTCGGGCCTGCCGGCGGTCGTGATCCGCCCATCGCACGTATACGGCCCGGGCGGCTGGTATGCCCAGGAGCTGGTCCCGCGCCTGCGCCAGCCGGGGCGCTTCGCGGTGATCGGCAGCGGCGCGAACCTGTGGGACGTCGTCCACGTCGATGACGTCGTCGGCGCCCTGCTTTTGGCCGTCGATTCAAGCGCTGCGCTCGGCGGGACCTTCCACGTGGCCGACGACGAGCCGATCCGCTTCTACGACTTCATGAAGCTGACGGCGGAGGCACTGGGGGTCGGCCCGCCCCGGCGGATACCCGCCGGGCTCGTGCGGCTGATCGCCGGGAACAACGCCGTCGATGCGCTCGTCCGCTCGGCGCGAACGAGCAACGCGAAGATCAAGGCCGAGCTCGGCTGGCAGCCGCGGTTTGCCACGGCCCGCGAGGGCGTGCCGGACGCGATCGCGAAGCTCCGCGCGGCCGGCGCCGTCTGAGGGCCGCCCGGGCCGTCGGGCGCCTCAGGCGCCGGGGCCGAAGGCGCGGTCGGCTTCGTCGGCGATGTGGCGGGCGATCGCCAGCGAGGAGGTCGCTGCCGGAGAGGGGGCGTTTCGCACGTGCAGCGCCCGCTCGGTGTGCGAGAAGACGAAGTCGTCGACGAGCTTGCCGTCCCGGCCCAGGGCCTGCGCCCGGACACCGGCGAAGGCGCCGATCACATCGGCGCTTCCGAGCTCCGGGACATAGCGGGAGGCGGCCCTGACGAAGGCCGAGCGCAGCGCGGCGTGGCGCAGCTCTGTGATCCCGGTCGCCCACCAGTGGGCAAGCATCCGCCAGGTCCCGGGCCAGGCGAGCGTCTCGAGCAGGTCCCGCCGCCTGACCCTCCCCAGACGGTAGGCATCGCGCGCGCCGGCCATCAGGGCGGTCGGGCCGATCAGGACCTCGCCGTCGATGTGCTTGGTCAGGTGGACGCCCAGGAAGGGAAGCGAGGGGTCGGGGACGGGGTAGATCAGCGAACGGACCAGGTGGCGGCGCTCGGGCAGCAGCCGCAGGTAGGCGCCGCGGAAGGGAACGATCCGTGGGTCCGGATCGGCGCCCGCGGCGACCGCCAGCCGGTCGGCCCAGGCCCCCGCGCAGAAGACGGCGTGGCCGGCCTCGGTCGCGCCGTGGGAGTGGGTCAGGCGCAGCCGCCCGTTCGAGCGCGAAACACCCGTGATCTCGCAGCCGGTGGCGATCGTGCCCCCTGTCTCGGCGATGTCGCGGGCGTAGGCGTGGGCCACGCCGGGGAAGTCCGCGATCCCCGTCGAGGGCGAGTAGAGGCCCGCGATGCCGCGCGCATGGGGCTCGAGCGCCTCGATCTCGGCGGCGTCGATCCGGCGCAGCCCCGCCACGCCGTTTGCCTGTCCCCGGCGCTCGAGCTCGGCGAGCCGCTCGAGCTCGGAGGCGTCGGTGGCGATGATGAGCTTGCCGCAGCGCTCGCTGGCGACACCGTGGCTTTCGCAGTACTCGTACATCTCCCGCGCCCCCTCGACGCAGAGCCGCGCCTTGAGCGAGCCGGGGACGTAGTAGACGCCGGCATGGATGACGCCCGAGTTGTGGCCCGTCTGATGGGTCGCGATCTCGGTCTCGCGCTCGAGCACACAGACCGAGGCCGACGGGTGGCGGGTGATCAGCTCGCGAGCGACCGCGAGGCCCACGATCCCGCCGCCGACGACCGCTATGTCAGCGCCGCCGGGCGCCTGATCGCTCATCGGGATTCATTCGGGAGCAGCGGCGCTAGCCCTGCACGGCGCCCGGCCCGCCGGGGGCGGTCGCCGCTGCCGCGTCCAGCAGCCCGGCGCCGTAGAGCGATTCGTCGCCGCCACCGCCGATCTTGCGGGCCGTGGCCTGCAGGCGCGCGGTGAGCTGAGCGGGCGTCGGATGCGGGCCGAGGACGCCGCTGGCGATCACCAGCGCGGCCGTCGCGGCGACCTCGGGCGTCGCCATCGAGGTCCCTTCGTAGCCCGTGGGGATCCCGAAGTTCTTCGGGGAGGTACCGGTGAAGGTGACCTGGAAGATGTCCCGTCCGGGGTGTTCGGGTGAGCAGTTCGGGTCGCCCGGCAGGTTCGCATCCGGCCCGCCGCCGGGGGCGACGATGGTCAGACCGGCGCCGTTGTTCGAGTAGGCCGCCAGACAGCCGTTTTCGGTCGTGGCGCCGACCGAGACGACGTCCGGGGCGCGGGCCGGGTAGGCGACCGCCGTGTGGCCCTCGTTGCCCGCCGCGGCGACGACCAGGACGCGGTGGCGGTGGGCGTAGCGCAGCGCTTCGATCAGCTCGGGGATGTCCGCGGCCGTCACTCCGGGCGAGAACTCGAGGCTCAGGTTGATCACCTGCGCGCCGTGGTTGACCGCGTAACGGACCCCTTCGGCGATCGTCGAGGCTTCCCCTTCGCCCTGCGTGTCGAGCACCCTGACGGGCATCAGTTTCGCCCCGTAGGCCAGACCGGTCAGCCCGAAGGTGTTGTTGGTCTCCTCCGCGATCTCCGCCGCGACGAACGTGCCGTGGCCGTTGCGGTCGTTGGGGTAGGGGTTGTGTGCGACGAAGTCATAGCCCTTGACGAACTGGTAGCGGTCGAAGTCGGGGGAGCGCCGGAACGGGCCCCGATTGGCGTATGCGACGCCGGTGTCGAGTACCGCCACGACGACCCCACGACCGCCCGGAGCACCGTCGGCGGCGAGATTGGCCCAGGCCTGCGGCGCCTCCACGCCCCACGTCCCGGCGAAGTTCCACTGCAGCTTCTCCCAGCCGCCGGGTTCTTTGGTGAGGCCCTCGTCGTCGGGGACGAGTTCGCCGGACGCGTGTGCGACATAGTCCGGCACCGCCCAGCTGACGCCCGGGCGGGCACGGATGATCCTCAGCGCGTCGGCGAGGCTCTCTCCGCGGGGGGTGCTGAGCACCTGGGTGTGAACCGCGGCTTCGCCGTCGGAGGCGCTGGCGGCCTCAGCTGTCCCCGCGCGGGTGGCGGCGCCCGTCGCGTAGCCGACGACGATCCGGGTGGCGGGGAGGCCGCTGCTCGCGCCCGCGCCCGCGGGCAGCGCCAGCATCACGATCGCCGGGGCGATCGCGATCCACCCCCGTGATCTGTGACGGGATGATTGACGGCCGGGCGAGGAGGACATGGTTGTAATGATGATGCGCAGGCGGAGGTGCCGGGGAGGCACTGTCGCAGAACCGGCGGGCGATATCGATGAGCGAGCGCTTCTTTCCACGCGATGAGTTGTTCATGCGGCTCGCCGTGCGTGAGGCCGAGCGTGCGTTGGAACACGAAGACGTGCCGATCGGCGCGGTCATCGTCCGCGACGGCGAGGTGATCGCGAGCGCTCACAACGAGCGCGAGCTGCGCCAGGACCCGACGGCCCACGCCGAGATTCTCGCGCTGCGCGAGGCCGCCCGCGCGGTCGGCTCCTGGCGGGTCCTCGAAACGGTCCTCTACGTCACGCTCGAGCCCTGCGCGATGTGCGCCGGGGCGATTGTCCTGTCGCGCCTGCCACGGGTCGTCTACGGCGCCGCCGATCCGAAGGCGGGCGCCTGTGGCAGCGTGCTCGACGTGCTCGGCGAGAGCCGCCTGAACCACCGGCCCGAGGTCTCCGGCGGGCTGTTGGCCGAGGACTGCGGAGCGCTGCTCAGCGCCTTCTTCGCCGCCCGCCGCGGCGGGCGCTGAGCGCCCTCGCGGCACACTCCGGCCGTCTGGTGCGTTAGGCTGGCGGCGCCTAATCCCGGGCTGTGCCCGGGAGCGGGGGAACCGAGTTGTTGGGGCGAGTTCCGCGGTAATCCACGGAAGGCGCAGGTCGCTAGCCCGTCAGCTAACCCCGCCGGCCTACGGATAAGAGGCGAATGCAACGGCGAAGGCGCCCAGCGGCGCACACGGTCCTGTTTTTCCTGCTCGGGCTCATGGCCCTGCTGTCGGGCCCGGCGTCGGCGTCCGCCGTAAACGTCGGCGGGACGGCCGCTCCGGGCAGCGAAACGACGACCGTGCCGAGTGTCACGCCCGCGCCGGGGTCCCCGGTGACCGGAGGCAGCTCGCCCGGCCTCGCCACGATCGTCCCGGTCTTTCCGGGCAGCCCCTACCCGATGAGCCCCGTCGGTTGGGTCTTCCCGCTCTACCCCCTCTCGCATGTCGCCGCGCGCAGCTGGTGGACCCAGGACCAGGGCGTGGATCTGGGCGGCAACGCCAACCAGTGCGGGCCGCACCTGATCGAGCTCGCGGTCGCCGCCGGCACGATCGTCCACGAGGGCATCGAAGGGTTCGGCCGATGGGCCCCGGTCCTGAAGGTCGAAAGCGGCCCCTTCGCCGGCCGCTACATCTACTACGGTCACGCCGATCCCGATCTCGTTCCGGTCGGGACCAAGGTCAGCGCCGGCCAGCCGATCGCCGAGGTCGGCTGTGGCGACGTCGGCATCTCCTCGGCGCCTCACCTCGAGCTCGGGATCGAGCCGGTGGGCGCGACCAACCCGATGGACCTGCCCGGCTACCACGAAACCTCAGCCGACTCGCTCGCTGCCCTGATCGCCTCCGAGCGCACCGCCGCCGCCGCGATCAACGCGAGACGGCTCGCGGCGAAGAAGGCGGCCGCCAAGGGCAAACCCACCCCCGGCAGCGCCGCCAAGCGCTCCTGAGAGCGTTCGGCCGGGCCACCGGCGTCTGGATCATCTAGCCTTCCCGAGTCCCCCCGGAGGGGTGGCAGAGCGGTTGAATGCGGCGGTCTCGAAAACCGTTGTGCGTCTTATTGGCGTACCGGGAGTTCGAATCTCCCCCCCTCCGCTGTAGAGCCGAATCCCCCGCGAAAGCGGGGGATTTGCTCGTTCTGGGGTCGGGTCGGGCTGGACCCTCGTCGCGCACCGCACGACGAAGCGGCGCTCCTCAACGCGGTGTCCGATGTCTTTTCCGATGCGGAGATCGGCGCGGACCCGATCCGTCTCGTTCGCCAGGCGGTAGGGTCTTCGCCGTGTCCCGTCCTGACCGCCCGCTCAAGCTGATGCTCGCCGTCGCATGCTGTCTCGGCCTGCTCGCGCCGAGCGCCTCGGCGAAGCCCAGGTACCGCCAGCTGCCGATGCTCTCGAAGCGCACGTGCAGGGGGCTGGCCTCGTACAAGTCGTTCCCCGGCGCGACCGAAGAAATTGCCGCCACTGTGTCCGGGTCGGACGGCAACTACGGATCGACCTGCGCCTTCCTGCCTGATCCCGAAACGCTCGGGAAGATCAAGGAAC
>Ga0181519_10003412_pt1 | contig 13077 bp, 9 predicted proteins | sample PEATcosm2014_Bin_26_FD_121102 | JGI IMG/M metagenome (GOLD analysis project Ga0181519, IMG submission 121102) | Peatland microbial communities from MTU Mesocosm Facility, Houghton, MI, USA - PEATcosm2014_Bin02_10_metaG | ecosystem: Environmental > Terrestrial > Soil > Wetlands > Peat | place... | reverse complement strand
TCGGCGCCCAATGGGGCGACGAGGGCAAAGGCAAGGTGGTGGACTGGCTGGCCAGCCGGGCCGACATCGTGGTGCGCTTCCAGGGCGGCCACAACGCCGGCCATACCCTGGTGGTGGGCAACCAGACCTTCAAACTGTCGCTGCTGCCGTCGGGCCTGGCGCGCGGCAAGCTCGGCATCATCGGCAACGGCGTGGTGATCGACCCCGAGGCGCTGCTGGCCGAGATCGACCGGGTCCGCGCCCAGGGCCTCACGGTCACGCCGGAAACCCTGCGCATCGCCGAGAACGCCGCCCTCATTCTCCCCCTGCACGGCGCGCTCGACCGCGCCCGCGAGGTCGCCCGGGGCGAGCACAAGATCGGCACCACCGGCCGCGGCATCGGCCCCGCCTACGAGGACAAGGTCGCACGCCGGGCGATCCGGGTCTGCGACCTCGCCGAACCGGAGACGATGGCGGACAAGCTGGATGAGCTCCTGCTGCATCACAACACGCTGTTGAAAGGGCTTGGCGCCGACACCTTCGCCAAACAGGCGCTATTGGACCGCCTGCTGGAACTGGCGCCGCTTCTTCTCCCTTACGCCGAGCCGGTGTGGGAACGGCTGAACGAGGCGCGGCGGACGGGCAAGCGCATCCTGTTCGAGGGCGCGCAGGCCGTCATGCTCGATGTCGATCATGGCACCTACCCGTTCGTCACCAGCAGCAACACGGTGGCCGCCACCGCCGCCGCGGGCTCGGGCGTCGGGCCGGCCGCCATCGGGTTCGTGCTCGGCATCGCCAAGGCCTATTGCACCCGGGTCGGTTCCGGCCCCTTCCCGTGCGAGCTGACCGACGCGACCGGCACGCTGCTGGGCGATCGCGGCCACGAATTCGGCACCGTCACCGGCCGCCGCCGCCGCTGCGGCTGGTTCGACGCGGCGCTGGTGCGCCAGGCCGTGAAGGTGGGCGGCATCCAGGGCCTCGCGCTGACCAAGCTCGATGTGCTGGACGGGCTGCCCGAGCTGCGGGTCGGGGTGGGCTACCGCATCGGCGGCGAGACGCTGCGCCACCTGCCCGCCGGCATGCGCGCCCAGGCCGCGGCCGAGCCGATCTACGAAACCATGGAGGGCTGGTCCGGCTCGACGCACGGCGCCAGGAGCTGGGCCGAGCTGCCGGCGCAGGCCATCAAGTATGTCCGCCGCATCGAGGAGTTGGTGGAGGCGCCGGTGACGCTGCTGTCCACCAGCCCGGAGCGCGACGACACCATCCTGATGCGGGATCCGTTCGAGGATTGATCGCGTTGGTACTCCGGTAACCCGGGGCGGCCAGGATGGCGGCGGAGGTATCCGCAGCACCGTCATGGCCGCCATCCCGAGCGCGGACGACGCCCACAACCTGATCGCCGGCACCTATGGCGTCGATGTCGCGCGGCCGCTGCCGGGCGCCGGCGGCGGCTTGCCGGCCTTCGCGGTGACCGATCGCGTGGCCGGGCGGAGTGGGCTGATGGCGGTGCAGTCCGCCCCCGGCGCGCCGCCGCGGGCGATGGTGCTGAACGCGCTGGCCGGGTGGAGCGAGGACGGGCTGCTGGTGCCGCTCGCGCACGGGCCGGGGCAGGGCGCGCACGGCGAGCCGGCCTGGTTCGTGGTCTCCGCGGCGCCGCCCAGCCCGTCGCTGGCCACCACGCTGCGGCCCTGGAGCGAACCGGAGCTGCTGGAGTTCGTGCTGCACCCCGCCGCCGCGGTGCTGGCGGCGCTCGACCGGCAGCGGGTCACCCACCGCGCGATTCGCCTCGACAACATCTTTCGCGCCGGCATGGCGGCGCCGGTGGTGCTGGGCGCCGCCTGGTCGGCGCCGCCGGCGCAGCACCAGCCCGCGCTGTTCGAGCCGCCCTATTCCGTCATGTGCCTGCCCGGCGGGCGGGGCGACGGGACGATCGCCGACGACGTCTATGCCCTCGGCGTGACGCTGGTGGCGCTCGCGCTCGGCCGCCTGCCGCTCGAGGGGTTGGACACGGTCGCCATCCTGCGGCGCAAGCTGGCGCTGGGCAGCTACGCCGCGCTGGTGGGCAATGAGCGCCTGCCGCCGGCGATCGGCGACCTGGTGCGCGGCATGCTGGCCGAGGACCCCGATCATCGCCCGCCGCCCATGCTGCTGGCGGACCCCGCCGCGGCACGGGCGCGGCGGGTGGCGGCGCGGCCCCCCCGCCGCGGGCAGCGCCCGCTGGAGCTGTCCGGCGGGCGGGTCTGGGACGTGCGCACGCTGGCGCACGCGGTGGCCACCGATCCGGACGAGGGCGGGCGCGTGCTGCGCAACGGCACAGTGGACCGCTGGCTCCGCCGCAACCTCGGCGACCCGACCCTGGCGGCGCGCCTGGAGGAGGTGACGCGGCTGCACGATATCGACGGCATCGCCGATGCCGCGCACGCGGACGGGCTGATGACGATGCGCGCGGTGGCGATACTGGATCCCCTGGCGCCGTTGTGCTGGCGCGGCGTGGCCCTGTGGCCGGACGGGTTGGGTCCGGCGCTGGCCAGCGCCCAGGCGATGGGCGGCGAAGCGGGCGATCTGCTGGCCGAGCGGTTGGGCGACATGGTGGCCAGCGAGGCCGCGGGACACTGGGCGATGATGCGGCCCGAGCGGTGCGACGCGGTCGCGCTGCGCCTGGCCGCCCGGCAGCGGCGCGTCATGGTGCACCTGCGGGGCTGGGGGGGCGGTCTGGCGCGCCTGCGCTATGCGCTCAACCCCCTGCTCGCCTGCGCCAGCCCGATCGTCGCCGGCCGCATGGTGGCGCGGCTGGCGGACCTGCTGGCGGCGTTGGAGGCGGCGGCGGCCCGCCCCGAGCTGCGCCGCGGGCAGCCGGTGGACCGCGAGATCGCCGCCTTCGTCGCCGCCCGCAACGACCAGCGCTTCGAGGCGGAACTGGTCGGCATGGCGGACACCGCCGCCCCCGAGCAGGCCGTGCTGATGCAACTGCGGATGCTGGCCGGGTTGCAGCGCCGGGTGGATGGCCGGGCCTTGCCCGGCCTGGCCGGGTGGCTGGCCGAGCAGGCCGCGCCGACCCTGGCCGGCTGGCGCAACCGGCCGCGGCGGGAGGCGCTGGAACGTGCCGTGGGCGAGGTCGCCCGGTCCGGGCAGCTCGCGCCGATGGTGGGCCTGCTGGACAACGTGGCGGCGCGGGCGGCCGATACTCGTGGCTTCCACGCCGCCGGCGAAGCGGTGCAGCGGATCGACGCGGAAATCGCCGCGCTGGCCGCCGGGGCGCCCGGGCGCGCCGAGGCGGCACGGCGGATCGGGCACGAGGTGGCGTTGGGGATTGCCATGATGGCGGTGACCGTGGCCGTGGTGGCGGCGGTGCTGTCATGAGGACCCGGGCGGCCAAGTATCCGGCCAGGCCCCCGGCCGCGGGCGCCGCCCACGGCCTGGGCTCGGCGGTGTGGCTGCAAGGGCTGGCGTGCGGGGCGGTCGTCGCCATGGCGACGCCGACGGCGGTGCTGGGCGCGTTGCTGATGGTGCCCGGCATCGGCGCCCTGCTGCTGGAACGCCGCGCCGGCCGGCCGGCGGCGCGGGTGACGCTGCTGTGCGGCGCCGCGGCCGCAGCCGCCCCGCTGACCGCGCTGTGGCAGGCCGGCCTGGGCGTGGGCGGTGCGCTGGCCACCGCCTCGGACCCGGCGGTGCTGGCCGGGTGCTGGGCCGCACAGGCCGCCGGATGGCTGCTGGCACAACTGGCGCCCGTGCTGCTGCGCCTGGCCTTCGACGCTCGCGCGGCGGCGATCGCGGCGGGGCTGCGGAAGGAACGGGCACACTATGAGGCGGAGTGGGGAATTCCGCCGGCCGCCGGGCCGTGAAGCAAGGCCAGGGGCTTTGCCCCTGGACCCCAATCAAGGCAGCGCCTTGATAATCCATTCCTTTTCTTGGCTACGCGCGCTCCGGAGTTCGCCGCTAGCCACCTGCCCTGGCCCAGTCCTCGGAGAGGCGGACATACTTGATGGCCTGCCGGAAGTAGGTGAAGGCGATGTGCAGGTCGCCCTCCGGTCCCTGTTTGATGGAGGGGTAGGAAAATTCGCGGTTGATCCCTTCGCGGGAATTGTTGGTCATGCAGTAGCCGTCGCCGACCTCGATGTCGCGGCGGTGCGGCCAGGTGAGGCCGCCATCCTCGGAAATCGCGAGCGTCAGCGGCGCCCGCGGCGTGCCCCAGAATGCGGTCCTGTGCCCCGGCGCGCTCGCCGGCGCGGCGGCGGGCGCCGGCGTGTCGCCCTCGATGTCGTCATACAGCGAGGCCCGGCGTTCGGTGCCGGCACGCGCGCTCGACGCGTTGAAGACAAGGGCCAGGTGTCCGTTCGCAAGACGCGTGAACTGGATGGAGGAATTGTTGTTCGGCAATTCCGTGGCGCGCGGCGGCGTCCAGGTCCGGCCCCGGTCGTGCGACCGGCTGGCGTAGATGTGGTCGGCCCAGCGGCTCCTGAACAGCGCCAGCAGCGAGCCGTCGCCGAGTTGCGCGACGCTCATGTGGACGCAGCCCGTGCTGTCCGGCACTTCGAACTCCGTCCAGGTTGCGCCGCCATCGGCGGAAATCCTGACGGCGCTGGTGTCGAAGTCGCCGACCCACTTCATGCCCGGCCTGCCATGGCAATAGTACACCGGCAGAAGCCACTCGCCGTTGTCCAACACCACGATCGGATGACGGATGAAAATGCCGGAAGTGCCGTGCGCGTCGAACATGGTCTCGATGGGACCCCAGCTTTGCCCGGCGTCGTTCGAGATCCGGCGGCGGACGATGGCGGTGTCCTGGTTGCCGGAGATCTGCGCCGTCCACAGCAGCCACAGCCGACCGCCAGGAGCGGGGAACAGCATGGGGTTCTGTTCCGACCGCGCCGGATCGTCCGACAGTTTCACGGGCTGCGACCATTGGCGCGTGCCGGCCGCGAGGCGGGAGAAATAGATCGATATGTCCGGGATACCCTCCTGCGTGCCGCCGAACCACACGCAGGCCAGGTCGCCGTTTGGCAGCGGCATGATGTTGGCGGCGTGGTTCTGCACACAGACCGAGGGAAGATAGGCTTCGACCCGGGCCGGGTCGGTGGCGGCGGGCGCGACCCGGCCGGACCGGTCCAGGACGGTGGTGTCTGCGGCGGCGCTCATGATGTTTCGTCCTTGGGTTTCTGCGTGGGGGATCAGCGCATCGCGGCGACGGCGGCCTTGTTTTGCCAGCCGAACAGCCATTCCAGCCCGATCACGATCACCGGGGTCGCGGCGGCGACATACATGTTGTTCACGCCATAGGGATCGCCGAGGGCATACCAGATCGTCGTCGCAACGGCCGCCGCCAGCAGGCCGATCGTGGCGCCGCGGTTGCTGCGGAACATCGGCAGGTAGAAGCCGATCAGCGCGACGATCGAGATCGACAGGCGCAGCGCCCGGGTGAAGAACGACAGCTTGAGGATTGCCGGCACGAAGAACACGAATACCAGGGGCGCCGCGCCGATGGCGAGCGAGATGAGGCGGGTCGCCCTGAGTTCCTGCTCGGGGGTGGGGTGGAAGTACGGCGAATAGAAGTCGCGGATGATGAGCGAGGCGATCGCCAGCGCCACCGTGCTCACGCTGACGAATACCGAGGCGATCAGCGCCGTCGTCACCAGGCCGGCGAGGAACGGGTTCATGCCCTGCAGGAACACCGGCAAGGCATACAGGCTGTTCATCGTCGGGTGCAGGAACCTGGCGGCGACACCGATCAGGCCGAGGGCGATGCCGAGCGGCAGGCACAGCGCGGCGGCATAGAAGGTCGAGCGCCGCGCCTTGTTGGCGCTGCTGCTGCCGGAGATGGCCTGGACGATGAACTGAGTCGAGAAGATCGCGCCCATGGTGCCGGCGGTCCAGGCGACGATCGTCGCGACACCGATCTTGCCGTCCCAGGTGAAGTAGGGGGTCGGCAGGCTTTCCACCATCGGCCGGATCCCCCCGGTCGCGGTCAGCGCCACGCCCAGGATGAGGCTGAGGCCGATCACCATCATGGCGGTATGCAGGAGGGTGACATAGGCCACCCCCTTCAGCCCGCCGAACACGTAGTAGAACGTGCTGACGACCGCGATGACGCAGATGGCGCCGGGCAGGTTGATCTTCATGACCGTGGAGATCGCCGCGGCGCCGCTGATGTAGTTGCCGACATTCACCAGCAGCAGGGCATAGATCATGATGATCGATACGGTCAGCATCGTCGACTTGCCGTATTTCTGCGCGATTGCCGCGGAGATCGTGTACTCGCCGGAGCCGTACAGCTTGCGCACGAAGAACAGCCCGAACATCAGGAAGCCGATCGACGCGCCGAACACGGCCCAGGCCGCGGCGAAACCGGAGTTGAACGCTTCCTGCGCCGTGCCGATCGTGGACTTCGCGCCCACGAACTCCGAGGTCATCAGGATGCCGACGACCGCGGCGGGCAGTACGCGGCCGGCCACCATGAACTGCGCGCTGGTGCGGCTGCGCAGGCGTAGCGTGAGCCAGGAGGTAAAGACGATGTAGGCAGCGACCATCGTGATGATGATTGCGGTATCCAGGCTGCCGAATTCGCTCATCCGTCGTTTCCTTCCTTCGTTCTGCTCAATCCCTGTGCGGTCCGGAGGGACAAGGCGGGCCGACGCTCGAGGCTATAATATCCGGTCGCGGATTGAAGCACACCGCGACGTAATGGAGCGCCGGTGCGCCAGGGATCGATGGAGCCCCATCGAATCGGTGCTGTTCCGCCACGGCGTAGCCGGCGCGCAGATCGTCCAGCAGGAAGCGTTGATCGTCTTCGAATATCGCCCACCCGGATCGCCGCAACCGGGCAACCGAGCGGCGGATGTACAGCTGTCGGCGTTCGCTCGGGACGTAGATCCAAAGCGAACTCGGGTCCACCGGCGTCCAAACCACCTTCTCCAGGGGCTCACGCAAATAGGACGGCCCGAAATCCGCGATGCCCAACCCTTCCGGATTGGGGATCTGTTCCCGAACCCGCTCGATATCGGGTTCCAATGAGTCAAATTTCGCTACCACCGCTTGAATGTCGACGGTTGCGCGGGGGTCATAGGGCACCGAATGCCACGGTGACATCGTCAGTGCCGCAACCGATGCCGCGAGCCCGAAATCCGTCACGTCGGCGAGCAACGAACGATCGCCGCTTGGCCGGTCGAGCGCGCGCATGGCCACCAGCACCAGGAAGGGCGCCAGGTTGCAAATGTTGTTGGGGTGGCTGCGGCCGAGCCAATAGCTTGCCGCGGCGAAGAGCAGAAACGTGGCGGTGCGGTCGCGGCGCGCGGTCACCGGATCGGGCGAAACGTGGACCATGAGCCAGCCACCGAGCCCAAGCACAGCGACCAGCAGCAAAGCATCGCTGAACGGGTCGATCGGCAGCGGCCCGGGAACATGCAGTACATATTCCGCAAACGCCGCAGGATCCATCCAGACTCCGAAGGTGGCACGGTGCAGCAGCACGAGACAGGCATAGACCCCGGCAAGCAATCCGGCGCTGCGCAAAGCCGCCCTGAACAAGCCGATGCGGGCGGTTTCGCAAAGACCAAAGACGGTGATCGACATGGCGGCGGACTCGGGTGACCACAGCACGGCCAGCGCGAGTGCTGTTGCGGCTGCCGCGGGATGGCCGAAGAAGAGCAGGCTCGCGACCAGCATCGTCGGCAGAAACCGGATCCCTCCGACACTTGGAACGGCCAACAGGCTGTTGCCTTCAGCCGGGACGCCAGTCCAGAGAAAGACCGCGGCAAACACGACGATCGTCGCCGCGCAATGCCACAGCCATCCCCGCGGCACCGCCGTGGCCAATGCCATGCGCAGGATCAGCAGTGCGTTGGCCAGGTTGATGATGACGACAACGACTTCCGTGCTCGTCCAGCAGTCTGTTTCGCGGCATGCGGCGGCGATCACAAGCGTCGGGCCGAGACCATATTGCAGCGGAACATCATAGAACGGCACGAGACCAGCCCTCAGGTGGAGCGCCGGCCCGATGAACGCCCCCCAGTGCTGCGCCAGCAACTCGAGGATCGGCTGGCCTGGTCGATATCCGCCGAGATCGATCTGCAACAGGAATCCGGCAACGAGGAAAATGACGATCGGAATCGCAAGCGTGCTCGGGGGACGATCCCAAGGATCCGAAAAGCCGACCATCAGGCAGCCCAGAACGACCGTGAAGGCCGCCAGCGACAGTGGCGCGGCCGCGCCCGGCGCAAACCGCCACCAAGCGAGAGACAGAACCAATGTAACCGCCGCACCGGCCGGGAGGACAGTGAGCGGCATCTTCCGGGCGGCGCGTCGGACAGCGAAAATCGCGACACCGATCGCCGCGGCTGCCAGCAGCAGATGGCTGCCCGTGAAGGCGAACCTGGCGAGCAGCAGACCTGCAGCAAAGACCAGAAGTAGAAGTGAAAAATTTTGTCTGTATGTTGCTTTTATGGCCGCAGCAGCGTTCCGGTGGTACAAAACAGCCCGACAAAGGCAAAAAACACCAAACGCACCATACGATAGAATAAAATATGGCTTGTAATTATAAAAGCCTTCTACTGCGATCAATGTCGGCGCCTCATGTATTTGAAATTAATTTTGGCTTGCGGCCAACCGCCAGCAGGTTGCCGACATCGACGCCGATACGGACTCCGTCAAGGCTTGCAAGGCCGAGCAGGCGGTCGAATACCCTCATCGTCCGTGCGCTTCCGGCAACAACTGCGTCGTCTCCCCGTCCTTAACCAGCACTCCCCAGTTGGTCGGGCCGTCCGACGATCCGGCTGGCACGATAATCGCCGCCGAGACGTTCGACAACGATGCCATCACCAAGACGAAAGGGAATGGATTATCAAGGCTCTGCCTTGATTGGGGTCCAGGGGCAAAGCCCCTGGCCTTGCCTTCCTCGCTACCTGGAGTGATGCAGAATTTCGCTGGCGTGCCGGTCGATGCCGGCCGTGGTCAGCGCATAGCGTCCGTCGGGCCGGGCGTGGGCGAGTCCCATCGCGGACAGGCGTTCCAGGCAGCGGCCATCCTTGAGGCCCGGCGGCCGGCCGGTCGCGCCGCACAGCGACAGCCGGTGCAGCGCCGAGCGGCAGCAGGTTTCCAGGTAGGGCTGGTTCCACATGGCCCGCCATGTCGGGTCGGCGATGTGGCGGCGCAAGCTTTCCTTCGCGCCGTGTTTGACGCAGTTTGCCGGAATGACCCCTGCCCTCGCCTCCGCGCTGATGCCGCTGGTCCGCCTGGCCGATGCCGAAGTCGCGCACGCGCTCGCCGTGCTGGCGCTGCGCTGGGGGCTGGCCGGGCACGACAACACGCCCGACGAGCCGCGGCTGGCGGTGCAGGCGCTGGGGCTGCGGTTTCGCAACCCGATCGGGCTGGCCGCCGGGTTCGACAAGAACGCCGTGGCGATCGGGCCGGCCAGCCGGCTGGGGTTCGGCTTCGTCGAGACCGGCACGGTGACGCCGCTGCCGCAGGCCGGCAACCCGCGGCCGCGGCTGTTCCGGCTGACCGCCGACCAGGCGGTGATCAACCGCATGGGGTTCAACAATTGCGGCCTGCAGGTCTACCTGCCCCGCCTCGCCGCCGCGCACGCCGCGGCGTTGCCCGGGGTGCCGGTGGGCGCCAACGTCGGCATCAACAAGCAGGGCGCCGACCCCGAGCGCGACTATCCGGCCCTGGTGGCGGCGGTCGCGCCGCACGCCGATTACGTGGTGATCAACGTCTCCTCGCCGAACACGCCGGGGCTGCGCGACCTGCAGAACGAGGCGCGGCTGCGCGCCATCCTCGAGGCGGTGCGCCAGGCCGTGCCGCGCCGCCCGCCGCTGCTGGTGAAGGTGGCGCCCGACCTGTCCGAGGCCGGGCTGGAGGCGGTGGTGGCGGCCTGCATCGACGGCGGCGCCGAGGGGATGATCGTGTCGAACACCACGGTCTCGCGCCCGCCGGGGCTGCGTTCGCCGCAGGCCGGCGAGGCCGGGGGGCTTTCCGGGGCGCCGCTGCTGGCCTTGTCCACCGAGGTGCTGCGCCGGGTGGCGCGGCTGGCGCAGGGACGGCTGCTGCTGATCGGCAGCGGCGGCGTGGCCAGCGGGGCGGATGCGCTGGCCAAGATCCGCGCCGGGGCGTCGCTGGTGCAGATCTACACCGCGATGGTCTATCACGGCCCCGTCCTGGTCGGGCGCATCCGCCGGCAATTGCTGGCTGCGCTGGACGACCAGGGGTTTGCCACCGTGGCCGACGCCGTCGGCGCCGACCTGAGGTGAGCCCATGCAACTGCTGACCGGATTCGCCCCGCTGGCGGCGCGCTATGACGGGTTCATTCTCGATCTGTGGGGCGTCATCCATGACGGGGTGTCGCCCTATGCCGGCGCGGTGGACGTGCTGGCGCGGCTGCGGGCGGCGGGCAAGCCGGCGGTGCTGCTGTCCAACGCGCCGCGGCGGTCGGCGGTGGCGCAGCAGGCCATGCGCGCCATGGGCATTCCGGACGACCTCTACACCGACATCCTGACCAGCGGCGAGGCGACCTGGCGCATGCTGCGCGACCGCGCCGACCCGTTCTTCGCCGCCCTGGGCCGGCGGGTCTACCACCTGGGACCGCTACGTGACCTCAGCGTGATGGAAGGGCTGGAGCTGGACCGGGTGAGCCGCCCCGGAGAGGCCGACTTCGTCCTCAACACCGGCCCGAACGACGAGGGCAACCCGACCGACCCGACGGCCTACGACGACGAGCTGCGGGCCTGCCGGGCGGCGGAGCTGCCGATGGTGTGCGCCAACCCCGACCTCGAAGTGGTCCGCGGCGGGGCGCTGGTGATCTGCGCGGGCCTGCTGACGCAACGCTACGAGGCGCTCGGCGGCACCACGCGCTGGGTCGGCAAGCCGGACCCGGCGATCTACGCGACGGTGCTGGACATGCTGGGGCTGGACCGCGCGCGCGTGCTGGCGGTGGGCGATTCGCTGCGCACCGACATGGCCGGCGCCGCCGGGGTGGGGATCGACGCGTGCTGGGTGCTGGGCGGCATCCACGCCCCCGAACTGCACGGCGATGCCGCGACCGCCGCCGAGGCGGCGCGCCGGGCGGGGCTCGACCCGGCGGCCGCGGTGTGGGCGTTCCGGTGGTAGCGAAGGCTAGTTCTGGATGTAGACCACGTGGGTCTGGGTGCACTCGTAGAGGCCGTGCTTGCCGTCCGCGCCGCCGATGCCCGACTTCCTCACGCCGGCATGGAATCCCTGCATGGCCTCGAAATTCTCGCGGTTGATGTAAGTCTCGCCGAAGCGGATCTCGTTGGCGGCGCGCATCGCCGTCTTCAGGTCTTTCGTGTAGATCGACGATGTGAGGCCAAAATTGGAGTCGTTCGCCTTGGCGATCGCCTCGTCGAGATCGTGGAAGACGTCGATCGGCAGCACGGGGCCAAAAATCTCCTCCTGCATGATTTCCGACTTCTGCTTGCAGTTGAACAGCACCGTCGGCTCGAAATAGGCACCGTCCTGACCGCATGCCTTGCCGCCGGTCAGCAGTTGGGCGCCGTCGGCGACGGCGCGGTGCACCATGCCGCCGACCCTTGCCACCGCCTCCTTGTTGATGAGCGGCCCCATGTCGACCGGCGTGTTGCCGAGCGGATCGCCGGAGGTCGTTGCCTTCATGGCGGTGACGAGCTTTTCGGTGAACTCGTCGGCAACGCGGTCGGAGACGTAGACGCGCTCGGCACAGTTGCAGACCTGGCCGCTGTTGATGACGCGCGACGCGTGGATCGCCCGGACCGCCAGCGCCATGTCGGCGTCGGCCATGACGATCGCGGGCGCCTTGCCGCCCAGCTCGAGATTGACCTTGGTGACGTTCTGCGCCGCCGCGGCCATGATCGCCGCCCCCGCCTCGACGCTGCCGGTGAGGCTGACCATGCCGACCGCGGGATGGCGCGCGATCGCGTTGCCGATGGTCGAGCCGCGGCCGTGCACCAGGTTGAAGACGCCGTGTGGCAGGTCGGTCTCGGCGACCAGGCGGGCGAAGGCCGCGGCGTTCAACGGGGTTTCCACGCTCGGCTTGATGACGATGGTGTTGCCGGTCACCAGGGCCGGCGCCATCTTCCGCGCGATCAGGAAGAACGGGAAATTCCAGGGCAGGATGCCGCCGATGACCCCGATGGGCTGGCGGAACAGCAGGATGGTTTCGCCGGGCCGGTCGCTCGGGATGATTTCGCCCTCGATGCGTCTCGCCCACTCGGCCATGTAGTCGAGGTAGTCGGCGGTGAAGCGAACCTCGACGGTGGCGAGACCCAGAACCTTGCCCTGTTCCTCGGTGATGGTGCGGGCCAGCGTCGCCTCGTTGGCGCGGATTTTTGCGGCGATGGCGCGCAGGTGGCCGGCCCGCTCGATGGCGGGCAGCTTCGCCCATGACAGTTGCGCCGCCGCCGCGGCGGTCACCGCCGCATTGACGGCGGCAGCGTCGCTGTCCGGGATTTCGCCGATGGACCGTCCGGTCGCGGGGTTGAGGACGGGGATGGCTGCATGGCGCGACTCGTGAAACCGCCCGTCGATGTAGTTCTGCTCCATGGTCGTTTCCCTCCGTTGCGGTTGGTATGGCGTTGGGCGGCCTGTCCGCCACCCCCGAAGGCAGCCTAGACCGCGATCCCGGCCCTGGGCAAACGGGTCCCGAGCCTACGGCACGGCCGCAAGTTCCCCCGCCAGCTTCTTCCTGAGCCCCTCGAGGATCACCGCGGTAAACCCGGTGCCGAAGCGCCGGGCGCCGGCGTCGTAGAGCGCCAGCGTCTTGTCGATGTCGGTGACGTAGGCCGACGCCTTGACCGTGACGTTCGGCCCGACCGTGGCCCGCATCAGCCGGATGTCCGCGACGGTGGCGCCGCCGGGCTGGGTGGCCGTCGATGTTTTCACGAACGCCGCGCCCGCCCGCTCGGCGATGGTGCACGCCGCCACTTTCTCCTCATCAGTCAGGAAGTAAGTCTCGAGGATGACTTTCACGATGGCGCCATGCCGGTTCGCCGCCTCGACCACGCCGGCGATGTCGCGCTCCACGAAATCATGGAGCCGCGACTTCAGCGCGCTGATGTTGATCACCATGTCGAGTTCCACGGCGCCGTTGTCGAGCGCCCATTCGGCCTCACGGCG
>Ga0181519_10003411_pt1 | contig 13079 bp, 11 predicted proteins | sample PEATcosm2014_Bin_26_FD_121102 | JGI IMG/M metagenome (GOLD analysis project Ga0181519, IMG submission 121102) | Peatland microbial communities from MTU Mesocosm Facility, Houghton, MI, USA - PEATcosm2014_Bin02_10_metaG | ecosystem: Environmental > Terrestrial > Soil > Wetlands > Peat | place... | reverse complement strand
GCCGCCTCGCGCATGGGCGGCCTTCGATGGCCCATAGGCGGGCGCGGGTGCATAGCTCAGTTGGTAGAGCAGCTGACTCTTAATCAGCGGGTCGTAGGTTCGATCCCTACTGCACCCACCATTAAATCAAAGACTTAGGCGGTCGTCGGCGAAGCGTTCCCCTCTTGGGGACACGGCTGGGGACACACTTCATCCCCCCGCCGCCCGGAAACCACGTTTGGCCTCGGCCGCGTCGCGAGATTGCGGGCTGCGGCGGATGATAGTCGCGGACTGAGCGGGCGAGCTGACCGACGAGGGCGGGGTGCCGGGGGCGTACCCCCAAGCGGCGTACCCGCCAGGACATCGCTACTAGCCTCTCTGACGCGCGGCGTTTTCGAAAATCGGGCGGCCCAGCGCACGGGAGGTGCAATTGGCCCCATAACTGCACTACGGTCTCGTTCGGGAGGGGCGAGCGATCCGAATGCAGCCGACGAGCGCCAACTTTGGGTTCCTGGAGCCGCGTGCGCCGGTGCTGTTTCGGCTGGCGGCGCAGGCCGAGCACTACTTCCCAAGCGACCCCAGCACGAGCCTGATCAAGCTGCGCCAGTTCGGCGAGGCGCTGGCGAAGGAGGTGGCGGCCCGGACGGCGCTCTTGGACCGCCCCGATGAGACCCAGGCGGATTTGCTTCGCCGCCTCCGATACGAACGGGCCATTCCGCCCGACGTGGGCGAGTTTCTCCACCAGCTTCGCGCCTTGGGCAACCGGGCCGTCCATGCCGATGAGGGCGGTCACGCCGACGCCCTCTCCGCGCTGAAAATGGCCCGGCAGCTGGCCATCTGGTTCGCGCGCCTCTGTGGCGCTCCAGCGAACTTCCAACCTGGCCCCTTCACGCCGCCAAGACCGCCCCCCGATCCCACGCTGGAGCTTCAGGAGGAACTGGCCCGCCTCAAAGTGGATATTGGCTCCGCGCAATCGGAAGCGGAGCGGCTAAGAGCCAGCGCCGAGGCCGCCGAACTGGCGCGGTTGACCGCCGAGCAACGCCTGGCCCGCGAAGCCTCCGACCGCGCGACGTGGGAACAGCTCGCCCAGGACACGGACCGCGAGGTGAGCCGCCTCACCCTCGAATTGACGACGATCCAGGCACGGGCAGTCGCTCAGCCAGCCGCCGTGGCGGCGGCGGTCGAGCGCGGGAACGAGGCGGCGGCCTTCATCAGCCTGGACGAGGCGGCGACCCGAACCCTGATCGATCAGCAGCTTCGGGACGCGGGTTGGGAAGCGGACACCCAAAGCCTGCGCTACGCCAAGGGCGCGCGCCCGACCAAGGGTGTCAATCGCGCCATCGCGGAATGGCCGACCGCCAGCGGGCCGGCGGACTACGCCCTGTTTGCCGGGCTGAAGCTAATCGGCGTGGTCGAGGCCAAGCGCGCCAATAAGAATGTCATGAGCGTCCTGCCTCAGGCGGAACGCTATTCGACGGACATCACCATCGACAACGCCCATCTGGTCGATGGCGCGCCATGGGGCGACCACCGCGCGCCGTTCGTCTTTTCCACCAACGGGCGGCGCTACCTCAAGCAGGTGGAGACCCTGTCGGGCGTGTGGCGGCGCGACGTGCGCAAGGCGACCAATCCGGCCGGCGCGCTGGCGGCGTGGCCAACGCCACAAGGCTTGCTGGAGCGGCTGGAGGTGGACAAGGACGCCGCCGAGGCGGACCTCGCGCTGCGGGATTTCAACTTCGGTTTTCCGCTGCGGGACTATCAGCGCGAGGCGGTTCTGGCCGTCGAGGCCACGCTGGCCGCCAATCAGAGCCAGATGCTGGTCGCCATGGCCACGGGCACCGGCAAGACCAAGCTCGCCATCGCCCTGCTCTACCGCCTGATCGCCGCCAAACGCTTTCGCCGGGTATGCTTCGTCGTGGATCGCAGTGCCCTGGGAGACCAGACGGAGAAAGAGTTCACCACCACCAAGGTCGTCTCTGGCAAGGGCTTTGGCGAGATATTTGGGCTCAAGGGCCTGGGCGACGTCACCCCGGACCCTGAGACCCGCGTCCATATCTGCACGATCCAGGGCCTGGTGCGCCGGGTGCTCTTCGCCGAGACACCGGCCGACGGGCCGCCCATCGACCAGTATGACCTGATCGTGGTGGACGAATGCCACCGGGGCTATCTCCTCGACCGAGAGATGTCCGATGCGGAGCTGAGCTTCCGATCGCAGGACGACTACGTCTCGAAATACCGCCGGGTGCTCGACCACTTCGACGCGGTGAAGATCGGCCTGACCGCCACCCCGGCCCTGCACACGGTGGAAATCTTCGGCAAGCCCATCTTTACCTACGGCTACCGGGCGGCCGTCGTGGATGGGTTCCTTGTGGACTATGAGCCGCCGGTAAGGATCACGACCGCCCTGGCGCAATCGGGGATCCACTTTTTGAAGGAAGAGGCGGTCGAATTCGTTCATGCGCCCACCGGCCAGCTCGAACTATTCACCCTGCCCGACAACCTCGACTTCGACGTGGACGCCTTCAACAAGAGCGTCGTCACTCAGGCGTTCAACCGGGCCGTGGCCCAGGAACTGACCCAGCACATCGACCCCAACCTGCCCGACAAGACCTTGGTGTTCGCCGCCTCCGACGCCCATGCCGACATCGTGGTCAACGAACTGCGAACCGCGTTCCGCGAGGCCTACGGCGAGATCGAGGACGCCGCGATCCGTAAGGTGACCGGCAGCGTGGACAAGGTCGGCAAACTGATCCTGAGCTACCGCAATGACGCCCTGCCCAAGATCGCGGTCACCGTGGACCTCCTGACCACGGGCATCGACGTGCCGAAGATCACCAACCTTGTGTTCCTACGCCGTGTGAACAGCCGCATTCTCTACGAACAGATGCTGGGCCGCGCGACACGCCTTTGCCCCGAGATCGGCAAGGAGGTGTTCCGCATCTTTGACGCCGTTGACCTCTACGTCCGGCTCCAGAACCTCACCGACATGAAGCCCGTGGCGGCGGACCCCAACCTGAGCCTCACCCAGTTGCTCGCCGAGTTGGTCGCGGTCGATGAAGCCGAACACCGCGCCAATGTGCGCGACCAGATCATTGTGCGCATGAGCCGTCGCATCAAGCGCCTGCCCGCCGAGGCGAGAGCGAAGTTTGAGCTGGAGGCGGGCGAAAGCCCCGAGGCGACCCTGGCGCGGTTCCGGCACGGCGCGCCGGATGATCTGGCGGCCTGGGCGAAGGCGCGGCCTCGCTTGGGGCTGGCCCTCGATTGGGCGACGGACGGTGGGACCCCGATCTTGGTGCCCATTTCGGCTCACCCCGATGAGGTCGTGTCGGTGACACGGGGCTATGGCGACGCGGACAAGCCCGAGGACTTCCTCGACGCCTTCGCGGCCTTCGTGCGCGGCCACGTCAATGACATCGCCGCCCTCAAGATCGTGGTCCAGCGCCCCCGCGACCTCACCCGCGAGGAGCTTCGCCAGCTTCGCCTCACTCTCGACGCCCAGGGCTTCACCGACGCCAAGATCAGACGGGCCTGGTCTGACGCCCGGAACCAGGACATTGCCGCCTCGATCATTGGCTATATCCGCCAGGCCGCAATCGGAGACCCGCTAGTGCCCTATGCCGACCGCGTGAAGCGCGCCGTCGATGTGATCCTGCGGCGTGGGGGCTGGACCGATGTCCAGAAACGATGGCTTCACCGCATCGGCGAACAGATGGAGAAGGAGATCGTGGTCGACCGCGCGGCGCTCGACCAGGAGCCGTTCAAGGCAGATGGCGGCTTCCGGCTGATCAACAAGCGGTTCGACGGCAAGCTGGAGACCCTGTTGGCGGACGTTGGCGAAGAGATTTGGCGGGGAGTTGGTTAGTGGCGAACGTTTCCTTTTTTCAAAGATACTCCCAGAAAGAGAATCATGTAACCAACAATACACTTTTGGTAATGCGCCATCTGTATCAAAATAGTCCAGACAAGCTTGAGCAGGTTCTTCGCGAATTGCTTGGCGACGATAAAATTGAAATTGGACCGAATTTCACACAACAACAGCGGGTCGCGAACAATGTTCCGGACGCGATGATCGCACAGGCGCCGTTTAGCCTCTACTTTGAAACAAAGCTAAGCCAGGCGCTCGACCTTGGACAACTGAAGCGGCATGTGGAGAGCATTGCCAGTCAACGCGAGCGCAATGAGGTGGAGACCATTTTGATCGGTCTTTCAACGGCACGAATGCTTACCAAGGACGAAGACAGTATCGCTACCTTTGCGAAGGAACGTGGCGTGCTATTCAGGTCTGTCAGCTTCTCCGACATTCGGGATGCTGTATTGGGCGCTTGTGCGGACTACGAGGCATCGTTGCGAGCCGTCGTCGAAGACTACATCGATTTTCTTAGCGCCCAAGGGCTGCTCTACGCCAGCGAGGACTGGATGCTCACGGTGCCATGCGGGGTATCGTACGCAGAAAACCAGCGTTTCGGCATCTACTATGATGGCGCTGACCGACCTTCACGTTCGCCCTGTCGTTTTTTGGGGATCTACAAGGATAAGCGCGTCTCGCTCGTTGGCTTGATCAAGGCGGTTCTGATCTGCACCTACGAAGCCGGTGAGGTGTTCGTGCAGGCAGTGGAACGCGGCAGTTCCGATCCGGAGGCATTGGACCGGATCAGGCAGATTGTGGAAGCGACGAGCTACTATGACCTAAAGGGCGAGGCTGTCCGGTTTTATGTCGTTGACGGGTTCGAGGCGACCGACCTGGTCAAGGCATCGAAAGGCCCGGTGCGTGGCGCTCAATACCTCCAAATCAGCCCGATCATTGGCGCTGGAGTTTCGGCGTCTGCTACCGCACACGAAGTTGGGGAGCGCTTGCGGGGAAAGTCCTTCCTATGACGAAGCCTAGTGGCAGCGCCGAACGTGGAGGGGAAACATGGCGACGAGCGATCTGACGCGGGGAAGGGTCACGACCCAAGAGATCGTCGGACGGCTTTGGAACCTCTGCAACGTCCTGCGGGACGACGGCGTCAGCTACCAGGAATATGTCACCGAGCTGACCTTCCTGCTCTTCCTCAAGATGATGGAGGAGACCGACCGAGAGGCGCGCATCCCGGCGGAATACCGCTGGCGCACCATCGCAAAGCGCGAGGGCATCGATCAGCTCGACCACTACAAGCGCGCTTTGCTCGACCTCGGCGCAGCTCCCGACCCCACGGTCAGCGCCATCTTCACCGACGCCCAGACCAAGCTGCGCAAGCCGGCCAACCTTAAGACCCTAACGACCGCTATTGACGCCCTTGATTGGTTCTCGGCCCGCGAGGAAGGCCTGGGCGAGCTTTATGAGGGCCTGTTGGAGAAGAACGCGGCGGAGAAGAAATCCGGGGCGGGACAATACTTCACGCCACGCCCGCTGATCGACAGCATCGTGCGGCTGATGAAGCCACAGGCCGGCGAGATCATTCAGGACCCGGCGGCGGGCACGGGCGGCTTTCTGGTAGCGGCGGATCATTTCATCAAGGCCGCCACGGATGATCTTTACGCCCTCCCCCAGGCGCAGGCATTCTTTCAGCGGAACGGAGCCTACACGGGGATTGAGCTTGTTCCCGACACTCATCGGCTAGCGCTCATGAACCTCATGCTGCACGGCATCGAGAGCCCGATTACCCTCGGCGATAGCCTCTCGCCCGATGGGGAGGCGTTGGGTAAAGCCGACATAATCCTGACCAACCCGCCGTTCGGAACCAAAAAGGGCGGCGGGCGGCCCAGCCGTCAGGATTTCTCGATCACCGCCGACACATCCAACAAGCAACTCGCCTTCGTGGAGCACGTCGTCCGCGCCCTGAAGCCTGGAGGCCGCGCGGCGGTCGTCGTGCCTGACAACGTGCTCTTCGAGGACAACGTCGGCCGGCGGCTGCGGCAATGGGTGATGGAACTATGCGACCTGCACACCATCCTGCGCCTGCCCACGGGCATCTTCTACGCCCAAGGGGTGAAAACCAACGTCGTCTTCCTGACGCGCGGCAGGACTGACCGCGCCAACACCAAGGCCGTCTGGGTCTATGACATGCGCGCCAACATGGCCGCGTTTGGGAAAACCAGACCGCTCACGGTGGACGACTTCGCCACGTTCGAGGCAGCGTTTGGGGACGATCCGCACGGCGGCGCGTCGCGCACCGATGAGGGGCCGGACGGCCGCTTCCGTCAGTTCAGCCGGTCGGACATTGCCGCGCGCAACGACAATCTCGACATCGCGTGGCTGCGGGACGACAGCGAGGACTATGACGATGACCTAAGCGAACCGGAGGAGATCGCCGAAGCGATCATTGGACACCTGCGGGCGGCACTGAATGAGATTGAGGCCGTGAGCGAGGAATTGACTGGCGATGAATTTGCGCCGGTGGAGGTCGTTGTATGAGCCGTGGCCCGGCCGGTTGGACAACGACTACATTTCCGGAAATAGCCGACATCCTCGATAGTAAACGCGTTCCGCTCAACGCCGGCCAACGGGCGGCCAGACCGGGGCCTTATCCCTACTACGGGGCCAATGGACTAGTCGACCACGTCGATGGCTACCTGTTCGATGGCGACCACGTCCTGCTTGCAGAGGATGGTGGCCATTTCGATGAACCTGAACGCGGCGTCGCTTACACAGTCCACAACAGGTTTTGGGTCAACAACCATGCGCACATCTTGAAGCCAATTGGAGGCATCAATTGTGGGTTTCTCAAAGCATGGCTGAACGCAACCAATTGGCTGCCATTCGTAGGTGGAACGACCCGCGCAAAGTTGACACAGGCGGGTTTGGGTCAACCCGAAGTGCCGCTCCCTCCTCTCGCCGAACAGGAGCGGATCGTAGCGAAGCTCGACGCCCTGACCGCCCGCACGGCCCAGGCCCGCGCCGAACTCGATCGCGTCCCGGCGCTGGCAGCGCGATACAAGCAGACGATCCTAGCGGCGGAGATGTATCCGCAAGTTGGGCGGATGAAACCCCTCTCAGACGTGGTGACGGAAGCGCTAATCGGGCTGATCCGCTCGCGAGCTGATCAATCTACCGTTGGCGGGCTCCCGTATGTTCGAATGCAGCACTATGACCTCGACGGCGTTTGGAACAACGACGATCTGACCTACGTCGCGGCCTCCGATCGAGAACGACAGAGATATGGACTGCGCGCAGGCGATTTGTTGTTCAATACCCGCAACAGTGCCGACCTCGTGGGCAAGGTGGCGCTGTGCCCAGCCGATGTTGATGGCTGGGTTTACAACAACAATTTGTTGCGGTTGCGCTTTCACCAGTCTGTATTGCCCGCGTTCGCCTTCCGGCAAATCCAGTCACCGCCGTTTCGTGCGCACCTTGAAGATCAGAAAAGCGCGACCACGAGTGTTGCGGCTATCTACCAAGGCGCGCTATTTCGAACGCCGTTCTGGGTTCCGAATTTGGCTGACCAAGCTGCCATTGTTAGGCGCATCGACTTGGCGTTCACCGAAATTGAGCGCCTCACCGCCGAAGCCGCCGCCGCCCGCCGACTGCTGGATCGTCTCGACCAGGCGATCCTCGCCAAGGCGTTCCGGGGTGAACTGGTGCCCCAGGACCCGGCTGACGAACCCGCCAGCGCCCTCCTAGACCGCATCAAGGCTGAGCGGCAGGACACCCCGCGAGCCCGCCGGGGGCGTCGCGCGGCGGCATGAGACCGCGTGATCTATGGCTCCGCCTATTGCCACGATCCGGGGCATGGCGCGATGCTGGCCTGCCACCCGGTTAGGACGCGCTTCATCCTGGTAGGGGGTTGGCGCACCAAGTGCACGGCGCGTCCTGTGGCCGCCGAGGCGATAGCAACTGCGTTGCCCCGCCCGTTCACCGAAGCATCGGACATCGTCATGAAGTGATCGCTGATCCCCCTTCGCAAATGGAAAGGAGGAATTTCCGAACCTCAACCTCATCCATTCTCGACGCTTGATCGGCTAGGCGCTGCATCCACAATGGGCCGGGGATGATCTTGTCCTTCCAAACTTGGAAAAACATATAGCAAAAGACCGCGTTGTTAATCTGATCAGGAAACAAAACCTCAAACAATCGGCACGCCGCCAATAGGGTATGTGCAGTGTTCAGCGCGTCCTCGTCCAACACATTTTGTATGTCACGTTGGGAGTGCTTCAAGAAATTGTACGAGGCGTTGAATTTTGTCCAAAAGAGACGTCGTTCCGTATCGGAGATTTTCAATGCCACCTCTCCGGGTCCGGTGATTTTTCCAGCCCTGATGGCCTCGCCAACCTCTCGGGCCAACGGTGAGATGTCGGGGTCATCCCGCGCCCAGTCCGGCATCGATCCGTCGAGATAGTCACGCCCAAGATAGAACAATCCCAGGCTCAACCCATCCTCTAGGGTATCATGCCCCCTACTCTCGGCCACATCCGTCAATACACGGAACACCGCCGAAGAGACGACGTGAACGGCGAGTGTGTCATCCTCACGCAAAAACATCCTTATCGCCGCCTCCAGCAGGCGAGTTGCAGCGGCAAGTTTCGTGACCACTACCGTGGAAGGGGCGCTCATGCGGAGCATCTAGTCGGGTCAAAGTCCCCGCAGCAAGTCTCCAGGCGAAACGAGTGCTTGAGAGGAATCCACCACGCCGCCCCCAAACTTAGCAGCGCCGCAATAAGTTGGGCCGACGCTATCAAAATGCCAACGAACTCAGCTTTGGTCACAGCCACCTCCTCCGTCGCCGGGAGAATAGCACAAGGCGGGATCATCATTGATGTTGGCGGGCCGGCGCGCGGCTTGGTCGTACACGGCTGCCTGAGCATAGCCTATTGGGTGCCAAAAGCCGTTAGTCGTGCCTCGCGCAATGATGATTTGGAAATTTCCCTTGACGACACCCGTTCCTGATATGGCTCGATAATCCAACTGGTTAGGCGACGCGGTGGCAATCAGAGACGCTGATGCGGTTAGCAACTCTGCGGCTTTTGAGCCCTGAGCGCCCGATATTGGGGAAAAGTGGCTATGTGGCTGGTGTCGCCAGGTGGCGGCGAAGAAGCGCCGGCCACGACTTCAGGCGATGACGTGGAGGATCGCGAGCAGGGCGAGCGCTAGTATCAGGAGAGGCATTGCGGCGACGCCCCTAACGCCATGCGGGACAGCCAACCGAAGCCCGGTTTCGGCTCCGGCACCCTGGCTCAGGAGTATGTTTTCCGGTCGCTGGCGTTATGGTAGAGCTAGACAATTGATCTCATCGACTTAATGGGAACCATCATTGGCGAATGCCAAAAAGTGGAGGATAGCGTGGCCAATAATATATCTCCGGATGTCGCCGCCGAGCAGGCAACTGCAATATTACAACAATATCTGGAATTGATAGCGAATAATGGAGCGACCTTGCAGGCCGAGGCGGGTGCCGGAAACGACTTAATCGCTATTGGCAAGGCCTGGTCGTCAATTTATGATCAGATTGTTACAACTTAGATTTTTGGTGTTGCGCCGGAAACTGCTGGTTCGGAGCATTTGAGATAGTGGCCGCTCGCTGGTGGCACGGACAGTCTGCGGAGCGCTATTGGCTCGAAGCGACCGACCGCGAAGACATCGGCGCGGACCTCAGAGCGCCTCTGGCGGACGCGAGCGGCCGGGATAATTGGCGCTATACCTTGTTCCGCGAGGCCGACATCGGCGACGTCGTCTTCCACTATGATAGTGGCTCCGCCAACGCGATCGTTGGCTGGTCGCGGGTGGCCGGGAAGGCGGAGCCGCAGAGCATAGTCTGGGCCGCGCGGGGCAGTTACGCGCGGGAGCGCGGCGACACACCCGTCGAGAGGTCCGGATACCGGATACCGCTCTCGGGATATACACGTCTCCCCCGTCCGATAACGCTTGCCGCCCTGGGTCGCGCGAAAGCGGAGCTAATTGACCTCGTTCGATCCGAGCAGGTCGCCGGCCACAAGCCGCTCTACTTTCCCTTCGAACTCTCCAGCCGCCGGGACCTACGCCCATTACAGGGCTATGCGTTCAAGCTTCCGGCTTCGTTCATTGGGCTGTTCCCAGAACTCGCTGAGGTGACGGCCGGGGTGGTCGCAGGTGAGGAGCCGTCAAGCCCGGGGCGCAACCCAACGTGGGTTCGGGACGAGCTGATCTTGGCGCTCGACCTGTATATGACCAACCCGGTGTCACCGCCGGGCAAGTCGTCCAAGGCCGTGATCGAGCTCTCGCAGGTGCTCAATCGCCTAGACGTCCAGCTCGGCCGCGATCCGGCCGCGACGTATAGGAACCCTGCGGGGGTCTATATGAAAATGATGAACTTCCGCCGTTTCGATCCGGCTGTCGTTGCGTCCGGCAAGGTCGGGCTCCAACGGGGCGGCAAGGACGAAGAGGCGGTGTGGCGCGAGTTTGCAGATGACCGGGAGCGTTTGGCCCGGGTCGCCGCCATCCTGCGCGCGACGATTGCTCTGCCGGCCGCCGATCAGCCACCCCCTTTCGACGATGACGAGACCGCCGAGGCGGAGGAAGGGCGCATTCTCACTCGCCTCCATCGCACCCGCGAACGCAGCCGGAAACTTGTCGACGACCGAAAGCGCAAAGCTCTGGACGCAACCGGCGCGCTGAAGTGTGAGGCGTGCGAATTCGATTTTAGCCAGACTTATGGAGCGCGCGGTCAGGGGTTCATAGAGGTGCATCACACCAGGCCGCTGCACACCTTGGACCCGGGCACGAAGACGCGGCTCGAAGACCTCGCGCTCTTGTGCGCGAATTGCCATCGAATGGTTCATGCGACACGGTCGTGGCTTTCCATGGACGAGCTTCGAAGACTGATAGGCGCCAACACGCAAACTCTAACCATTCAAGCCGCCTCCCATCATAAGAAGCCATGACCAAAGCGCGCGGGAGCAGATGGCGGTGGGCTCAGGTGCAGCGCCGACGATCTGAGCGCTGGCGAACCATCAACAGCCCGATTTCCATCTGGGTTCTGTCAGTATTGGTCGTGTCTGGGATTGGTGGCGCTTACAAATTGATCAGCTCAGACGCTACTGAAACTGAAAGAAGGCGACTTTTGTTAAGCCCACTAATCATTGAATACAATAACCGCGTCGCACGATTGTCAGAATTAGACTATCTCACCCCCAATAAATCGCATACGATAGACAATATAGGCCAAAGTGAGCTAGACGTCCTGAACGGTGACAACACATACACCCCTAAGATCGGTAATTTCAAAGGAATATATTGGCTTGACTTGGCTTTTCAAATTGATAGACTGTCGTATATAAACAATAATGAGCTATTATCTACTTATTCTATTGATCCGGTAGCGGTGGACCCTCGCTTCATTCCGACGAATGTACACAATGCGCTTCCAGAAATGCGACATTTTGGTTTTAGCAGATCGCAGCTGTTTGACTATGGGGCGTTACCGCTGTCGAGATGGCCGATAAACAAAAACGATTACTATTTGAAGATGGTCGGAATTGATGCCGTCTCACTCAAAAAGCGAATTGATGAAGAATTAGCCAAGTCAAATCGCCAACTTGAGGAGGATATCAAGCGCCTACGGACGGATGCCTCGAATGCGGGAAAGCCGAACATAACGACCAAAGCGACGGCGTCTCGATAATTTCCCCGGTTGCCCCGCAATTGGTCTCGCTCGATCAATCGCCCTTCAAAAGCCGCCATCCTGGCCAGCGGACGGCGGTCGCCAGTCGCTCTATATTATCCAGGCTGATGTTCCGCTCCGACCGCTCCACCGCGCCTACGAACGTTCGATGAAGCCCCGCTTCGTCGGCGAGTGCTTCCTGGCTTAGGCCCATCTCGACGCGCCGGCGGCGCAGATTGGCCGCCAGTACGTCCCGCAGTTGCCCCTTCGCGCCTTGCGCCATGGGGCGGAGCGTCGGCGGCAGATGTGTTTGCGTCGACAGCGTTTAAGTAGCATTCTGGCGGCCGACCGAATTGATATGGGGGCAGCGCATCGACTGGCGCGGATGGTCGAATGATACCGAAAGAACTGAACCGCAAAAACGTTGCTAGCCTCAAGGAGCGATTGCGGCGTTTAAATGAGATGGACCCCCTGACATGGACCAATGAAGATCGCGTCGACCTAATATTGGGTCCCCCCCTTGTTCAGAAGCATGAAGCGTTTGAACGAGATCGTCTCGCCAATCGAAAACCGCTGGCTTGGCGTGTCGCGACGGTCGTCATCTACGGCGCGCTAGCGATCGCGGGATTTATCGTGTTGGGCGCGGCGGCGCGCGGACTTGTTTCCAGCATCCAATTCTTGGATGGCCCTTCGGGTCTCGTGGCACTCGCCTGCGGCGTTCTAGCTTTGGTTGTTTGGTATGTCCGGGGCAGGTCTTGAACGAGACACCCGTCCTACATTGGGCAGAATGCGAATGGTGCGGCGCGCCCGTCCTCCCCGAGGCCAAGTTATGTCCAACGTGCCACCGAGCTAAGTACAAGCGGCGGTACGAGCGCGGAATGCGTCTCCAGCAGCTGGGCAGGCGGGCTAGCGCATCGCTTGGTTGGATCGGACGGAACGCGATACTTACAGCCGGTCTCATCGGGGCAGCGGCCTTGCTTCTTTTCGCCGTGATGTATTTTAGATACGTACCGATCCCCAATCCTGGCGGCACGCCGATGGTCTGGGATCGCCTGAAACAGCAAAGCTGCTTTGCTCCGGCTCCGCCGCCGGCTAGCGGCCCTAAGTTATTGTGCACGACCAGCCAAGTCGATGCCTATGATCAGTCGCGCTAGGATGACGCTGTCAGGCGGCCTCGGGCCATGAGGACACAGGCTTGCTCTCTTTGAGAGCTGCGCATGTGTCCTCATTTGTGGAGTGGATGAGGACACCAGGATGACGGGGATCTTCGACGACCCCATAACCATTTGAAAGACAGCAATTTACGGGAGGACAGACGGCATTCGGCGTCGACCGCGGACTGTCCTTCTGGCTAGGAACGGCAGGACATCCACGCATACCACGTCCTTATCCAGGTGGTGCGTCCGCGTCGGGGAATGTCCACTGGCGGGCCGTACCCTTGCCCATTGCCTGAACCGCCACATAGGCCGCGAGCCTGCTCTCCGCGCCTCGACCCAAACGCCTTTTCATGGCTTCGATCGCTCTCGCCGCCGCGCCAGCGCCGCACAT
>Ga0181519_10003410_pt1 | contig 13079 bp, 8 predicted proteins | sample PEATcosm2014_Bin_26_FD_121102 | JGI IMG/M metagenome (GOLD analysis project Ga0181519, IMG submission 121102) | Peatland microbial communities from MTU Mesocosm Facility, Houghton, MI, USA - PEATcosm2014_Bin02_10_metaG | ecosystem: Environmental > Terrestrial > Soil > Wetlands > Peat | place... | reverse complement strand
GCCCCGTCGGTCGGGGGATCGACGGTCGGGGCCTCATGCACGCTCGACGCCTGCACGGCCACCGTGCCCGGCACCTACACGGTGACCGGCACCGACGGCTCGGCGTCGACCACGGCCAGTTTGACGGTCCTCACCATGGTGCCCACCGTCACCTCGGTCAGCCCGTCGTCGGGCGCTGCCTCGACGGGCACACCCATCACCATCACCGGGACCGGCTTTGTGGCCGGGGCGACGGTGGCCGTCGGCCGGGGTTTCAGTGGCTGCGCCAGGACCATCGCCGCCACCAACGTCGTGGTGCAGTCCTCCACCGAGATCACCGCCACCGCGGTGAGCGGAGCCAACGTGGGCCGATGCAACGTGTTCGTGACGACGGCGAGCGGCACCAGCGCGGCGAGCAGCAGCGACGTCTTCACGCTCCGGCCCACCGTTGACTCCGTCAGCCCGTCCAACGGGCCGGTGGCCGGCGACACGATGATCACCATCACCGGGTCGGGCTTCACCACGAGCACCACGGTGTGGATCGGCCAAGGTCATGGCGCCGGAGCCGCCCACGGCGCCATCCCGGCGACGATTGTGACGGTGACACCGACCGAGATCACCGCCACCACCGGCGGCGGAGCGGTGGCGGGCCGCTGGGGTGTGTTTGTCACCACCAACGGCATCACCAACGCGTTCACCCCGGCGGCCCGGTTCCGCTACCAGTAGGCCCCAGGCCCGAACCCAGGGGGGATGGTTTCGGACGACCGCTCTAGCGACGGAGGAATGCGGCGTCCAGCGTCCTCGAACCGACGGACCACATGTTGTCGGTGACGTTGACCGTGGCTCCCGGGGGAACGATGTCGTCGATGCGGTCGAGCAGGTCACCGGACAGCTCGATGCCGTCGCTGGCCAGGTAGGCGTCCAGATGGTCCATGGTGCGTGGTCCGATGATCGTGGCGGTGACCGCCGGATGATTGACGGCGAAGGCCACGGCCATCTGGATGAGGGTGAGCCCGGACTCGTCGGCGAGAGCACCGAACGCCTCGGCGGCCTCGAGCTTGGCCGCGTTGGCCGGATTGGTGGAGTCATAGGCCCCGGGGAACCGGCGGCCCCGCGCCGTCGATCCCGGACCGCTGACCACTTCACCCTTGCGGTACCTACCCGACAGCCAGCCTCCGGCCAGGGGGCTGTAGGCCAGGACGCCCATTCCGTGGCGCAGGCAGGTGGGCAGCACGTCGTACTCGACTGCTCGGGTCAGGAGCGAGTACGGGGGCTGCTCGGTGCGGAACCGCCCATGCCCGCGGCGGTCGGCGGTCCACTGGGCCTCGACGATCTGAGACGGGGGGACCTTCGACGCGCCGAAGGAGCGGATCTTGCCCGCATGCACCAGATCGGTCAGGGCGCCGAGGGTCTCGTCGATGTCAGTGTGCGGATCGGGCACCCCCACCTGGTAGAGGTCGATCCAGTCGGTCCGGAGGCGCCGCAACGAGCCCTCGACGGCCTCGGTGATCCACCGCCGCGACGCACCGCGGTGATTCGGGTCGTCATCACCGAAGGGAACGCCGAACTTGACGGCCAGCACCACGCGCTCACGCCGCCCCCCGGCGAGCGCCTGGCCCAGGATCTCCTCGGACTCGCCCGCCGAGTAACCGTCGGCGGTGTCGATGAAGTTGATCCCGGCGTCCAGCGCCTTGTGGATGATCTGGACCGCGTCGTCGTGATCGGCGTTACCGAAAGCTCCGAACATCATCGCCCCGAGGCACAGCTGGCTGACCGAGAGGCCGGTACGTCCGAGAGGTCGATAGTCCATGAGAGCTCCTTCATGTGCGGCGGTGGAGTGGCGGCCGGTGGAGGGGATTGGCCGCACCAGGTGGATAGCCTGTCCACTTCACCGTACCGACTACCGGATATCCTGTCCACTTAGAGTGCCGACGCCCCCCGACCAGCTGCCGTCCTCCGCCAAACGGGCCGATGCCGAACGCAACCGCGACAAGATCCTGGCCGCCGCCCGATCGGCGTTCGCCGATCCTCACACCGACGTGTCGATGGCCGAGGTCTCCCGACGGGCCGGTGTCGGGATGGCGACGCTCTACCGCAACTTCCCCGGCCGCCGGGAGCTGCTCGAGGCCCTGTACACCGACGAGGTCGACGGCATCTGCGCGGCCGCCGAGACGGTCGGGGGGGAGACGCCCGGCGCGGTTCTCTCGGCCTGGCTGCACCGGTTCTCAGCCTTCTCAACCAGTAAGCGCCACATCGCCTCGGAGCTCTTGGCCCACGTGGACCGCAGCACCCCGGTCTTCGGGGAAAGCCGTGCCCGGGTACTGGCTGCCGGCCGACCGCTCCTGGTGGCCGCCCAACGCACCCACGAAGCCCGGACCGATCTCACGCTCGAACAGATCCTCGACATGATCGTCGCCGTCGCCACGATCCAGGGCACTCCCAGTTATCTCGATCCGATCCTCCAGACGGTGCTCGACGGCATTCGCCCGGCGTAGGACACCGGGGTCGGCGACGCGGCGTACACCGGGCCGTAGGGGAGCGGCCGGCCTGGGCTGACGTGCGCCGGCCTGCGGATCGCCGGGCTCAGCGGCCGCCGAGGCGAGGTCGTCCGAGTCGTCTCGACCCCCGGGCGTGACCGTCGAGGTCGACGCCGACGGTGCGCAGATCCACGGGCCGGGCAGGTGTGGGCCGGGACCGCCGGTCGAGTCGCTACCGTTGAGTCGGCCGGCCCGGCCGGGCCGGCCGACGCTCCGTTCGAGGGAGGCTGCCCGCCCGATGCCGGTCCCCCTGCCCGACGCCGATCACGTGCGCCTGAGCCCGCCGTCGGCCGAGGAGGTGGCGGCGGTGGCCCGCGGCGTGGCCGCCGCCACCGCCCCGCCGGGTGGGATCACCGACGTCCAGCGGGCCATCTTCGAAGCGGTCTTCGCCGCCATGACCGGGCACGCCGTACACCTCGAGCGCCTCGAGCCGGGGACGCCCGGGGACGTGGCGACGGCCCTGGGGGACCGCGACCTGGCCTTCCGGACCAGGATCGTCCAGATCATGCTGCTCGGCGCCCTGGTGCTGCGGCCCCTCCCGACCACCGTGGTCGACCAGGTCGGCTGGTGCGCCCGCGAGCTCGGCGTGGACGAGGGCATGATCACCGTGGCCCGGGAGTTCGCCGACGGTGCGCTCGGCCTGGCCGCCGTGGACTTCGAGCGCAACGGCTACACCGCTGAATGGGCGCCCGAGCTGGCCCCCGAGCTGCACGCCTCCAATCAGCTGCAGGCGGCCTGGGACCCGGTGGTCAACGATCCGGCGCTGGCCGAACGGTGGCGGTCCCTCGGATCGCTGGCCTCGGGGACCCTGGGCCGGGCCGTGTTCGAGCTCTACCAGGCCCGGGGGTTCACCTTCCCGGGGGCGCCGGGGAGCGCGCCGCCCCTGCTGGCCCAGCACGACTGGGTCCATGTCCTGGCCGACTACGGGACGACCATCGAGTCCGAGCTCGAGGTGTTCGCCTTCATCGAGCGGGCCAATGACGACCCCCGGGCCTTCTCGCTTCTGGCCATGGTCATCTCCTTGTTCGAGACGGGATACCTGCGCACCGGGGCCGGGCTGTTCGAGTCCGACGTGGGCCACATCTCGGCCGGGGCGTCGGTCGCCGTGCGCATCGCCGACGCCATGCGCCGCGGCGCCCTCTGCCACGACCAGGTGCGGGGCACCGGGGGCATCGACTTCCTCCGCCAGGACTGGTTCTCCGTGGCCGAGCTTCCGGTGGAGGTGGTCCGCCGGCGGTTCAGCGTGCCTCCCCGCTCGGCCGAGGCCCTGGCCGCCGGGTCGGTCGGGCCGTGGGAGCCCGGCGGCATCAGCCCGTTCCAGGTGGCGGCCGGACGGTCACTGGCCGCCCGGGAGGGCCGCTCCTACTCGGCCCACGGCGCCGTGCCGGCGGTGGCGGCGCCCCCTCCCCGGAGACCGACGTGACCGGGGCCGATCAGCCCCGGCCCGACACCTCCCAGGACCCGTTCTCGCTCACCGGCCGGACGGCCCTGGTCACCGGGGCGTCCCGGGGCATCGGGGCGGCGGTGGCCCGGGCCATCGACCGGGCCGGCGCCCGGGTGGCCCTGGCCGCCCGGGATGCCGGGGCCCTGGCCGAGGTGGCCCGGACGTTGGGCCACGAGCCGGTGGTGCTCCCGGTCGACCTGGCCGACCCCGATGCGCCGGCCCGGCTGGCCGTCGAGGCCTGGGACCGGCTCGGTGGGATCGACATCGTGGTCAACAACGCCGCCCAGGCGGTGCGCCAGCCCACCGAGGAACTCGACGGGGCCGTGCTGGACCGGCTGTGGGCGGTGAACGTTCGGGCGCCCCTCCTGCTGGTGGCCGGCCTGGTCCCGGGCCTGCGGGCCCGGGGCGGCGGCTCGATCATCAACCTGTCGTCGGTCTCAGGGGTGGTCGGGACGCCCCGACGGGCGGCCTACGCGGCCACCAAAGGGGCGATCGACGCGGCCACCCGGTCCCTGGCCATGGAGCTCGGGCCGTGGGGCATCCGGGTGAACTCGGTGGCCCCGGGTGTCGTCGACACCGACCTGTGGGCCCGCAACAAGGCCATCGCCGGGGTGGTCGAGCAGATCGAGGCCCAGACCCCGCTCCGCCGGTGGTCGACCCCCGAGGACATCGCCGACGTGGTGGTCTTCCTGGCCTCCGAGGGGGCCCGGTTCGTGACCGGCGAGACCATCTCGGCCGACGGCGGCATGGCCCGCACCCTCGATCTCTACGGCGGGCCGGTGTGAGCCGGGCCGCGGAGACCTGGCTACGATCGGCCGGAGGCCTGTTGCGCCCATCAGCTCCGGGGGGGGACCGTGTCCGACAGTGACGACATCGAAGCCATCAAGCAGCTGAAGGCCCGGTACTTCCGGATGATGGACCTGAAGGACTGGGACGGCCTGGCCGCCGTCTTCACCGACGACGTCGAGATCGACATGACCGGGGAGGGGGCGGGCATCACCCACTCGGTGGCCGAGTACATGCCGTTCCTCCGCGACGCCATTGAGCCGGTGCGCACCGTCCACCACGGCCACATGCCCGAGATCGAGCTGACCTCGCCGACCACGGCCCGAGGCCTCTGGTCCATGGAGGACAAGCTGTGGTGGCCCGAGGGCTCGCCGATCGTCCACATGCACGGCTACGGCCACTACCACGAGACCTATGAGAAGACGGCGGCCGGATGGCGGATCAAGACCATGCGCCTGACCCGGCTGCACCGGGAGGTCGAGGCTCCGGCCTGAGCCCCCCTAGCCTGAGCGCCCCGGCCTGAGCGGGTGGTCCTGCCGGCTATGTGGTGACGGTCAGCCGGGTCGAGACCAGGGTCCCGACCTCGGCCTCGAAGGCGGTGGAGGCCGCCGTGACCTTCACCTTGAAGGTGTAGCGCCCGGCCGGGGTGCTGGCCACTCGGGTGCCGACGGACGAGAAGGACCCGCCGTTCTTGGCCTCGAGGATGGTCACGGTGGCTCCCGGTCGGGCGGCCCCGGTCAAGGTGATCTCGGTCCCCTTGGTGGCCGAGGTCGGGCCCGAGAGGGTGGGGTTGGTGCCCACGGTGACCACCGGCGATGAGGCGCCGTCGTCCTTGGCGTAGAACCTCGTGACCTCGGTGATGGTCGGCGAGAAGGCGAAGGCCCCGGTGGCCTTGGCCTTGACCGTGGCGGCCACGGTGAACGACCCGGTGGCCGCCGCGCTGAACAGGGTCACCGTCGCCGAGGGTTGGCCGGTGCCCGACAGGGCGGCGGCGGTGGAGACGGCCTGCTCGGCCGGACCGCTCAGGGTGGTGGCCGGCACCACCACCAGGGTGTAGCTCCGGCTGCCGGTCCGCCCGTCGGCGTCGGTGGCCTGCACGGTGAAGGTGGACGTGGCGGCCTTGGTCGGGGTGCCACTGAGCACCCCCGACTGCAGGCTGACGCCCGGGGGCAGCGTGCCGCTGGTCAGGGTGAACGTGTACGGAGCGGTCCCCCCGGTGGCCGAAAGGGGGGTGTCGTAGGGCTGGTCGAGGGTGGCCTCGGGCAGGCTCGGCGGGCCGACCACGACCGGCACGGTGATCTTGCGGACGACGTCGTTGATGCTGTCGGCCACCACCAGGTCGCCGGTCGGGGTGGACGTGAAGCCCGTCGGCTCGGACAGGGCGGCCGCCGTGGCCGGCCCCCCGTCGCCCGAGTACCCCGACGACACGATGCCCGCCACCTTGTAGACGTCCCCGGGCACCAGGGTGACCCCGGGGACCAGCGGGTCGGCCGTGGTCTGGGCCAGGAGGTCGACCAGGTTCTCCCCCGAGTCGGCCATCACCACGTTGCCCGCCGGGTCGACGGCCAGCTTGTCCGGGAAGAGCAGGTCGACTCCGGAGGCCGGGGTGCCCGATCCGCCCGGGATCTGGTTGCCCCGACCGGCCACGGTGTAGATGTCCCCGGCGACCAGGGTCTGGTCGGGGAGCAGGGCGTCGCTGGTCCCGCCGGCGATCAGTCGCAGCACGTGGTTGGCCGTGTCGGCGACCAGCAGGTTCCCGCTGGCGTCGACGGCGAAGCCGCCGGCCCCGTTCATCTCGGCCCCGGTGGCCGGGCCCCCGTCGCCGCTGTAGCCCTCGGCGGTGGCTCCGGCCACCGGGTAGATGTCGCCCGGGACCAGCGTCTGGCCGGGCACGAAGGGGCTGGAGGTCCCGGCGGCCACCAGCCGGACGTTGGTCACGTAGTCGGCCGATCCGTAGGTGTCCTGGACGCCGATCACCAGGTCGCCCGAGGGCAGGACGGCCAGGCCGAGCGGGGTGTAGAGGGTGGCCGCCGGGGCCGAGCCGCCGTTACCGGCGTCGCCGTACCCGCCGGCATACGGGCCCAGTCCGTTGCCGGCCACCCGGTACAGGTCGCCCGGGGTCAGCGTCTGGCCGGGCAGCAGGGGGTCGCTGGTGGTGGCGGCCACCAGGTCGACCACCAGCTCGGCGCTGTCGCTGAACACCAGGTTGCCCGACGGGTCGATGGCCTCGTCGACCGGGGACTCGAGGGGCGACGCCCCGGCCGGTCCGCCGTAGGTCGACGAGCCGAAGACGCCGGTGCCGGCCACCGCGTAGACGTCCCCGGGGACCAGGGTGGACCCGGGCAGGAAGGGGCTGGAGGTGGCCTCGGCCAGCACCCGGACCTGGCTGTTCTCGGCGTCGGCCACGTACAGGTTGCCGAGCGCGTCGGTCACCACGTCGTGGGGCCGGTAGAAGGTCGTGTCGAGGGCCGGGATGTTGTTGTCGAAGGTCAGGCCGTCGCCGGCGACGGTGGTGATGATGCCCGTCCCGGTGGCCACCTGGCGTAGCCGGTTGTTCCCGTTGTCGGCCAGCAGCAGGTCGCCGGCTCCGGTGACGGCGACCGAGTCGGTGCCGTTCAGTTCGGCCGCCGTGGCCAGCCCGTTGTCCCCCGAGTACCCCTCGAGGCCTTTTCCGGCCAGCAGGTAGATGTCCCCGACCATCAGGGTCTTGCCCGGTAGCAGGGGGTCGGAGGTGGCCCCGGCGACCAGCTGCACGGTGAACTTGCCGGGGTCGGTGATGACCAGGCTGCCGGCCGGGTCGACGGCCAGTCCGTAGGGCAGGCCCAGGTCGGACGACGTGGCCACCACCCCGCTGCTCGGCACGCCGAAGACCCCGTTGCCGGCCACCGTGTAGAGGCGGCCGGCGGTCAGGGTCAGCCCGGGGAGCAGCGGGTCACCGGTCGACCCGGCCACCAGCCGCACCGCCTCGTCGCCGGTGTCGCTGAACACGAGGTTGCCGTGGCTGTCGACCACTGCGCCGTCGCAGGCGGCCAGGCGGGCCGTGGTGGCCACGATGCCGTTGGCCGGGGAGGTGGCCCCGCCCCCGGCCACCCGATAGATGTCCCCGGCCACCAGGGTCTGGCCGGGCGCCACGGCGGCCGAGGTGTGGGCGGCGACCATCAGCACCTCTTCGCCCAGGGCTTCGGTGACATAGAGGTTCCCGGCGGCGTCGACCGCCACCGAGCTGGGTTGGGACAGGGCGGCCGCCGTGGCCGCCACGCCGTTGGTGCCGCCCGTGCCCCCGCCGGCCAGGGTGTAGACGTCGCCCACGGTCAGGGTCTGGCCGGGCATGAGCGGGTCGCTGCTCGCCTCGGCGATCAGGTGCACCAGGGCCGCCGCCGTGTCCACGGCCAGCACGTTGCCGCTCGGGTCAACCACCAGGCCGGTCGGCGTGGCGCCGAACCCGGCGCTGGTCGCCGGGACGCCCGAGCCGGTGACGGTGGTGCCGTTTCCGGCGAAGGAGGCCTCCTGGCCGGTGGACAGGTTGAGGGCCCGGATGGTGGTGTGGACCGAGTCGGAGATGTAGGCCGTCGACCCGCTGACGGCGACCGCCGTCGGTGCCTGGCCGATGGCCGTGGCCGTCCCGCCGGGCAGGCCCAGCCCGCCGCCTCCGATGGTGGTGATGGTCGCCGTCAGGGCGCCTTCGGGAGTGGCCACCGCCTCGTTGGAGGCCGGGGACGGACCGAAGGCCGTCTCGGCGGTCACCTCGTAGAAGTACGTCGAGCCGTTGACCGCGGTGGTGTCGGTGAACGAGGTGCCGGTGACCGTGGCCAGGGGCGGGCCCCCCAGGTCCTCGGTGCTGGCGTGGGCGGCCCGGTAGACGGCGTACCCGGTGACGGGCGAACCCCCGGCGGTCGCCGGGGCCTGCCACGTCAGGGCCACCGAATCGCTGGTCGGGGTGGCGGTGAGCGACTGGGGAGGGCTCGGCGTGATGGCCGCCATGCGCAGCCGGTTGTTGCCGGTGTCGAGGATCAGGACCTGACCGGTGGAGGGAGCCAGCACGCCGGACGGGCTGCTCATGCCGGCGTCCACCGGCGGCCCGCCGTCGCCCCCGAATCCCGAGCCCCCACCGGCCACCAGGTACAGGTCGTCGGGGGTGGTCGACGTCAGGTCGGGCCGGATGGGAAGGGTGGTGCCCACCGCCACCGCCTGGATCTCGTTGTCGGCCGAGTCGGCGATGTAGAGGTTGCCCGCCGGGTCGACCGCCAGCCCGACGGGCTGATCGAGGTTGGCCGAGGTCGCCGGTCCGTCCTCGCCCGAGGACCCCGAGTGGCCGGCGATGCCGGCCACGTCGTAGATGTCGCCCACGGTGAGGGTGCGACCGGCCAGCAGCGGGTCGGAGGTGGCGGTGGCGATCAGCCGGACCTCGCTGTCGTACTCGTCGGCCACCACCAGGTTGCCGGCCGAGGTCAGGGCCAGGCCGGCCGGGCCGGCGAAGCTGGCCCCGGTGGCCGGCCCGCCGTCGCCGTCACCGCTGGCCGGGGTGCCCCCGCCGGCCACCGTGTAGACGTCGCCGGCGGTCAGCGCCTGGCCGTGGGCCAGCGGGTCGGCCGTGCCGGTGGCGGCCAGCAGCCGGACCCGACCGTTGTCGGTGTCGGCGATGACCAGGTTGCCGGCGCCGTCGATGGCCAGCTGCGTGGGGTCGTCGAACTGGGCCGACGTGGCCGGGCCGTCGTCGCCCCCGAACCCCGGGCTCTGGGGCGTGCCGGCCACCAGGTAGATGTCCCCCGGGGTGAGGGACCGGCCGGGCAGGAACGGATCGGCGTCGGTCGCCGCGACCAGGCGGACCACGTCGTTGAGCGAGTCGGCGACCAACAGGTTGCCCGCCGAGTCGAGGACGACCGAGGTCGGTTGGGACAGCGAGGCCTGCCGGTCCGGTCCCCCGTCGCCCGACTCGATGCCCTCCTGGCCGTTGCCGGCCACCGTGTAGATGTCCCCGGCCACCAGGGTCTGGCCCGGGAGGAGCGGGCTCGAGGTGCCGCCGGCGATGAGCCGGATGACCCCGTCGCCGGTGTCGGCGATGATCCGGTCGCCCTGGCTGTCGACGGTCACGCCGGTGGGTCGGTTGAGGCTGCTCTCGGCGGAGGCCACGCCGTCCTCGTAGGCCAGTCCGGTGCCGGCGTACGTCTCGATGTCGCCGGTCGACGGGGTCACGGTCCGGATCCGGTAGTTGGCGGTGTCGCCGATGTAGACGGTCGAGGTCGCCGGATCGAGGGCCACCCCTTCGGGATCGTAGAGGAGGGCCGAGGTCGCCGGGCCGCCGTCACCGCTGTACCCGGCGCCGTGGCCCGTGCCGGCCACCAGGTAGCTGTGGGTGGGCACCAGCGTCTGGCCCGGCAGCTCCGGGTCGCTGGTCGATCCGGCGATCAGCCGGACCGCCGATTCGTTGACATCGCTGACCAGCAGTCCGCCGCTGGCGTCGCCGGCCAGGCCCGATGGAGCCAGAAAGGTGCCCGACGAGACGACATACAGGTCCCCGGGGACCAGGGTGGCCGAGCCGAGGAGGGGATCACTGGTGGCTGCGGCCACCAGGGCGATCTGTCCCTCGTAGCCGTTGGAGATCACCAGGTTGCCGGTGGCCGTCAGGGCCACCCCGGTCGGGAAGTTGAGGGCATCGGAGGTGGCCGGAGCGGCGTTGACCGGGGAGCCCAGGGTGTAGTCGTCCCCGGCCAGCAGGTAGACGTCGCCGGGCACCAGGGTCTGGCCGGGCAGCAGGGGGTCGCTCGCCGTGGCGGCGACCAGCCGGACGGCTTCGTCGTCGGTGTCGGCCACCACCAGGTTGCCGGTCGGGTCGACGACGACGTCGGACGGCTCGCCGAAGTACGCGGCGAGCGCCGGACCACCGTCGCCCACCCCCGAGCCGGTCGAGAGCCCGCCTCCGGCCACGGTGTAGATGTCACCGGGGGTGAGCGTCTGGCCGGGCAGGAACGGACTCGACGAGCCGGCGGCCACCATGCGGACCCGGCCGTTGCCGGTGTCGGCCACGAAGACGTCGCCAGCGGTGTCCACGCCGACCCCGCCGGGGCTGCTCAGCTCGGCGGCCAGGGCCGGCCCGCCGTCGCCGGTGGACCCGGCCACGCCCGAACCGGCGACCACCGACTCGGTGTCGGTCGACAGGTCGATCCGGCGGACGGCGTTGAAGCTCGGGTCAGCCAGGTACAGGTCGCCAGCGTGCACCGTCATCTGGGCCGGCTGCTGGCCGATGGTCGCCGCCGGGCCCGATGGCGGTCCCGGAGCCGTGCCCCCGCCGGCCAGCGTGGAGATCACGGCGGAGGCCGGCGTGGCCGCACCGACCGGGGACCCGCTGAGGGCCGGGGACAGGACCAGGACCCCGGCCAGCGTGGCACTGGCCGCGGCCACCGGGCCGAACCGCCGGCCGACGCGACGCGAGGCCCTTCCACCGAGGTGCCCAGAGCCCACCGGCATCGCCCCTTCTCGTCGCCCAGGCCCGCTTCCCTGCCCGGCCAATGGTAGGGGGGGGCCGGACCACCGGCAACCGGATGGGTCCTCAGCCGGCGCCTCCGGCCCAGAGGCCCACGACCTCGTCGGTCGTGGCCACCCGGGCGATCAACGAGATGGTGTTCTCCAGCATGGCCTGGCCGTACTCGGTCGGGATGGCCGAACAGGCGTCACCCACCACGACCACGTCGTAGCCCCGGTTCATGGCGTCCATGGCCAGGTTGGTCACCCCCACGTTGAGCGAGATGCCCCCGGCCACCACCGTGGTCACACCCAGGTTGCGCAGCACGGCGTCGAGGCCGGCGTCGCTCATCGGGGACATCCCGTGCATCCGGGCCAGCACGATGTCCTCGGGGGCCACCCCGATCTCGGGCACGATCTCGGCTCCGGCCTCGGGGTCGACCGGCGTCCATTGGCCGGACTGGCGAGCCCGGCGGGCCTGGCCGGCCATCCGGTTGTTGGTGTTGGCCCCCCGACCGTCGGTCCGGTTCTTGACGACGCAGTGGATGACCTGGACGTCGGCCGCCCGGGCGGCGGCGGCCAGCCGACCCAGGTTGCCCAGCGCCGGGGCGGCCGAGGCGGCGATCTGGGGGAAGGTGGACAGGTCGCCCACCACCATGCGCTGGCACTCGTTCATGACCAGGGCGGTATGGCCGGACTGGAGCAGGGCCGGAGGAATGGCCATGTGGCGGCCCACCTTTCGGGTTCGGGGCTCATCGGTGCTCCCGGACGGGAGCCGGGGCCCGGTCACCTGGGCCGGGCGGAGGAGCCGGTCGAACGTAACCCCGACCCCGCAGGGTGTCAACGAGACCGGCCCGACCCGGTTCGGGTCAGGCCGGTGACCGAGGCGGGGGCGGGGCCGCCGCCGTGGCCTCGGCGAAGTTGACCCCCCGGTGCTTGGCCGCCGCCCCGCCGTCGAGCACGAAGACCTCGCCGGTGATGAAGCCGCTCTCGTCGGAGGCCAGGAAGGCCACCAGGGCGGCCACATCCTCCGGCGTCCCCTCCCGGGGCACGATGCGGGCGTCTTGGAGGGCGGCCGTGAACGCCGGGTCGGCGTGCAGGGCGGCGTTGCCCGGGACCGAGATGGCGCCCAGCCGGACGGTGTTCACCCGGACCCCGGCCGAGCCGTAGTCCACGGCCAGGCCCCGGCCCAGCGCCTCCAACGCCGCCTTGGCCGGCCCGTAGCCGCCACCCCGGCGAACGCCCCGGGCGGCGGCCCCGGAGGAGAGGTTGACCACGGCCCCGCCGCCGGACGCCACCATGGGCCCGAGGCCGTACTTGGCCATCCAGAACGCCCCGAAGAGACACACCCGCACGGGCCAGTCGAACTGCTCGGTGGTGAGCTCGATGGCGGCGGAGGGGGCCCCGGTCCCGTCGCCGCGCATGGGGGCGGCCCCGTTGACGATCACCTGCAGCCCCCCGAAGTGCTCGACCGTGCGGTCGACGGCCCGGGCCACCTGGTCCTCCTGACTGACGTCGGTCGGGACGAAGATCGCCTGACCGCCCCGGGCGACGATCTCCTCGACCACCGCCTGCCCGGCCTCCACCGACCGACCCACCCCGACCACCCCGGCCCCTTCGGCGGCCAACCGCCGGGCGATGGTGGCCCCCATGGCCCCCGTCGCCCCGGTCACGATGGCCACCTTGTCGTCCAACCGGCCCACGGCGTCCTCCCTCGGCCCTGCCGTCGGGAAGTGACGAGCGTGGGCAGCACCCAGGCCGACCGTAGGCTGGATCCAGTCGACGGGCGACGGGAGGTGGTGACCAGGTGAGTCGGGACGTCCCCGGTCCAGGCGCCCCGTCACCCGGCGGCCCGTCACCCGGCGGCCGGGACG
>Ga0181519_10003407_pt1 | contig 13094 bp, 11 predicted proteins | sample PEATcosm2014_Bin_26_FD_121102 | JGI IMG/M metagenome (GOLD analysis project Ga0181519, IMG submission 121102) | Peatland microbial communities from MTU Mesocosm Facility, Houghton, MI, USA - PEATcosm2014_Bin02_10_metaG | ecosystem: Environmental > Terrestrial > Soil > Wetlands > Peat | place... | reverse complement strand
GGGGTCGCCTACCTGCTGCGCTCCCAGAACCTCGACGGCGGCTATCCCCAGCAGCCGGGCGGGAGCTCCAACGCCCAGTCGACGGCGTTCGCGGTCCAGGGCCTGATCGCGGCGGGGCGCAACGTCGAACGGGTACGGCGTGCCGGCAGCCGCACCCCGCTCGGCTACCTCGAGAGCCTCGTCGCGCCTGACGGGAGCGTCCGCTACTCGCGCACCGGCTCCCAGACGCCCGTATGGGTCACCGCCCAGGCCATGAGCGCGCTGGCCGGCAAGCCGCTGCCGGTGGCGCCCGTGGCGCCCGTGCGGGCCGCGGCCGCAGAGCCCCCCGGCACGGCCCTCGTGAGGGTCAGGCCCCAGGCGCCCGGGCCCCATCGCGCCCGGGCCCGCGCCGCCGCTGCCTCGCCGATGGCGGGTCTTGCGGCCGGCACGCGGGCGCTGCGGGCCCTGTCGGCTCGGGTGCTCAGGTTTCTCGAACGCTGAGCCGATCTGCTCCCCGGGTGCCGTTCAGGCATCCTTAAGCAACGGTTCTACGCTCTAGAGGTATGTCCGAACAGGCCTACGCAGCCCCGACGCTGCACCACCACGAGATCCACCCGCGCTCCCGCGGGGCCTCCAGCGCGAGCCCGCTCAGCGCCCTGGCGCTCGCCGGAGGCTGCGTGCTGGCGCTGGCCACGATCTGGCTGATCGCCGAGCTGGTCCCCGCGGCGCACCTCAAAGACGCGGTCACCCTGCACGAATTCACCACCCTCAGCCGGCCCCGGCTGGACTCGGCCGCGAGCTTCCTGCTGCGGCTGCTCAACCCGGCCCTGTTCATCCTCTGGGGGATCGCCCTGCTCGCCGTCGCGCTGGCCCGCGAACAGCGCCGTGTCGCGGTCGCTGTGCTCGCCGTCCTCGGCCTCGCCCCGCTGACTGCGGAAATCCTCAAGCCGATCATGGCCCACGCCCACGACAAGGTCGGCTATGTCCAGATCGGTGCCGCCTCCTGGCCCAGCGGCCACTCGACCGCCGCGGCGGCGCTCGCGATGTCCGCCGTTCTCGTCGCCCCGCCGGCGCTGCGCTTCCTGGTCGCGACCGTGGGGGCGATCTTCGTCCTGGCCGTCAGCGGCTCGCTGCTGCTGCTGGCCTGGCACATGCCCAGCGACGTGCTGGGCGGCTGGTTCGTCGCCGCCCTCTGGATGTCGCTGGCGGTCGCCGGCCTGCGCCTGGCCGAGCGCCTGCGACCGAGCGGCTCGCCGCGCCCCGGCGGCGCGGGCACCACGCCCGGCGTCTAGGGGTTCTCGCCCGGGCCCGCCGGGCCCTCGGCGGCGTGGGCGCCCGGTGACCACAGCGGCTCGCTCGCGCCGGCGCCCTGCTCGGCGTTGGCGCCCCGGGCGAGCACGAACAGCAGGTCTGAGAGCCGGTTGAGGTAGCGGACGCTCTCGGCCGCCTCCGCGCCGATCGCGATCGTGCGCCGCTCGGCCCGCCGGCAGACGGTGCGGCAGACATGCAGCTGGGCCGAGGCGGGGGTCCCGCCGGGGATCACGAAGGAGTGCAGCGGCGGCAGGGTCTCGTTGACCTCGTCCAATGCCTGCTCGAGCCAGGCCGTGTACTCGGGCCCGACCCGCAGGCGGGGGCGCTCGGCTCCCTCCGCGGCGGGAGCGGGCGGCACCGACAGGTCGGCGCCGAGGTCGAGCAGGTCGTTCTGAACACGGCGCAGCCACTCGCCGTAGCTCGCAGGCATCCCGGGCGCCAGCAGCGCCACGCCGATCACCGCATTGAGCTCGTCGACGGTTCCATAGGCCTCGACCCGGGGATGGAGCTTCGAGACCCGGCTCATGTCGCCGAGATGCGTCTCGCCGCCGTCGCCGAGCTTCGTGTAGATCCGGGTCAGATTCACAGTCATCGAATTGCGAGTGTCGCACACCGGCACGGCGCGCATCCGTGGGATCGGATACGTTCTCGCACCTCATATGCGGATCGGAGTACCGAAGGAGACAGCGGCGGGAGAGCACCGGGTTGCGCTCGTGCCTGAGGTGATCGGCAAGCTCAAGGCCAAGGGTCTCGACGTCGTCGTTCAGAGCGGCGCCGGCGCGGACGCGCTGCTGAGCGACGACGCCTACACGGCCGCCGGCGCGACGGTGACCGACGACGCCAGGCAGGTCTGGGGCTGCGACGTGGTGCTGACGATCGCCCCGCCGGACCCGGAGGCGATCCGCGGCCTCGGCAGCGGATCGATCCTGATCGGCTTCCTGGCCCCCCTGACGAGCCCGCAGACGACCCGCGCACTGGCCGACGCGAAAGCGACCGCCTTCGCGATGGAGGCGATCCCGCGCATCTCCCGCGCCCAGGCGATGGACGCGCTCTCCTCGCAGAGCAACGTCGCCGGCTACCGCGCCGCGCTCCTGGGCGCCGAGGAGATGGGCCGCTTCTACCCGATGCTGATGACCGCCGCCGGGACGATCCCGCCGGCCAAGGTGCTCGTCCTCGGCGTCGGCGTGGCCGGCCTGCAGGCGCTGGCCACCGCCAAGCGCCTGGGAGCACGGACGACCGGCTACGACGTTCGCCCCGAGGTCGCCGAGCAGGTCGAATCGCTCGGCGCCCAGTGGCTCGACCTCGGCCTCGAGGCCAGCGGCGAGGGCGGCTACGCCCGCGAGCTGACCGAGGAGGAGCGCGCGGCCCAGCAGCAGGCGCTGACCGACGCGATCAAGGGCTTCGACGTCGTCATCACGACCGCCCTCGTTCCCGGCCGCCCGGCCCCGCGGCTCGTCACCGCCGAGGCCGTCGAAGGGATGAAGCCGGGATCGGTGATCGTCGACCTCGCGGGCGAGGCCGGCGGCAACTGCGAGCTGACCAGCCCCGGCGAGACGGTCGTGCGCCACGAGGTCAAGATCGTCTCCCCGCTGAACCTCCCCGCGACGATGGCCGAGCACTCCTCGCAGCTGTTCGCCCGCAACGTCCAGGCGCTGCTCGAGCTGTTCGTCGGCGAGGACGGCTCGCTGCAACTGGACTTCGACGACGAGATCGTCAAGGGTTCGTGCATCGTCCGCGACGGCGAGATCGTCCATCCCGGGGCCAAGGCGGCAGTGGAGGCGGCACAGTGATCATCGCAAGCACCCTGACGACCAACCTGGCGATCCTCGTCCTGGCCGGGTTCATCGGCTTCGTCGTCATCTCGAAGGTCCCCAACACGCTGCACACCCCGCTGATGTCGGGGACCAACGCGATCCACGGGATCGTCCTGCTCGGCGGCCTGCTGGTCGTCGGCCTGTCCGGCAACGACACCTTCAACAAGATCATCCTCGTGATCGCCATCGCCTTCGGGACGATCAACGTCGTCGGCGGCTTCCTGGTGACCGACCGGATGCTCGAGATGTTCAAGTCCAAGCCCAAATCCGACGGCGGGGAGAAGGGCTCGTGACCCTGCCCCTGGCCACCAGCTTCCTGCAGAACGAAAGCTTCCTGGACGTTCTGTACATCATCGCCTTCGGGCTGTTCATCCAGGGCCTGCGTGGCCTGTCCGGCCCGACGACGGCCGTCCGCGGCAACCGGATCGCCGCCGTGGGCATGACGATCGCCGTCGTCGCGACGCTGCTGAACCCCAACGAGGGGGAGTGGGCGCTGATCGTCATCGGTGTCGCGATCGGCACCGCCGTGGGGGTCCCCGCGGCGCGCAACGTGAAGATGACGGCGATGCCGCAGATGGTTGCGCTGTTCAACGGCGTCGGCGGCGGCGCGGTGTTCCTGATCGCCTGGTCGGAGTTCCGCCGCTACGGCTCCACCTATGGCTCGCATTCGATCCACGTGACGACCGTCACGATCGGCGAACACACGATCACCAGCGGCATCTTCTCGCTCGGCCCCCCGACCTACGTGGCGATCTTCTCGGTCTTCGCGGCGATCATCGGCTCGGTCTCCTTCTGGGGCTCGAACATCGCCTTCGGCAAGCTCCAGGAAATCATCCCCGGGCGGCCGATCAGCCTCGGCCGGGCCCAGCAGTGGGTGAACCTGCTGCTGCTGTTGCTCGCCCTCGCCGCGGGGGTCGCGCTGGTCTCGGGCACCCACTCCGAACTGCTGTTCATCGGCATGCTGCTCTGCGCGGCGCTCCTGGGCAACGCGGTCGTGCTGCCGATCGGCGGCGCCGACATGCCGGTCGTGATCTCGCTGCTGAACGCCTTCACGGGCCTCTCCGCGGCGGCCACGGGCATCGCCCTGAACAACCCCGCATTGATCGTCGCCGGGATGATCGTCGGCGCCTCCGGCACGATCCTGACGAACCTGATGGCGACCGCCATGAACCGCTCGATCCCGGCGATCATCGCCGGCGGCTTCGGCGGCGGCGGCGCCGTGGAGGGCGCCAGCGGCGCCGGCGAGCACGCCGGCACGGTCCGCTCGACCACGGCGGCCGACGCGGCGATCCAGCTCGCCTACGCCAACCGGGTCGTGATCGTCCCCGGCTACGGCATGGCCGTCGCCCAGGCCCAGCATGCCGTCAGGGAGCTGACCAAGGAGCTCGAAAAACGCCAGGTCGAGGTGAGCTACGCGATCCACCCGGTCGCCGGGCGGATGCCGGGCCACATGAACGTCCTGCTGGCCGAGGCGGATGTGCCCTACGACCAGCTCAAGGAGATGGAGGAGGCGAACCCCGAGTTCCAGCGGACGGACGTCTCGCTGGTGATCGGCGCCAACGACGTGACCAACCCGGCCGCCAAGAACACGCCCTCCTCGCCGATCTACGGCATGCCGATCCTGGAAGTCAACGACAGCCACTCGGTGATCGTCATCAAGCGCTCGATGAACCCCGGATTTGCGGGCATCGAAAACGAGCTCTACTACGACCCGAAGACCGAGATGCTGTTCGGGGACGCCAAGACGGCGGTCTCCGAGATCACCGCCGAGCTGGCACACGTCTGAGCCCTCCCGGGCCCTCCCGTAACGCCAGCCGCTCTGCGAGACTGCGCGGGTGATCGAGCGCAGCCAGGCCATCGCCGCCCTCGCCGCCGAGGAGTTCGACCTGGTCGTCGTCGGCGGCGGGATCACCGGTGCGGGCGTGGCCCTCGACGCCGCCTCGCGGGGCTACAGCGTGGCGCTGCTCGAGCGGGCCGACTACGCCTCGGGAACCTCGAGCCGCTCATCCAAGCTCGTCCACGGCGGGCTGCGCTACCTGCAGAACTTCGACCTCGGCCTGGTCCGCGAGGCGTTGCTCGAGCGCCAGCTGATGGTCGCCCTGGCGCCTCACCTGGTCCGCCCGCTGCCGCTCGTCGTGGCGGCCTTCGAGGGCGCCCGCCCGGACCGCCTGGTCGGCGTCGGGCTGAACCTCTACGACGTCATGTCCGTCGACCGGGACCGGCTGCGGACCCGCCGCGGGCGCCGCTCGCGCGCCGAGAAGGCCCAGGGTGAGGGTGGCGCCGACGGCGGGGCCGCCGAGACCGAGGAGTCCTGGAGCCCGGCCCGCCACCGCGTCATCAGCGGCGATGAGGTCCTCGAGCTGCTGCCGGCGCTGGCCGGGCGCGAGCCGACCAGCGGCTACCTCTTCTACGACTGCCAGACCGACGACGCGCGGCTCGTCCTGACGGTCCTCGGCGAGGCCGAGCGCTTCGGGGCGGTCTGCGCCAATCGGCTCGACGTGACGGGCCTGCTGGAGTCCGACGGGCACACCCGCGGCGTCCACGTGCATGATCTGGAGAGCGGCGAGCGCTTCGAGGTCAGGGCCGCGAACGTCGTCAACGCGACAGGCGTCTGGGCCGACCAGCTGCGCCCGCAGGAGCTGGCCCTGGAGGCCGAGCTGCCGAGCATCCGTCCCAGCCGGGGGACCCACATAACGATCTCCAGCGAGGACCTGCCGCTGGTCGGCGGGGCGATCGTCCCGGCCGGCGCGGGGCGCTCGATCTTCGCCCTGCCCTGGCTCGGGCACACGCTCGTCGGGACGACCGACAACGACTACGACGGCCCGCTCGATCACGTCGGCCCCGCCGCCGAGGACGTCGGCTACCTGCTCGAGGCCGTCAACGGCTTCTTCGGCACCGAGCTCGGGCCGGAGCGCCTGACGGGGGCCTTCGCCGGCGTCAGGCCGCTGATCTCCACGGGCGACCCCAAGAAGTCGGTCGACATCTCCCGCAAGGCCGAGCTGTATGAGACCTCCTCGGGGATGATCACGATCACCGGCGGCAAGCTCACGACCTGGCGGCGGATGGCGAAGATGACAGTCGACCGGCTGGTCGAGCGCGAAGCCCGTGAGGCGCCCTGCAGGACGCATGAAATCCCGCTCGGGCAGGCCGTCGCGCCCGAGGCGCTGCCCCGCGTCGAGGGCGTCGCGCCGGAGGCCTACGCGGCCCTCGCGGGCCGTTACGGCCACGGCGCCCACGAGGTTCTCGCGCTGGCCGCCGAGCGCGGCGAGCTGGCTCAGCCGATCGCCGCGGGCTCGCCCGACCTGCTCGCCGAGGTCGCGCTCGCGGCGCGCCGCGAGCAGGCCCGCTCGATCGGCGATGTGCTCCTGCGCCGGACCCGCCTGGGGCTGCTGGCGGCCCGCCAGCTGACGGGGGAGGGGGCCGGTGACGCTGACGGCGAGCGCCCGGCCGTGCGCCGTGTGGGCGACGTCCTTGCGCGGGAGCTCGGCTGGGACGAACCGCGTCTGGAGCGCGAGCTTCGGGCCTTCGCGCAGGAGGCCCGGGCCGAGGGGATCGCGCCGCACGCGACCCCCGCGGCGCAGGCCGCCGCCTCGAGCACCGACGGTGGCTCTTGAGCGCCCCCCGCCATCGCCTGCGGGCCTGCGAGCTGACGCTCGAGCTGGGCTCACGGCCGCTGCTGATGGGGATCGTCAACGCGTCCCCGGACTCCTTCAGCGACGGCGGCCTGCACGGCACGCTCGAGGCCCGGGTCGCGCTCGCCGAACGGCTGCTCCTCGATGGCGCGGACATCCTCGACGTCGGCGGCGAGTCGGCCTCGACGGGGCGCCCGCCCGTCGCCGAGGATGAGGAGATCGAGCTCGTCGTCCCGCTGATCGAGCGCCTCGCCGGGGGGCTCGGGGCGCTCGTCTCGGTCGACACCTACAAGCCGGCCGTCGCCGAGGCGGCGGTCGCCGCGGGGGCGCGGATCATCAACGACGTCAGCGGGCTGCGCGACGAGGGCCTCGCCGAGGTCTGCGCCCGCAGCGGCGCGGCGCTCGTGCTGATGCACACCCGGGCCGCGCCGCGCGAACGGCTGCAGGACCCCGACCTCTACGGCGATGTCACCGGCGAGGTGCTGGCCTTCCTGGCCGAGCGGATCGAGCTCGCCCGGAGCCTCGGCGTAGAGGCGGATCAGCTGATCGTCGACCCCGGCCCCGACTTCGCCAAGACGCCCGCCCAGACGATCCGGCTGCTCTCCGAACTGGCCCGCCTGCACGAGCTCGATCGTCCGCTGCTGCTGGCGGTCTCGCGCAAGGACTTCATCGGCGCCCTGACCGACCGCGGCCCGCGCGAGCGCGGCGCCGGGACCCTCGCGGCGCTGGCGCACGGGGTCGAGCGCGGCGGGCACATCTTCCGCCTGCACGACGTCGCGGCCGCCGCCGACTACCTGTGCGTCCGGGCGGCCCTCGCGGGCGAGCTGGCGCCCGGCAGGGATCTCGCACTCATCGAGGAACTTCGCTACGACCGTATGGCGGGCGAGTAGCCCCGGCGTCCCGGTCACGGCCCGAGCGCCGCTCGAGCCGCTAGGCTGCCTCTCATCACGGGTGCCGGCCGCTGACCAACGCGGCGGGACGCCAACCGCCCTACCACCAAGAAAGAAGGAACATCTGATGGCTGTACTCGAACGCTCCGAGCTGGAGGCGAGTCCGCTTGCCGACCTCCACGCGATCGCCGACCAACTCGGACTTGAGGGGTTCAGGCGACTGCGCAAGGCCGACCTGATCGACACCATCCTGGGCGAGCCCGCCGGCTCCGGGGACGCCGGGCCGGCCGAGGAGGCCGAGGAGGGGGAGGCCCCCTCGCCGCGGGCCCGCAAACGCCGCTCGCCGCGCCTGCGCCGCGGGCGGGGCTCAGACGACGACGGCGACTCGGCCGAGGAGCCCGCCGCCGCGGGCGAGCGCGACGATGAGCCCGAGGAGGGCGACGACGAGCCCGCCTCCGAGCGCACGAGCTCGAGAAGCCGCGGTCGGGGACGCGGTGGGCGCGAGTCGGCCGGGCGTGAATCCGGCGGACGGGACGCCGGGCGCGACTCGGGCGCACGCGAGTCGGGTTCCCGCCCGGCCCGCGGCGGCGGCTCGCGCCGCTCCGGCGCCGGAGCCGGAGCCGGAGCCGGAGACTCCGAGGATGGGGGCGGCCGCATCGCCGAGGGTGTCGTCGAGGTCCTCGGCAACGGCTCGGCCTTCCTGCGTGTCGACGGACCCGAGCCCTCCGACGACGACGTCTACATCTCGGCCGCCCAGGTGCGCCGCTGCGAGCTCGTCTCGGGCGACCGCGTCAGCGGCCCCGTGCGGACCCCGCGGCGCTCCGAGCGCTACCCGTCGCTGGTCCGGATCGACACGATCAACGGCACCGCCGCCGATTCCGTCTCCGACGGCGCCCGCTACGAGGACCTGCCCGTGGCCTGGCCCAGCGAGCGCCTGACGTTCGAGGCCAAGGACCCGACGCTGGAGGCGATCGAATGGCTGACGCCGCTCGGCAAGGGCTCGCGGGCGACGATCGTCGGCGGCCGCGGCGCGGGCAAGTCCGACACGCTGCACCGCCTGTTCGAGGTGCTCCGTGAGAGCGAGGGCCTCGAGGTCAGCGTCGTGCTGGCCGGTGCCCGCCCGGAGGAGATCGCCGACTGGCAGAGTGGCCCCGTGGCGCCCGCGGCGGCGCTCAGCTTCGCCGCCTCGGCCGACTCGCAGGCCCAGGCGATCGAGCGTGCGCTCGACGCCGCCAAGCGGGTCGCCTCGCGCGGCGGCGATGCGCTGGTGCTGATCGACGGCCTCGACGGGATCCCCGCGGCCTCGGCCCGGCGTGCGCTGGCCTGCGCACGCAAGCTGCGCGAGGCCGGCTCCTTGACGGTCATCGCGACGGCCTCCGAGCCGCTGGGCGGCGAGACGACCGTCGTCGCGCTCGCCTCAACGGGCGGGCGCCCGACGCTCGACCTCACCGCCAGCGCAACGCTTCACCCCGAGCTGCTCGTCGGCGACGACGGGGCGGAGGCGATCGCCAAGGCCCGCGCGGCGGCGATCGAGGCGGCCGCCTGATCGCAGCAGGGGAACGGGACTCCGGCCACCGGGCCGCCGGCCGGCGGCCTTCCGGCTAGCGGCGGTATGCGACCCGGCCCCAGGAGGGCTCGGGTGCCAGCTCGATCGGCTCACCGGCGTTCAGCGAGCCGGGGTCGGTCGGCTGGACGTAGGCGAAGCTGCCGGTCTGCTCGTCGAAGGTGACGCCCAGCTCGCCCTCCTTGACGCGCTGGTCGAGCCATGCCCCGCGGAAGACGAGGCGGCGCAGCCAGTGGACCAGTGAGCGCTCGGCCGGGCCGATCAGCTCGGGCCAGCAGTCGTTGACGTGTTCGCCCAGGCCGGAGGCGGGGTCGATGATCTCGCCGTTGACGGCCAGGTTGACCAGGTCTTCGAGCTCCTCCTGTCCGAGGCGCCCGCCGACGAAGCCCAGCTTCAGGGCCGCCTGCTCGCAACGCTGGGAGAAGTCCGCCTCGTTGAACGTGAAGCGGAGCTCTCCGTATTCGAGGACGAAGTCCTCTCCGGAGTCGTAGTTTTCGCGTCGTGCGGTTTCCATGACAGTGGCGAGATCGCTTCAGTGCGCCCTCGTCGGGATCATACGGCTGGTTCCTGCTCGGCCGTCTGTGATGAATGGGATTTTGCATGCGCCGAGGGGCCCCGAGAGGGCCCCCGCGGCACCTCGAGGCGCCTCGCCGTGCCGCCCGCGCCGCTAGGCTCCCGAGCCGATGGCACGCCTCACAGAGAGCGGACTGCGCAAGACCGTCGGGGTCTCGGGAATGTTCGCGACCGCCTACGGCAACGTCGGCTCGTCGATCTACTACGCGCTGGGGCTGGTCGCCGCCCACGCCCTGGGCCTGACCCCGCTCGTCTTCGTCTTCGCCGGCGGGCTGTTCGCGCTGACCGCCAAAACCTATGCCGAGGGCGCCTCGATGTTCCCCGAAGCGGGCGGCTCCTCCTCCTTCGCCCGCCACGCTTTCGACGACGTCGTCTCGTTCTTCGCCGGCTGGGCGCTGAGCCTGGACTACATCCTCACGATCGCCATCTCGGCGTTCTTCGTGCCCCACTACCTGAGCGCCTTCCCGGGCCTGGGGGCGCTCAAGCACAACCCCGACGACATCTTCGGCGGCCTGATCGTGGTCGGACTGCTCGCGTGGCTGAACATCCGCGGGCTGGGCGAGTCGGCCAAGCTGAACATAGTCCTCGCGATCGCCGACCTCTCGACGCAGATCATGCTCGCGGTGCTGGGGTTCGTGCTGGTCCTCAACCCCCACCTGCTGGTTGCCCAGATTCACCTGGGCAAGGTGCCAACGTGGACGGAACTGATCTTCGCGCTGTCGCTGGCGATGCTCGCCTACACGGGCATCGAGACGGTGGCGAACATGGCCGAGGAGTCAAAGGACCCGGGCACCCAGGTGCCGAAGGCCGTCAACCTCGTGGTGCTGGCCGTGCTGGGCGTCTACGCGGGGATCTCCGTGGTCGCCCTCTCGGCGCTGCCGGTCCTGCACCACGGCGTCGGCTACAGCGCCGAGCTGAAACAGTCCTTCAAAGAACCGGGCTATGCGACCTCGCTCGGGGGCTTCTTCGAAAACGACCCGATGCTGGGCGTCGTCGAACATCTCGGCCTGCACGGGACCGTCCTGGAGCTGGCTCGCTACTACCTGGGGATCCTCGCCGCGACGATCCTGTTCATCGCGACGAACGCGGGCATGATCGGGATCTCGCGGCTGTCCTGGTCGCTGTCCGAGCACCGCCAGCTGCCCCGGATCTTCTCGCAGTTGCACGCGCGCTACCGCACGCCCTGGTTCACCTTGATCTTCTTCTCGGTGCTTGCAAGCACCCTGATCATCTACGGCAACACCTCGGTGCTCGGCAACCTGTACTCGTTCGGGGCGATGCTCTCGTTCACGACCGCCCATGCGGCGATCGTGAGGCTGCGGATCAGCGACCCCGATCGGGAACGCCCCTACAAGACCCCCTGGGGGGTGCGGATCAAAGGCAGCGTCATCCCGATGACCGCCGTGATCGGCGGGATCGGCACGGCCGCCGCCTGGGTCGCCGTGACGGTCCTGCACAGCGAGGCCAAGATCGTCGGGATCCCCTGGATGGTCATCGGGATGGGCGGCTACTTCATCTACCGCAAACGCCAGGGGTTGGACCCCCGCAAGAGCTACCGCTTGCCCCGGCCGGAAAGGCCCGCGGACTTCGAGGCGCTCGAGTACAGCACCGCGATCGTGCCGATCTTCGGCGACGACGTCAGCGCCTCCGCCTTCTCGAGCGCCGCCAAGCTGATCGGCGAAGACGGCATCGTCTACGCGATCTACGTGCTTCCCGTGCCCAGTCAGATCTCACTCGAGGCGGGCCTCGAGGAAGAGGAGGCCCATGGGCGTTCGGTGCTCGAGAGCGCCCGCATCCAGGCGCGCCGTGCGGGGATCAAGATCCGCACCGGCCTGATCCGGACCCGCAACCCGGGCTCGGCGCTGGTCGAGGAAGCCGAACGGGTCAAAGCCGATGTCATCTACTGGTCGGCCCTCCACGCCCCGGCGGGGGAGAAGGGGATCGGCCCGACGGCCGCCTACCTGCTGAGCCGCCGGCCCTGCCGGGTGATCATCGAGACCGGCAAACCCTCGGCTCCGCCGGAGCGCGAGGCCGAGCTCGCCGGCTCGGGCGTCAGCCGCTGAGGGCCGAGCGCAGGGCCTCGTCGAGGTCGGGGTGGCGGAAGTCGTAGCCGAGCATCAGGGGCTTGGCGGGCACGACCCGCGCGCCGCTCGTGACGATCTCGGCCATCTCGCCGTAGAGCGCCCGCAGCGCAAAGCCGGGGACCGGCAGGAGCGCCGGGCGGTGCAGTGCCCGGCCGAGCGCCTTTGAGAACTCGCCGTTGGTGACCGGGACCGGGGCCGTGGCGTTGACGGCGCCCGCCCAGCGCTCGTCGCCGAGCGCCGTCGTCATCATGCCGACGACGTCCTCGGCGTGGACCCAGGGGATGTACTGGCGCCCGCCGGCCACGGGGCCCCCGATGCCCAGCTTGAAGGGCGGGAGCATCTTCTCCAGGGCGCCTCCGGCGCTGTCCAGCACGACGCCCGTCCGTACCCGCAGGACCCGCATGCCGAGCTCGGCGGCTCGCGCGGCGCAATCCTCCCAGGCGACGCAGATCTCGGCCAGGAAGTCCGCCCCGGGCGGGGCCTCCTCGTCCAGGGGCTCGGGCCCGTGGGGCCCGTAGTAGCCGATCGCCGAGGAGCTGACGAGCACCCCCGGGCGCTGCCGGGCGGCCCGCAGCCCGTCGAGCAGGTGCCCGGTGCCCACGACGCGGCTCTCGCGGATCGCCCGCTTGGCCCGCTCGCTCCAGCGCTGGGCGACGGGCTCGCCGGCGAGGTGCACGACGCCGTCGCGGCCCTCGAGGGCCGCCACCGGTGCGGGTTCGCTCATCAGGTCCCAGGCGAAGGCCTCGACGCCCGGAAGCTTGGCCCGCGCACCGTCGGGGTTGCGGCTGAGGACGGTGACCTCCCAGCCGGCGCCCTGCAGCTCGCGGACGAGCCGCGGGCCGATCAGCCCGGTGGCGCCCGTGATCGTGACGCTGCGAGCGCTCACCTAGCCGCGCCCGTCCCCGATCGAGGAGGCTCCGGGGGTGACCGTGTCGCCGTGGGCATAGCCGACCTGCAGGCCGGCCAGGGCCGTGCCGGCGGCGCGGGCCTGCTCACCGACAGCCGCCGCCACGGCGGGGGCGACGTCGCGGTTGAAGACCGACGGGATGATGTAGTCCTCGCGCAGCTCGCTCTCCTCGACCATCGAGGCGATCGCCCGGGCGGCAGCCATCTTCATCTCCTCGGTGATTGCGCTGGCCCGCACGTCGAGGGCGCCGCGGAAGATCCCGGGGAAGCACAGGACGTTGTTGATCTGGTTCGGGTAGTCCGAGCGGCCCGTCGCCATGATCCGCACGTAGGGCGCGGCC
>Ga0181519_10003406_pt1 | contig 13095 bp, 14 predicted proteins | sample PEATcosm2014_Bin_26_FD_121102 | JGI IMG/M metagenome (GOLD analysis project Ga0181519, IMG submission 121102) | Peatland microbial communities from MTU Mesocosm Facility, Houghton, MI, USA - PEATcosm2014_Bin02_10_metaG | ecosystem: Environmental > Terrestrial > Soil > Wetlands > Peat | place... | reverse complement strand
GCCCTCAATATTCTGCGCGCCAACGGCGTCAAAAACATCGCCAACGAACTCTACATCAACGCCCTCAGCCTCCAAAATCTGCTGGAATATCCGCTATCATAGGGAGAACTGAACAGCCCTGGGAAGCACTTGACGATGTAGCGCTTTACAGCCGTAAGATCGAGCGACCGGTCGCCCGCCTCGGTCTTAGCGTCTGCCTATATTTCCGCGATGGCCATACGCAGGAGAAGCGGCTCTCAGTTGTAAAATTGTTACAGGATTATTTTAACGTTTTCGCGACAGACCTGACTCACTATTTACCGAATAACGGCAACCGACTTAAGAAGATTGACGACAGGAAATTTCCCCCGTTCGAGGAACAGGTCCGAACGCTGCCGGAGGACGAGGATTTCGGTGTCCGTTTGTGCGGATATCCGCCTAAGACAAATGCGCAAGGGCCGTCCCTTTACACAGCCCGAACATATTGTACCTGGGTCCAGGAGGAGAGGCTGAACTCGGATTTTTCGGCCCATGTTCCGATGTCCTGGGCGGTCGCGAACGGATTTGAGAGTTTCCGGGAGATGGTGCGGCGTTGGTGCGACATCCTGGAACCGGTGCATGGTCTGGCGGGGCCGTCGCTGCTGTGGAATGGCCCCGACAGCGATAAATATATGGGCGATTGCATTTTCATGTTGAAGAAATTCCCCGGTCTCGACTCCGAAGACACGGCCAATTTCAGTCATGAGGCGGGGTACTTGCAAAACGTCCCGTACCAGATTCGCTCGATCAATTGGCTGACCGTGCTAGGGGATAAGATCATCGGCGACCTTGGCGGACGGACCGGCATTCGGGCCGGATTGGGCGAAACATGCCTTTTAGCCGACTATCGAGGTGGTATCATCATCCAGGCCGGGCCGAAGCCGCAGTTCGGCAGTACCGAGCGCGGGGTCATTCCAGAGGATTATCGGAAGGTTGCCGCCCTGGTCAAACCGGTTCGCTTCGAAGCCTATCGTTACGGTCTATTCCGCAACCTTCCGACGCCCCTCAATGATGTCGACGAGACCCTCAAATGGGTCAGGCGCTTCGACTGATTCCGGCGTGGGGGAGCTTCGGCCCGACCGGAAGTTATTCCCGCTCCACCCCCGCCCGCCTGTCCGCCCCCGTCATGTCATACGCCGTCATCTCGCCCGCATACCGCCGCTCCGGCCCCGGAAACTACATCCCCAGCCGCTCCGCCGCCCGCCGCGGCCGGCGCATCCAGGTGCTCCGGCCCCCACGGGTCCAGAATGAGCCGCGCGGTCTCCAATGTGACGCCGGTCATCCTCTGGCCACCGGTCGCTCCATCGCGGCTTCCGTTATCACGCCGCCGGCCCCGGAAAGGCGAGCGCCATGCGCAAACACGTCAGCCCGGACCGCACGCCGCCCGCCCCGGCGCAAAACTGGGGTAGTCGGCGGCGGCGTCATTCCCTATCCTGCCGGCTTGGCGGAACGGGGGCGGGGTTCATGGCGCAATACGGCATGGGACAGGCGGTGCGGCGCACCGAGGACCGGCGGCTGCTGACCGGCCATGGCCGTTTCACCGACGACATCACGCTCGCCCGCCAGGCATACGCCCATGTGCTCCGCTCGCCCCATGCGCATGCCCGGATCACCCGCCTCGACACCGCGGCGGCAGAAGCCGCGCCCGGTGTGCTCGGCGTGTTCACGGGGGCCGATCTCGCGGCCGACGGCATCGGGCCGATGCCGTGCCTGGCGCCGATTCGCAGCCGCGACGGCTCGGCCGCGCATATGCCGCCGCATCCGTGCCTGGTCATCGACCGGGTCCGCCATGTCGGCGATCAGATCGCCTTCATCGTTGCCGAGACACTGGACCAGGCGCGCGACGCGGCCGAGCGGATCGAGATCGACTACGAGACCCTGCCCTCGGTCACCGGCACGGCGGCGGCGCTGGCGCCCGACCAGGCGCTGGTCTGGGACGACATTCCCGGCAATCTCTGCTTCGATTGGGAAATGGGCGACGAGGCGGCGGCCAAGGCCGGCTTCGCCAAGGCGGCCAAGACAGTGTCGCTCGACCTCGTCAACAACCGCGTCGTCGTCGCGACCATGGAGACGCGCAACGCGCTCGGCGCCTACGAGGCGTCCGACGAGCGCTATACGCTCTATACCGGCAGCCAGGGCACGCATCTGTTGCGCCAATTGCTTGCGGGATCGGTGCTGGGTGTACCGGAGTCGCGCATCCGCGTCGTGACGCCGGATGTCGGCGGCGGCTTCGGCATGAAGGCCTTCCTCTATGCCGAGCAGGCGCTGGTGCTCTACGCCGCGAAGAAGCTTGGCCGGCCGGTCAAATGGGTGTCCGAACGGAGCGAAGCCTTCCTCACCGATATCCAGGGCCGCGACCATGTCACGCGCGCCGCGGCGGCGCTCGACGAGGCCGGGCGGTTCCTGGCCTTCCGCTTCGACACGACCGCCAATCTCGGCGCCTATCTCTCGAATTACGCGCCCTTCATCCCGACCATGGCCGGCTCCGCCATGCTGGCCGGCGTCTATGCCACACCAGCGGTCTATGTCCGGGTCAAGGGCGTGTTCACCCATTCGGCCCCGGTCGACGCCTATCGCGGCGCCGGCCGGCCGGAAGCGGCCTACGCGGTCGAGCGCCTGGTCGACAAGGCGGCGCGCGCGCTGGGGATCGCGCCGGACGAGCTGCGCCGGCGCAATTTCATCCGCCCGGAGCAGATGCCGTTCCGCACATCCATGGGCCTGGTCTATGACAGCGGTGATTTCGCCAAGAATCTGGACGACGCGCTCGCCATCGCCGATCAGCCGGGCCTGGCGGCGCGCAAGGCCGAGTCGGCCCGGCGCGGCAAGCTGCGCGGCCTCGGCTTCGCCTCCTATATCGAGCAATGCGGCGGCGGCGGCGATGAATTCGCCGAGCTGCGCTTCGACAGCGCCGGCGCGGTGACCTTGCTGATCGGCACGCAAGCCTCCGGTCAAGGCCATGAGACGGCCTATGCCCAGATCATTGCGGAGGGTCTGGGCCTGCCGTTCGAGCGCATCCGCGTGGTCCAGGGCGACAGCGACCTCGTGGCCGATGGCAGCGGCACCGGCGGATCGCGCTCGCTGCCGGTCGGCGGCATGTCGACCAAGCTCGCCATCGACAAGGTGATCGAGCGCGGCCGCAAGATCGCCGCCCATCTGATGGAGGCGGCCGAAGCCGATATCGAATTCAGCGACGGCCAGTTCCGCATCGCCGGCACGGATCGCGCGACCGGCTTGACCGAAATCGTCCAGGCCGCCTTCAGCGGCAATCTCCCGCCCGGCATGGAAGGCGGTTTCGACGAGACCGCGCGCTGGAAGCCGCCGGCCGGCACCTTCCCGAACGGCACGCATATCGTCGAGCTCGAAGTCGATCCCGAAACCGGCGCCACCGAATTGCTGCGCTATGTCGTGGTCGATGATTTCGGCACGGTGGTGAACCCGCTGCTGCTGGCGGGCCAAGTCCATGGCGGCGTGGTCCAGGGCGTGGGCCAGGCGCTGCACGAAGGCGTCGCCTATGACCCGGTCTCGGGCCAGCCGCTGACCGGTTCCTTCCTCGATTACGGCCTGCCGCGCGCCGATGACCTGCCGCCGATCGAATTCTCCTGGAACGTCATCCCGTGCCGCACCAACCCGCTCGGCATCAAGGGTGCCGGCGAGGCGGGCGCGATCGGCGCGCCGCCGGCCGTGATCAACGCGCTGGTCGATGCGCTGGCACCGCTCGGCATCGACCATATCGACATGCCGGCGACGCCTTTGTCGATCTGGCAGGCCATCCAAAACACTCAATGTCAGGCGGCGGAATAATGATGAATTTGCTGGACGGCATCGAACGTGCGGCGTTTGCCGCGGGCGAGGCGATCCTTGAGGTCTACGCTACCGATTTTTCCGTCGCCGAGAAGAGCGACGCCTCGCCCGTCACCGTCGCCGACGGCAAGGCCGAAGCGGTGATCGTGGCGCATCTGGCCCGGCTGGCGCCGGACATCCCGGTCATCGCCGAGGAGCAGGTCGAGGCGCATGGCGTCCCGTCCCAGGTCCCGCCGCGTTTCTGGCTGGTCGACCCGCTCGACGGCACCAAGGAATTCATCAAGCGCAACGGCGAGTTCACCGTGAACATCGCGCTCATCGAGCACGGGCGCCCGGTCATGGGCGTCGTCGGCATCCCGGCCAAGGGCATCGTCTACGGCGCCGCCGGGCCCGGCACGGCGCGCATCACCGACCAAGGCGGCCGGGTGCGGGCCATATCGGCGCGCGTTTGCCCGGAAGCAGGCGCCACCGTCGCCTATAGCCGCTCGCATTCCGATTCGGACCAGCTCGAGGCGTTTCTGGCCGCACGCAAGATCGCCGCGCGCATCTCCGCCGGCAGCGCCCTCAAATTCTGCCTGATCGCGGAGGGCGCGGCCGATCTCTATCCGCGCTTCGGCCCGACCATGGAATGGGACACGGGCGCCGGCCAGGCGGTGCTGGAGGCGGCGGGCGGCCGGGTGACGATGCTCGACGGCACGCCGTTCGGCTATGGCAAGCCAGGTTTCCGCAACCCGGGCTTCATCGCCCTCGGCCGGGATTAGCCGCCCGCCAGCGCCAGGATCTCGCGCGTCAGCTTGGCCGCCTCGCGGGCGCCGATCGTGCCGGGTGCCGCCTCGCGCACGCTCTGGCCGGTCGCCATGGCGGCGGCGAAGCTGCTGCGGTTGCCGAGCTTCGCCTGGGCCAGGCGGGCGCCGAGTTCGGCCACCGCGGCATCCATCGCGCCGCCGATCGGGTTGCGCGACGGCACGCGGTTGAGCACCAGCACCGGATGCTTGCCCTCGGCTTCGGCGAGGTCGATGGTCGGCTTGGTCGCCCAGATGTCGAGCGGGCTCGGCTGGACCGGCGCCACGACGAGATGCGCGGCGCGAATCACCACCTTGGCGTCGGTCTGGGCATGGGGCGGGCTGTCGACGAAGACGAGATCGTAGTCGCGGGCGAGGCGCTGAATCTCATTGGCGGCGCGCCAGCCGGTGACGGTCGAGACCTCGATGCCGGCCAGCCCGTCCAGACTCGCCCGGCGCGTCGCGAACCAGCGGGTCAGGCTGCCTTGCGGATCGATATCGACCAGGGCCACGCGCCGGCCGAATTCATGCGCGGTCAATGCCAGATTGACGACCAGGGTCGTCTTGCCGGCACCGCCTTTCTGCTGGGCAATGGTGATCACCCGTGCCGCCATGGCGCGCCCCGACCCTCAATTTCGCCGATTTCGATACTGCGCCGCGATCATGCGGCGCCGCAACAACGATATCGGTCGCCGGCAGCGCGATCGGGCGGCGCCTACGCCTCCGCGCACACGACGGACAGGCGGAAGGGTATGCCTTCGATGCGGAAATCGAGCGCCATCACTTCGGTGGCGCCGGGAATCGACAAGGTCAGCGTGTCGCCGGTGGCGACGATCGGCAGCGACATCTCGGTCTTGCCGGGCATATAATATTTGAGCCGTCCGGTCATCATGTTGACGATTTCGCCGACGACGTCGCGCATGTCGTCGAGCGAGGCGTTCTCGATTTCGAGAGCCAGGCGCGCAGCCTGATCGGCGAGCGCGATCGGATAGGCCAGCAGCACGCCGCCATACCATTCGCCCTTGAGCGTGACGCCGGCGCTCATCACCGTCGGCGGCAATTCGGACGGCAGCGCTTCGTCGACCGGCTCGATCGCGATATCGAGAAAGCCGCGCCAGACCTCGATCGCCAGTTCTACCGCTTCCTGCCGTGTAAAACCCAGCTCGGTCACGCTAAGCCCGCCTCTCTTGCCGCCCCGCCGGAGCGATTTCAACGGTTGAATGTTCCGGCCAAGCGGTAAACAAATCTTTTAGGTTCGCAACGACGTCCGTCGGCGGCGGCAAGATCGCTCAGGGAAGATTGCGCGCGCCGCAACCGTCTCAAGGACAGTGCCGGCACGACGATAAGCCGCGCGCCATGGCGCTTGGCCTCCGGCCGGAAGCTACGCCACACTCGCCCGCAACCGTCCCATCCAAAGGAAATTGCCCACATGTCCCGCCCCTCACCCCGCCGCCTCGCCGGCGCCGCCCTGGCCCTGTCATTGCTCGTACTGGCGCCCGCCGCCCGGGCCGCCAACGACAACCTCGCCGCCAACAAGGCGCTGGTCGAGAATTTCTGGAAAGACGTGTTCATCGCGCGCAATGTCGACGCCGCCGCCCGCTATATCCGCCCGGACTTCATTCAGCACGACCCGCATATGGGGCCTGGACTCAAGGGCTTCGTCGATTTCTTCAAGGACGCCTTCGCCCGCACGCCGCCCGGCCTCAAGGTCGAGATCCTGAAGACCGTGGCCGAGGGCGATCTGGTGGTGACCTATAACCAGTTCTCAGGCACCGACCCGCAGGGCAAGCCCTTCACCGGCACCGGCTTCGACATGTTCCGCCTCCAGGGCGGCCTGATCGCCGAGCATTGGAGCCAGGTCGAGCCCGACTGATGGCGGCAGCGCCGCCGCCGATCGCGGCGGCCGCCGAATATCTGCGCACCGGCAGCCTGGTGGCCTTTCCGACCGAGACGGTCTACGGGCTCGGCGCCGACGCCACCAGCGACCGCGCCGTGGCCCGCATCTTCGAGGCCAAGGCGCGGCCGCGCTTCAACCCGCTCATCATCCATGTGCCGGATCGGGCGGCGGCGGAAAAGCTGGTCGAGTTCGGGCCGGACGCGCGGCGCCTCGCCGATCTCTTCTGGCCCGGCCCCTTGACCCTGGTCCTGAAGCGCCGGCCCGATTGCCCGGTGAGCTTGCTGGCATGCGCCGGGCTCGACACGCTGGCGGTGCGGGTGCCCGCGCATCCGCTGGCCCAGGCGCTGCTGCGCACCGTCGGCCGGCCGGTGGCCGCCCCCAGCGCCAACCGCTCCGGCCGGCTCAGCCCGACCACCGCCGAACACGTCAGGGCCGAACTCGGCGACCGGGTGGCGCTCGTGCTGGACGGCGGCCCGTGCCGGATCGGCATCGAATCGACGGTGCTGGATCTGAGCCGCAAGCCCCCGGCGCTGCTGCGGCCGGGCGGTGTGGTGCGCGCGGCGCTCGAAGCGGTGCTGGGGCCGATCGAGGCCGGCGGCCACTCCGGCGAAGCGCCGGCCGGCCCGGGGATGCTCGCCAGCCACTACGCGCCGGCGCTGCCGGTGCGCCTCGACGCGACCGCGCCGCGGCCCGGCGAGGCGTGGCTGGGCTTCGGCCCGGTCCCGGAGGGTGCGCGCGCACCCGATCTGCAGCTTTCGGCCAGTGGCGACCCGGTCGAGGCGGCGGCGAATTTATTCGCTTATCTGCGGGCGCTGGACCGGCCGGGGTTCAGCGGCATCGCCATCATGCCGATCCCGGAGGCGGGGCTGGGTGCCGCGATCAACGACCGGCTGCGCCGGGCGGCGGCGCCGCGAGGGTGACGCCGGGCGATCATCCTGGCTCGACGCCGCAGGCGCTGACGCCGCGATGCGTCAAGCCCGCCCCTGTCCGGCAACATCGCGCCGCACCGCCTGGTTCAAGGCTGCATCGATATCGCCTTCCCAGTGCGATCTCGGCAATTCATAGACCAATTCGATTTCATAGCCGTTCGGGTCGGTCACATTGATGCTGTGCGTGACGCCGCGCTCGACCCAGCGATGCAGCGCGACACCGCGTCCGGTCAGAAACTCGATTTGCTTCTGCCATGCCTCCAGTGTCGCGTATTCGACGGCGACGTGGTTGAAGGCTTGCGGCTGCCGGTCCGGGCTGGCCGGCGGCGCGCCGCCCTGCACCAGGGCGATGTCGTGATGGCGCAGCTTGCCGTCCCGCCGGCCGCTGTAGAAGCGCATCGGCGGGTTCCCGTGCGGATCGACGAAACGCGAGGTGCCGACCTGGCGGAAGCCCAGCAATTCGGTCCAGAAGCGATGCGATTCCTCGATGTCGCGGACATTGAGCACGAGGTGATTGAGGCCGCAGGGCGTCTGCGCCTCCATTTCGAGTACCGGCGCGCTGGTCATCCTGTCTCCTTTCTCAAGCTCCGAACCGGTGTGCTTTCCTGGCCCGGCTTCCATTTCGATAGTGTTTAGATATATCAAAATACAGACTGAAACAAGCCCCTCCCGGGGGCGTGGACTCGACCTACGCCCACGGCGACCGGCAATCGACGACAAGCGCGGCGTGCACGGGCGGCACCGGCACCAAGCCCCCGGATAATCGATGCAGCCGATCCGGCTACGCTACTGCGGCTTGCAATATCCTCCCGTGATATGCTTTTTTGGGCCTTAGAGTTCGCGCGGCTCGCGCAGGAGGAACAAGTGACGAGATTATTCGGCTCCCGGCCGTGGCAGGCGATCGCATCGCTCGCCGATGACGGCGGCGTGGCCGGGCCGGTGACCGCAGAACCTTGGGACGCCATGCAATTTCTTGACCGACCGTCGCTTTTGGGCACCGGCCCGGCGCGGCGTAGCGCCGTCAATCCGGACCAATTCGCGATTTTCCAGTTTGCCGACGACCCCCTCGGCGGATTGCTGGATGTGCATGATGCAGCACCGAGCCTGGCCGGCTCCGACGCCGCGCCGGATGTCAAACTTCGCGTTCAGTTGAACTCGTTTCACATCGGCGCGCATGAATCGATCGAGAGCGCGGAGCGCGCCACGATTCGGCTCGATCTGGCCCAGCGCGACACTTTTGATCGAGTCGGCGACTTGCTGTGCTGGTCGGCCGCAACGGCGCTCACCCTGATCGGCGAGGACAAGCGCCGCTCGCCGCCTGAGCATCTGACCTCCGATATTTCCCGCGCCTTCGGGCCGCGGCCGATCGAGATCTCGGGCGGCCTCGGCGAGTTTCGCTTCGAGGTCGTGGCGCATCGCGAGCCGCCTTGGTGGCGACGGATTTTCCACGGCGCCGCCGGACCGGCGGCGACCACCCTCGGCGCGACCTTGGGATTTCCCGGGATCACTTTCGGCGCCGTGGCCTTGCTCGATGAATTCTTCGAGCGGTTGAGCGAGGTCGAGAACAAGCCCCTGTTCCAGAGCCAACCGCTGGTTTTGGCTTTCTCCGGCCGGGCGCGGCGCGAATTTACCCAGGGCGTCCCGGGCATCCGCATCGGCGTGCTGAACAAGGGCTTCTACCTCTTGTGCCGGCACCGCGACGTGGCCGAGATCCGGGAGATGAACCCGGTTTATTTAGCCTCCGCCGGCATCCTCGTGCCGAAGGGGACCGAGATCGACCGGCTGCACGGCCAGGATCATGTCGACCCGTTCCGCGACATGACTTACGCGGTTCTCCGTGTGGCGAGCACCGAGACCAGCCTGAAGCCGGAACTCTGACACCCCATGCTCACCTTGCAGATCCGGGGCGGGTCCTCCCCCTTGAAAGCCCGAGTCAGCGTGATATTTCGGTCGGCGACCGCGCCGATACGGCGCAAGACGGATACGGCCGGGACTGTGACGTTTGACGCGATCGACATCGGCGACATCCATCATATCTATGTTGATCCGCTGGATGCTGGCTTCGAGATCACGGTGGTCAAACCTTTGGACGCCGCTTTTCGCACGCGCTCGATCGACTGCGCGCGGCTGCCTGCCGGGCCGACCGCCTGGTGGCACGAATTGGCCAATTGGCGCCGGCAGGGCCACCAGCTCGGCCGGGGTATCGTCGTCGGCGTCGTCGACGCCCCCTTCACCGCCGCCGCCTTCGCGGATTTCAGGGCTGTCGCCGTGCCGGGCGCCGCACCCTTCGACCATCGGCTCTGGCGCGACGACCCGACGAGCCATGGCGCGCAAGTGTGTTCCTTCATCGCGGCACCCTGCGACGATCAGGGCTTCGGCGGGATCGCCCCGGCCGCGGCGATCCGCTTCGCCGCCGCCGTCAATGAGCGCGGCAAGGCGAGCCAGGTGATCGTCAGCAACGCCATCGACCTGCTCACGCGCGATCACGGTGCCGACATCGTCAATATCAGCCTCGGCGACTGCCCGGACCCGACTCCGTCCTTGCAGAAGATCGTTCGCCTCGCCGAAGACCGCGGCGCGTTGTGTTTTTTCGGGGCCGGCAATTGCAGCGGCAAGGTTCTCTACCCGGCCCGCTACGAGGAATGCATCGCCGTCGGAACTCTCGGTTGCACGAAATGGGGCGGCCCCTACAGTGCCGCGAAGATCGACTGCGATCTCGCCCGCCGCTATGGTGATGAGTCGACCTTCGTGGCCGAGTTCTCGCCCAGAGGCCCCGGCCTCGACCTCCTGGCACCCGGCGTCGGCATTGTCGTCAACGTCAACGGCGCCGGTCATTATCAGATGACCGGGTCGTCCTTCAGTAGCCCGGTCGCGGCGGCCATTCTGGCGGCCGCTTTGTCGGCCGATTCTCACTTCTTTAGACTGCCGCGGACCCGGGAGAGAAGCGGTTACATGCGTACCGTTCTCAAGAGTTTGTGCAGAGATTTAGGATTCGATGAACTTGACGGCGGCTGGGGTGTTCCACGGTTGTTGCTTGCTTAGTCGAACCATTTTTGATATAATACAATCCTTCGGTGGAGTTCAGCCTTTGACCATGAAGAAGTTTGCGATATCACAGCCATACGACGCTCTGACGTCAGGGCGGCTGGTGGATATCGTGGCCCTCGTACGCGGGGTCGACGGCGCCGTAATCATCGGCGGCGATCCGTCATGCTCTCTCGAAATCCAGATGCCGGAAAGCAGCGTGCCGTCGGCGCAAAAGGTATTCGCCGGGAAATGCGATTGGGAGCCGCTGCGCGAGCTGTATTTCCTGGATCACTGACCGCGGGCGCCGGCGCGCCCGACGCAAGCCCGTTTCCACGTTTCCCCCGCCGCTTCATTGCCCTGTAAGGCGCCCCCGATCGATCCTCGATTTTGTCGAGCCGAGCGCTAAGCCGTCATTCGGCGTCGGTCAGAGACCGTATGCCGACAGCTCTTCGAAGCTGCTTGGCGGCGGATCGGACATGATCCGCGCTTGCGCTGGAGCCGCGCCGAAAGAACTTCGTTGACAGCACGTCAGGTCTATGTTCTTCATCTACCCCATGAGCACGACACCCACGGATCCCGCCCACAACTCGCCTTCGCGCTCGTCCTCGTCGTCGCGCGAGACCGATGAGGAGCGTCTGGCGCGCTATTCGGCCGGGCTGAAGCAGTTGGCCGAGCTCGGCCGGGCGTTCGGCCGGACGCTGCCCCTGGAGTTCGACGAACTGGACTTTGAGGAACTGAAAGCCGAGGAGCTGGACGCCGAAGAGTTGGACGTCGAGGAACTGGACGTCGGGGAGCTGGACGTCGAACACTAGGCGCGCCGTGCGCGCGGCGCGGCGGCAGGCGCCGACGGCGCCGAACCAAACCCCATCAATCCGGCGCGCCGTTGCGATACCGCCCCGGAGTCGTGCCGAATTGTTGCTTGAACGCACCGATGAACGCGCTTTGGCTGTCATAGCCGCAATCGAAGGCGGTGCGCGTCACGCTGGCGCCTTGAGCAAGCTGCACCGCGGCCTGGGTCAGCCGCGCCTTGCGCCGCCAAGCCTCGAGCGTCAGCCCGGTCTGGCGCGGGAACAGGCGTTGCAGCGTGCGCAGGCTGGCGCCCGCGGCGCCGGCCAGCGCCGGCAGATCGGTCTTCGCGTCAGGCGCGGCCAATAGCAGCTGAGCCAGGGCAGCGGCCCGCGGATCGCGCGGCAAGGGCAGCGCCAGATCCTGGCGCGGCGCCGCATCCAGTAAATCGATGAGCAGACCCGCCAGGCGATCATGCGCCGCGATCTGCGGATTCAGCATGCCGATGCCCAGGATATGCAGGATCAGCTCGCGCAGCAGCGGCGCGGCTTCGAACACCGTGACGGATGTCGGCAAGGGCGCCGCCCGGGTCGGCGCCACATAGAGCGTCCGCATCGCCACGCTCCCCTGCATGACGATCGCATGCGCAACACCGGGCGGCAGCCAGAGCGCCCGGGTCGGCGGAGTCAGCCATGCGGTTTCGTCGGTGACCACCCGCATGGCGCCCGAGAGCGAAAAGGCCAGCTGACCCCAGGCATGGCTGTGCCGGGACAAGCGCATCCCGTCCGAATAGGTCACGGCCAGCGAGCGGATATCGAATCCGTCGCCGATCGCCGTCAACCGAACACGCCCGGATCGTATTGCATGGCGCCGACGAGATTGCCTTCCGTGTCCTCGAAATAGATCAGCTCGCCCACGCCTTCGATGCGAAACGGCTGCATGACGATACGCCCGCCGCCGGCTTCGACCGCGGCCATCGTCGCCCTGATATCGGCAACGCCCATGCTCACCTCATAGCCGCGCATGACCGCGCCCGGCACGAGCTCGCGCCGCTCCTGCAAGGCGCCGAGAAAACCGGAACCGGCATTCTTGACCTGATAGAAGTTCGGCGGCCCCCACGGGTCGAAGGTCCAGCCGAACACGCTCTCATAGAAATGCTTGGCGCGCTGGACGTCGTCGGCATTGATGGCGAAATGGCGGAGGGTTGCGGGCATGGCGAAGCTCCTTTGGCGGAAGGCGGCAAGTTAGCCGGGCTCCAGCCTGGCGCGCTTGCGCATGAATGCCAAAATATTTCTCTACCGCGCCAATCGACCGGCCCCGATCCGGCATCGCCGCCGGGCGCCCGACAGACAAAATCCGTTGACACGATGCGCGAGATATGTTCTTTATTCATCCCATGAACACGGCACCCCCGAACCCCGCCTGTAAGCCGGCTGCGCGCTGCCCCCGCTGCTCGCGGGAGACCGATGAGGAGCGGCTCGCTCGCTATTCCTCCGGCCTGAAGCGCCTGGCCGAGATCGGCCTGGCCTTTGCCGAAGGGTTGCATCAGGAGTTCCAGGTCGGGACCGTCGAAGTTCAGGCGCAAGCCGCCGAGCCGCCGGGCGAGGCGCAATCGGACAGCGCCGCTCAACCGGCGGCGGTCCCCGACCGGGCGAGCCGGATCGAACTCGGCCGCACCTTCGAGCGGGTCGCGCGTTCCGTGCGTCTGGCCTATCTGCTCGAAGACAAGCTGATCCAGGATTTCGCCGCGCGCGCCAAAGAGGCCGCCAAGGACGCCGCCGAGCAGGCGGTCGAGAAGGAGCGGCTGCGCCGCAACGCCACGCGCCGGACCGTCGACCGCGTGGTCAAGGAGGCG
>Ga0181519_10003405_pt1 | contig 13098 bp, 14 predicted proteins | sample PEATcosm2014_Bin_26_FD_121102 | JGI IMG/M metagenome (GOLD analysis project Ga0181519, IMG submission 121102) | Peatland microbial communities from MTU Mesocosm Facility, Houghton, MI, USA - PEATcosm2014_Bin02_10_metaG | ecosystem: Environmental > Terrestrial > Soil > Wetlands > Peat | place... | reverse complement strand
GGTCACTGGGTCAAGCGTAGGACAGGCCGGCGCGTCGTCCTGTGGCCGTGCCGATGCCGACGGCCACGGACCGGTTGCTCGGTTGCTCGGTTGCTCGGTTGCTCGGATGCTCGGTTGCTCGGGGTCGCAAGGCTGCCCGGTTCGTCGGCGAGCCGGGCGAGAAGTGTCATTCCCTCCCCAGCACGTCGATCGGGTCTCACGCGAACGGCGACCTGGCTCGCGATCGTGGTCAGCGCAGGACGAGTCCGGCGATTCGCGATGCGGCTCACGCGTCCCGGGTCGCCATCCGCCACGCGCCCAGAGCCGTCCAGACCACGAGCCACAGCACGATCAGGCAGACAGCCGCGAGAGTCGGCTCGGGCACCGCCCAGGACGAGTCTCGGAGCCCCGCGGGCCCGTTCACGATCCCATAGTTGAGACCCACGCCACCTGGCTCGAGATGGACGACGGCCAATTCGATGACCAGGAATCTCTGGAGGTTGATCAGGTGGGGTATCTGCGTGGTCAGCAGGAACGGGCGGAAGATGATCTGGTAGATGATCATCATGAGGACTGGGATCAATCGCTGTCCCATGACAGCGGCCAGTCCGAGACCGATCAGGAACGCCAGGATGATCTCGAGCTCGACCCAGAGTCCCACGCGAATCATTTCGCCGACGGGCGGGGAGTTGTAGGTCACGGCGTACGTCGCATAGTTCTGCTCCGCCTGACGCTCGGCCAACGCCCTGGACATCGGGGCGGTGGGTTCGGCCTCGTTCCCCGGACATGGTCCGTTGTAGGGGAAGTCGCAGATGATCAGGTTCGGGTGATCGGCAGCCCAGGTCTCATATCCGCTGGGTGACAGGCCCAGCGGCACGGTGGTGCCCTGGAAGTCGAAGGTCCTCGGCGCGGAGAATACGCAGATTGCACAGACGATTGTGAATGCGACAGCCACGAGCGGGACGATGATGGCCAGGCCCGCAGGTATGCGAGCCAGGTACAACGCCACTCTCGACCGTCCCGTGACCACCACCTGCGCGAACATCCCGTCTGCCAGGTCTGCGCACGCTGCGGTCGCCCCCAAGGTGAAGGCGGCGATGAACCCGAAGATGTAGAGCACTCCGGCGACGAGGGTGGTGAAGACGGCGAACCCGCCGGCGGGCCCGTACGACTGCGGATCGAAGGCGTGGAGCAGCAGCCGGATGACGAGGAAGAGGGTCGGGACGCCGATCGTCATCGCGAGGAGGACGACCATGAGCCCGCGGCGCTTGCGGAGCTCCATCCACCTCGTCTCGATCATTCCGCTGTTGGGAACCCAGGATCCTCGGCGGTCCCGTGACGGGTCGATCGCCGCTCGATCCGACGCGCAGCTGTCGAGGGTGCTCACGACTCCGTCCCGCCAGCGTGGATCCGAGCGACGACCGCATCACAGGCGTCTTGAGGATCCACCGCCAGATCCTAGAGACGCCCTCCTGCAACTCGATGAAAGGGCTCGGCGCGTCGCAGCGCGAGCGGCTCGGTCAGAACCTGCCGATGACGTCTCGCGCGTACGCGTCGATCGTGCCCTCCTCGTCGTCGTGCATCAGGTAGACGGCGAACTGCCCGACGCCCAGGGACTCGAGCTCCGCCAGGCGCTCGCGGTGGTGGGCAGCAGGTCCGAGGATGCAGAACCGGTCGATGATCTCGTCGGGGACGAACTCGGTGCTCGGGTTGCCGGCCTTGCCATGGTGGCTGTAGTCGTACCCTTCGCGGTCCTTGATGTAGTCGGTGAGCGCCTGGGGGACGATCGACGCGTCCGAGCCGTAGCGCGCGACGATGTCCGCCACGTGGTTCCCGACCATCCCGCCGAACCAGCGGACCTGCTCGCGCTGGTGCGCGAGGTCGTCGCCCACGTAGGCGGGCGCGGCGACGCACACCGTGAAGTCGTCGGCGCTCCTGCCCGCATCGCGCGCGGCGCCGAGCACGGTCTCGGTCGCCCACCGCACGATGAAGGGGTCCGCAAGCTGCAGGATGAGCCCGTCGGCCTTTCGGCCCGCGAGGTCCAGCGCCTTCGGGCCGTAGGCGCCCATCCACACGTCGAGATGCCCGTCCCGCACCCACGGGATCTGAACCGTCGCGCCCCGGAACGTCGCCTCGCGGCCCTCGGCGAGGTCCTTGATCACCCCCATCGACTCCTCGAGCGTCGCCAGGTTCGACGGGGCGCCTCCCGTGTAGCGCACAGCCGAGTCGCCGCGGCCGATGCCGCAGACGGTCCTCGGCCCGAACATCTCGTTGAGCGTCGCGAACAGCGAGGCGGTGACGGTCCAGTCCCGCGTCAGGGGGTTGGTGACCATGGGGCCGACGGTGATGCGCGTCGTGGCACTGAGGATCTGCGAGTAGATGACGTAGGGCTCCTCCCACAGCACGGTCGAGTCGAACGTCCACACGTGGCTGAACCCCGCGTCCTCGGCGCGCTTGGCGAGCTCGATGACGCGCCGGGCTGGTGCGTTGGTCTGCAGCACGAGGCCGATGTCCACGGTTCCTCCTAGGCGGGTCGGTCGGTTGCGCGGCTCGTCCGCACCGTCATCGCAGGTACTCGTTGAGTCCCCGCCGCAGGAACGCGCCGTGACCCGCGTCGCCGACGTAGTCGCCGGACTCCACGACGATCTTCCCGCGCGACAGCACGGTCGCGACCTGCCCCTGTGCGGTCATGCCCTCGTACGCCGAGTAGTCGACGTTCATGTGGTGCGTCGAAGCAGAGAACGTGTGGACCGCGTCGGGGTCGTAGAGCACGATGTCGGCGTCCGAGCCCGGGGCGATGACGCCCTTGCGCGGGAACAGCCCGAACATCCTCGCGGGCGTCGTCGACGTGACGTCGACCCACCGCGCGAGCGAGATCTCCCCGCGCACGACGCCCTGGAAGATCAGGTCCATCCGGTTCTCCACGCCGGGCAGCCCGTTCGGGATCTTGGAGAAGTCCCCGACCCCGAGCTCCTTCTGCTCCTTGAAGCAGAACGGGCAGTGGTCGGTGGACACGATGCTGAGGTCGTCGGTGCGAAGCCCGCGCCACAGGTCGACCTGCGTGTCGCGCGCGCGCAGCGGGGGCGAGCACACGTACTTCGACCCCTCGAACCCCTCGCGCGCCATGTCCTCCTCGGAGAGGAACAGGTACTGGGGGCAGGTCTCCGCGAAGACGCTCTGGCCGCGGTCGCGCGCCGTCGCCACCTGGTCCAGGGCCAGGGTCGCCGAGAGGTGGACGATGTAGAGGGGCGCGCCGGCGACGCGGGCGAGCTGGATCGCGCGGTGGGTCGCCTCCTCCTCGAGGAACGTCGGGCGCGTGATCCCGTGGAACCTCGGGTCGCCCTCGCCGCGCGCCAGCGCCTGGGCCACGAGCACGTCGATCGCGATGCCGTTCTCCGCGTGCATCATGATCGTCGCGCCGTTGCCCGACGCCTGCTGCATGGCCTGGAGGATCTCGCCGTCCGTCGAGTAGAAGACGCCGGGATACGCCATGAACAGCTTGAAGCTCGACACCCCCTCGTCGACCAGCAGGTCCATCTCCTTGAGGGACTGCTCGTTGACGTCCGACACGATCATGTGGAACCCGTAGTCGATCGCGCAGTTCCCGTCCGCCTTGGCGTGCCAGCGGTCCAGTCCCTCGCGCAGCGACGAGCCCTTGGACTGGATGGCGAAGTCGATGATGCAGGTCGTGCCGCCGTGCGCCGCGGCGCGCGTCCCGGTCTCGAACGTGTCGGCGGACTGCGTGCCGCCGAACGGCATCTCCATGTGGGTGTGCCCGTCGATCCCCCCGGGGATCACGAACAGGCCCGTGGCGTCGATCACCCGGTCGGCCGACGCCGCCCACGACGCGGACGTCGAGGACTCGCGCGCGCCGAGCCCGGCGATGCTCTCGCCATCGACCAGGACGTCCGCGGGGATCGGTCCGGACGAGTTGACGACGGTGCCGCCGCTGATCAGGGTCTTCATGGGACCTGCTTTCTGCCTAGGGGGCCGTGAGGCTCGAGTAGCTGTCGGGCCGGCGGTCTCGGTAGAAGGCCCATTGGGCGCGGACCTCCTCGAGGACGCCCATGTCGAGGTCCCGGACGACCACCTCCTCCTCGGTGTCCGAGGCGGGCTCCCCCACGGTCTTGCCTCGGGGGTCCGCGAAGTACGACGAGCCGTAGAAGTCGTTGTCACCCAGGTCCTCGATGCCCACCCGGTTGATCGCGCCCACGAAGTACTCGTTCGCCACGGCCGCCGCGGGCTGCTCGAGGTTCCAGAGGTACATGGACAGGCCCCGGCTCGTGGCAGACGGGTTGAAGACGATGCGCGCACCCGCGAGTCCGAGCGCCCGCCACCCCTCGGGGAAGTGGCGGTCGTAGCAGATGTAGACGCCGATCGGCCCGACCGCGGTCTGGAAGACCGGGTAGCCGAGGTTCCCGGGGCGGAAGTAGAACTTCTCCCAGAACCCCTTCACCTGGGGGATGTGGTGCTTGCGGTACTTACCGAGGTACGTGCCGTCCGCGTCGACGACGAACGCCGTGTTGTAGAGGACCCCGTCCTGCTCGGCCTCGTAGACCGGCACCACGAGCACCATGCCCGTCTCGCGGGCGAGGTCGCACATGATCGCCGAGGTCGGCCCGGGGACCGGCTCGGTGTACGAGTAGTACGCCGCGTCCTGGACCTGGCAGAAGTACGGGCCGTAGAAGAGCTCCTGGAAGCACAGCACCTGGGCGCCCTGGCTGGCCGCCTCGCGCGCAAGCTCGACGCTCCGCTCGATCATCGACGCCTTGTCGCCCGTCCACTTGGCCTGGACGAGCGCGGCCCTCACGATCTCGCGGGGTGCTGCTGCCTGCTCGGTCATTGCGTCCTCCTTGGTCGACGTGCTCGATGCGCCTCGTGCTGCGGGTATCGGGCTAGGGCCCCTGCTCGGCCGCCCGCTCGCTCGCGGCTGCGTTGGGGAAGGAGAGCGTGGCGTGGTGCTGGCCGATGTGCTGCCACCTGCTCGTCACCGCCTTGCCCCGCGTGTAGAACTGGACGCCGTCGGGACCGTAGACGTGGAGGTCACCGAAGAGCGAGCTGTTCCAGCCGCCGAACGAGTAGTACGAGACCGGCACCGGGATCGCGACGTTGATGCCCACCATCCCGGCCTCGACCTCGGTCTCGAAGCGCTGCGCGGCGGCGCCGTCGCCGGTGAAGATCGCCGCACCGTTGCCGTAGCCGTTCCGCTCGATCAGCCCGATCGCGTCGTCGAGGGTGTCGACGCGCACGATCGAGAGCACCGGACCGAAGATCTCGTCGGCGTAGACCGCCATGTCGGGCGTGACGTCGTCGATGAGGCAGGGCCCGAGCCAGTAGCCCGAGGGGTCGCCGTTGATCTCGTGGTTCCGTCCGTCGATCGCGATCGTGGCCCCCTCGGACGCGCCGATGCCGAGGTAGGACGCGACCTTGTCGCGGTGCTCGGCAGTGACGAGCGGCCCCATCTCGGAGGCCTCGTCGGTGCCCGGCCCGACGGCCAGGCGGTCCACCCGCGCCTTGATCCGCTCGACCAGCGCGTCCCCGCAACCTCCCACCGCGACGAGCACCGATGCCGCCATGCACCGCTCGCCGGCCGAGCCGAACCCCGCGCTCACCGCGGCCTCGGCGGCGTCGGTCATGTCGGCGTCGGGGAGCACGACCATGTGGTTCTTCGCGCCGCCGAGCGCCTGGACCCGCTTGCCCGCCACCGCCGCCGTCTCGTAGACGTGGCGCGCGACGGCCGTCGAGCCGACGAAGCTCACCGCAGCGATGCCCGGATGCGCCAGGACCGCGTCGACCGCCACCCGGTCGCCGTGCACCACGTTGAGGACCCCGTCGGGGAAGCCCGCCTCGGCGACGAGCTCGGCGAGCAGGACCGATGCGGACGGGTCCTTCTCCGAGGGCTTGAGCACGAAGGTGTTGCCGCACGCGATCGCGAGGGGGAACATCCACAGCGGGACCATCGCGGGGAAGTTGAACGGCGTGATGCCCGCGACGACACCGAGCGGCTGGCGGAGCGAGTGCACGTTGATGCCGGTCGACGCGTTCTCCGTGAACTCGCCCTTGAGCAGCTGGGCGATGCCGCAGGCGAACTCGACGACCTCGAGCCCGCGCGCGAGCTCGCCCGCCGCGTCGCTGCGGACCTTGCCGTGCTCGGACGTCACGAGCCCGGCGAGCGCGTCGGCGTTCGAGGCGATCAGCTCACGCAGCGCGAACAGCGACGCGGTCCGCTTCGCGATCGAGGTCGCGCGCCACGCGGGGAAGGCACGCGCGGCGGCTGCGACGGCCTCGTCGACGACGGCCGCGGTCGCGAAGTCGACCTCGCCCGTCTGCTCGCCCGTCGCGGGATTGAAGACCCGGCCGTGCCGCTCCGACTCGCCGACCCAGGGCTTGCCGTCGATCCAGTGGGTGATCTGCCTCATGCCCGCACCGGCGCCGCGGCGGCGCGATCCGCCTCGTGCAGGGCGTTCGTGATCGCTTCGATCGCCGTCTCGGCCTCGTCGACCGTCACGCTCATCGGCGGTGCGATGCGCAGCACGTTGTTGTACAGGCCGCCCTTGCCGATCAGCACCCCCGAGCGGCGGCACGCCTCCAGGACCGTCTTGGCGGCGGCGGGATTGGGGGTCAGCGAGCCCGGCTCCACCAGCTCGACGCCGATCATCAGCCCCTTGCCCCGGATGTCGCCGACCACGCCCAACTCGCCGCACCGGGCCTGGAGGCCGGCCAGCAACTGGCCCCCGACCTTGTGCGCGTTGCCCTGCAGGTCGTTGGAGACCAGGTAGTCCAGGTTGGCCAGTGCCCCGGCCGTCGCGAGCGGGTTCCCCCCGAACGTCGAGATGGAGTTGACCGTGACGGCATCGATCAGGTCCGCGCGCCCGACGATGCCGCCGATCGCGAGCCCGTTGCCCAGGCCCTTGGCGAAGGTCAGCATCGCCGGATGCGCGTCATGGGCCTGGAACCCCCAGAAGTGCTCGCCGGTACGCCCCCATCCCGTCTGGACCTCGTCGGAGATAAACAGGATGCCGTACTCGTCGAGGACCTCCTGCAGCGCGCCGAAGAGCCCGTCGGGCGGTACCACGAATCCTCCGACGCCCTGGATGGGTTCGGCGATCATGCAGGCGACGTCGCCCGAGGTCGTCGTCTCGATGACCTCGCGGAGGTCGCGGACGCTGGCGTCGATGAACTCGGCCTCGGAGAGCGGGCCGAACGGGCTGCGGAGACGGTCGCCCGCGTGGACGTAGCTCACCTGGACGGGGCTGAGGCTCGATGCCGACCACGACCGGTTCCCGGTGATCGCGACCGCGGCGAATGAGCGGCCGTGGTAGCTGTTGCGCAGCGCGAGCACCTGGTTGGAGCGACGCTGCGTGCACGCGAGCAGGAGGGCGGCCTCGGTCGCCTCGGTCCCCGAGTTCACGAAGAACACCTTCGCGTCCGGGATCGTGGAGAGCGCGGCGATGCGCTCCGCCAGCTCCACCATCGGTCGGATCAGGTAGAGCGACGACGTGTGAAGCATCCGGCCGGCCTGCTCGCGGATCGCATCGACGACCTCGGGCACGTTGTAGCCGGTGCTCGTGGTGAGGATGCCGCCGAAGAAGTCGAGGTAGCTGGTCCCCTCGGCGTCGACCACGCGCCGGCCATCACCCGATACGAGCTCGATCGGCTCGTCGTAGTAGAGCGCGAGCCAGCTGGGCAGCACCCTGCGGTGCCTGGCGAGCAGCTCCTCGTGCGGCGACGTCATCGTGCTCCCCTGTCCCTGCGCGACGAAGCCGGAGCCACGGGGTCCTGCTGCGCGCTGCCCCACCTGGAAGTCCGCGACACGTCGCCTCCCTCTCGCACCGGGCCACGTCCCGGTGACACGCGACCCTACCCCCGTCATCCGCGGCGGCGCGAGGGCCGCGCGCGAGCGGATGGAGCCGGTCGCACGGCAATGGCGCCGGCCCAAATCCTTGACTCGCCGCACCGAACGCAGTCCAATGTCGGCGACGCGCACAGCCGCGCGAGGAACCTTGGGGGTCCAACGATGTCCATCGCAGCACTGCTCGCCAGTTCGGCCGGGGCGATCGGCGCGATCATCTACGTGATCGTGATCGTCTTCGAGATCGCAGCCCTCTGGATGCTGTTCGCCAAGGCCGGCAGGCCGGGGTGGGAGGCGATCATCCCCTTCTACAACGTGTGGGTGCTGCTGCGCATCGTCGGACGCCCCGGATGGTGGCTGATCCTGTTCCTCATCCCCTTCGTGAACCTTGTCATCTGGATCATCGTCGCGCTCGACCTGGCGAAGAGCTTCGCCAAGGGCGTCGGCTTCGCCATCGGGCTGATCTTCCTGGACTTCATCTTCGTCCCGATCCTCGGGTTCGGAAGCGCTGAGTACGCGGGTCCCGCAGCCGAGAAGGGGTAGCCCGCACCGCGGAGCCGGGCCGTGCCCTCGCCCGGCCGATCACGGGACCGTGAAGATCTCCGGACCGTCGTCGGTGATCGCGATCGTGTGCTCGAAGTGCGCGGACAGCTGGCCGTCGGCGGTGACGACCGCCCACCCGTCCTCCAGCGCCTCGGTCGCTGGGCTCCCGACGTTCACCATGGGCTCGACGGCGAACACCATGCCGGTCTTGAGCGTCGGGCCGGGCGTGCCCGGCCAGTAGTTGGGGACCTGGGGGTCCTCGTGCATGGCGGTGCCGATCGCGTGACCCACGTACTCACGCACGACGGAGAATCCCGCGGCCTCGGCGACCTGCTGGACGGCGCGGCCGACCTCGTGGAGGCGGTTGCCCTTGCGCAGCTGGTCGATGCCCGCGTAGAGGCTCCGCTCGGTCACGTCGATCAGGCGCTGCGCCAGGTCCGAGATCTCGCCGACCCCCGCGGTGTACGCGGCGTCGCCGTGGTAGCCCTCGACGATCGCGCCGCAGTCCACCGAGATGATGTCGCCCTCGCGGAGCACGTACCCGCCGGGGATCCCGTGGACGATCATGCTGTTCGGCGACGTGCAGATGACCGCGGGGAAGCCGTGGTAGTTGAGGAAGTTGCTGCGCGCGCCGCGCCGCTCGATCACCTCGGCGGCCACCGCGTTGAGGTCCGCCGTGGTGACCCCCGGCGCGATGGCGGCACGCGTCGCCTCGTGCATCTCGGCGACCACGCGGCCCGCGAGCCGCATCTTGCGGAGTTCCTCGGCGTTCCTCCGCACGTTCAGCCGCTGATCCGGTCGATCACCGCGGTCAGCCGGGCGAACACCTCGTCGGAGGGGCCGTCGCCGTCGATCCGGGTGAGCTGGCCCTTGGCGGCGTAGTGCTCGATCAGCGGGACCGTGTCCTGCTCGTAGATCGCGAGGCGCTCGGCGATGGCGTCGGGGCTGTCGTCTGCCCGCTGGACGACCGTCCCGCCGCAGTTGGTGCAGTGCTCGGGAGCGGGACCCGGGTCGGCGGAGTAGATGGCGCCGCAGTCCGAGCACACCCGCCGGGCGCTGAGCCGCGCGATGACGACCTCGGTCGGCACGGCGAGCTCGATGCACGCGGCGATGCCGTCGGCACCGACGATCGCCTCGAGGGCGGCGGCCTGGGGTGCCGTGCGCGGGTAGCCGTCGAGGATCGCCCCGTCCGCCGCGTCGGGCTGGCCCAGGCGCTCGGCGACGACCTCGGTGATGAGCTGGTCGGAGACCAGGAGCCCCGCGCGCATCACGTTCTTCACCTCGCGGCCGAGCGGCGAGTCGGACTTGACTGCGGCACGCAGGATGTCGCCGGTCGCCACGTGCGGGACGCCGTAGCGATCTGCGAGCCGGGCGCACTGCGTGCCCTTGCCCGCACCCTGCTTTCCCAAGATGACGATGAGGCCGATGCCCATGGCGGCTACTTGAGGAAGCCCTCGTAGTTGCGCATCATCAGCTGGCTGTCGATCTGGCGCATCGTCTCGAGGGCGACACCGACGGCGATCAGCAGCGTCGTGCCGTAGAAGGGGAACCGCTGGATGTTCCACAGGTGCATCAGGATGCTCGGGATCACGGCGACCGACGCGAGGAACAGCGCGCCCACGACGGTGATGCGGTTGACGAGCTTCGCGAAGTACCGCTCCGTCGGGGGTCCGGGCCGGATGCCCGGGACGAACCCGCCCTGCTTGCGGATCATCTCCGCCTGCTGGTGCGGCTCGAAGACGATGTACACGTAGAAGAACGTGAACGCCATGATCAGGAGGAAGTAGATCAGGATGTACGTCAGCGACGTCGGGTTCGCGATGTGGTCGTTCACCCAGGTCTGGTAGCCCTCCCACGGCAGGATGTTGCTCAGCAGGACCGGGATGTACAGGATCGAGCTGGCGAAGATGATCGGGACCACGCCGGACTGGTTCACCTTGAGCGGGATGTACTGGCTCTGGCCCATCGTCATCTTGCGGCCCACCACCTGGCGGGCGAAGGTCACCGGGATCCTGCGCTGGCCCTGGTCCATGAAGACGATGAAGACCAGCAGGCCGATGGAGACGAGGACGAGGATCGCGAACTTGATCCAGCCCGCGCCGATGAGCACCGCGTGCGCGCCGGTCGGGATGCCCGCGACGACGTTCGCGAAGATCAGGAGGCTCATGCCCTGGCCGACGCCGCGCTGGGTGATGAGCTCTGCGAGCCACATGACGAACGCCGTTCCCGCGGTGAGGCAGAGCACCATGAAGGCGCCCTTCCAGAAGGTCAGGTTCGGGATCAGGTCGATCGTGAAGCCCAGCAGCGCCTGGTCGTGGCCGGCGAAGGCGTAGATCAGGCCCGAGCTCTGCAGCAGCGCCAGGGACACCGTCAGGTACCGGGTCGTCTGGGTGATCTTCTTCTGCCCGACCGCTCCCTGGTCCCGCCACTCGGTGAGCTTGGGGATGACCGTCGTGAGGAGCTGGATGATGATCGAGCTCGTGATGTAGGGCATGACGCCCAGCCCGAAGATCGCGAGGCGCTGCAGCGCGCCGCCGCTGAACAGGTTCAGGAAGCCGATCGTGTTCGAGGCCCCGGCGCGCGCCTGGAGGAGCTGGATCTGCGCGTAGCTGACGCCGGGGACGGGCACGTTGCCGCCCAGCTGGTACAGCGCGATGATCGCGAGCGTGAAGATGACCTTGTTGCGAAGGTCAGGGACGCGAAAGATGTTCGCGAGGCGCGCAAACAACGGGGCTACCTGTTGGTGTGCTGGTTGCCGCGGGCGGGCGGACGGCCGTTGCCGAAGGGCATCGCGACCAGCTCGGTCGATCCGCCGGCAGCCTCGATGGCGGCCGCGGCCGACTTCGAGAACCCGTGGGCGGACACCCTGACGGCACGGTCGATCGATCCCCGCGAGAGGACCTTGACGAGGTCGCCCTTGCGCGCGAGGCCGTGCTCGACGAGGACGTCGACGGTCACGTCGTCGACCCCGAGCGCCGCGAGGGCGTCGAGGTTCACCGGCGTGTACGACACGCGGAACGGGTTCGTGAACCCGCGCAGCTTCGGCGAGCGCGCCAGGATCGGCTGCTGGCCACCCTCGAACCCCGCGGGGATCTGGGTGCGCGCCTTCTGGCCCTTGGTGCCTCGGCCGGCGGTCTTGCCGCCCTTGCCGCCGATGCCACGGCCGACGCGCCGCTTGGCGTGCGTCGATCCCTTCGGCGGGGTGAGGTCGTTGAGCTTCATGCGGAAACCTCCTCCACCTGGATCAGGTGGGGAACGCGGGCGATCATGCCACGGATCTCGGGGCGGTCCGGCAGGTCGTTGCTCTGGCCGATGCCGCGCAGCCCGAGGGCGCGCAGCGTGCCCCGGTGCTTCGGCTTGGTGCCGATCGCGGAGCGGACCTGGGTGACGCGGAGGATCGAGTCGGCCATCACCGCACCTCTGCCGAGTACAGGTCGCCGTCACGGCGACGCTCGCGGTAGGCGCGGAGCACGCCCGCGGGGACGACCTCGTCGGCGGCCTTGCCGCGCAGGGCCGCGATCTCGTCGGGGCGCCGCAGGGCCTTCAGCCCGGCGATCGTGGCGTGGGCGACGTTGATGCCGTTGGACGAGCCGAGCGACTTGCACACGATGTCGTGGATGCCGGCCATCTCGAGGATCGGACGGGCCGCACCGCCGGCGATCACGCCGGTTCCCGGCGCCGCCGGCTTGAGCAGGACCCGGCCAGCGCCGGCCTCGCCGATCACGGGGTGGACGATCGTGGACCCGGCGAGCGGCACGTCGAACAGGTTCTTGCGAGCCTCCTCGATGCCCTTCTGGACGGCGAGGCCCGCCTCCTTCGCCTTGCCGTAGCCGAGGCCGACCTTGCCGTTGCCGTCACCGATCACCATGAGCGCGGTGAAGCTGAAGCGCCGTCCGCCCTGGACGACCTTCGCGACGCGGTTGACCTTGATCGTCCGCTCTTCGTACTGCTGGGCGTCGGCCATCAGAACTCCACTCCCTCTTTGCGCAGCGCGTCCGCGAGCGCGGCCACACGGCCGTGGTACGCGAAACCGCCGCGGTCGAACACGATCGTCGTGATGCCCGCATCCTTGGCGCGCTGGCCCAGGAGCGTGCCGACGGCCTCGGCCGCCTGCTTGGGCGTCTTGGTCCCGTCGCGCAGCGCCGCCTCGTTGGAGGACGCCGCGGCCAGCGTGCGGCCCGCATCGTCGTCGATGATCTGGGCGCTGATGTGCCGGTTGGAGCGGCTGACCGCGACGCGCGGGCGCGCGGCGGTTCCCGACACCTTGAACCGCACGCGCGTGTGGCGGCGGATCCTCAGTTCCCTCGGTGAGCGTCCCATTACTTCTGTGCCTTTCCAGCCTTGCGCAGGACCCGCTCCCCGGCGTACCGGACGCCCTTGCCCTTGTAGGGCTCGGGCTTGCGGAGCTTGCGGATGTTCGCGGCGACCTGGCCGACGATCTCCTTGTCGATCCCCTTCACGATGATCTTGGTCGGGATCGGCACCTCGAAGGTAATGCCTTCGGGCGCCACGAACTCGACGGGGTGGCTGAAGCCGAGGGCGAGCTCGAGCTCGCCCGGGCCCTTGGCCGCGGCGCGGTAGCCGACGCCCACGATCTCGAGCTCCTTTGTGTAGCCGTCGGTGACGCCGGTCACCATGTTCGCGACCAGCGACCGGGTGAGCCCGTGCAGCGAGCGGTGCTCGCGCTCGTCGTCAGGGCGCTCGACGAGGAGGGTGTCACCCTC
>Ga0181519_10003404_pt1 | contig 13101 bp, 10 predicted proteins | sample PEATcosm2014_Bin_26_FD_121102 | JGI IMG/M metagenome (GOLD analysis project Ga0181519, IMG submission 121102) | Peatland microbial communities from MTU Mesocosm Facility, Houghton, MI, USA - PEATcosm2014_Bin02_10_metaG | ecosystem: Environmental > Terrestrial > Soil > Wetlands > Peat | place... | reverse complement strand
CGTCGAGGCGCTGGGCTTTCGCGACTGGCAGGGCGTGCGCGTCGGCGCGCTGGTGACGCCCTGGTCGATCAACCTCATCATCCTGCCCGCGGCGGGCGCCGCGCTGCCCGCGACGCGCAGCGGCGAGTCGCGCACCTGGTCGTTCCCGTCGGGCGCCTATGCCTTCGTCAGCGCCGCGGATCCCGCGCTCGGGGTGTACGCGCAGTGCTCGCTGTTCTCGCCGGCGTTCGAGTTCGAGTGCCACGACGACGCGGTCACGGCGGCGCGCGCCGCGCTCGAGGCCCTGTTCACGCCACCCCAGGCTGCGCGCCTGTCGCGTCGCGGCTTGCTGTTCGGCGAGTGACATGACGGCGCTCGACATCACGGTCGGCTGGGGCAACGGCGCGATCCGCGCCGTGCAGATGCGCTCCGACCGCCCGCAGCCGAGCCGCATGCTCGCCGGCCTCGAGCCCGCGACCGCGCTCGCGTTGCTGTCGCGCCTCTACGCCATCTGCGGGCGCGCCCAGAGCGCCTGCGCCGAGCTCGCGCTCGCCGCGGCCGGCGGCACGGCGCTGAGCGCCGCGCGGCGCACGCAGCTCGCCCGCGGGATCGCCGCGGAGGCTGCCCAGGAGCACCTCTGGCGCCTGCTGCTCGACTGGCCCACGGCGCTCGCGCTCGCGCCACACCAGGCCGAGTTCAAGCGCTGGTACGGGCGCATCGCCGCGGACGCGATCCTCTGGCCTGCGGAGCTGCGGGCCGAACTCGAACTGGATTGGCTCGGCCTGCCGCTGGAGCGCCTCGCCGCATTCGCCGACCTCGCGCAGTTCGACGCCTGGCGCCGCGGCGGGCACGCCCCGCTCGCGACGCTGTTCGCACGCCTCGGCGCCGAGCCGGCCAGCAGCAGCATGGCGCCGGGCAGCACGCTGCCGACCGAGTGCGGGTGCGCGCTCGCCACCTCCGCCGAGCATCCCTGGGTCGCGGCGCTCGGCGCGGCCGGTCGCTGGCTCGAGGCCCACGTGGCCGCGCGCCTGGTCGGGCTCGCGGCGGTGCTGGCGGCGGTCGGCGACGGCGCGGCCGTCGAGATGGACGCCGCGACGCCCGCGCCGGGCCGTGGCGTCGCGCTGGTCGCGACGGCGAGGGGTATGCTCGAGCACGACGTGACGGTGTCGGGCGGGCGCGTCGACCGCTACGCGATCACGACGCCGACCGACTGCAACTTCGCGGCGGACGGCCCGTTTGCCGGCCGGCTGTGCGGCTGCCCGGCGGCGACCCCGCAGGCCGCGCGACGCGCCGCCGAGCTGTGGGCGCTGGCCTTCGATCCGTGCGTCGCCTACTCGGTGTCGCTCGGGGAGCCCGGCCATGCATGAGATGTCCCTGATGGAGAGCGTCCGCGAGATCGTCGACGAGGCCGCGCGCGCCAACGGCGCGACCCGCGTCGCGGTCGTGCGCCTGCAGATCGGGGCGCTTGCGACCGTCGTCCCCGAGGCGCTGCGTTTCGCGTTCGACGTCGTCATGAAAGGCGGCTGCGCCGAGCGCGCGACGCTCGAGATCGAGCACGTGCCCGGCGTCGCCTGGTGCTGGGACTGCTCGGCGAGCGTCACGCTGGCCGCGGGCGCACTGGTCTGCCCGCAGTGCACCGGCCACCGGCTCGAGATCACCGGCGGGACCGAGATGCGCGTCAGCGAGATCGATCTGGCTCAGGAAGAGGAGGTGGCGACATGTGCGTAACCTGCGGCTGCGAATCGACGGCGCAGCACGGCCACGGGCCGGAGCACCATCACGACCACGACCACGACCATCCCCATGAGCACGGCGTCGCCGGCGCGCGTGGCTTCGGCGTGCTGCGCGCGGCGACGACCCGCACCGTGAGCGTCGAGCAGGATCTGCTCGCCAAGAACAACCGCTACGCCGCCGAAAATCGCGGCCGCTTCGCCGCCGAGGGCGTGCTCGCCCTCAATCTCGTGTCGAGCCCGGGCTCGGGCAAGACGACCCTGCTCGTCCGGACGCTGGAGGCGCTGCGCGGCCGGCGGCCGGTGGCCGTGATCGAAGGCGACCAGCAGACGCGGCTCGACGCCGACCGGATCGCCGCGACCGGCGCCCCGGTCGTGCAGCTCAACACCGGCAAGGGCTGTCACCTCGACGCCCACCAGGTCGGGCACGCGCTCGGCGAACTTGCGGCGCCGACGGGCGGCGTGCTGTTCATCGAAAACGTCGGCAACCTCGTCTGCCCCGCAGCGTTCGACCTCGGCGAGGCGCACAAGGTCGTGTTCCTGTCGGTCACCGAGGGCGACGACAAGCCACTCAAGTACCCGGACATGTTCCGCGCCGCGGCCCTGTGCCTCGTGACCAAATCCGACCTGCTGCCGTACGTGCCGTTCGACGCCGAGCGCGCGATTGCCAACGCCCGCAGCGTCAACCCCGCGCTCGAGTGCCTGGTGCTGTCGGTGACCTCCGGCGCCGGCTTGGACGCCTGGCTCGCGTGGCTGGAGCGGGAGATCGCCGCGCGCGCTCCGGCGGGCGCCAAGCGCGCCGCGGATCTCGGCCAGGGCCTGCACGCGTGACAGCGAGTCCGGCCCCGCGACTCGGGCAGGCCGACGGGCCGTCGCCGGCGCGGCGCCGCATCCGCGTGCGCGGCGTGGTGCAGGGGGTCGGCTTCCGGCCATTCGTGTACCGCGCCGCGATCGAGCTCGGCCTGACCGGCACGGTCTGCAACGACGGCGCCGGCGTCGCGATCGACGTCCAGGGCGCCGCCGACGCCGTCGGCGAGCTGCTGGCGCGCCTCGAGCGCGCCCCGCCGCCGCGCGCGCGAGTCGACGCGATCGAGGTGGAGCCGTGCGCGCCGGACCCCGCCCGCAGCGGCTTCGTCGTCACCGAGAGCCACGACACCTCGACGACGACCGCGATCGGCCACGACACCGCAACCTGCGACGCCTGCCTCGGCGAGCTGTTCGCCGCGGCCGACCGGCGCTACCGCTACGCCTTCACCAACTGCACCGATTGCGGACCGCGCTTCACGGTCACGCGCTCGCTGCCCTACGACCGCGCGACGACCAGCCTCGCGCCGTTCGCGCTGTGCCCGCAGTGCGAGCGCGAGTATCGCGCGCCGGGCGACCGGCGCTTCCACGCCGAGGCGACCGCGTGTCCGGTGTGCGGCCCGCAGCTGGCCCTCGTCGGCGGCGCGCCGGGCGAGGACCCGATCGCCGGCTGCCTGCGGCTGCTGCGCGGCGGCGCCATCGTCGCGATCAAGGGGCTCGGCGGCTATCACCTGGCCTGCGACGCGACCAATGGCGGCGCCGTGGCCCGGCTGCGGGCGCGCAAGCAGCGCGAGGAGCAGCCGTTTGCACTGATGGCCGCGAACGTCGACTCGCTGGCCGCGGTCGTCGAGAGCGGCGCCGCTGAACGGTCGCTGCTCGAATCGGCCGAGCGGCCGATCGTACTGCTGCGCCGGCGCGCCGCGGCGCGCGACGCGCTGCCGGGCATCGCCGACGGCCTGGAGCAGCTCGGGGTGATGCTGCCGTACACGCCGATCCACTTCCTGCTGTTCCACGAGGCCGCGGGCCGGCCGGCCGGCACGGCGTGGCTCGCCGCGCCGCAGCCGCTCGTGCTCGTGATGACGAGCGCGAACGTGCACGGCGAGCCGCTGGTGATCGACGACGCCGAAGCGCGCACCGCGCTCGACGGCATCGCCGATGCCTGGCTCGGCCACGACCGCGAGATCGTCACGCGCTGCGACGACACCGTGATGCGGGTGCGCGACGGCGCCGGCCGTTTCGTGCGCCGGGCGCGCGGCGCCGCGCCGCGCGCGGTCGCGCTGGCGCGTGCGACGCCGGCGGTGCTCGGCGTCGGCGCCCACTACAAGGCCACCGCCTGCGTCACGCGCGGCGCCGAGGCGTTCCTCAGCCCGCACGTCGGGGACCTCGACCTGGTCGCGACGCGCCGGGCGCTCGAGGCGGTCGTCGCGCACCTGCTGGCGCTCACCGAGGTCCGGCCGACGGCAATCGGCCACGACCTGCACCCGGACTTTCACAGCACGCGCCTTGCCGAGGCGCTGGCGCACGAGTGGCAGGTGCCGCTGGTCGGCGTGCAGCACCACCACGCGCACGTCGCGGCCGTGCTCGCCGAGCATCGCTTCGAGGGCACGGCGCTCGGGCTCGCGCTCGATGGCGTCGGCTACGGCACGGACGGCACGCCATGGGGCGGCGAGCTGCTGCAGGTGGACGGCGCGAGCTGCCTGCGGCTCGGTCACCTGCGGCGGCTGCCGCTCGCCGGCGGCGACCGCGCCGCGCGCGAGCCGTGGCGCATGGCGGCCGCGGCGCTGGTCGCGCTCGGCCGCGGCGGCGAGATCGCGGCGCGCTTCGCGGCACAGCCGGCCGCGGCGCTGGTCGCGCAGCTGCTCGCGCGCGGCAGCGCAGTGCCGCAGACCTCGAGTCTCGGGCGCTGGTTCGACGCGGCCGCGGGGCTGCTCGGCCTCAAGGCGGTGACCAGCTTCGAGGGCCAGGCAGCGATGCTGCTCGAAGGACTCGCGGCACGGGCGGAGGCGGCGGACCGCTTGCCGGCGTGCCCGATCGGCGCCGACGGCGAGCTCGACCTCCTGCCGCTGGTCGCGCCGCTGGCGGCGGCGGCGGACCCGGCGCAGGCCGCGGCCGACTTCCACGCCGGGCTGGCGGTCGCGCTGGCCGACTGGGCGGCGGCCGCCGCCGCGACCACCGGCCTGCGCGTCGTCGCCTGCGGCGGTGGCTGCTTCATGAATGACCTGCTGGCGCGGCGCCTGCGCCTGGAACTCGGCGCGCGCGGCCTGACGATGCTGGAGGCGGCGGCGGTGCCGCCCAACGACGGGGCCGTCAGCCTCGGCCAGTGCTGGGTCGCCCAGCGGACGGGGAGTTGAACCATGTGCCTAGCGATTCCGGCGAGAATTGTCCGGCTCGAGGCCGGCGACCAGGCGCTCATCGACGTCGGCGGCATCCGCAAGCAGGTGTCCGTCGCGCTCGTCGATGGCCTGGCGCCCGGTGACTACGTGATCGTCCATGTCGGCTACGCGCTGGCCCGGATCGACCCGGCCGCCGCGGCCGAGACGCTCGCCGCGATGGCCGCGGCGGGAATCGACGCAGGAGCACTCGCGTGAAATACGTCGACGAATTCCGCGACGCTGACCTCGCCCGCGGCCTCGCGGCGGCGATCGCGCGCGAGGCGGACCCGGCGCGGCGCTACCACTTCATGGAGTTCTGCGGCGGCCACACGCACGCGATCTCGCGCTACGGCGTGACCGACCTGCTGCCACCGAACGTGCGCATGATCCACGGCCCGGGCTGCCCGGTGTGCGTGCTGCCGATCGGCCGCATCGACCTCGCGATCGGGCTCGCCCTCGAGCGCGGCGTGATCCTGTGCAGCTACGGCGACACGATGCGGGTGCCGGCCTCGGAGGGGCGCTCGCTGCTCAGGGCCAAGGCCGAGGGCGGCGACGTGCGCATGGTGTACTCGGCGACGGATGCACTGCGGATCGCGCGCAGCAACCCCGGCCGCGAGGTCGTGTTCCTGGCGATCGGCTTCGAGACGACCACGCCGCCCACGGCGCTGGTGCTGCGCGAGGCGCTCGCCGCGGGCGTCAGCAACTTCAGCGTGCTGTGCAACCACGTGCTGACGCCGGCCGCCATCGTCAACATCCTCGAGTCGCCGGAGGTGCGCAGCCTCGGCACCGTGCCGCTCGACGGCTTCGTCGGCCCCGCGCACGTCAGTACCGTGATCGGCACGGAGCCCTACGAGTTCTTCGCCGAGGAGTACCGCAAGCCGGTCGTCATCGCCGGCTTCGAGCCGCTCGACGTCATGCAGGCGATCCTGATGCTGGTGCGCCAGGTGAACGACGGCCGCGCCGAGGTCGAGAACCAGTTCTCGCGGGTCGTCGACCGCGACGGCAATGTCAAGGCGCAAGCGCTGGTGGCGGAGGTGTTCGAGCTGCGGCGCGAGTTCGAGTGGCGCGGGCTCGGCACGGTGCCGTACAGCGCGCTCAAGATCCGCGAGCAGTACGCCGCGCACGACGCCGAGCGCAAGTTCGGCCTCGTCTACCAGCCGGTGCCGGACAACAAGGCCTGCGAGTGCGGCGCGATCCTGCGCGGCGTGAAGCGGCCGGTCGATTGCAAGCTGTTCGGCGGCGCCTGCACGCCGGAGACGCCGATGGGCTCGTGCATGGTGTCGTCCGAGGGCGCGTGTGCCGCGCACTACTCCTACGGCCGCTTCCGCGACCGCCAGCCGGTCGCGACGTCCGAGGCGGTGCGCGCATGAGCGCCGCAGTCCGCCGCGAGTACCACCGGCCGCTCGACCTCAAACGCGGCCGGGTCGAGCTCGCCCACGGTGCCGGCGGCCGCGCCAGCGCGCAGCTGGTCGAGGAGCTGTTCCTCGCCGCCTTCGACAACGAGTGGCTGCGGCCGCTCAACGACGCCGCCTCGCTGCCGCTGCCGGCCGGGCGGCTGGTGATGGCGACCGACAGCCACGTCGTCTCGCCGCTGTTCTTCCCGGGCGGCGACATCGGCTCGCTGTCGGTGCACGGCACCGTCAACGACGTGGCGATGGCCGGCGGCACGCCGCTGTACCTCACCGCCGGCTTCATCCTCGAGGAAGGCTTTCCGCTCGCCGACCTCAAGCGCATCGTCCTCTCGATGGCCGCGGCGGCCAAGGCCGCGGGCGTGCCGGTGGTGACCGGCGACACCAAGGTCGTCGAGCAGGGCAAGGGCGACGGCGTCTACATCAACACCACCGGCATCGGCGTGGTGCCGGCCGGCATCAGCCTCGATGGCGCCGCGGCGCGCGAGGGCGACGCGATCTTCGTGTCCGGCACGATCGGCGACCACGGCGTCGCGATCATGTCGAAGCGCGAGAACCTCGAGTTCGAGACCGAGATCCTCTCCGACAGCGCGCCGCTGCACCGGCTGGTCGCGGCGCTGCTGGCTGCCTGTCCGCGGATCCGCGTGCTGCGCGACCCGACGCGCGGCGGCCTCGCGACGACGCTCAACGAGATCGCGCGCGCCTCGGGCGTCGGCATGCAGCTCGAGGAGAGCGCGATCCCGGTCGCGCCGGCGGTCGCGGCCGCCTGCGAGTTCCTCGGCCTGGACCCGCTGTACGTCGCCAACGAGGGCAAGCTGGTCGCGATCGTGCCGGCCGCGGACGCCGACGCGGTGTTCGCGGCGCTGCGCGGCCACCCGCAGGGACGCGACGCGGCGCTGATCGGGCGCGTGACGCGCGACCCCGACCACTTCGTGCAGATGAAGACCGCGCTCGGCGGCCAGCGGGTCGTCGACTGGCTGACGGGCGACCAGCTGCCGCGCATCTGCTGACGCCGGCGCGATGCGGATCCTGCTGCTCGCGCACTCGTTCAACAGCCTGACGCAACGCCTGTGGTGCGAGCTCGCCGAGCGTGGCCACGCGCTCAGCCTCGAGCTGGACATCTCGGACGCCGTCACCGCCGAGGCGGTGGCGCTGCACGCGCCGGAGCTCGTGGTCGCCTCGTTCCTGAAGCGCGCGATCCCGGAGCCGGTGTGGCGGCGGGTGCCGTGCCTGATCGTGCACCCGGGCATCCCCGGTGACCGCGGCCCGGCGGCGCTCGACTGGGCGATCCTCGAGCAGCAGCCGCGCTGGGGCGCGACCGTGCTCGAGGCGAGCGCCGAGTTCGACGCCGGCGACATCTGGGCGTCGGCGGACTTCGCGATGCGCGAGGCGACCAAGGCGAGCCTGTACCGCGACGAGGTCGCCGAGGCCGCGGTCCGCGCCGTGCTCGAGGCGCTCGAGCGGCGTGCCGCCGGCGCTCGCGCCGCGCCGCTCGCCGCGCTCGACCCGGCCGTGGCGGGCCGCTGGCATCCGCCGTTGCGCCCTGAGGAGCGCCGCATCGACTGGCAGGGGGCCACGACGGCCGAGGCGCTGCGCCAGCTGCGCGCCGCGGACTCCGCGCCGGGGATCCTCGATGAGATCCTGGGCGTGCCGTACCGGCTGTACGACGCTCGCCCGGCGGCGCCGGTCGCCGGCGCGCGGCCCGGGGCATGGCTCGCGCGCGACGGCGAGTCGCTGCTGCGCGCGACGCGCGACGGCGCGCTGTGGATCGGGCACGCGCGCCGCGCCGAGGACGGCGCCTTCAAGCTGCCCGCGCTCGCGGCCTGTCCGGCGGCGGCGGCGCTGCCGCTCGCCGCCGTCGGCGCCGCCGACCGGATCCGCTACCGCGAGGACGGCGCCGTCGGCTACCTCACCTTCGACTTCTACAACGGCGCGATGAGCACGCGCCTGTGCCGCCAGCTGCTGGCGGCGCTCGAGGTCGCCGCTGGCCGCCCGACGCGCGTGCTCGTGCTGGAGGGCGGCCGTGACTTCTGGTCGAACGGCATCCACCTCAACGTCATTGAGGCCGCCGACAGCGCGGCCGACGAGTCGTGGCGCAACATCGAGGCCATCGACGACGTCGCCGAGCGCGTCGTGCGCATCGAGGACAAGCTGACGGTGGCGGCGCTGCGCGGCAACGCGGGAGCGGGCGGCGCGTTCCTCGCGCTCGCGGCCGACCGCGTCTGGATGCGGCCGGGGGTAGTGCTCAACTTCCACTACCGCAACATGGGCAACCTGTACGGCTCGGAGCTGTGGACCTACACGCTGCCGCGGCGCGTCGGCGCCGACGCGGTGGCGCGCGTCATGGAGCGGCGCCAGCCGCTGCTCGGCCGCCAGGCGGTGGCGCTCGGGCTGGCCGATGCGGCCTTCGGTGCCGATGCGGGCGAGTTCGAAGGGGAGGTCGCGGCGCGCGCGGCCCGACTCGCCTCAGGCCGGGAATTCACGGCCGCGCTCGAGGCGAAGCGCGTACGGCGCGCCGCCGACGAGGCCGCCCAGCCGCTGGCCGCCTACCGGGCCGCCGAGCTCGAGCGGATGCGGCGCAGCTTCTACGGCTTCGACACGAGCTACCACGTGGCGCGCCACCGCTTCGTGCACAAGGCACCGCACTCGTGGACGCCGCGCCATCTGGCGCGGCACCGCGCCGTGCGCTGAGCGGCCGGCGCGCGCCGTTCAGTCATGGTCGTGGTCGTGGCCGTGGCCGTGGTCGTGGTCGTGGCCGTGGCCGTCGGGCCCGTGCACGTGGCCGTGGGCGAGCTCTTCCTCGCTCGCGGCGCGCACCTCGGTGATCTTGACGTCGAAGTTCAGCGCCTGTCCGGCGAGCGGATGGTTGCCGTCGACCGTGACCATGTCGCCGGCCACGCGCGTCACGACCACCTGGCGCGGGCCGTGCTCGGTCTGCGCCGTGAAGCGCATCCCGGCCTTGAGATCGCCGCCCGCCTGGAACGCGCGCCGCGGCACCTGCTGCACCAGCTCCCGGTCGTGCTCGCCGTAGGCCTTCGCAGCCGGGATCGCGACGACCACGTGGTCGCCCGGCGCCTTGCCCTCGAGAGCTTCCTCGAGGCCGACGATGATGTTGCCGCCGCCGTGGATGTAGGCGAGCGGCTCGCCGTCGGCGGAGCTGTCGAGCACCTCACCGGCGTCGTTCCTGAGCGTGTAATGGATCGTGACGATGGTGTCGCGAGCAACTAGCATGGCGGGGCCTCGGCGGGTGGGGGCGGAATTGTATCGCGTCACGGCGCGAGCTGCCGCGCCCGGCGGCCGCGGCCGATCACCACAATCAGGACGGAGGACTCGATGAATTTCAGGACGACGGACCTGCTGGATTCGTACCCGGAGCTCGAGGCCTGCGAGGCCGGGCTCGGCCATTACGGCGGCGTGCGCCGCTTCAGCGGCGAGGTCGTCACGGTGCGCTGCTTCGAGGATAACTCGCTGGTACGCGAGATCCTGCGCTCGCCAGGCCAGGGCCGCGTGCTGGTCGTCGACGGCGGAGCGTCACGGCGCTGCGCGCTGCTCGGCGACCAGCTCGCCGCCGCCGGCCAGGCCAACGACTGGGCCGGGGTGGTCGTCGCGGGCTGCGTGCGCGACACCGCCGCGCTCGCGAGCACCGCGATCGGCGTGATGGCGCTGGGTGTGCAGCCGCGGCGCGGCGAGAAGCGCGACCAGGGCGTGAAGGGCGCCCGTGTGCAGATCCTCGGCGCCCGCGTGCGCCCGGGCGACTTCGCCTACGCCGACGAGGACGGTGTCGTATTCTCGCAACACCGCCTGAAGGAGTGAGCCCGGCGCCCCATTGAGGGCGGCCCCGCTGCCCATGCTAACGTGGGGTCGGAGGGGGTCTAATGTTCTCCGGTTGGCTGCTGTCCGCGCTTGCGGTCGGCTACCTCGCACTGCTGTTCGCGATCGCCTTCTTCGGCGATACGCGGCGCATTTATCCGCTCAACGCGCGGCTGCGGCCGATCATCTACAGCCTCGCCCTCGGCGTGTACTGCACGACCTGGACGTTCTTCGGCGCCGTCGGTACGGCGGTGCGCGAGGGCTGGGCGTTCCTGCCGATCTACCTCGGCCCGGCGCTGCTGTTCCTGTTCGGCGCGCCGTTTCTCGCGCGGCTCGTCGAGGTCGCGCGGGCGCGCAACATCACCTCGATCGCCGACTTCATCTCGTCGCGCTTCGGCAAGAGCCCGTCGCTGGCGGCGCTCGCCTCGCTGCTCGCGCTGCTCGCCGCGGTGCCGTACCTCGCACTCCAGTACAAGGCGGTGGCCGCGAGCGTCGACGTGCTGACCGGCATTCCGGCGGCGGGCTCGCCGTGGCGCCTCGACACCGCGCTCGTCGTCGCGCTGCTGATGGCGCTGTTCGCGGCGCTGTTCGGCACGCGCCGGGTCGCGGCCTCCGAGCACCACGAGGGCCTGATGCTGGCGATCGCCTTCGAGTCGCTGGTCAAGCTGTGCGCGTTCGTCGCGGTCGGCCTGTACGCGTGGCGCTCGCTCGGTCCCGGGCCGCAGGGCCTGCTGCACTCGATCCAGGGCATGCACGGCGCCTTCGACGTGAACTTCTTCGCCACGACCGCGCTGGCCGCGGCGGCGGTGGTGTGCCTGCCGCGTCAGTTCCAGATCGCGGTGGTCGAGTGTGCCGAGCCCGGCGACCTGCGCCGTGCACGCTGGCTGTTCCCGCTGTACGTCGGCCTGTTCTCCGCGTTCGTGCTGCCGATCGCGGCACTCGGCATCGCGAGCGGCGTGGCCGAGCACGGCCAGCCGGACACGCTGGTGCTGTCGGTGCCGATGGCGACCGGCGCGCCGTGGCTCGCGCTGCTCGCGTTCCTCGGCGGGCTGTCGGCGGCGACGGCGATGGCGGTCGTCGCGAGCCTCGCGCTCGCGACGATGGTCACCCACGACCTGCTCGTGCCGGCGCTGTGGCGCACGCGCCTCGTGCGCAGCGTCGACCTTGGCGGGCGCATCCTCTGGCTGCGGCGCATGTCGATCTTCGCGCTCGCGCTGCTGGCCTACGGCTACCACCGCTCGGTCGGCGCGCCGACCAGTCTCGCGTCGATCGGCCTGCTGGCCTTCGCCGCCGTCGCGCAGTTCCTGCCCGGCATCGTCGCCGGCCTGTGGTGGCGCGGCGCGACCCGCGCCGGCGTGTTCTGGGGCCTGCTGGCCGGCGCGGTGCTGTGGATCTACACGCTCGCGCTGCCCGGCGTGCTCGGCCCGGCGAGCACGCTGCTGCTGCACGGCCCGTTCGGGATCGGCTGGCTGCGGCCGCAGGCACTGTTCGGCATCGCCGGACTCGGGCCGGTGCTGCAGGGGGCGCTGTGGGCGCTGGCCGCCAACGTGACGCTGGTGGTCGCCGTGTCGCTGCGTCGCGGCACGACGCTGCAGGAGCGCCTCGCCGCCAAGGCGTTCAACGCGCCGCTCGGCACGACCGTGCGGCCGGGCGGCAGCCACGCCCGGGTCGGCGACCTCGAGGCCCTCGCGGCGCGGATCGTCGGGCCCGCGGTCGCGCGTCGCATGCTCGCCGACCACGCCACCCGCGCGCAGCGGCCGGTGCCGCGGCCGGGCGACGCCGCCGACCGTGCCCTGCTGCAGCACGTGGAGCGCGAGCTTGCCGGGTCGGTCGGTGCTTCGACCGCGCGCGTGCTGCTGACGCACGCGCTGCGCCGCCGCGGGCTCGAGGTTGACGAGGTCGCCGAGCTCCTCGACGAGACCTCGCAGGAGCTGAACTTCAGCCGCCAGCTGCTGCAGGCGACCATGGTGAACGTCGCGCAGGGCATCAGCGTCGTCGACGTCGACATGAAGCTGGTGGCGTGGAACCGTCGCTACCTGGAGATGTTCGACTACCCGGAAGGCTTCATCTATGTCGGCCGCGACGCCGCGGACGTCGTCCGCTGGAACGCGCTGCGCGGCGAGTGCGGCCCCGGCGACGCCGAGGAGCACGCCCGCAAGCGGCTCGTCTACATGCGCTCCGGCAGCGCCTACGTGATCCAGCGCGAGCGTCGCAGCGGCCGCGTCTACGAGATCCGCGGCCAGCCGATGCCCGCCGGCGGCTACGTGACGACCTACACCGACATCACCGAGTTCAAGCACACCGAGCAGGAGCTGCGCGAGGCCAAGCTCGAACTCGAGAGCCGGGTCGAGGAGCGCACGATCGAGCTCAAGCGCGCGCTCGAGGCGCAGCAGGACGCCAAGCGGGCGGCCGAGGAGGCCAACGCCAGCAAGACGCGCTTCTTCGCCGCCGCCAGCCACGACCTGCTGCAGCCCCTCAATGCGGCGCGCCTGTTCGCCTCGGCGCTGTCGGCGCAGGCGGCCGACGAGCCGCCGCTGCGCGAGATCGCCGCGCGCATCGACAGCTCCATGCGCGCGGCCGAGGACCTGCTCGACGGGCTGCTGGACGTCGCCAAGCTCGACAGCGGCGCGCTGCGCCCCGAGCGCACCTCGTTCCCGATCGCCGACCTGCTGGCCGATCTCGAGCGCCAGTACGCGCCGATCGCCGCCGCCCGCCAGCTGACGCTGCGCGTCGTGCCGTCGCGGCACATCGTCTACAGCGACCGCGTGCTGCTGCGCCGGATCCTGCAGAACTACCTGGCGAACGCGCTGCGCTACACGCGCCGCGGCGGCGTGCTGCTCGGCTGCTGCCGGCGCGGCGGGGAGATCCTGATCCGGGTCAGCGACACAGGCCCGGGTATCGCCCAGCACCAGCGCATCGCGATCTTCGGCGAGTTCACCCGGCTCGAGCGCGCCTCGCCGTGGGGCGAGAAGGGCCTCGGCCTCGGGCTTGCGATCT
>Ga0181519_10003400_pt1 | contig 13111 bp, 9 predicted proteins | sample PEATcosm2014_Bin_26_FD_121102 | JGI IMG/M metagenome (GOLD analysis project Ga0181519, IMG submission 121102) | Peatland microbial communities from MTU Mesocosm Facility, Houghton, MI, USA - PEATcosm2014_Bin02_10_metaG | ecosystem: Environmental > Terrestrial > Soil > Wetlands > Peat | place... | reverse complement strand
GCAGCCAAATTGGCTGTCGCCCGGCGGCAGACGCGTGACGCGTGATGAACTGACATCGCTGATGGCCGATCTCATTTGCGGCGCCGCCCGGCAATTGGGTACTATTCATGGAATCATTCTCCCAGAGACCTCACTCGATCAATCCGCGGCCGAGGACCTCGTGGAAGATCTTGCCCGCATCTTCACATCGATGGAAATCGTAGTCGCCGGCATCCTCTCGGCCGATGGACACAGGCGGCGCAACCAGGCAATCCTCGCGCGCCTCGGCGGCAACCAGGTACAGCGTGCCGCGATACAAAGTAAGCACCACCGCTGGCGACTGGATGGCGGACAAATAAATCGCTATCAACTGGCCCGGTTCCTCGATCCTAAACGAAATTGGTGGGAGAAGATCGACGTCGATGACCGTGAACTCATCTTCGGACTTGCCCGCAACGACACCGTCGTCGCGGCGCTGATCTGTGAAGATCTCGCACGCTTCGATCCGGTGATGCCCGCCCTTAACGCGGTCGGTCCCAACCTTGTCGTCGCGCTACTCATGGATGGCCCACAGCTGCAACAACGATGGCCCGGCCGCTACGCCACCGTGCTGGCGGATGATCCCGGATCGGCGGTGCTCTCCGTCACATGCCTCGGTATGGTCAAGCTATCACGCCTGCCGGGCGAGGAGGTTCGTCGTGTCATTGGCCTGTGGAAGGATACAAGGACCGGCGCGAAAGAGCTGCTTTTACCCATCGACGCGCACGCGCTGGCGCTTTGCATCGACATCGGGCACGACACGCAAACAACGATGGACCTGCGCCAGGACGACAATACCACCGTAAGCCTGTCGCTCGCCGAAGTCTGGCCGGTGTCGCTTCAGCATCCGCCAGATTGGCTGGCGAAACCCTGACGCTCTTCCTATATTCCCGGAGTCGAAGGGAAACTGACTGCCATGAAGCTGGTTCAGGGATACATCTCCCCTCAACTACTTGAAGACCTCAAGGCCCACTCCGAGACGCTCGACCAAAGGGCCGGCGACGCCTTCATCCAAACCTATGTCCAACGGTCGGCAGCGGGGAGCACGCCCTCGGCGCGGGAGCCGGTCCGCCGTCCGAAGGCGGCGACAGCCGTTAAGGCTAGCAGGGCTAAAAAGGTTGCAAAGGCTCCGAGAGCGGCGAAGGCCGTGGCAAGCGTGCCGGCGAAACGTGGCCCGGGCCGTCCGCACAAGATGCCGGTCGAAGCAGCACCCGCAAAGAACAAACCCGGTCGTCGTCCTGCCGTCGCCGCCGCGGCGAACGGCAAAGGCAAGCCCGGCCGCAAGCCGCGCGCTATAAAAGGCGTGAGGACGGCGACCGTGCGCAAGACCCGCGTGACACGTGTCGTTGCCGCTGAGCAATAGTAGCAAGCGCAGATACCGTGGCAGGTTGCAAGAGCGCACTACGGAGGACGTCGCCGCCACCCTGCTCGACATCGGCACCCGCTTCGTCGCCATGCTGACCTCGGACGTGGCCCTCTCGATCGACCGGATCGTGGTCTCCGAAGCGGACCGCTTCCCGGAACTCGCCGAGATATTCTTCGAGGCCGGCCGCCTGGCGGTGCCCGACCCAGCCTTCGCCGCCGAGCAATTCCTCACCATGTGCCAGACCCGCGTGGTGCTGCGCGCCAAGCTGCGCCTGCCTGTCGCGGCGGAGGAGGCGCCGCATGTCGTTGCGGCAGCGGTGCGGATGTTCCTGGCGGTTTATCGGGCGTAGGAAGGCCGGGGCTCTGCCCCTGGACCAAGCTGGGGCCGGAGGCCCCAGACCCCATTTAGCGCTGCGCGGCTTTTCCTTACTTTTCGGCGAAGCCGGCAACGATCAGGGATTTCTTGGATTCGCCGTTCTCCCAACGACTCTTAATGAATGGGGGTCTGGGGCCTCAGGCCCCAGCGGGTCCAGGGCAGAGCCCTGGCCTTTCTTAGCTTTGATACCGCGCCCGAAGCACTTTCTTATCCAGCTTGCCGACGCTGGTCTTCGGAATGGCATCGACGAACTCGATGCGCTCCGGCACGGCGTATTTTGAGATTTCGCCGGTGTCGACGTGCTTCATGACCTGGGCGCGGAGGGCTTCGGGGTCGTGCGGGGCGTCAGGCCGGGCGACGACGATGGCCATCGGGCGTTCGCCCCAGCGCGAATCCTTGATGCCGATGACGGCGACCTCGGCGACGGAGGGGTGTTCGGCGATGAAATCCTCGACGTCGAGGCTGCTGACCCATTCGCCACCGGTTTTGACGACGTCCTTGATGCGGTCGGTGATTTGCAGGAAACCGTGGTGGTCGACGGTGCCGATGTCGCCGGTGTGCAGGTAGCCGCCTTCCCAGAGTTGCGCACTGGCGTCTGGGTTATTGGTGTAGCCTTGGGTGAGCCAGGGGGAGCGGAGAACGACTTCGCCGGCGCTGTGGCCGTCGTGCGGGAGTTTGGTGCCGTTGGCGTCGAGGATTTGCAGGTCGACAAGCGGGGCGGGGCGGCCGGCGCGGCAGCGGTAGGTCAGTTCGGTTTCGCCGCCGTCGGCGAGTTCGGGGGTCAGCATGGCAAGGGTGGCGATCGGGCCGGTTTCCGACATGCCGTAGCCGGCGAAGACATCGACGCCGCGGTCGAGCAGGGTTTTGGCCAGCGCGCGCGGCAGGGCGCTTCCGCCGATGACGAGGTGCCAGCCGCGCAAATCGATGTCTTGTGCCGCGGCGAGGAACATTTGGATCAGGGTCGGCACGCAATGGGAGAAGGTGACCTTTTCCTGCACGAACAATTTTGTCAGCAGGTCCGGCGCGTAGCGGCCGGGATAGATCTGCTTCATGCCGCGCACGGTGCAGCTGTACGGATTTCCCCAGGCGTGGACGTGAAACATCGGGGTGATCGGCATGTAAACGTCGGCGGAGGTGAGGTTCATGGTGCCGAGCAGGATCAGCGTGTGCAGCACGATTTGGCGGTGCGAGTAATACACGCCCTTGGGCAGGCCGGTCGTTCCCGTTGTGTAGAAGGTGGTGGCTTTGGTGTGCTCATCGAAATCGGGAAAGTCGTGGGTGGGGTCGGCGGCGGCGAGCAGCGCTTCGTACTCGCCTTCCCAGGCGATGCCTGGGGGCACCCGGCCCTCGTCATCGATGCAGATGAAACGGTTTGCTGTTGTGAGAAGCGGCAGCAGGGATTCGAGCAACGGCAGGAATTCCGTGTTGCAGAGGATCACGTCGGCGCCGGCGTGATTGAGCGTATAGAGGATCTGCTCCGGCGACAGGCGGATGTTGACGGTTTGCAGCACGCAGCCGAGCATCGGGATGGCGAAGAAACATTCCAGGTAGCGATGGCTGTCCCAGTCCATCACGGCAACCGTCTGGCCCGGTGCGATGCCGAGGCGGGTCAGTGCGCTGCCGAGGCGGCAGACGCGCTCGCCGAACTGGCGGTAGGAAAATCGCAGGCGGTCGCGATAGACGATTTCCTGGTTCGGATATTGGCGCAGCGGGGTGATCAGAAGCTGCTTGATGATCAGGGGGAATGCGTAGGCGCTCACCGCGTGGGTTGCTCCGCTGGACGTTGTTTCCTCGGCGCCGTAGCGTGGACCAACCGGGGCCGGCCGGCAACCTGGGGTCGGAGCGCCCGCGCATGAACCTGTATGACCGCACCAAGCTGCCGTGCCCGCGCGCGCCGACCGGCGGGCTGATCGAAAGCGCGGGGCCGGGCTGAGCGCCGCCGCGCGCCATGCGCTTCATCACCGATTTCGCCGACCTGGCGGTGCTGCTGCCCCTGGCCGTGTGTTTCGGCGGTGGCCTGGCGTGGCAGGGCTGGCGGCGCGGCGCCGCATCGTGGGCGGCTTGCGTAGCGGCGACGCTGGCCGCCATGCTGGCGCTGAAACTGATGTTCGTCGGCTGCGCGGCGGCGCTCGGCGGGTTCAGTCCCAGCGGTCATACGGCGGCGGGCACCGTGATCTATGGCGGATTGGCCGCGCTGTGGTTGCGCCGGCGAGGCGTTTCGGCCGGGGCAGCGGTGGTGCTGTGCGCCGGTGCGGCGGCCAGCCTGATCGGTGCCAGCCGGATCGCGGTCAATGCGCACTCGTTGCCGGAAGTCGCGGTGGGCGCGGCGGTGGGGGCCTGGGGCGTGGCGCTGCTGCTGCGCCTGGCCGGCGTGCCGCCGCCCGGGTTGCGCCTCGGGCGGCTGGCCTTGGTCGTCGCGGCGCTGATGCTGCTGCTGCATGGGCTGCGGCTGCCGGTGGAGCCGGGCATCAAGGCAGTGGCCGGGTGGCTGCCGGCGCGGGTTTGCAAGGCAATTCAGGGTTAGGAAGGCCAGGGGCTCTGCCCCTGGACCCCGCTGGGGCCGTAGGCCCCAGACCCCATTCATTAAGAATCGGTGGGGGAAACGGCGAAGCCTGATTAATCCAATTCTTTTGTGGGCTTCGCCGCGACAGCAAGGAAGAGCCGCGCAGCGCTAATGGGGTCTGGGGCCTCCGGCCCCAGCGGGGTCCAGGGGCGGAGCCCTTGGCCTTCCTTCCTACCTCCTCTAGTGTGATCACATTGACGGGCGCGCCAGCGTGGCCGCATCGAATTGGGAGGTCTCGATGTTTAGAAAATCCTTGCTTGCCGCCACTGCTTTGCTGTGCCTGGCCGGCGCCGCGGCCGCACAGACCACGCAGAACCTGACCAACCAGCCGCCGGACGGTGCGGGCCTGGGATTCCTGCTGACCGATGGCACGGCTTTGTTTCAGGGCGATTCCAATTCCGACTGGTGGAAACTCACACCCGATGCCAACGGCAGCTACGTGAATGGCACATGGTCGCAACAGGCCAGCCTGCCGGCCGGCTATTCCCCGTATGCGTTCGCCTCCGCGGTGCTGGCCGACGGCCGCGTGGTGATTGCCGGCGGCGAGTATAATGAAGGTTCGTTCGCGTTCACCGATCTGTGCGCGATCTACGATCCGATAGCCAATACGTGGACGGAATTTGCCGCGCCGAAGGGCTGGGGTTTTATTGGCGATTCGCCCTCCACCGTGCTGCCGAACGGCGAGTTCCTGGTGGGCAGGAAGTTCAATGAGCTGATGGCGGCGCTGAACCCGGCAACGCTGACCTGGAAGCCGTACAAGCACGCCGGCAAGCAGGATTTCAATGCCGAGGAAGGCTGGACGCTGCTGCCGAACGGCACCGTGCTGACCTACGATGTGAAGAACTCACCGCAGTCGGAAATCTACTCGCCGCACACGCAGAGCTGGACCAGCGCCGGCAGCACGGTGGCCAATCTGATGAGCCCGCCAACGATAAAATCGATTCCTTATGGCAACGGTAAGATCTACCATCCGCCGGGCGAGGTGGGCCCGGGCGTGCTGCGGCCGGATGGCACGGTGTTCGCCACCGGCGGCACCAACGCGGGGGCGCAGTTTGGGCATACCGCGATCTATACGCCGCCCGCCGGCGGCACCGGCATCGGTACCTGGGCGGCGGGACCGAATTTCCTTCCGGGCGACGATGCGGGGGACAGTTTCGCCGCCCTTTTGCCGACCGGCAACGTGCTCGTCGAATCGGAGATCGGCCGCCTGTACGAGTTCAATGGCACGACGCTGACGGCGACGAAGTTCGATGGTAACGGCGGCAGCCTGCTGGTGCTGCCGACCGGCGAAGTGCTGGTCAATGGCAGCTTCGTCTATCGCGCCGCGGGAACCGTGAACCCGGCCTGGGCACCGGTGATCGACACGGTGCCGGCGACGCTGAGCCGCGGCACTACGTTTACGATCAGCGGCACTCAGTTCAACGGCATGTCACAGGCGGAATCGTTCGGCGACGAGTTCCAGATGGCGACGAATTATCCGCTGGTGCGCATTCAAAACAACGCCACGGGCCATGTATTCTATGCGCGCACGCATGGGCACAGCAGCATGGGGGTTGCTACCGGCAGCCTGAAGGTGAGCACCAACTTCGATGTGCCGGCGGCGGCGGATACCGGTGCCAGCACGCTGGTGGTAGTGGCGAACGGCATCGCCTCGGCAGCGGTTGCCGTCACCATCGACTAGCCAGCGGTCGCTCAAGTTTGACGCAAGGCAAGGCCAGGGGCTCTGCCCCTGGACCCCGCTGGGGCCGGAGGCCCCAGACCCCCATTCATAGGGAATCGACGCTAAGAACGGCGACGCCAATGAACCGGCCTGCGATTTGAGGTTTCCCCGTTGGTCCCGACGACCCTGATCGAATGGGGTCTGGGGCCGTCGTGCGCAGCACGCCAAGGCGTCACGGCCCCTTCGTGCGCAGCGCGCCAAGGCGTCACGGCCCCTTCGTGCGCAGCGCGCCAAGGCGTGACGGCTCCAAGGCAGAGCCCTGGCGTTCCTGCGCGTATCGGCGCCGTCAGCAGCCGCCCTTCGGGCCGAACTTCACTGCACCGGTGTCGGCGGCTTCCCCGCCATAGACCTGGTCGTAAAGGCCGCTTCCGACGCTGCCGTTAGCGGCGGCACCGGTGAAGACCAGGCCGGCGTTCTGACCGGTGCCCCCCGGTTGCTCGATCGTCACGATGATTGTGTGGCCGATCAGTTGGAATGTGCCATACGGCAGGGTGCCACCGACACGTGCGCCGGCCAGTGCCGCCTGGCCACTGTGCCGCCAGCCGAGGCTGCCGTTGTCGGCCAGCGTAAGGCAGTAACCGCCGTTGGCGTGCTGCGCATGGGTCACGATCAGCTTCCAGGTGCCGCTATAGCTGCCCGCCATGGCGGCGCTGGCCGATGCAACCATCGGCAGGGTGGCGGCGATCACGCGAAGTATCCTCAAGGCTTGAGCGTCCTTCAAGAATGACTGTCCCCGGCGTCGCGCACGCATTGTGTGCGGCAATCTGGGCGCCTCGGACCGCGGACGCTTTGGCGGGATGTTTTATTCCAACATTTGCCGGCTGACGGACCCGACCGAAGCCGCTTCCGGGTTATCCAAAATTTAGGATAAATCCAGGATAACCACCCAATCACGCGGGTCCCACCGGATTGCGCCATATTGGGGGTAAAGATGTCAAAAAATGTACATACGCGGATGAACGCCGTAAAGCTGGCCGGCTTTGCGTCGCTGCTGGTCGCGGGTGCCAGCGCCAAAACGACTGGCCCCTTGGTGCAGTGCCAGCCGACCACATTCGACGGCGCGCCAGTGTGCGCGGTCGATATGGCGGACTATGCCCAGGTCGGCGGCACCGGGCCGGTCCAATGTCCGTCGGGCGTCAGTTCGACGGGGCGGGCCCTGCTGTGCCAGGCAAGCTTTGCCGCGGCGGTCGCGGATGCGGCGTTTTTCTTCAAGACGCAAAGCCCGCCGGCATCCACCTATCTGATCACCATCCCGCGCGGCTCGTTCGATTTGTCGTCGGAAACCGCGACGCTCACCGGCTCGCATGGCGCGATCGACGTGACGGGAATTGCGCCGTCCGGGGCCGGTTGCCTGACTGGCGGCGCGGCCGCGACCGGTGTGGTGAATTTGAGCGGCAACCCGTGCCTGGTCATCAGCGGCGCCGGTACCGGTGCCACGACGCTGATGACCGCGAACGGCAATCCGGCCATCTTCGGCAAGAACGTTTCGCACGTCATGTTCGAGAACATGACCATGATGCAGCCCAATATGTCGGCCACCCAGGGCACCTTCGTGGCGCAGGGCCTGGCGTCCTTCAAGGGTGTGGCATACCCCACCCTGACGCTCGATATCGCGCCTGGGTTTCCGACGCCGCTGGCATTGTACGCGATCAATTGCGCCGCGAACGGCGCCGCCGGCTGTTCCAAGGCCGGTTTACGAACCCTGGCCGGCGGCCTCTATGTAAGGGCATTCACCAACGAGGCGACACCGCAACTGATCATGTCGACTTCAATGGCGGATTCCAACGCCCAGGTACCGTTTGGATACCCGGGGTCGAACGGCAGCGCGTATGCGGCCGTGGCGCCGAGCCAGCCCGATCCAGCAGCGTTTCCCAATCGCTGGACCGTTACCATGTCAGGGCCGGCAAGCGGACGCGGCATTCCGAGCTCTTATTCCGCGACGACCGGCGGCAAGCCGAACTTGCTGTGCATGAAGACCGATGATGCGCAGGCGTTCTGGTTCGATGACATCGGCAGTGGCGGTTCCGACGTGATCATGAACAACATGGAATGGAGCGGTGCCGCGCGCGGCAGTTTCCGTGGCATCAACGGCCAAATGAGCGGCGGCGGTCTCGGCGCCCAGGTCTATAATTCCGCGATCGACCGCGGCCCGCCGACGCTCGGCCAGGTGCCATGCCTGTCGACGCAGAGCGGTGGCTTGCAGTTCGGCCAGCCGACCGATCCGCCGGTCTACGGCAATCTTGTCTATGGACTGAGATCACAGGGCACCGGCGACGACAGCGTGGCGATGTTCAACGATATCGGCGGAACGCCAATACCAACGGGCGGCTACTATCCACAATCGGTTATTGCACAATCGACGATCGGGAACTCGTTCGCCCGCGACATCCTGTTGACCAACGACCGGCATTACAGCGGGCTGGCCGGCAATTCGCCAGTCGCCGTCGATGCCTTTACGCGAGGCCAGGTCAGCGACGAGGGCAACTGCGATCCGCTTGTCCTCGGCCATGGCAATTGCCCGGTGACGTACGTTACCTACTGATATCAATGGCCGTAATTGTTGACCTGTACGGACAGGTCAACCGGCCGTAGGTATCACGGTCTTTGTTTCGCGCGCCGCCGCCGACCAAGCCCGGCGCGCATAACATGGCCCGAATTGCCGGCTGAGGCGGACGCCCTGGAACGCGGTGGCTACCGCAATATCGTCACAGGTTGCGTCAGCACGACGATAAAATTGCTCGTCATAACAAAGGCTAGAGCGTGATCGGCAGCATCAATTGACGTCAACCTCAGCCGATCACGCTCTAGAGACGGATGCGAACGGTCCAGAGGCCCCAGACCCCATTTAGCGCTGCGCGGCTTTTCCTTATCATCTCGGCAAAGCCATTCAATGGATTGGCTTTTCCGGCTTCGCCGATGCTCCCGACGACTCTGATCGAATGGGGTCTGGGGCCTACGGCCTCAGCGGGTCCAGGGCAGAGCCCTGGCCTTTCTGACCTCACCTTAGCGCCTATGGGGGAGCAGGCTGGGGCGGCCGCGCGAACGAGTGCGGCGCGGGGCACCAAGGTCGCCGGTCCCGTGGCTGCTGCCGATCCGCGCGGGCTTGCACCGGTGGCCCTGGCCAATGGCGCGATGTCCCGCCCGCCTCGCTGCGGTGTTGACCAAATCAACACACCAAGATCGCGCAGCATCGCGCGCCGGCATTTTTTGTTTGCCGGCCCTCTTTTTTCAGCTATCGAAAAATTCAGCAGATCGGGGGGCTTAATCCGAAAAAAGAGTTTCATAGCAAAGAACGTGTGTCATCTAGGGGGCAACATGCGATTCACTCCAAAAAATCGGTCAAACTATAGAAATATAGCCTATCTTGTCGCATTCGTGCCAGTGTGTGCCGCCGCTGGGGCGGAGAGTCCGTTGGTTCAATGCAAGCAGACGGTATTTGACGGCGTGCCGGCGTGCGTCGTCGATATGGCGAGCTACGCCGCCACGGACGGTCTTGGCGCGGCGCCCTGCCCCGCCGGCGTCACATCGACCGCCAGCACGCTGCTGTGCGAACAAAGCTTCGCCGCGGCGATTCATGACGCGAAGCTGTTTTACAGCGCCGAAAGCCAGCCGGGCGAGCCTTACGTGATCAGGATCGACAGCGGTTCCTACGATCTTTCCTCGCAGACCGCGCTGATCGCCGGTTCGCATGGCGTCATCGATGTTACCGGCGTGGCACCTTCCAGCGCCGGGTGCCTCACCGCGACCGCTCCACTCGATGGCAACGTGGCGCTGAGCGGCAATGCGTGCCTGGTGGTCAGCGGCGCGGGCCGAGCCGCCACGTTGGTCACCACCGCAACCGGCATTTCCGCCATCTTCGGCAAGGCTGTCTCGCACGTCATGTTCGAGAACATGACGATGATACAGCCCAACCTGTCGACCAGCCAGGGCACCTATGTGCGCGCAGGGACGCGAACCATCCGGGGCAATGAGTACCGTACGCTGACGCTCGATATGGCTGCGGATTTCCCCACGCCGCGGGACCTGTACAGAATGAATTGCGTGGAAAATGGCCACGATGTCTGTTCCAAGGGCCGCCTGTCCGCCATTGAGCGGGGATTGTATATGCGCGCCTTCACCAATAATGCGGCCCCGCAACTGATCCTCTCGACCAGCGCCGAGGACTCCAACGCCGAGTATTCATGGGGTTATCCGAGCGAGAGCGGGCATGCCATTGCCGCGGTGCCGCCGATACGGCCCGATCGCGTGCGGTTTCCGCGGCGCTGGACACTCACCTCGTCCATGCCGGCAAAGCAAAGAGCCGTACCGAGCTATTATTCCGCGACCACCGATGGCGTGGCGAACCTGATCTGCATGAAAGTTAACAATGCGCAGGCCTTCTGGTTCGACGACATCGAGAGCGGCGGCACCGACATCATTATGAATAACCTGGCATGGACCGGCGCCGGGCGCGGCACGTTCCGCGGTGTCAGTGGCGCGCCTGCCGGCAACGGTCTCGGTGCCCAGGTCTACAACGCCTGGATCGAGCGCGGGCCGCCGGTGCGAGGTGAGGCACCGTGCCTGGCGACCCAGAGCGGCGGCCTGCAGTTCGGCCAGCCGGACGACCCACCGATTTACGGAAACCTGGTCTATGGCCTGAAGGCCGATGGAACCGGCGACGATTCGGTTGCCATGTTCAACGATGTCGGCGGCACCGCGAACCCTGCCGGCGGCCTCTATCCGCCAACGGTGATCGCGCATTCGACGATCACAAATTCATTTGCCCGCGACATTCTGCTGGCAAACAACCATCGGCATAGCGGGCTAACCAACTCGCCCGTCCGGGTCGATGCGTTCACCCGTAGCCAGATCGAAAACCATGGAAATTGCGATCCGCTCGTGCTGGGCCCAGGCAATTGCCCGATAACCCACGTCGACGACTGATATCAACCCGCACCAAGATCGACGCCCAGCCGAAGGAAAGAACAAAAGTTTTTTGTTTCTTTTTTTCAAAAAAGAAATACTTCCTTACTTCTTCTGTATGTGGTCCAAACGCGGTCTGGCCTGAGCCGCGCATACCGAGCCGGCCAAATCGCCGGCCGGGCTTGCCGTGATCCACGTGACGCCGAGCCCGAAGGCGGCGAAGTTCGCCGAGTTCGCCCGCATCCGGGGGTTGTATTTCGGTCGAGACATGAAAGCATCGATTGCACTGACCGGCCGCCTTCGCGACAGGACGGACGCATTGCCGCAGCGGAGCTGAACGATGTCAAGCGGAACGGATCGCCAAAAACACTGAAATCCGGTTGACTCCGGCTGGTACGCGTTTTTAATGCACAGCTTGTTCGGCATTGCACCGAACCATCAGAACGCAATCAATTTGCATGGGCGGAGCCAATTCATGAAATCGATCAAATCCAACTTAAAGGCCGGCGCTTGCGGCTGGCTCATCATGGCGTTGGCCGCCGGCAGCGTGCAAATGGCCGCCGCGGCACCGGCGCTGTCGCCCGCCAGTTCGGCGGAGTTTCAGAAGCTGCTGGCCGGCCAGGTCGGCAAGCGCGCGGTGCCTTTCAACGAACACAAGATGCCGACCACGCCGCAAACGACTTACCAGCGCCTGTTTGCCTGGAACGAGGTGGCGCTGGATACCACCGCGATCGATCACACGCCGCCGCCCGCTGGCGCCACCTATACATTCGGCCAGCAATTCGGCCCGACGCGTGCCAGCCGCGCCATGGCGATCGTGCATATCGCCATGTTCGAGGCGGTGAATGCCTATTATCAGCAATATCAGAGCTATGTCGGGCTGGCACCGGTCTCCGGCGACGTGTCCGTGGATTATGCCATTGCCCAGTCGGCGCATGACGCGCTGGTCTTTCTGTATCCCTCGCAACAACCAAGGCTCGATGCGCTGCTCGCGGCGGATGTCGCGACCATCACGGGCGATCCCACCGGCCTCGCCGCGGGCCAGGCGCTGGGGCAGGCGGCCGCCGCGGCGATCGACGCGCTACGCACCAACGACGGCTCGCAAATCCCCGAACCGACCGTGGGCGTCAACTACTTCCCGAAAGTCGGTCCCGGCTACTGGTCGCCGGACCCGGTCAGCGGCTTGCAGACCGCGCTTGGGGCGTTCTGGTATGAGGTAAAACCGTTTGTCATGACTTCGGCCTCGCAGTTCCGCCCGCCGCCGCCGCCGGCGCTGAGCAGCGATCTCTATACACTGGCGTATTATCAGGCCGAGGCAATCGGCGGGGACCCCTCGCACGGCACGCCGAGCTTCCGTTCCGCGCAGCAGACGTTTCAGGGCATCTTCTGGACCTATGACGGCGTGCCGAATATCTGCGCGCCGCCGCGGCTGTACAACCAACTCGCACGCACGCTGGCGTTCCAGCAGGGTCTGCCGAATGTCGAGGCCGCCGCGCGCTATCTTGCGATCTTCAACACCACCATGGCGGACGCCGCCATCGCCGCCTGGGATGCGAAATACTACTATCAGTTCTGGCGCCCGGTCACGGCCATCCGTTACACCGGAAATCAGGGCAACAATTATCTGAAGCCGAACCCGACCTGGTATCCGCTGGGCGGGCAGGCCACCAACACGACCAATCCGAACTTCACGCCGCCGTTCCCGGCCTATCCTTCCGGGCACGCGACGTTCGGCGGCGGTATCTTCCAGGTGCTGCGCAGCTATTTCAAGGACAATACGCCTTTCACGTTCGTATCCGACGAATTCGACGGGCAGAACTACTCCGATACCGGGCAACTGCAGCCGCTGGAGCCGGTGAATTATCGTTCCTTGAGCGCCGCGGAATACGACAACCTCGAAAGCCGCATCTGGATAGGTGTACACTGGCAGTTCGACGGCGACGAGGGTGACGTGGTCGGCCGCAATGTCGCGAACTGGGTGCTGACCCACGCATTCCAGCCGGTGCATCATTAGGGAAAAAGGCCAGGGGCTCTGCCCCTGGACCCCGCTGGGGCCGTCACGCCTGGGCGTGCTGCGCACGACGGCCCCAGACCCCCATTAGCGCTGCGCGGCTTTCCTTGCCTTCTTGGCGAAGCCTATAAATAACATGGATTCTTGGCTTCGCCG
>Ga0181519_10003398_pt1 | contig 13120 bp, 13 predicted proteins | sample PEATcosm2014_Bin_26_FD_121102 | JGI IMG/M metagenome (GOLD analysis project Ga0181519, IMG submission 121102) | Peatland microbial communities from MTU Mesocosm Facility, Houghton, MI, USA - PEATcosm2014_Bin02_10_metaG | ecosystem: Environmental > Terrestrial > Soil > Wetlands > Peat | place... | reverse complement strand
GTCACCTACTGGATGAACCGACTCCAGTCCCTGCAGTCGGGCGAGCAGATCCTCGTCACGCTCAACCGCGAGGAGGAGATCGACCCGGCGAAGGTGCATGGACGGTTCGAGTACCACCATCCCGTCTACTCGAGGGCGGGATTCGCTGCCCAGCAGCGCTGGGACGAGATCAACGGGCTCGCCTCGACCTGGTACTGCGGCGCATGGTGGGGCTACGGCTTCCACGAGGACGGCGCGGCGAGCGGCCTACGAGTCGCCCGTGCGATCGGGGGCGCCCGGTGACCCCGGCGCAGTCGCCGCACGCCATCTACGAGGGCTCCGTGTGGCACCGCAGGACAACCCCGAGCCACGCGTTCTCCCAGCGGATCACGATGGTCCTGCTCGACCTCGATCGCCTCGACGAGGCGGGAGCCGTGTCTCGGCTGCTCCGCGTCGGGCGGTGGGCGCCGGCGCAGATCCGGCGTGAGGACTTCCTCGGCGATCCGGCTGACCCGCTCGCCGAGTCGGTGCGCCGCCTCGTCGCCCGGGAGCTCGGCTTCCGTCCGGGCGGCAGGATCCTCCTGTGCGCGAGCCTCCGGACGTGGGGCTGGTGCTTCAACCCCCTTGCGACCTACTGGTGCTTCGGTGCCGACGGGACGCTCGAGGCCCAGGTGCTCGACGTCACCAACACGCCGTGGCACGAGCATCACGCCTACGTGATCGACCGGCGTGGAGCGGCCGATCGGACCGTGCGGTTCGCGAAGGAGCACCACGTCTCGCCCTTCTTCGAGATGGACCTCGAGTACGAGCTCGAAGGTCCGGCTCCGGGGCCCGCGCTTGTCCTCAGCCTCACGCTTCTCGATAATGAGGGGCATGAGGTCTTCGCAGCCGGGCTCCGGTGCGTGCGCCATCCCCTCGATGCCCGGGGCATCCGACGGATCGTGACGAGGCGCCCAACCCAGCTCGTGACCGCCGGCATCTACCTCCAAGCCGCGCGGCTGTGGCGCAAGGGGGCGCAGTTCGTCGCACATCCGCCGGCGACCGCGAAGCCGGGCAGTCGCGCCGTGCGGGCAGGACCCCGATGACCCCCGCCGACGGCAACGACACGACGGACCCGATCGCCCCGCCGCCCTCGACGATCAAGGCGAACGGTGGCATCCGCCAGGACCTCGAGCGCGCGGCGTTGCGACGGCTCCTTGGTGCCGTCGACGGTGTCACGCTCGTTGAGGATCCCCACGCCGTGGTCGCGAAGCCCCACGGGCTCGGTGCAACCGAGGTCCCGGACCGCGTGACCCTGACGGTGCGCGACCCACGCGCATGGTCGGCCGTCGCGCGCAGCGGGAGCGCCGGGATCGGCGAGGGCTACTTCCGGAGCTGGTGGGACACCGACGACCTCGTGGGCCTGCTCCGGCACCTCATCCGCAACGTGGGGGGCCTCGACGCGGTCCGCTCTCGGCTCCACGCGCTCGGACGACCCGTGCTCGACCCGGTGCGAAGGATCCGCAGGCCGGACCCCGAGCGGGACCGCCGCAACGTGCGCGCGCACTACGACCTGAGCAACGAGTTCTTCGAGGCGTTCCTTGACGAGACGATGACCTACTCCTCGGCCGTGTTCGAGACACCCGACACGCCGCTCGCCGATGCGTCAACGGCGAAGCTCGACCGCCTGTGCCGCAAGCTGCGCCTCGAGCCGGACCACGAGCTCGTCGAGATCGGCACCGGATGGGGCAGCTTCGCCGTGCACGCCGCGTCCGCCTACGGGGTCCACGTGACCACGACGACCGTCTCGGCCGCCCAGGCCGAGCTCGCGAGGAAGCGGTTCGCCGAAGCCGGCGTGACCGAGCGGGTCGACCTGCGCGAGGTCGACTACCGGTCCCTCACGGGCAGGTTCGACCGGCTCGCCTCGATCGAGATGATCGAGGCCGTCGACTGGCGAGACGTGCCCGCCTACATGGCCGCGTGTTCGAACCTGCTGGCGGACGACGGCCTGATGGGGCTCCAGGCCATCGTGATCGCCGACCAGCGCTTCAGCCGCGCGAAGGTGACCCGGGACTTCATCGAGACCTGGGTCTTCCCCGGCGGGTGCCTCCCGTCGATCACATCGATCGCGGACGCCGCGACGAAGGCCACCGACCTGCGGATCATCGACTTGGAGGACCTCGGCCTCCACTACGCCGAGACCCTGCGGCGGTGGCGGGGGACCCTCCAGGCGCGCTGGGACGACCTGCACGGCCTCGGCCTCACCCTCGAGATGGCACGGCTCTGGGACTTCTATCTCGCCTACTGCGAGGCAGCGTTCCGAGAGCGCCACGTGAGCGTCGTCCAGATCGTGCTCGCCAAGCCCCGCTGGCGCCCGGCCGGCCTGGAGCTCCGCGCCGTCTGAGACCGAGCCGGAGGTCGAGGCACCGTGCGCGATCCCGGCGACGGGCTTCGACGCGTGACTGCGAGCGTTCGCCGACCCGGCAGTTTCACGTCGCCGTAACGGGGTCATCACGCGACCATCGACAACCGGTCGGCTCGGGTTCACCTTCAATCGTAAGAGTTGCTTATGACCACTTCACCAGACCCGACACCGACCACCCGTGCGCACCGCACCATCCTCGGACTGCGGGGCCGCACGCTCGCGATGGGCGCCCTGGCGCTCGGCGCGGCACTCGCCTCCGTCGCCACCGTCACATCGGCCCAGGCCGCGACCTCGGCGCACCACACGAGGCCCAGTGCGGCCCTCCCTCCGATCAAGCACGTCTGGCTCATCATCCTCGAAAACAAGTCCTATGACGCCACCTTCACGGGGCTGAACAACAACACGTACCTCTGGAAGACGCTCCCGTCCCAGGGGACGCTGCTCACCCACTACTACGGCACCGGCCACTTCAGCCTCGACAACTACGTGTCCCTGGTCTCCGGCCAGGGGCCTGAGGTCGACGACCAGAACGACTGCCCGACCTACAAGGACATGGCCGGCACGATGGACACCGACCCGACGAGCCCCAACTACGGCCAGTTCGTCGCCGCGGGCACCCCCTACCAGTCTGGAGAGGGGTGCATCTACCCGGCCAGCGTGCCCACGCTCTTCAACCAGCTGAACGCGGCTGGCGTCACCTGGAAGGGCTACGCGCAGGACCTCGGCAACCCGGACACCGGCAGCGCCATCCACGACGCGGGCGGCTGCGGGGGTCCGAGCACCAACCCGACGGCCGACCCGGTGCCCAACCCCGGGAGCGCGAACGCCACGGACCAGTACGTGCCCAAGCACTTCCCGTTCGCGTGGTTCCACTCGCTGATCGACGACCCGACGAACTGCGACCCGACGCACATCGCGAACCTCTTCTCCAAGGCGAGCGGGCTCTACCACGACCTCCAGAGCGTCGCCACCACACCCGAGTTCAGCTGGATCACGCCGAACAACTGCTCGGACGCCCACGACGCCGTCTGCCACGGGAACAACCTCTCGGGCGGCTGGGCTGACCCGTACACGCCGAACGCCCCGATCAACTACACCGGCGGCCTCTACGCGGCGGACCTGTTCTTGGAGCACGTCATCCCCGAGATCGAGGCGTCCCCGGCGTTCAAGCAGAACGGCCTGATCGACGTCACGTTCGACGAGGGGTTCCCCGCGTTCACGTTCACGTCCAACAGCTTCAACAACTCGACGACCGACCCGGCGACCGCCGCATCGTCGCTCGCGGCCGACTCGGCCGGAGAGAACATCAACGGCGAGAACGTCGACTTCGAGCCGACGGGACCGAACACCCCGCTCCTCACCAACGCCGCGGGCGACCAGCTCTACCCGGGTCCCGGTGACAACGCCTACGTCGACCGCGACCCGACGATCCCCGGCCTCATCATGGGCGGGGCAAGCCCGGTTCCCGGACCTCGGACCGACACGGTGACGGGCGGCCCCGGATCGTCATACATCGAGGACCAGTCGATCGCGATCACCGACGAGGGCCGCACGGTCACGGGCTCGGGCATCCCCGCCGGTGCGGTCGTCGGCCCCGTCTATGACACGCCGGACGTGGCCACCCAGCCGAACGGCGGCGGGTGCTCGAACTCGTGCGCCATCCACGGCTCCTTCGAGCTGTACCTCGGCGGCATCCCGACGTCGCCTACGGGGCCGGTCACCAGCATCACGCTCGGGGCGAGGACCCAGGCGACCGATCCCCTGTTCGACCTCACGCACGCCACGAACGGCGGAGGCGACACGGGCTCCGTGCTCATCAGCCGATTCATCAAGCCCGGGTCGACCGACGGCACCTACTACAACCACTACAGCTGGCTGCGGTCGATGGAGGACCTGTTCGACGTGGCATCGGCCTCGCCGGGCCTCGACGGCCAGGGGCACATCGGCTTCGCCGCCCAGAAGGGGCTCAAGTCGTTCGGCTCGGACGTCTTCAACTGCCCGACGGGCAACTGCCGCAGCAAGTGAGCGGCGCTGGGCGGCCGCTGCGCCTGCCCGGGCTCGGACTCGATGGCCGGACCAGCTGGTCCGGCCATCGACTGCTCGTGCTGCCGCTGGCCCTCGCAGCGGCCTCGCTTGCACTGGCTGCGTGCGGGTCCGCTGACGCCAGCCGGTCCGCTGCGCCCAGTCCCGAAGCCAGGACTGTCAACCCGAACGACGTCTACGGACCCCTCCCGAGCTGGCTGCCCAAGTCCACCGCGCCGGTCGACCGCGTCGCTGTCGCGACGCCCAGGAGCCCCCGGCTCGGCATCCCGGGGAACCCGATCGAGGTCGTCCTGGCAACCGGAAGGACCCTCGTGACCCTCTCTGGCCCGACCGTCCCGCCCTTCGTCACACCGCCCCCGCCTGCGGTGACGTCGACCTTCACGATCACGCTGTCGAGGACGTCGGGCACGATCCCCATCGCCGCGTCCGACTTCCAGCTGATCGACGGCAACGGGAACCGTTTCCAGCCCACGGCCTTCGTGGGAGCCCAGCCGCCGAAGGTCGCCCCGGACGGCAGGTCCGTCACGTTCGAGGTCAGCGAGTTCATGGCCGTCGGCTCGGGGAGCATCCGCTGGGCCCCGGGCGGGGTGCCGATCGCGACGTGGGAGTACACCGTCGAGGACGACTGAACCCAGGTGCGGGTCGAGCCCGCGTGTCTCAGCTCGCCGGCTGGTGCATGCGGAAGCCGGGGTGGTGCTTCAGGATCTCGCGCCGGGCGATGGTCATCTTGTGCACCTCGTCGGGCCCGTCGGCGATCCGCAGCGTGCGGACCCCCGCGTACATGTGCGCGAGCGGGAAGAACTGGGTGACCCCTGCCGCACCGTGGACCTGGATAGCCCGGTCGATCACCTTCAGCGCCATGTTCGGCACCGCGACCTTGATGCCCGAGATCTCGGTTGCCGCGGCCTTGTTGCCGACCGTGTCCATCAGGTACGCCGTGCGCAGCACGTACTCGCGGGCCATGTCGATCTCGATGCGCGCTTCGGCGATCCAGTCCTGGATCAGGCCCTTGTGGGCGAGGCTCGAGCCGAACGTGCTGCGCTCGAGGGAGCGCACCACCATGAGCTCCAAGGCGCGCTCAGCGACCCCGATGGTCCGCATGCAGTGGTGGATCCGCCCCGGCCCGAGCCGCGCCTGCGAGATGGCGAAGCCGCCCCCCTCCTCGCCCAGCAGGTTGTCGACGGGCACGCGCACGTCCCGGTAGATGATCTCTGGGTGACCGCCGCGCTCGGCGTATCCGAAGACGTGCGGGTCGAGGCCGAGCTCGACGCCCGGCGTGTCCTTCGGCACGACCACCATCGACTGCTGCAGGTGCCTCGACGCGGCGGGATTCGTCTTGCCCATGACGATGAGCACGCGGCAGCGCTCGGCGCGCGCGCCCGATGTGAACCACTTGCGCCCGTTGAGGACGTATTCGTCACCGTCGCGCTCGATCGAGAGGCCGATGTTCGTCGCATCCGACGACGCGCTGTCCGGCTCGGTCATCGAGAAGCCGCTGCGGATCTCCCCCTGAAGCAGGGGAACCAGCCACTCCGCCTTGACGCGCTCGGATCCGAAGTGGTGGAGGACCTCCATGTTGCCGGTGTCCGGTGCGTTGCAGTTCAGGACCTCGGACGCGAAGCCGACCTTGCCCAGCTCCTCGGAGATAGGGGCGTAGTCCAGGTTGCTGAGCGGCGTCCCGGGGCTGTCGGCCTTCAGATGCGGGAGGAAGAGGTTCCACAGCCCCCGCTCGAGCGCAGCCGCCTTCAGCTTGTCGAGCACCGGTGGGTAGCCGTCGGGACCGAGCTCGGCGAGCTGCTCGTAGTACGTCTCCTCGCTCGGGTAGATGACGTGCTCCATGAACCGGCGCACATCCTCCTGCACTTCGAGGCCCCGCTCGCTGAACTCGTACGGCATGGACTCCCTCGCTTCGATCGACTGGTACCTGTCAGGCTACGCACTGGCGGAGGGGCACAGGCGAGCCGCAGCGATGAACCGTGAGGCAGGCGGGACAGCTACCCCGCTGACGCCGACGTCCGGGTCGCGACGAGCACGGGGATCTCGCGCTCGGTCTTGGTCTGGTACTCCGCATAGGGCGGGTAGGCCGCGACTGCCCGCTCCCACCACTGGGCGCGCTCGCCACCCGAGACCTCGCGCACGGTGACGTCGAAGGGCTCCGGGCCATCCTGGATGGTCACGGCCGCCGGATCTGCGACGAGGTTGTGGTACCAGACCGGGTGGGTCGGCGCGCCGCCCTGCGAGGCGACGAGCGCATACTCGCCACCGAACTCGACCCGCATCAGCGGCGTCTTCCGGATCTTGCCGCTCTTGTTCCCCCGGGTCGTCACGATCACGACCGGCATCCCTGTGTCGAGCAGCGTGTTCGCCCTCTCCCCTCCAGATGCCTCGTACTCGGCGACCTGGTTTCGCACCCACTCGGACGGGCTCGGTTCGTATTCACCTGCAAGTGCCATGCGGGCACTGTATTCGCCGACCCCGATGCGTCGGCGGTGCTGCCTGCCGGCTCCCCCGTCCGCCGGAACTTGACGAGACAACTACTATGCGTGCATAGTATCATGCATGACCACCACCATCACAACGGCTCGGGCGACGTCGAGCGCCCCGAGCGCCCTCTTCTTCGACCGCTGGGCCGACATGGACAGCTGGCCGGAGTGGAGCACCGACCTGCAGTGGGCACGGCTTGACGGCCCGTTCGAGGTCGGCTCATCGGGTGCCTTGAAGCCCGCGAGGGGTCCGAAGACGGCGTTCAGGATCGACCAGCTCGATCCCGGCAGGACCTATGTCGACGTCTCGAGGCTCCCTGGAGCCAGGCTCACCTTCAGCCACATCACCACCGAGCTCCCTGACGGCGGATGCCAGATCGACGTGTCGGTGACGCTCGCCGGTCCCGCCTCGTGGCTCTGGGCCCGGATCCTGGGCAGCGGCATGCGGGCGTCGACCCAGGCGGACCTCGATCGCCTTGTGGGCGTCGTGGAGGCGGGCCTGTGAGCTCCTGGGTCGGCGTCGTGTCCCGCGACCACGTCCTGCGTGGAGTGGCGCTCGGGATCGCCCAGATCGGGCACGGGAAGAAGGGCGGGCTCGCACGGATGCACGAGGGCGACTGGCTCGTCTACTACTCGCCGAAGGCATCGATGTCGGCCACCGAGCCGCTGCAGGCGCTCACGGCGATCGGCCAGGTCGTCGACGAGGAGGTCTTCCAGGTGGACGAGGGCGACTTCCGGCCGTGGCGCAGGCGGATCCGGTACGTCGCGGAGGCTCACGACGCACCGATCCGGCCCCTGCTGGGAGCCTTGCAGCTGACCGCCGGACCCCACTGGGGCTACCAGCTGCGCCGCGGGCTGGTGGAGATCAGCAGCGCCGATCTCGCCGTGATTCGAGATGCCATGGTCCCGACGTGACGCCCGGCGGCCTCGCCACCGCCTTCGACGCGGCGGATGAGAGCCCGGGCTTCCTGCTGTGGCAGGTCACCAATCGCTGGCAGGCCGCGCAGCGCGCGACGCTCAAGCCGCTCGGCCTCACGCACGTCCAGTTCGTGCTGCTGGCCTCGCTCTCCTGGCTTCATGCCGACGGACCGGTCAGCCAGCGCGACCTCGCGGAGCACGCGAGCACCGATCAAATGATGACCTCGCAGGTCCTGCGAGTGCTCGAAGCGCGCGGACTCGTCGAGCGGGCGGAGCACCCGAGCGACCGCAGGGCCTGGTCGCTCCGGGTCACAGAGGACGGCCGCCATCTCGCGGACCGCGCCGTCGCGCTTGTCGAGGCGTGCGATGCCACGTTCTTCTCGACCCTGGACGATGTCGCGGGCTTCTCGGGCTCGCTTCGTCGCCTCGCCAACCGCTGATCTGCGGTGCCGGACGCCTGCGAGTCAGACCCTCGCGGTGTCACGGCGGAACCGCCAGATGGCACCGGCCACGAGGAGCGCGAGCCACACGAGCAGGTTCAGCACCCACTCCCACTCGAGCGTCCCTTGGACCAGCGGGTAGTGGACGAGCTGGTTGAGCCCCCACAGCGGAGTGAACGCCGCCACGCGCTGCAGCGCGATCGGGAACTGGCTCAGAGGGATGAAGAGGCCCCCGAGGAACGAGCAGACCGTGAGCACGAGCCCGATGACCTGCATCACGTTCTCCGCGGGGAGCATGTACCCCATGAACAGGCCGAGCGCCGCAAACAGGAGGGACCCGATCCACGCGCACAGCGCGGTGACGATCCACAGATAGAGCGGCATCGACGCCTTGTGGGTCAGGGCGCCCGTGACGTACACCGCGACCACGGACCCCGCTCCGAGCACGAGCGCCGTCAGCATCTTGATCGAGATGTACGCGGCGGGGGTGAGCGGCGTCACGCGCAGCTGGCGGCTCCACCCCGACGCCCGCTCGATCGAGACGGTCGCACCCCGGCTCGCCGTGGCGTACACGGCGCCGTAGAGGGCCATCGAGATCATGACGAACGCGGACACGTTGCCGCGGCCGATCGCCGTGGTCGCGTAGCTGGAGTTCAGGCCGAACGTGAGGAAGAAGATGACCGGCATCGCGATCGCGATGATCATCGTGCGGCGGTTGCGCAAGAGTCGCCGGACCTCGATCCGCCACACGGCGACGCTGAAGCCGCCCATCGGAGGCACCTTGCGCGCGAGAGCGGCTTCGAGCGACGTCGACGGGGTGGTCACGGCGCGTCCCCCGCACCGCTCGGCGCAGCGCGACGGGCGGCGACGCTCGACTCCGGCGAGCTTCCCGGGCCGTCGTCGCCCGTGAGCGCGATGAACGCCTCCTCGAGTCCCCGAGCCGTGATCTCGAGGTCGCGCGCCGCAGTCTCGTTGAGGAGGCACCGGGCGACGGCGTCGGTGTCGCTCGAGTGGATGAGGACGGTGTCACCGCGCACCTCCACGCCGTCGACCCCGGGCATGGTGCGCAGCGACGCCTCCTGCGCTCCAGGCAGGGTGGCTCGGATCGTCCGACCTGACGCAAGCCCCTTGACCTCTGCGGGCGTCCCGTCCGCGACGATGCGCCCGTGGCTGATGAGGACGATGCGGTCTGCATACGCATCGGCCTCCTCCAGGTAGTGCGTCGCGAACACGACGGTTCTCCCACGTGCGGCGTCGTCGCGGATCGCATGCCAGAAGTCGCGCCGGCCGGCCACGTCCATCCCCTGGGTCGGCTCGTCCAGGATCAGCAGCTCGGGATCCGGGAGCAGGGCCATCGCGAAGCGCAGGCGCTGCTGCTCGCCACCTGAGCACTTCTCGACCATGCGGTCGGCGATCGACGCGATGCCCGCGCGCTCGAGGACCTCGCCGACCGGCCTCGTCTCGCTGAACAGGTTCGCGATGTACGTGACCGTCTCGGCCACGGTGATGTCCTTCAGGAGCCCGCCCTGCTGCATGACGGCCGACACGAGCCCCTTCGCGACCGCGTGGCGCGGCGTCATGCCGTAGACGTCGACCTCGCCCGCTGTGGGGTCGGACAGGCCCAGGATCAGGTCGATCGTCGAGGTCTTCCCCGCACCGTTCGGTCCGAGGAACGCCAGCACCTCGCCCGAGCGGATCGTGAGGTCCACGCCGCGGACCGCCTGCACCTGCCCGAAGGCCTTGTGCACCGCGCGAAGGTCGACGGCGGGCGGGAGCGTGACGCTCACCGGTACGAGCTCGACGTCTCCCAGAGGTTGATCCTGCCCTCGGTCGCGAACTCATCGATCGCAGCCAGCTCGTCGTCGGTGAACGTCGCACCGACCGCGGCGCAGTTCTCACGCAGCTGGGCGGCGCTGCTCGCCCCGATCAGCGCCGACGTGATCCGCCGGTCGCGCAGCGCCCAGGCGATCGCCATCTGCGCCAGCGTCTGGCCGCGAGACTGGGCGATCTCGTTGAGAGCCGCGGACTTGGCGATGTTCTCCTTCGAGAGCATCTCGCTCTGGAGCGATGAGTCCTCCGCCTCCTTCGCGCGCGAGTCATCGGGGACCCCCTGCAGGTACCGGTCGGTGAGGAGCCCCTGGGCCAGCGGCGAGAACGCGATGCACCCGACTCCGTGCTCGTCGAGCACGTCGAGGAGCCCGTCGGCCTCGATCCAGCGATTGAACATCGAGTAGGAGGGCTGGTGGATGAGCAGCGGGACGCCCGCGTCATGCAGGATCTTCCAGGCCTCGGCGGTCTTCGTCGCCGAGTACGAGGAGATCCCGACGTAGAGGGCCTTGCCCTGGTGGACCGCGGTGATCAGCGCGCTCATGGTCTCCTCGAGCGGGGTCTCCGGGTCGAAGCGGTGCGAGTAGAAGATGTCGACGTACTCGAGGCCCATCCGGTCGAGGCTCTGGTCGAGGCTCGCGATCAGGTGCTTGCGTGATCCCCACCACCCGTAGGGGCCGTCCCACATCTCATAGCCGGCCTTCGTCGAGATCACGATCTCGTCGCGGTGCGTCGCCAGGTCCGTCTCGAGCATGCGACCGAAGCTGGCCTCGGCGGCGCCGGGGGGCGGGCCGTAGTTGTTCGCAAGGTCGAAATGCGTGATGCCGAGGTCGAACGCCTCGAGCACGACGGCGCGCTGGGACTCGTAGGGCGTGGTGTCGCCGAACCGGTGCCACAGTCCAAGCGTGATCTCCGGGAGCAACAGGCCGCTTCGCCCAACGCGTCGATAGTCCATCGTCCAAATCTAGTGCTGGGTGATCGAACGGAGACCGGTGGCTGCGGCGCTGATCCGACACGGGCTGCACCGCAACGAGGGTGATCTCGCCCTGTCAGGCAGTCCGGGCGCGGTCCGCAGGGGTAGGGTTCCGGCGTGGGCACGTGTGGCGCCAATGCGGGCGCAGGCTTGCGACACGCGCCTCGGTGAGCCGGGATCCATCGAGGGTCGCCGGCGACGTGCTCGCCACGCTGCGCGACTCCTTCCATGTCGAGCGCTCCCTCGTCGCGCCGGTGTCCGGTGCGATCACCGCAGTGCCGGTCGTCGCCATGTTCGCGCTCGGCGAGGCCACGGGGAGCACCCGCGGTGCGATCGCGATGGCCATCGGCGCGAACCTCGTCGCCATCCTGTCGCTGTTCAGCGGCCACCGGATCCCCATATCGCTCGCCGCGCTCGACGCGGTCGGTCTGGCGGTCGCGGCAGCGGCCGGTTCGGCGACGGGCCGGTATCCGTGGCTGCACGTCTCGCTGCTCATCGTCGTGTGCTTCGGTGCGGGAATGCTGGTGGCGCTCGGTCCCTCGCAGGGGACCGTCGGAACCCAGGCGATCATCGCGTTCCTCATCATCGGCCGCTTCTACGGGACCCCGAGGGAGGCCATCGAGCTGGGCGCGTTCGTGCTCGCCGGCGCCTCCGTCCAGGTGCTCGCGCTGCTCGTGCTCAAACTGCCCCCCAGCTTGCGCTACCAGCGCCACCAGCTTGCTGGCTGCTTCGAGCTGCTCGCCGACGTGGCGCAGCGCGATCCGGCGCTTCACCACATCGACGCGACCACACTCATGGACGGCGCCGAGCGGGCACTCTCGGCCCCATCGCTCTTCGGTCGCGTCGACGTCCGCGACCTGCGAGCCACCCTCGACCAGGCCAAGCGGATCAGGCTCGAGCTCACCACGATCGCCGGCCTGCGCACCCGGCTCGCGGGCGCAGGCGCCGCGCGGGTGCACCGGGCGCTCGACGCCACGCTGGCTGATGCCGCGTCGGCGCTCCTCGCGATCGCGGACAAGCTGCGCCACCCCCTCGGCGAGTCGCACTGGCATCCGGCGACATCCAGCTGCATCGCGCGAGCCCGAGCAGCGCTGGACGAGTTCACGAGGGTCCCGACGTCCGACGGGGTGCTCGCCCGCCAGTGCGCCACCGACCTGATCGCCCTCGGCGGCCAGGTGCGCGCGGCGGGAGGGCTCGTCGACGAGGTGTGCGAGATGGGGAGCTGGCGGGCCTGGCACCCCTCGTTGCGGTCCGGAGCCGGTCGCCGCAGCTCGTCGCGCGGCGTGCTCAGGACCCTGCGCGAGAATGTCGCGCCGAGCTCCTTCGCACTGCGCCACGCGATCCGTCTCGCCGTCGCCGTGCCGGTGGCCGCGATCCTGGCAACGTGGCTGGGGCTCCCCCGGGGGTACTGGGTTCCCTATGCGGTCGCCGTCATCTTGAAGCCCGACTACAGCACGCTCGTCTCGCGGGGGTCGGCAGGACGCTCGGGACGCTCCTCGGCGCCGTGCTCGCAGCGACGATCGTGAGCGCCCTGCATCCGAGCGTGACCGTGACCGCGGTCCTCATCGCGCTGACTGCCTGGGCGGGCTACGCCCTGTGGGCATCGTCCTTCGCCATCGGCGCGGGGCTCAACACCGCCTTTCTCCTGATCCTGCTCTCGACCGCGCTGAGCGACACAGTCGGCACCGCAGCGGACCGGTTCATCGACATCGTGCTCGGCGGGCTCATCGCGCTGCTCGCCTACGTCGTCTGGCCGACCTCCGACCGCGAGAAGGTGGGCGACGCCATGTCGAGGCTGTTCACGCGGCTGCGCGACTACCTCGCAGTGGTGCTGCACCTCGTGGCGTCCGAGGCACCGAGCCCCGCCGACGTCCTGGCCGCCTCCAAGGCCGCGCGCCTCGCCTGGTCGAATGCCGAGGGCGCGATCGGGCGATCGGTGTCCGAGCCGAGGACGACGACTGCCGAGGCGTCACGGGACCGGAGCCTCCTCGCCGCCGCGCTGCGCATCCTGCGGGCGACCCACGCGCTGCGCGTCGAGGCCGAGAGCGGGACG
>Ga0181519_10003397_pt1 | contig 13123 bp, 12 predicted proteins | sample PEATcosm2014_Bin_26_FD_121102 | JGI IMG/M metagenome (GOLD analysis project Ga0181519, IMG submission 121102) | Peatland microbial communities from MTU Mesocosm Facility, Houghton, MI, USA - PEATcosm2014_Bin02_10_metaG | ecosystem: Environmental > Terrestrial > Soil > Wetlands > Peat | place... | reverse complement strand
GCTCGGACCGCAGCACGGACTGCGCGGCGACAAGCAGGACAACATGGTCGAGTCGCCGGACTACCGCGACCCGCGCCGGGGCATCCCCGTCTTTAGCCTGTACGGCGACGTGCGCCGGCCGACGCCGGCCATGCTCGACAGCTTCGACGTGCTGCTGGTCGATCTGCAGGACCTCGGCTGTCGCATCTACACGTTCCTCACGACGCTGCGCTACGTGCTCGAGGCCACCGCCGCGCACGGCAAGGCGGTCTGGGTGCTCGACCGGCCGAACCCGGCCGGCCGGCCGGTCGAAGGCCTCGCGCTGCGGCCGGGGTGGGAGAGCTTCGTCGGCGCCGGCTGCCTGCCGGTGCGCCACGGTCTAACGCTCGGCGAGGCCGGCCGGTGGTTCACGAGCGAGTGCCGCCTCGACCTCGAATACGAGGTCGTCGCGATGGAGGGCTGGGCGCCGGAGTCGCGCCCCGGTTACGGCTGGCCGCTCGGCGAGCGCAGCTGGGTGAACCCGAGCCCGAACGCCGCGAGCCTGTCGATGGCCCGTTGCTACGCGGGGACCGTGCTGCTCGAGGGCACGACGTTGTCGGAGGGTCGCGGCACGACGCGGCCGCTCGAGGTCCTCGGCGCACCCGACCTCGACCCCGAGGCGCTGATCGCCGCGATGCGGCGCATCGCGCCGGACTGGCTCGCCGGCTGCCGGTTGCGGCCGTGCTGGTTCGAGCCGACCTTCCACAAGCACGCCGGGCAGCTCTGCGCCGGCCTGCAGATCCACGTCGACGACCCGGCCTATCGCCACGAGGCCTTCCGCCCGTGGCGCCTGGTCGCGGCAGCGTTCAAGGCGCTGCGCCATTTGCGGCCGGACTACCCGTTGTGGCGCGACTTCGCCTACGAGTACGAGCGCGACCGGCTGGCGATCGACCTGATCAACGGTGGTCCGCTGCTGCGCGAGTGGGTTGACGATCCGGGCGCGGTCGCCGCGGACCTGGACGCGCTCGCGCGGCGCGACGAGGCGGCGTGGCGCGAGCGCGTCGCGGGCCTGCTGCTGTATCGCTGAGTTCGCATGCAGCGTGCGACCGACGCCCGCATCCCGCGCCACGTCACCGCTTTCGAACGCGGCGCCGGTGGCGGGGCGCTCTACGTCCAGAGCTGGCTGCCGGCGGCCGACGCGCGCGCCGCGCTCGTGCTGCTGCACGGGCTCGCCGAGCACAGCGGCCGCTACGCGGAGCTCACCGGACGGCTGGTCGACCGCGGGCTCGCCGTGTACGCGCTCGATCACCGCGGCCACGGCCGCTCGGCCGGGCCGCGGGCGAACGTCGGCCGCTTCGACTGGCTGGTCGCCGACGCGGTGGCGCGCATCGAGCGCGCGCGCGCCGAGCAGCCCGGCAGGCCGCTCGTGCTGCTCGGCCACAGCATGGGCGGCGCCGTCGCGCTCGCCACCGCGCTCGCCCGCCCTGACCTCGTCGGCGCGCTGGCGCTGTCGGCGCCGGCGGTCGGCGCGGATCCCGCCGTGCCGCGGCTGCGGCTGGCGCTCGCGCAGCTGCTGTCGGCGGTGGCGCCCTCGGTCGGCGTGCTGCGGCTGCCGTCGGACGCGCTCAGCCGCGATCCGCGCGTCGGCGCCGACTACGACCGCGATCCGCTCGTCTTTCGCGGCGCGGTGCCGGCCCGCTCGCTCGTCGAGCTGCTCGCCGCGATGCGGCGGCTCCACGCCGAGGCGCCCGCGCTGCGCACACCGGTGCTCGTGCAGCACGGTACCGACGACCGGCTGGTGCCGCTGCGGTTCACCGAGCCTGTCTACGCGCGGCTCGGCTCTGCCGACTGCACGATCCGGCGCTACGCCGGGCTGTATCACGAGATCTATAACGAGCCGGAGCGCGGTGCGGTGTTCGCCGACCTCGAGGCGTGGCTCGAGCGCCGGCTCTAGCGCCCGGCGTCGTCGGCGGCGAGACGCTCGGCCAGCGCGCGGGCGTTGTGGCAGCAGTCGTTCATGGCGACGCCGTGGTAGGCATTGCCGATCAGCGCGAGTCCCGGCTGGCGTGCGACCGCGGCGTCGATCGCGGCGACCGTCGCCAGGTGCCCCGGTCCATAGTTCGGAATGCCGCGCGGCCAGCGCTTGACGTAGACGACGTCTGGCGTCGCGGCGACTCCCATCGTGCGCTCGATGCCCTCGCGGGCCCGCGCCATCAGCGTCGCGTCGTCGCCGAGCGCGAGTTCGGGGTTGCGCTGGCCGCCGAGCATGACGCGCAGGATCTTGCCGCCCGCCGGCGCACGGTCGGGGAAGATGCTGCTGTCCCACAGCACGCCGAGCACCGGCAGCCGGGCGGCCGACGTGGTCAGCAGGCCGAAGCCGTCGAGCGGATGGGCGAGCGCGCGGTAGCCGAAGCCGACGACGGCGACGGGCGAGTACTCGACGCGGGCCAGGGCGCCGGCGAGCGCGGCGTCGAGGCCCGCGAGCTGCCCGGCCGCGGCGTACGCCGGCGTGGCGACGACCACGCGCTCGACCTCGGCGGCGGCGCCGGCCGCGTGCAGCCGAAAGCCCGCTCCGCTCCGCTCGATCGCATCGACCGCGGCGTCGAGCCGCCAATCGGCGCGCACGCTAGCCGCGAGGTGGTCGATGAACGTGCCGACGCCACCCCGGAAGCTGGTCAGCACGCCGCCCGGCCCGGCCTTGCCCTTGCGCTTGGCGAGCATGCCGCGGAACAGGCCGCCGTGGTCGCGCTCCAGCGCCGCGATCAGCGGGAATGCCGCCGCGACCGACAGCCGGGCCGGCGTCGAGGCGTAGATGCCGGCGGTCATCGCGTCGAGGAACACGTCCGTGAACTCGCGGCCGAGGCGCCGGTAGCCGAAGTCCCTGAGCGTCTCGTCGGCCCCGTCGCGTCGCGGCCGGACGAGAAACTCGCCGAGCACGCGCAGCTTGCCGGCAGCCGACAGCAGCGGCGTGCGGACGAACGCGCCGGGCGATTCGGGCAGCGGGTGCAGCGCGTCGGTGTACACGAAGCGCTTGCGCGCGGCGCTCGAGCTCTCGAGCAGCAGTGCCCCGGCGCCGCTCGCGCGCGCGAGCTCGAGGCTGTCGGGCTTGTTGGTCAGAAAGCCGTTGCAGCCGGCCTCGAAGCGAAAGCCCTCGACGACCGCGGTGCAGAGCGCGCCGCCCGGCGCCGGTGCCGCCTCGAACACGGTCAGCGGCCAGTCGGGTCGCGCGCGCTGCAGCCAGAAAGCCGTCGCGAGACCGCTGATGCCCGCGCCGACGATGCCGACCCGCACGCCGCCTCCGCCGAACCCGCGGCCGCCGCTACTGCGCCGCCGCCGGCACCGGGAAGCCGCGGCTCCTGAGCAGCGCCGCGATGCCGGGGTCGCGGCCGCGGAAGGCGCGGTAGGCGTCCGCGGGATCGCGCGTGTTGCCGATCGTGAACACGTTGTCGCGCAGGCGCGCCGCAACGGCGGGGTCGTACGGCCCCTTGGCCTCGGTGAACGCCTCCCAGGCGTCTTCGGCGAGCGTGTCCGACCACAGGTAGCTGTAGTAGCCCGCCGAGTAGCCGTCGCCGGAGAACACGTGGCCGAACTGCGGCGTGCGGTGCCGCATCACGATCTCGTGCGGCATGCCGAGCGCGGCGAGCGTGTCGCGCTCGAAGGCGCGCGGGTCGATGGGGCGGTCGCCGGCCAAATGCAGCTTCATGTCGATCAGCGCGGCCGACAGGTACTCGACCGTCTTGAAGCCCTCGTTGAACGTCTTGCTGCGCTGGACCTTGGCGACCAGCTCCGGCGGGATCGGCTGGCCGGTCTGGTAGTGGAGCGCGAAGCGGTTCAGCACCTCCGGCGTCGCGAGCCAGTGCTCGAGCAGCTGCGACGGGAATTCGACGTAGTCGCGCGCGACGTTGGTGCCCGACAGCGTCGGGTAGCTGACGTTCGAGGACAGCCCGTGCAGCGCGTGGCCGAACTCGTGGAACAGGGTCGTCGCATCCTCCCAGCTGATCAGGATCGGCTCGCCGTCGCGGCCCTTCACGAAGTTCGCGTTGTTCGACACGATCGTCGTGACCGGCCCGTCGAAGCGTTCCTGCGCGCGATAGGCGTTCATCCACGCGCCCGAGGCCTTGTTGGCGCGGGCGTAGGGGTCGAAGTACCACAGCCCGACGTGCTCGCCCTTCTGGTTGCTGACCTCAAAGACGCGGATGTCCGGGTGCGCGACCGGTATGGTCCCCGGCGGTACCTCCTTGAAGCTGAAGCCGAACAGCTGGCCCGCGACCCAGAACATGCCCTCGCGCAGCTTCTCGAGCTGCAGGTACGGCTTCACCTCGTTGGCGTCGAGGTCGTACTTGTCCTTGCGGACCTTCTCGGCGTAGTAACGGTAATCCCACGGCTCGATGCGGATCTTCGGCCGGCCGAGCGCGGCGCTCTCGCGGTCGGCGACCGACTGCATGTCGGTGACCTCCTCGTGCACCCGCGCGACCGCCGCCGGCCAGACGGCCTCCATCAGCGCCACCGCGCGCTCCGGGGTCCGCGCCATCGAGTCCTCGAGCCGCCAGTGGGCGTGCGTCGGGTAGCCGAGCAGCTTGGCGCGCTCGGCGCGGAGCTTCAGGATCTCGGTGATCGTCAGGTTGTTGTCGTGCGCGTCGCCGTTGTCGCCGCGGCTGACGAAGGTCCGCCACACCTGCTCGCGCAGGTCGCGGCGCGCGGAGTACTCGAGGAACGGCTCGACGCTGGAGCGCGTATTGAGGACCGCGCCCTTGGCCTTGATACCGCGCGCCTCGGCGGCCGCGATGGCGCCCGCGCGCACCGAGTCGGGCAGGCCCTCGAAGTCGGCGTCGCTCCCGAGCGCCAGCCAGTGATCGTTCTCGTCGGCGAGCAGGTTCTGCGAGAAGCGCGTGTACAGCGTCGCCAGCTGCTGGTTGAGCTGCGACAGGCGCGCCTTCGCCTTGCCGTCCAGCTTCGCGCCGGCCCGCACGAAGTCGGTGTACACGACCCACGTCAGGCGCTGCTGCTCGGCGCTGAGGCCGCTCGTCTCGCGCGTCGCGTAGACGGCGGCGATGCGCTTGAAGAGCCGCGCGTTCTGCGTGATCTCATCGGCGTGCGCCGCGAACAGCGGCGCGGTCTCGGTCTCGACCGCCTGCACGTCCTTGTCGTTGAGCGTCGAGGTGTAGACGCCGAAGATCCGCGCCACCCGGTCGAAGCTGCGGCCCGAGCGCTCCATCGCGGCGATCGTGTTGTCGAACGTCGGCTTGGCGCGGTCGGCGGCGATGCGGCCGATGTCGGCGAGTTCCTCGGCCATCGCCGCCGCGAGCGCCGGCTTGAAGTCGGCGACCCGCACGCGGTCGAACGGCGGCACGCCGCCGTACGGGCCGGTCCAGGGCTGCAGCAGCGGGTTCGGGGGCGCAGCGGCGGCCGCGGGTGTCGCGGCGGCGGTCGCGGCCGGCGGCAGCATCGTCGTCAGGGTCATGGTCAGGGCCAGCAGCGGGCGCAGCAGGGGGAGGTGCATCTTAGCGGTCCCGGGAACGCGATGAAGGCGGGCATCATACCCGCTCGAGTGCTCCCGCCAGCAGCCACCCCTTGAGCCAGCCGGCGGCGGTGGCCGCGGCCGTCCCGTCGTCGCCGAGCGTCGCGGCGAGCTCGGCGCACAGCGCGCCGAACGGCTCGCCGGCGAGCAGCCGGTCGAGCGCGGCGGCCTCGTCCGCCGGCAGCGAGCGGAACTCGGTCTCGAGCGCCGGCCGCAGGATCAGCCACTCCACGCGCGCGCCGCGGGCGGCGGCCGGCGTGCCGAGCGGCATGCCGTCGCCGTCCGCCTCGAGCGCGGCCTTGGCGGCCCGCCACACGGCGACCGCGTTGGTGCGCGTCGACAGGCGCGCGAGGCTCGGCACGCCGCGAAACCGCAGGCCCGGCCAGTCCTCGGGCGCGACGCCGGCAAGGTCCGCCGGCGCCGTCGGCGTCGAGCCGGGGGCGTCGAAGGCGGCCGCGAGGCGCCACTCGAACGCGCCGAGCTCGGCGCGCATCTCGGCCTCGAGATCGCGGGCGCTCGCCGCGAGCTGCGCGGGCAGCTCCCCGCCGTAGTCGCGGATCGACCGGTGGACCGAGGGCGTACCGGCGATGAACTCGCGCATGCGCGCGTCGAAGGCTTGCCGGCCGCTGCGCGCCGCGAGCGCCGGGAACTGGGTCGCGAGCGCCTCGCACAGCCGCAGGCGGTAGCCTTCGACGTAGACGTCCCAGCGCTCGGCGGCCGGGGGCGCAACCGCCGCCTCGAGCGCGGCCGGCAGCTCGCCACCGTCGAGGACGTGGCGCTGCACGGCGCGCTCGAGCTCGGCGAGCGTCATCACGCCGCCTCGCTCAGCGCCTGGCGCGCGACGCCGCGGGCGCGGCCGAGCTCGGCGACGAGCTCCTCGAGCGGCGGAATCTTGTCGTCACGCTCGAGCAGCGTGCTCACCGGCCCGAAGCGGCGTACCGCGTGCGCATACAGGTCCCACACCTCGTCGCGCACCGGCGCGTCGTGCGTGTCGATGACGTGGGTGCCGAGGTCGAGATGGCCGGCCAGGTGGAACTGCTGCACGGCGTCGACCGGCACGCCGTCGAGGAAGTCGCGCGGCTCGAAGCCGTGGTTGCGGCTGCTGACGTAGACGTTGTTGACGTCGAGCAGCAGCCGGCAGCCGGTGCGCCGCACCAGCGCGGCGAGGAATTCCCATTCGCTCATCGCCGAGCTCGTGTAGCTGACGTAGCTCGACACGTTCTCGAGCACGAGCGACCGGCCGAGCAGCTCCTGGACCTGCTCGATCCGCGGCGCGAGGTGCTCGAGCGCCTCGCTGGTGTACGGCAGCGGCAGCAGATCGTGCAGATTGGTGCCGTCGGTGCCGGTCCAGCACAGGTGATCGGAGAGCCACTCGGCCTCGCAGCGCTCGGCGAGTGCGCGGACGCGGGCGATGTACTGCAGATCGAGCGGCGCGGTGCTGCCGATCGACAGCGACACGCCGTGCATGACGACCGGGTAGCGGGCGCGGATCGCGTCGAGGAAGTGCAGCGGCCGCCCGCCACCGACCAGGTAGTTCTCGGTGATGACCTCGAACCAGTCGACGGCCGGCGGGCTGTCGAGGATCGCGGTGTAGTGCACCGGCCGGAGGCCGAGGCCGAAGCCGAGTGGAGCGCGCATGGCAGAACCGGAGGCGGCGAAAGCGATCGGACGGGGCGCGGCGCAGGCCGCCGCGCCCTGCCGATCATACTGCGGTTACTTCTTGGCGGCCTTGGCTTTTGCGGCGTCGCAGTCGCTCTTGGTCAGCTGCAGGAAGCCCTGGCCCTTGCACTTGTTCTGGCCCTGGCAGGAATTGTGAGCGGTGGCGCAGGCCGAGGTGCCCTTGCACGAGTTGACGCCCTCGCACTTGATCTTCGCATCCTCCGCGTTCGCGACCGGCGCGGCGACGGTCGAGAACAGCAGGGCGGCGGCGGTGGCGATGGCGGCGCCGGTGACGGTGGTCTTCATGGATCGATACCTCTGTGAGAATGACTGAGTGCTGACGGACTAAAGGGACCGGCGACGACGGGTCCGGCGGGCAGCGCGGACCCGGGCGACCCGCCGCGCCGGTCCCCTCGGAGCGGCGGGTCGCCTTGCAGAGCATTTCGCGCTAGGCGGCCGCGCGGATTCCGGCGGGGCCGGCGGCGCCGCGTCCGGCGAGCAGGCGGTCGAGCGACCACTGGCCCGGACCGTGCACGACGAGCGTCAGCAGCATGAAGCCCCACAGCAGGTGCTGGCCGACTGCGGCCTCGAAGCCGTCCTGCAGCAGCACGTGGCGGTAGGAGATGAACGCGAGCGCGTTGACCGCGAACAGGCCGGCGGCGCTGGCACGGCCGGCGAGGCCGACGATCACGAGCGTGCCGAAGGCGAGCTCGCCCGCGGCGCCCGCGTAGGCCGCCAGGTGCGGCGACAGCAGCGGCACGTGGTACTCGCTCTCGAACAGCGACAGCGTCTGCGGCCAGTCGCTGACCTTGAGCCGGCCGGAATTCACGAACACCCAGCCGACGTACAGCCGCGTCGCGAGCCCCAGTGGCGCCACGAGCGGCGCGGCGGCCGCGGCGAGGACCCGCTCGAGCGTGGCTATCATCGGCGTGATCTGCATGGTCCGTGGGTCTCCGCGTTCCGGTGGCGGCGCCAGTCCGGGCGCACGTCGAACAAGACCGGCCGATGCGACGACTTCTTACACGCGAGTCATGACGAGTGCGATTTCGCCTGTCATGCTGCGCCGCAGTAGCCGTCGGCGCCGCACGGCCCGTGTAGGATGCGCACCGGCCGGCGGCCGCGCGACCGGCCTGCCGGCCGACCGACGCCCGGTCGGGTAATAAGCCGCGTCGAGGTCCGGTCTCCTGTATGAGCGAACCCGTTCCCACGCTGGAACAGAAGACGCGATTCGAGGCGCTGTGCGGCCGGCTGCGGCCGGACCTGTACCGTTTCGCGTTCTGGCTGGCGCGCGACCGGTCGGTTGCCGAGGACGTCGTGCAGGACACGCTGCTGCGCGCCTGGCGCTCGTTCGCCAGCCTCGGCGACGAGGCGGCGGCGCGGCCATGGCTGCTGACGATCGCGCGCCGCGAGTTCGCGCGCCGCTTCGAGCGCAAGAGCCTGGAGACGGTCGACGTCGATGACCTCGCCGAGCTCGAGGACCCGGCGCTGGCCGCGCAGGACTCGCAGGAGGTACTCGACCTGCGGGCCGCGATCTTCGCGCTCGAGCGCGACTACCGCGAGCCGCTGGTGCTGCAGGTGTTGATGGGTTATTCGACCGACGAGATTGCCACGCACATGGAGCTCACCCCCGGCGCGGTGCTGACGCGCCTGTTCCGCGCCCGCCAGAAACTCAAAGCCGCGCTGCTCGGCGGGGGCGAGGAGCCGTGAACTGCCTCGACGTCCGCCGCACGCTGGGCGCCGAGCCGGGCCGGCGCACGCCCGAGCTCGATGCGCACCTGGCCGAATGTGCGGCCTGCGCCAGCTTCGCAGCCGAGATGGCGCGGCTCGAGACGCTGCTGCATCGCGCGCTCGAGGTGCCGGTGCCCGCGCCCGGCGCCCGGCCGGCGGCGCTCGCCAGGCCGGGCCGCGGGCCGCGCTGGTTCGCGCTCGCGGCCTCGATCATCGGGGTCGCCGTGCTGGCGGCGGCGCTGTGGTCCTTCTACCCGCGCGAGGCGCTCGCGACTGCGCTCGTGGGCCACATGACGCACGAGCCCGACTCGTGGCGACGCACCGACGTGCCGGTGGCGCCCGGCGCGCTCGCCTACGTGCTGCACCGCTCCGGTGTCGCGCTCGCCCCGGACGCGCCGCTCGTCAGCTACGCCAACAGCTGCTGGTTCCGCGGCTGGTTCGTCCCGCACCTCGTCGTGCAGACCGCCGCAGGTCCCATGACGGTGATGGTGCTGCCGCACGAGCGTGTCGCTACGCCGACGCTGGTCGACGAGGGCGGCTACCGCGTGCTGATCGTGCCGGCGGCGCGCGGCTCGCTCGCGGTGCTGACTCAGGGCCCGGTCGACGCCGCCCGCATCCGGGAGGTGGTCGCGCGCGTCGCGGCAGCAGTGAGTTTCACCGGCTGAGCGCGCGCCGGCACGGCGCCACGCCGTGGTCCCGCACCGCGCCGCCGACCGTTCGAAACGTCCAGTGATACCGGTCCGCCTCGAGCTCGAGCTCGAGCACGCCGTGCTCGCGCGCGAAGGCACGGTGGCGGGGCGACAGCGACAGGTCGACGAGGTGCGCGCCGCCGGTGCCGACCACGAACTCGCGGATACCAGTGACGCGCGCGGCGCCGTCGGCGTCGAGCGGCTCGAAGGATTCGAAGAAGTGCTCGTGGCCGCTGAGCACGACGTCGGCGCCCGCCGCATCGAGTGCGGCCCACGCCGGCTTCATCGGCGCGCCGTCGCCCTGGTGCAGTCCGGTCGAGTGCAGCGCGTGGTGCCACAGCGCGACGATGCAGCGGCCGTCGCCGTCGATCGCCGCGAGCTCGTGCGCGAGCCACTGCTGCTGGCGGTCGAGCGCCCGGCCGCGCAGGTCGCTGTCGAGGCCGATCACCCACCAGTCGCCGAGCGGCGCCCGGAAGTAGGTATGGGGCGGATTGCGCGCGCCGAAGTAGGCGAGGAAGTCGCGCACGCTGCCGGCGACGTAGCCGTGATTGCCGGGAACGGCGTAGGTCCGCGACTTGAAGCGGCCCCACGTCGGCTCGTAGCACGCGGCCAGCGTCGCCTGGTTGGCGACCGGATAGGCGGCGTCGCCGAGCACCAGCACCGGCGCCCCGTCCGGGATCAGCCGCGCGGTCGCCGCGGCGGCGCTCGCCGCCGGCCCGCCACCGGCGCAGTCGGCGATGTCGCCGGCGGCGTAGACGGTCAGCGTGCCGGCCGCTGCGGCCGGCGCCGACGCGAGCAGCGTGGCACCGAGCAGCACGGCGAGTCGGCGGGTCAGGCGCATCGGTCGGCTCCGGTCAGCTCGGGACTCAAGCAGCATGCCAAGGCGTGCGGCGGGTGCGCGCCGCCGCTCAGCGCGCGGCGCCAGCGCTCGTCCGCGAATCGGCCAGCATCCGCGCCCGCCGCCAGCCGCCGAAGCGGTAGTAGGCGAGCGCCAGGCTCGCCGATGTCAGCGCGGCGAGCGGGAAGCTCCACCAGATCGCGTCCGCGCCCCAGCGCGGCAGCAAGAAGTGCGCGAACGGCAGGCGCACGCCCCACAGCGCGCAGAACAGGATGACGAGCGGCGGCACGACCGCGCCGGTGGAGCGCACGACGCCGAACAGCACCATCGAGATGCCGAAGAACACCCACGACGGCGCGGCGATCAGGTTCACGTGGCGCGCGATGTCGACCGCGTGCCCGCCGGGCAGGAACAGGCGCAGGGCCGACGCGTCGACCGCGACCAGCAGCAGCACGACCGCGCCGGTGGTCAGGCAGACGAACAGCACGCCGACGCGCGCCGTGCGCCCGACCCGCTCCCAGCGGCCGGCGCCGACGTTCTGTGCGGCCATCGACGACACCGCGGCACCGAGCGCGAAGGCGGGCATCTGCACGTAGGTCCACAGCTGCCAGGCGGCGCCGTACGCGGCCGTCGTGTCCGAGCCGAAGCGGTTGACCAGCGTGATCATCGCCACGGCGTTCGCCGAGATCACCACCATCTGCAGGCCCATCGGCAGGCCCTTGGTCAGCAGCGTGACGATGATCTGCCGGTCGAAGCGCAGCAGCGCGAGCTCGCGGCCGTGCAGGCAGAGCGGGTTTCGCGTCCGGTACAGGTAGGCGATCAGCGCCACGAAGCTGACGGCGTTCGCGATCAGGGTGGCGAGCGCCGAGCCGGCGATGCCGAGCGCCGGTACCGGCCCGAAGCCGAAGATCAGCAGCGGATTCAGGACGATGTCGAGGCCGACCGACAGGAGCAGGAAGCGAAACGGCGTGCGCGAGTCGCCGGCGCCGCGCAGCACGGCCATCACGTAGGTGTACAGATAAATGAACGGCAGCGCGGCGAAGATGATCCTCAGGTACGCACGCGCAAACGGCAGCGCGTCGGGCGGCGTGTGCATCGCGGCCAGCAGCCAGTCGGCGGTGAGTGCGCCGACGATCGCCAGCGCAACGGCGACCGCCGCGAAGAACGCCGCGCTCGCGCCGACGACGCGCCGCGCCTCGTCGATGCGCTGCGCGCCGACGTACTGCGCGACCAGGATCGTCGCCGCCATCGACACACCGAACGCACCGCCGACCAGCAGGAACATCACCGTGTTGGCGTTCGAGGTCGCGGTCAGCGCCGCCTCGCCGAGGAACTTGCCGACCCAGATCGAGTTGACCGAGCCGTTCAGCGACTGCAGGACGTTGCCGAGCAGGATCGGCATCGCGAACACGAACAGCGTGCGTGCGATCGGCCCCTCGGTGAGCGCGGTCGAGCTCGGCTTCATGCGGGCGCGTCGACGACGAGCACGGTCTTGCCGACCGTCCGGCCGGCCTTGAGCTCCAGCAGCGCCTCGCGCGCCGCGGCGAACGGGTGCCGCGCGCCGAGGTGCGGCGCGGGCAGCTCGAGCGCGGCCAGTGCGGTGTACGCCTCCGGCACGCGCGCGACGTCCTCCCACAGCCAGATCAGGTTGAAGGCGAGGAGGCCGCGGTTCTGGCTGATCATCTGGAGCGGGTCGAGGCGCGGGCGCCTGAGCCAGTGCCAGGCGAGCCGCGCCCAGCCGCGCCGCGTGCCGGTCGGCATGAAGTCGGCGGCGCCGTACAGCACGTAGCGGCCTTCGGGCGCGAGCCGCGCGTAGGCCGGCCGGAACCACTCGCCGAGCACGGCGTCGAAGACGACGTCGAAGCCGCGGACGCCATGGGCGGCGAGCGCGGCGTCCAGGCGGCGGTCGTAGCCCGCGGCGTCGCGCAGCACGAGGCTCTCGGCCGCAAGCCCGTGGCGCTCGCGCAGGAACTCGATCTTGGCGGCGCTGCCGACGACGGCGACCGGGTGCGCGCCGAGCCGGGCGAGGATCGCGAGCGCCTGCAGGCCGACGCCGCCGGCGGCCGACTGCACGAGCACGACGCTGCCCGCGCGCGCGGCGCCGAGGCGCACGAGGCCGTACCACGCGGTCAGGGCCTGCACCGGGAAGGCGGCGCCCGCCTCGAACGACCAGCCGGCCGGGATCGGCGCGAGGTAGCGGGTGTCGGCGTTGACGGCGGTCGCGTAGCCGCCGAAGCGGGTGAGCACGATGACGCGGTCGCCGACCGCGACCGCAGCCGGGCGCCCGGCGAGCGGCGGACCGAGCGCTTCGACGACGCCGGCGGCCTCGAGCCCGGGCACGAAACTGCCGCGCGGCGTTGCAGAATAGAGCCCGAGGCAGGCGAAGGCGTCGGCGAAGTTGAGACCGACGGCGCGGATCGCGATGCGGGCCTCGCCCGGACCGGGCTGGTCGAGCCGCTCCTCGACGAGCCGCAGGCGGTCGAGCGAGCCGGCGCGATCGATGCGCCAGGCGGCGCGGTTGTCTTGCATGGGATCATAGTACCTGCATGAATGCTCCAAGTGCTGCAACGGCCGGCGACCGCGGCGCGGCCCGATCGTGGCGGCGCTGGCTCGCGCCGGCGCTGTCGGTGGTCGTGTTCGCGCTGGTGGCGGCGGTGCTGCACCACGTGCTCGGCCGCTACCACCTGCACGACGTGCTCGCCGAGCTGCGCGCGATCCCGGGACGCGCGCTCG
>Ga0181519_10003396_pt1 | contig 13125 bp, 12 predicted proteins | sample PEATcosm2014_Bin_26_FD_121102 | JGI IMG/M metagenome (GOLD analysis project Ga0181519, IMG submission 121102) | Peatland microbial communities from MTU Mesocosm Facility, Houghton, MI, USA - PEATcosm2014_Bin02_10_metaG | ecosystem: Environmental > Terrestrial > Soil > Wetlands > Peat | place... | reverse complement strand
CTCGAGCGGCCTGGCCGGCCTGACCGATCGGGTGCACACGGTCGACGGCCGGCTCCACATCGTCAGCCCACCCGGCGGACCGAGCGTGGTCTCGGTCGACCTCCCCCTGCACGCCTAGATGGCCCTGGCCGATGACCGGCAACCGGTGAGGCTCCCCCTGCGGGTGGCCATCGCCGAGGACTCGGCGGTGCTCCGCGACGGCCTGGTCCAGCTGCTGGTCGACCGGGGCTTCGTCATCACCGACGCCGTGAGCACCCCCGACGGTCTCGAACGGTCGATCGACCGTGACCGGCCCGACGTCGCCGTGGTCGACATCCGCATGCCCCCGACCTTCATCGACGAGGGACTGCGGGCGGCCCTGGTGCTCCGCCGGCGCCACCCGGGGCTCGGGATCCTGCTCTTCTCCCAGTACATCGAGACCCGCTACGCGGCCGAGCTGCTGGCCGACGGGGCGGCCGGGATCGGCTACCTCTTGAAGGACCGGGTGGCCGATGTCAGCGACTTCATCGAGGCCCTGGTCCGGGTGGCCGCCGGCGGCACCGCCCTCGACCCCGAGGTGGTGACCCAGCTCCTGGGGGCCTCCCGGCACACCGACTCCATCTCGGTCCTGAGCCCTCGGGAGAAGGAGGTCCTGTCGCTCATGGCCGAGGGTCGCTCCAACGGGGCCATCGCCGACGCCCTGGTGGTCTCCGAGGGGGCGGTCGAGAAGCACGTGGCCAACATCTTCGCCAAGCTCGACCTGCCGGTCTCCCAGGCCGACCACCGCCGGGTCCTGGCCGTCCTGCGGTACCTCGACTCCTGATTCCCCGGGACCGCGGTCAGGTCAGTGACCGCTCGGCCGGCCGAGCTCGATGGTCCGGGTCAGCTCGACGGTGTCGAGCAGGCGCCGGTCGTGGGACACCAGCAAGACGGTGCCCCCGAAGCCGGCCAGGGCCGACTCCAGCTGCTCGATGGCCGGCAGGTCGAGGTGGTTGGTCGGCTCGTCGAGGACCAAGAAGTTGACCCCGGTGGCCTGGAAGGCGGCCAGCTCGGCCCGGGTCCGCTCCCCCGGTGACAGGGTGGCCGCCGGCCGGCCCACCTGGTCGGCGCCCAGGCCGAACTTGGCCAGGAGGGAGCGGGCCTCGGAGGTGGTCATCCCGGTCTGGCCGACCAGCCGCTCGGCCACCGACCACGGGCCACCGCTGCGGGCCTGGCCCAGCTGGCCGACGACCACGCTCGGGCCGACCCAGCGCTGACCGGCCGCCAGGGCCAGCTGGCCCACGATGGCCGCCACCAGCGACGACTTGCCGGTTCCGTTGGCCCCGGTCAAGGCTACCCGGTCGGCCCAGGCGATCTCCAGGTCGATCGGGCCGAGTGAGAAGTCCCCCCGCTCGACGACCGCCCCGGTCAGCCGCACGACCACCGCCCCGGCCCGGGGCGCCTGGTCGATGGTGTAGCGCAGGTCCCACCCCTGCCACGGCTTGTCGACCGGCTCGAGGGCCTCGAGGGCCCGCTCGGTCCTGCGGGCCCGGCCGGCCAGCTTCTCGGTCCGGTTGACCCGGAAGTCCCGCTGGGCCTTGTCGTTGTCCGGGGCCTGGCGCTTCTCCCGGGACACCCCGGTGGTCGCCCACTGGCGTTCCCGGCGGGCCCGGGCGGCCAGGTCGGCCCGGCGGGACCGGTAGAGGTCGTGGGCCTCCTCGGCGTGCTGGCGGGCCACCACCCGCTCCTCGAGGTAGGCCGACCACCCGCCTCCGAACAGCCGGCCCGTGCGGTCGTGCTCGTCGAGCTCGAGCACCGAGGTGATGGTCCGGTCCAAGAAGTCCCGGTCGTGGGAGACGACGACCATGCCGCCCGGGCGCTGCCCGACGAAGGCCTCCAGGTGGGCCAGACCGGCGAAGTCGAGGTCGTTGGTGGGCTCGTCGAGGAGCGTCAGGTCGAAGCGGGCCAGGCCGATGGCGGCCAGGGCCACCTTGGCCGCCTGGCCTCCGGACAGGGCGGCGGTCGGCCGGTCGAGCACCTCGGGCGCCCCCAGCTCGGTCAGGATGCTCTCGACCCGGGCGTCGAAATCACCGCCCGAGAGCGCGCTGAGCCGCTCGAGGGCCACGACGTACCGGTCGCCGGCCCGCCGGTCGCCGGTGGCCAGACCGGCCGCCGCCGCCTGGAGCTCGGCCTCGGCCTCGGAGATCCCGAGGCGCCGGGTCAGCATGGCCCGGACGGTCTCGTCGGCCACCGGTCGGTGCTCCTGGTCCAACAGGCCGACCGAAGCGGTGGGCGGGCTCAGCCGGACCCGGCCGCCGTCGGGAACGAGGCGGCCGGCCAGGACCCCGAGCAGGGTCGACTTGCCCACGCCGTTGGGGCCGACCACCCCGATGCACGAATCGGGACCGACGGTCACCGACACGTCGGTCAGGACGCGACGACCGTTGCGGTCGATCGAGAGGTGGTCGGCGACGAGCGTCGCCGTCGAAGCCGTCGAGGGGGGTGCGGGCACGAGCGCTCCAGAGGCCGAGGGACAGGACCGGAAAGGAGGACGGCTCAACGCACACGATGAGCGTACCCCGAGCACCGGCCCGTTCCCGAACCCCCGGCGGTCCCGCCGGGAACGCCCTGTCCGGGAACGACCTGTCCGGGACGGCCCTGTCCGGGACGGCCCTGTCCCGGACGGCCCTGTCCGGGACGGTCCAGGCCCGGCCGCTCAGCCCGAGAACTCCGGGATGACGTAGCGGCCCATGAGCTCGATGGTGTTCATCACGTCCTCGTGGCCGATGTTGTACGGGTTGACCAGGCACAAGAGCAGGTCGCACCCGGTGGCCTCGTACGCCCTGACCAGCTCGACCACCTCGTCGGGGGTGCCGGCGATGGCCGCCTGGGTGGCGATCAGGTTGTCGAAGCTGACCCGCTCGGGGACCGTCGTGGCCTTGACCGCCATCTTTAGGTAGTCGTAGGTGCCGTACTCGCCGCCGGCGTCCATCTCGTCCAACCACGCCGGCACGGTGGCCAGCAACCGGGCCGCCTCCCGGGGGTACCACTCGAAGCTCTGGCGGGACACCTCGTAGGAGTGCTGGCGGGTGGCGGCGCAGTTGACCATGGTGAAACAGGCCGACCGGGGATTCACCGTGGCCCCGAGCGGGGTGGTGCAGGCCGCCAGACCCTCCCGGTAGAGGCCGATCCGCCGGGCCAGCTCCTCGGGCGGGACGCCGACCGAGAACGAGAGGAACCCGATCCCGAGCTCGCCCATGAGCCGCGAGCCGCCGTCGCTGCCGGTGGCCCCCCACACCGGCGGGTGGGGATCCTGGATGGGCTTGGGCAGGACGCGGCGCTTGGGCATGGACCAGTACTTGCCCTCGAACTCGTACTCGTCGTTCGTCCAGCAGCCGACGATGTGCTCGATGGCCTCCTGCCACATGGGCCGGGTCTCGTCGGGGTGGACGCCGAAGCCCTCCATCTCGGGCCGGGTGGACGACCGACCGGTGCCGAACTCGACCCGGCCGTTGCTGATCAGGTCGAGCACGGCCGCCGACTCGGCCGAGCGCACCGGGTGGTTGTAGGGCTTGGGCGCCAGCCGGACGCCGTAGCCGATGCGCAGGCGCTCGGTCCGCGCCGCGATGGCCCCGTAGAGGACCTCGGGGTTCGAGCAGTGCGAGTACTGCTCCAAGAAGTGGTGCTCGACCGACCAGAAGCTGTGCCAGCCCAGCTCGTCGGCCGCCACCGCCTGGGCCAGCGTGTTCTGGTAGGCCTCCAGCTCCGAGGTCCGGCTCCACGGCCGGGCCACCGGGATCTCATAGAACAGTGCGAATTCCACGGGCCCCCCCGACGGTTCGACGTTGTCGGACCGAGGGTACCAATGATGGGTGTTGAGCTCCTCGGGGGTCCACCGACTTCGGGTCGGGCCCGGGTGCCCCCGACCACGACCCGGAGCGGGTCAGGTCCGGGTCAGGGCGACCACCGGGATGACCCGGGTGGTGTTCTTCTGGTACTCGGCGAAGTTGGCGAACTTGTCGGCCTGGCTGGCGTAGACCCGGTCCCGGTCCTCGCCCTTCACGTCGCTGGCCGTGGCCTCGAAGCGATCGGGACCCAGCTCGACGGTGACCGTGGGGTTGGCCAGCAGGTTGTGGTACCAGTCGGGGTTGGTCGGGGCGCCGGCCTTGGAGGCGAACACGTAGACCGTGACCGAGCCGTCGCCCGGGTGGTACACGAGCGGGGTGGTGAAGGGCTGGCCCGACTTGCGGCCGGTCGTGGTCAGCAGCAGGACCGGCGAGCCGGCGAAGGGTCCGCCCACGACCCCCTCGTTGGCCCGGAACTCCTCGATGATCTGCTTGTTGAAGTCGTTCATGTCGGTCATGGCTGCCTCGCTCGATCGTCCCGGCCGCCGGCTCGGCGGCCCTCCCAGAAACCGTAGTGGGCCCGGTGTCCCCCTCAGGACGTAGCGTTGGCCCCGGGCCCGGGTGGGCCCGGAGGAAGGGGGGCACCGTGGCGCACGATCTGGTCATCCGGGGCGGACTGGTGGTCGACGGGACGGGAGCCGGTCCGGTGCGGGCCGACGTGGCCATCGACGGCGACCGGGTGAGCGAGGTCGGTCCCGACGTCGGCCGGGGCCGTCGGGAGCTCGACGCCGAGGGCCACTACGTGACCCCGGGCTTCATCGACGTCCACACCCACCTCGACGCCCAGCTGGCCTGGGACCCCATCGCCACCTCGTCGTGCTGGCACGGGGTGACCTCGGTCGTGCTGGGCAATTGCGGGATGGGCTTCGCCCCGGTCAAGCCGGAGGACCGCCGATACCTGGCCGAGGTCATGGAGTCGGTGGAGGACATCCCGGCCGACGCCATCATGGCCGGCCTGGACTGGTCCTGGGAGTCCTACGGGGGCTACCTGGACGCCCTCGACCGCATGGCCAAGGGGGTGAACGCCGGCGGGATGGTCGGCCACTGCGCCCTGCGCTGGTACGCCATGGGCGAGCGCAGCCAGTCCGAGGACCCGGCCTCCGACGAGGACATCGAGACCATGGTCGGCCTGGCCGAGGAGGCCATGGCCTCCGGGGCCCTCGGCATCTCGACGTCGCGGACCCTGCTCCACCACGCCCCGGGTCGAAAGTTCGTGCCCGGCACCTTCGCCGACGCCCGGGAGCTGCTGGCCCTGGGCGACGTGCTGGGCCGCCACCGGACCGGGGTCTTCGAGTCGGTGCCCTCCTACGTCGGCGGAGCCGACGACTTCACCGACGAGCTCGAGGTCCTGGCCGAGATCGCCAGCACCAGCGGCCAGCCGGTGACCTTCACCCTGATGCAGGAGCACCCGGCCCCCGGTCGCCACCGGGCCATCCTCGACGCGGTGGCCCGGGCCCGGGCGGCCGGCGTGCCCCTCTACCCCCAGACCACGGCCCGGAGCATCGGCATCTGGTTCGGCCTGGTCAACTACACGCCCTTCGACCGGGCTCCGGCCTGGCGGGAGCTGTGGGGCCGCCCCCTGGCCGAGCGGGTGGCCGTGTTGTCGGACCCCGACGGCCGGGCCCGCCTGATCGCCGGGGTGGCCGAGCGCCCGCCCGCCTACGACTTCGACGTCATCTACCCGATGCCGGCCGGCGACGCCCGCTACGAATTCGACCCGTCCGAGAGCCTGGCCGCGGTGGCCGGCCGGCGAGGGGTCAGCCCGGTCGAGGCCTTCATCGACCTGACCCTCGAGCAGGACGGCCGGACCCTGTTCTTGTGGCCCTTCTTGAACGACGAGGTGGCGGCGGTCGAAGAGATGCTGCGCAACCCGCTGACCGTGCTCGGCCTGGCCGACGCCGGGGCCCACGTGGGCCAGATCATGGACGCCAGCCAGCCCACGTGGTTCCTGGCCCACTGGGTCCGGGACCGCCGGCTGTCCGACCTCGGCCCGGCCGTCCGCCGGCTGACCTCGGTGCCGGCCGAGCTGTTCGGGATCGAGGGCCGGGGCACCCTGGCCCCGGGCGCCTTCGCCGACGTCAACGTGTTCGACCTCGAGGCCATGCGGCTGCCCCAGCCCGAGTACGTCCACGACTTCCCGGCCGGGGCCGGACGGTTCATCCAGCGGGCCCAGGGCTACCGTTTCACCCTGGTCAACGGCGAGGTCTTCATGGAGAACGGCGAGCACGCCGGCGCCCTGGCCGGTCGCACCCTGCGCTCGACGTCCCGGGCCGGCTGACCGGGCGACCCCGGCCCGGCACCGCCCCCGGCCTCCGGCACCCCCCGGCCGGTCAGCGCAACGGGCGGTACACGGGGTCGCTGCGGTCCCGGGCCATGGCCGGCCCTTCGGCCGGGTCGCCCGGTCGCTGGTCGGGCTCCTCCCGGGTCCACTCCCGCACGGCCACCCGGTCGAGGATCCGCCACTGGCCGTCCCGCCGCTCCATGGTGTCGACGTAGCGGAAGCCGGTCGTGAAGTTCCCCGGCCCCGAGCCGTCCGTCCGGGCCAGGTGGTACGCCGTGCCGTAGGTCTCCGACCGGGCCCGGTCCCCGTCCACCTCGACCAGGTGGTTGGCCACCACGTGCTGGGTGCCGTGCAGGCGGCGCAGGAGGGGCTCGACCCAGGCCACATAGTCGTCGCGCCGGCCGGTGAACCCGGTGTGGTTGTCCACCCCCTCGGGGTGGTAGCAGCTGCGGACCAGCTCCATGTCCAGGCGGTCGATGCCCCGGCAGTAGCGGAGCACGACCTCGTAGATGGCCTGCTTGTCGGCCAGCTCCCGGACCACGTCCTCGGTCGGCGCGGCCTGGTCGGCGTCGGTGACGGTCATGGGCACCTCCTTGACCACCGATCTTGGCCCACCGGGGCCGGCCGCGCCCGGGTAGGGCCGGCCCCCGGCCCGGGCTCAGCCCCCCTCGTAGTCGAAACCCAGGTCAGGGGCAGTGAGGACGGCGGCGAAGCTCAGACCTTCGGCGGCCGCCAGGGCCGCCGCCGTGCCCCCCCGGTCGACCACGGCCACCAGCAGCACCGGGTCGGCGCCGGCCGCCCGGACGGCCCGGGCGGCGTCGAGCAGCGAGGTGCCGCGGGTCACCGTGTCCTCGGTCACCACCACGCGGTCACCCGGCTCGAGGGCCCCGGCGATCCGGCCGCCGGCCCCGTGGTCCTTCTCCTCCTTGCGCACGCTGAAGGCCCGCAGGGCCCGGCCCCGGGTGGCGGCCACGGCGGCCGTGATGAAGGCCACCGGGTCGGCCCCCATGGTCAGACCGCCGATCGCCGTGGCCTCCTCGGGGACGAGCGACAGCACGGCGTCGGCCACCAGCACCATGGCCTCGGGCCGGCAGATGGTCTGCTTGGAGTCGATGAACCAGCTGGACCGCCGGCCCGACTTGAGCACGAAGTCGCCCCGGCGCACGGCGTGGGCCAGCAGGTGGTCGCGGAGGGCCTCGTGGGCCGTGCCGGGGAGCGGCCCGCTCACTGCTCGATCCTGACGGCGCCGGTGCCGGTGACGACCCGGCCGACCACGCCGGCCGGCCGCCCGGCCGTCGCCACCGCCTCGAGGACGGCGCCGACCGCCTCGGGGGCGACGGCCAGGACCATCCCCAGACCGAGGTTGAAGACCCGGTCCATCTCGGGGTCGGCGACCGGGCCCAGCCGGGCGATCTCGGCGAAGATCTCGGGCACCGGCCAGCTGCCCCGGACGACCACGGCGTCGCAGTCCTCGGGCAGCACCCGGCTCAGGTTGCCGGCGATGCCGCCCCCGGTGACGTGGGCCACGGCGTGGACCGCCCCCGGCCCGGCGGCCAGGGCGGCCCGGACCGCCGGGACGTAGATGACCGAGGGCCGGAGCAGCTCGTCGGCCAGGCTGTGGCCGGCCCCGGACCAGGCCGGCCCGGACAGCGGCCGGTCGGCCTGCTCGAGCAGCACCCGACGGGCCAGGCTGTAGCCGTTGGACCGCAGGCCCGGCGAGTGGAGCCCGATCAGCACGTCGCCCGGGACCACCCGGTGGGCGCCCAGGCGCTCGTCGGCCTCGACCACACCCACGGCGAAGCCGGCCAGGTCCACGTCGTCGTCGGCCATGGCCCCGGGGTGCTCGGCCGTCTCCCCGCCCGAGAGGGCGCAGCCGGCCTGGCGGCACCCCTCGGCCATCCCGGCCACCAGCCGCTCCAGTCGCTCGGGGACCAGCCGGCCCACGGCCACGTAGTCCAAGAAGAAGAGCGGCTCGGCCCCGGTGCACACCAGGTCGTCGACGCACATGGCCACCAGGTCGATCCCGACCGTGTCGAAGCGGCCGGTGTCCCGGGCCACCAGCAGCTTGGTCCCGACCCCGTCGGTGGACGAGACCAGCACCGGGCGGCGGTAGCGGGTGGTGTCCAGCTCGAAGAGTCCGCCGAACCCGCCGATGCCCCCGAGCACCCCCGGGCGGGCCGTCGAGGCGACCACGGCCTTCAGCCGCTCCACCGCATCGTCGGCCGCCGCCAGGTCCACCCCGGCCCCGGCGTAGGTGGCGCCGGGCCCTTCGGTCGGCGGGACCACGACCTAGACCCCGGGCAGGGCGCCCTGGAGGGCGATCTCGGCCGCCGGGCCGGCGTCGGGGGTCCGGCGTCCGTGGAGGGCCACCGGGACGGCCACCGGGTACTCGCCGGTCAGGCAGGCCGTGCAGAACCCGGCGCCCGGGACGTCGATGGCCGCCTGCAGGTTGGCCAGGTTGAGGTAGGCCAGCGAGTCCACGTTCAAGAAGGTCTCGATCTCGGCCAGCTCGTGCTGGGCGGCCAGGAGCTCGCCCCGGTCGGGGGTGTCGATCCCGTAGAAGCACGGCCAGCGGAAGGGGGGCGAGGAGATCCGCAGGTGCACCTGGCGGGCGCCGGCGTCGCGCAGCATCTCGACGATGGCCCGGGTGGTGGTGCCGCGGACGATGGAGTCGTCCACCACGACCAGGCGCTTGCCGGCGATGTTCTCCCGCAGCGGATTGAGTTTGCGCCGGACCCCGTTGGCCCGGGCCTTCTGGTCGGGGTCGATGAAGGTCCGGGCGATGTAGCGGTTCTTGACCAGCCCCTGGCCATAGGGGATGCCGCTGCGCCGGGCGTAGCCCTCGGCCGCCGGCACCCCCGAGTCCGGGACCCCCATGACCAGGTCGGCCTCGACCGGGGACTGGGCGGCCAGGAGCTCGCCCATGCGCCGGCGGGTGCCGTGGACCTCGCGCCCGGAGAGCCGGCTGTCCGGCCGGGCGAAGTAGACGAACTCGAAGATGCACAGCCGCGGGTCGATCCGCTCGGCCGGGAAGATCTGCTGGGACCGGACGCCGGCCGCGCCGATGACCACCAGCTCGCCCGGCTCGAGCTCCCGCACGAAGGCGGCGCCGATCACGTCGAGGGCCGGGGACTCCGAGGCCAGCACCCAGCCCTCGGGCCGGTCGACCGGTCCGAGACGCCCCAGACACAACGGCCGGAAGCCGTTGGGGTCCCGGATGCCGTAGAGATGCTCGGCGTCCATGAGGACGAGCGAGAAGGCCCCCTGGGCCCGGGGCAGCACGGCCTCGAGGGCCCGGGTCAGGTCCTCGTCGGAGGACCCGTCGTCCAGCGGGCCGGCGTCGGGTGAGTGGACCTGGGCCACCAGCTCGGCCAGCAGGTCGCTGTCCGAAGCGACCATGCCCGGGAGCATCCCGGCCTCGGTGGCCAGCTGGGCCGTGTTGGTCAGGTTGCCGTTGTGGCCGAGGGCGAAGCCGGCCCGGCCCACCGGGCGGTAGACCGGCTGGGCGTTCTCCCACGACGAGGACCCGTGCGTCGAGTACCGGGTGTGGCCCATGGCCAGGTGGCCGGGCAGTCCGGACAGCGTGCGCTCGTCGAACACCGCGGTGACCAGGCCCATGTCCTTGACGACGGTGATGGTCTGGCCGTCGCTCACGGCCATGCCGGCCGACTCCTGGCCCCGGTGCTGCAGGGCGAACAGGCCGTCGAAGGTGAGCTGGGCCACGCCCCGTCCCGGCGCGTAGACCCCGAAGACCCCGCAGGCTTCCTTCACGTAGGTTTGTCGCCCCCGCTCATGGCCAGGCACCCCGGGGGCTGGGCGCACCCCGGCCGGTGGTTCACTCGGTGATCACCTTATGCTCCCGGACGACACCTTCCGGTCCCCCCTGGTCGGGGGCCCGTCGGAGGCCGCGTAAAGTGACCGCTCGTGATCGACCTGCACACCCACTCGGTCCGTTCCGACGGCTCGGATCCCCCGGCCCGGGTGGCCGAGCTGGCCGCCCAGGCCCGGTGCTCGGCCTTCGCCCTGACCGACCACGACACCCTGGCCGGGCAGGCCGAGGCCGGCCGACGGGCGGCCGAGCTGGGCGTCGAGCTGGTGCCGGGCTGCGAGGTGTCGTGCGCCTTCGCCGGGACCAGCGCCCACATCCTGTGCTACTTCGTGACCGACGGCGAGGGCCCGCTGCAAGACGAGCTGGGCCGGCTGCGCGGTGACCGGGTGGCCCGCAACAAGCAGATGATCGACCGCCTCAACGGACTCGGGATCCCGGTGACCTACGACGAGCTGCTCGAGCAGGCCGGGGGCGAGGAGAACGCCGGCCGGCCCCACTTCGCCGAGCTCCTGGTGCGCCATGGGGCCGCCGACTCGATCCCCGACGCCTTCGAGCGGTGGCTGGCCAGCGGAAAGCCGGCCTACATCCCCAAGGCCCGGGTCACCCCCGAGCAGGTGACCGACCTGGCCCGGGCCTCGGGCGGGGTGACCGTGCTGGCCCATCCGCTGACCCTCGGCCTCGAACCCCGGGACCTCGAGCGGGCGGTGGTCGACCTGGCCGCCGCCGGGCTGACCGGCCTCGAGTCCTTCTACGGTCGCTACTCCCACGACGAGCGGTCGAACCTGGCCGACCTGGCCCGGCGCACCGGCCTGGTGGCCACCGGGGGGTCGGACTACCACGGCGCCACCAAGCCCGATCTGGCGGTGGGTACCGGCCGGGGCGATCTGAAGGTGCCCGACAACGTGCTCGACAACCTCGTGGCCCGCCGGCCGGGCTGATCCGGCGGATCCGGTTGGCCCGGTTGGCCCGGTGGGCCCCGAACGGTCCGGGAGCCCGGCCTATGCTCGGCCCACCGTCGGCCCAAGGGGGGATGACCGCATGGAACACGAGGACTACGCGTCCGACCCGCTGCTCTTCTATCCGGGAGCCGGCCTGACCGAGGCCGAGCGGGGCCGGATGGACCGCTACGACATCCCGATCTCCGAGGTCACGGTGGACCACCTGGTCTACAGCCTGTCCCGCCAGGTCGAGAACAACTTCCAGTCCTTCTACACCGTGGCCGAGGCGGTGGTCGGCGAGGAGAAGGCCCTGGAGATCGCCCGGGAGATCGGCCGGCGCTACGGCGGCACCGGCTATGCCAACCTGCTCAAGGCCCAGGGCACCGAGGGGGTCGGGTCGCCGCGGATGATGGCCCTCTACCAGGACCTGGTGCACGCCATCCGCGGACCCAAGCACGCGGCCGCCCTGTTCGCCGAGTACGACGACGAGCGGTGCGTGGTCCACCGCCACGCCTGCATTTACTACAACGAGGGGGCGCCGGAGAACGGCAAGTACGCCGGGGCCTTCGAGGCCGGCTGCTTCGAGGGCTACGTGGCCGCCGACGCCAACCTCGAGCGGGTCGACACCATCCGTTGCCGCTGGCAGGGCGACCAGACGTGCGAGCAGCACTGGGTCTTCACGTCGCCCCCGGGGCCCCCCGCAGCCGAGTCGTAGCCGGCCCGGCCCGGGCCGGGCCGGTCGGCGGGACGGGAGTGGACATGAGCCGTTACCGCAACGAAGGGGTCGTCGACGACGACACGCCGTGCATCATCGGCGTGGGCGAGACCGACTTCTGCCGGGCCCCCGGGTCGGGGGTGACCGATCTCGAGGTGGTGCTGGTGGCCGCCCAGCGGGCCATCGCCGACGCCGGGCTCACCGCCGAGCTGGTCGACGGGGTCATGACGCCCTACATCAACGCCACCGCCGAGGAGGTGGCCGACAATCTGGGGCTGGCCGAGGTCAACTTCTCGGGCCAGGTCAACATGGGCGGGGCCAGCCCGGTGGCCTCGCTCCAGCACGCCGGCCTGGCCGTGTCGTCCGGGGCGGCCCGGGCCGTCGTCGTCCCGGTGGGCTGGAACGGCTACTCGGGCCCCCGCATCAAGGCCATGGCCACCGCCAACGCCCTGACCACCTTCCGCAAGACCCTCCGGGACTACTACATGGCCTACGGCACGGTGGCCCCGCCCCAGGTCTACGCCATGATCGCCCGGCGCCACATGGAGGAGTTCGGGACCGACGAGCGGGCCCTGGGGGCCATCGCCGTGGCCTGTCGGAGCCACGCCCGGCTCAACGAGCGGGCGCTCATGCAGGCCCCCATGACCATGGACGACTACCTGGCCTCGCCCTGGGTGGTCGAGCCCTACCGCCGCTTCGACTGCTGCCTGGAGACCGACGGCGGTGCGGCCGTGGTCGTGGGCACCGGGGCCCTGGCCCGCCAGCTCGACCGGTCCGCCCCGGTGCGCATCGTGGCCGTGGCCGAGGGCCGGGCCCGCCCGGCGTCGGACCTGTGCAACCGGACCGACTTCTTCGACATCGGGCTGTCCCACGCCGCCCCGAGGGCCTACGCGGCAGCCGGGTTCGGTCCCGAGGACATGGACTTCGCCCAGATCTACGACTGCTTCACCTTCGAGGCGCTCCAGCAAATCGAGGAGGCCGGGTTCTGCCCCCGGGGCCAGGGCGGCCGGTTCGTGGCCGGCGGGGCCATCGAGCTCGGGGGGGTCCTGCCGGTGAACACCCACGGCGGGCTGCTGTCCCAGGCCCACACCCTGGGCATGGGCCACGTGGTCGAGGCGGTGCGCCAGCTGCGGGGCGAGGCCGGCCCGGCCCAGGTGGACGGGGCGTCGCTCGGACTGGTCACCGGATGGGGCGACATGGGCGACGGCTCGGTGGCCGTCCTGCAACGGGGCGGTGGCCGATGACCGACCGGCCGGAGCTCCGGCCGGCCCCGCCCGGCACCGACCTGGCCGGTGCGTACTTCGCCTGGCACGCCTCGGGCGAGCTGCGGTTCCAGCGGTGCACGGCCTGTCGGACCTGGACCCACCCGCCCCGGCGGCTGTGCCCGGAGTGCGGCACGGCCACCCTGGCCTGGGAGCGCAGCACCGGCCGGGGCGTGCTGTTCAGCTGGACCCGTACCCACTACAGCTTCAGCCCCGACTTCGCCGCGTCGGTGCCCT
>Ga0181519_10003394_pt1 | contig 13132 bp, 9 predicted proteins | sample PEATcosm2014_Bin_26_FD_121102 | JGI IMG/M metagenome (GOLD analysis project Ga0181519, IMG submission 121102) | Peatland microbial communities from MTU Mesocosm Facility, Houghton, MI, USA - PEATcosm2014_Bin02_10_metaG | ecosystem: Environmental > Terrestrial > Soil > Wetlands > Peat | place... | reverse complement strand
CTCCTGGTCTCGGTGGGCTATATGGACCCGGGCAACTGGGCCACCGACATCGAGGCCGGATCGCGCTATGGCTACGCCCTGCTGTGGATGGTGCTGGCCGCGAGCGCCGCGGCCATCGTGCTGCAGGTGCTGAGCCTGCGGCTGGGCATCGTCGCCCGCAAGGACCTGGCGCGCGCCTGCCGCGATCACTACGACCCGCGCGTCACGCGCGCGCTCTGGCTGATGGCCGAGCTGGCGATCATCGCCTGCGACGTGGCCGAGGTCCTGGGTTCGGCCCTGGCGCTGCACCTGCTCCTGGGCATCTCCCTGCTGGCCGGCACGGCCATCACCGCCTTCGACACGGTCCTGGTGCTCGGTCTCAAGGGGCAGGGTTTCCGCCAGGTCGAGGCCATCGTGCTCGCGCTCATCACGACCATCGGCGCCTGCTTTGCCGTGCAACTCTTCCTGGTGGGCCCGGACTGGGCCGCCGTCGTCCACGGCTTCGTGCCCTCGGCCGGCGCGCTGCGCGATCCGGCCTTCCTCTACCTCGCCGTGGGCATCCTGGGCGCCACGGTGATGCCGCACAACCTCTACCTGCATTCGTCCATCGTCCAGACCCGGCGCATCGGCGCGGACGATGCCGCGCGGCGCGACGCCTTGCGCCTGTCGACGGGCGACGCCGTGCTCTCCCTGGGATTGGCCCTGCTCATCAACGCCGCCATCCTGACCCTGGCGGCCGCGGCCTTCCATTTCCGCGGCCACCAGGATGTTGCCGACATCTCCGACGCCTACCACCTGCTCGACCCCCTCGTCGGCGGCACGCTGGCCTCGGCGCTCTTCGGCATCGGCCTGCTGGCGGCGGGGCAGAGCTCGACCTTCACGGGCACGATCGCCGGACAGGTCCTGCTCGAAGGATTCCTCGACCTCAAGATCCCGTGCTGGCAGCGCCGCCTGATCACGCGCTTCCTGGCCCTGGTGCCGGCCGTGGCCGGCCTGGCCTGGTACGGCGAAAGCGGGGTGGGCAAGCTGCTCGTGGCGAGCCAGGTGGTGCTGAGCCTGCAACTACCCTTCGCGATCTGGCCCCTCATCCGATTCACGAGCGACCCGGCCCTCATGGGAAGTTTCGCCAACGGGCGGCTGACTCGGCTGGCGGCATGGCTGATCTTCGCGCTTATCGCTGGGGCCAATGTTTGGTTGCTTTGGAGTCTTGTTGTTTAGGCCCTGCTGGAACTGAACTTCGTAGGGGCACGCCCTTGGCTGCCGGGGGGTGTCCGGCCTCCTCCGTAACCCAGTCGTCCCCCGGACACCCCCCGACATCCAAGGGCTTATCGCCTTGCGAATATCCCAATGAAACGGATCTTCGCGTGTTGAAGAGTCCCGGCGTGATCGGGGGGCCTCGGGGGACGACTGGGTTACGGAGGAGGCCGAGGCCCCCCGGTCGCGCCGGGACGCTGCCCGCCCAAGGAAAACCCCCAGCATGCACAATGTTAAGTAATCTACTTTATCGATAACAATTACTGTTTTAATCCATTAGATTAATTAGAGGAACACCGTCAGCATGGCGCAGCGAGATTTTTCCCAACTGCACCGGAGCAACGCCATGTCCCTCATCAACACCACCGTCAAACCCTTCCAGGCCACCGCCTTCCACAACGGCAAGTTCGTCACCATCACCGACGAATCCATCCGCGGCAAGTGGTCGGTCTTCATGTTCTACCCCGCCGACTTCACCTTCGTCTGCCCCACCGAACTCGAAGACGTCGCCGACCGCTACGCCGAATTCCAGAAACTCGGCGTCGAAGTCTTCGGCGTTTCGACCGACACGCACTTCGCGCACAAGGCCTGGCACGACACCTCGGACGCGATCCGCAAGGTCCAGTACCCGCTGATCGGCGACCCGACCGGCCGCCTGACGCGCAATTTCGAGGTGATGATCGAGGAAGAGGGCCTGGCGCTGCGTGGCACCTTCGTCATCAATCCCGAGGGCCAGATCAAGCTGTGCGAGATCCACGACAACGGCATCGGCCGCGATGCGCGCGAGCTGCTGCGCAAGGTCAAGGCCGCGCAGTATGTCGCCTCCCACCCCGGCGAAGTCTGCCCGGCGCGCTGGAAGGAAGGCGAGAAGACCCTCAAGCCCTCGCTCGACCTCGTCGGCAAGATCTAGGCTAACGGGGAAACGCCATGCTCGATGCCGAACTCAAGGCCCAGCTGCAGGGATACCTGCAGCGGATCAGCCAGCCCATCGCGCTCGTCGCCTCGCTCGACGACGGCGAGGACTCGGCGCGGATGCTGGAGCTGCTCGAGGACGTCGCCTCGCAAAGCGCGCTCGTCAGCGTCGTGCGCAAGGACGGCGCGGCGGGCGGCGGGCGGGTGCCGTCCTTCCGCATCGAGCGCATCGGAACGCAGGTCGGCGTGGAATTCGCCGGCCTGCCCACGGGCCACGAGTTCACCTCGCTGGTGCTGGCGCTGCTCCAGGTGGGCGGCCACCCGCCGAAGATCGACGCGGAGACGGCCGAGCGGATCCGCGCGCTCGAGGGCGAGTATCGCTTCGAGACCTACATGTCGCTCTCCTGCCAGAGCTGCCCGGACGTGGTGCAGGCCCTCAATGCGATGTCGGTGATCAACCCGCGCATCTCGCACGTGGCGATCGACGGGGCGCTCTACCAGGAGGAAGTCGAGCGCCTGGGCATCCTCGCGGTGCCCTCGATCCAACTGAACGGGGCGGCGTTCGGCCAGGGCAGGATGGGCGTCGAGGAGATTCTCGCCAAGCTGGACACGGGCTCGGCGGCGCGCGACGCGGCGCGGCTGGACGCCAAGGAACCGTACGATGTGCTGATCGTCGGTGGCGGCCCGGCGGGCGCGGCAGCGGCGGTGTATGCGGCCCGCAAGGGGATCCGCACCGGCATCGTCACGGAGCGCTTCGGCGGGCAGGTGCTCGACACCCTGGGGATCGAGAATTTCATTTCGGTGGCGCAGACCGAGGGCCCGCGCTTCGTGGCGGGGCTCGAGGAGCACGTGCGGCAGTACGCGGTGGAGATCCTCAATGCGCAGCAGGCCCGCAAGCTGGTGCCGGCCGCCCAAGCCGGCGGCCTGGCCCAGGTGGAGCTGGCCAACGGCGCGCGCCTGGGCGCCCGGACGGTGATACTGGCAACCGGGGCACGCTGGCGAAACGTCGACGTGCCGGGCGAGCAGGCGTATCGCAACCGCGGCGTTGCGTACTGCCCGCATTGCGACGGCCCGCTCTACAAGGGCAAGCGCGTGGCGGTGATCGGCGGCGGCAATTCGGGCGTGGAAGCGGCCATCGACCTGGCGGGCATCGTCGAACACGTGACGCTCATCGAGTTCGCACCCCAGCTCAAGGCCGACGCGGTGCTGGTTGCCAGGCTCCAGAGCCTGGGCAACGTGGCCATCCGCACCCATGCGCAGACCACCGAGATCACCGGCGACGGCAGCCGCGTCAACGGCCTGCGGTATGTCGATCGCGACAGCGGGCAGGCCCACCATGTGGAGCTGGCGGGCGTGTTCGTGCAGATCGGCCTCGTGCCCAACACGGAATGGCTCAAGGGCAGCGTGGAGCTGAGCCGCTTCGGCGAGATCGTCGTCGACGACAAGGGCCAGACCAGCGTGGCCGGCGTGTTTGCGGCCGGCGACGCGACCACGGTGCCGTTCAAGCAGATCATCATCGCGGCCGGGGACGGCGCCAAGGCGGCGCTCTCGGCCTTCGACCACCTGATCCGCGCGCCCCTGCCGCTGGCCCTGGCAGCCTGAATCCGGCCGCTTGCCGGGGCGAAGGCGCGCCGGCCGGGCGGCCGGCGCGCACCTTCGGTTCAGGCGCGCGTCGCGATCGACAGCACCACGTCCAGGGCGTGCAGGCCCTGGTCGATTTCCTCGTGCGTGATTTCGAGCGAGGGAACGATGGTGATGACGTTCTTGTAGTAGCCGCCGATGTTGAGCACGAGGCCGACCACGCCCTTGCCCAGGTCGAGGTTGCCGCCCAGGCCGATCTGGAACATCTTGTCGGCGAGCTTGCGGTTGGGGGCAAAGCCGTCGGCCTCGCACATTTCCATGCGCAGCGCCAGGCCCAGGCCATCGACGTTGCCGATCTGCGGGTACTTGGCCTTGAGGACCTGGAGTCCTGCCAGGAAGCGGGCGCCTTTTTCCATGACCTTGGGCTCGTAATCGCCGGACTCGAGCTCGCGCATGACCGCCAGGCCGGTGGCCGTGCCCAGGGTATTGGAGGAATAGGTCGAGTGGGTGGAGCCGGGCGGGAAGACCTGGGGATTGATCAGTTCCTCGCGCGCCCAGATGCCGGACAGCGGGTTGAGGCCGTTGGTGAGCGCCTTGCCGAAGACGATGATGTCGGGCTGGACGTCGTAGTGCTCCATGGCCCACATCTTGCCCGTGCGGAAAAGGCCCATCTGGACCTCATCGTCGACGAACAGGATGCCGCGCTCCTTGCAGATCTTGGCCATGCGCTTCCAGTACCCCTTGGGCGGCACGTTGTAGCCGCCCGTGCCCTGCAGGGGTTCGCAAAAGATGCCGCCGAATTCGGCATGGCCTGTCTTGGGATTCCAGGCGCCGGTGCACTCGTGCTCGAAGAGGCGCTCGAACTCGGCCACGCATCCGTCCTCGGTGCGCTGCAGGTCGCCGCCGAAGCCGGCGCGGAACGCATACGGGAAGGTCAGGAAATGGGCCCGGTCGGCGAACTCGCCAAAGGCCTCGCGGTAGCGGTAGGCCGCCGTGATGGAGGAAGCGGCCAGGGTACGGCCGTGGTAGCTGCCCTGGAAGGCCAGCATGCGCTGGCGCTTGGTGGTCTGGCGCACGAGCTTGATGGCGTCCTCGATGGCCTGCGCGCCGCCCACGTTGAAGTGGACGCGGCCCTTGAGGCCGAAGCCGCGCTGCACGCTCTCGCAGATCTTCTCGGCCAGCTCGATCTTCTCGCGGTGGAGGAACTGCGATGCCAGCTGGGGCAGGCGGTCGACCTGGGCGTGGAGGGCGGCGTTGATCTTGGGATTGGCGTAGCCCAGGTTGGCCGTGGAGTACCACATCTGCAGGTCGAGGTACTTGCCGCCGCGGTCGTCGAAGAGGTAGCTGCCGGCGCAGCGCTCGAAAACCTTGGGGTGCTGCGCGTAGTGGACGGTGTCCCCGTACGAACAGTACATTTTTTCCTTTTCCAGCAGACGCGCGGTTTCGTCGGCCTGAAATGCGGAACTGGCGTGATCATTCATCGTTTACGTCCAATCCTTCGGGTGCACAAATCCATTAACATCGAACGCTTATGCTCCGCGCCTGCATGTCCACCCGGGGGGTGGGCGGCTTGCGGGCCGGTGCGCCGGAATCGTTTCGGGCGCTCCCGGGGAGCCAAGCTTACTTGAAAGCATTTGCCTTGCCTGACGCGAAAAAAACGGTCCTGTTCATCGACTTCGACAACACCATCAGCCAGGGCGACGTGCTCGATTCGGTGATAGAAAAATTCTCCCGCACCAACCAGTGGGAACACTGGCAGACCGAATGGCGCGAAGGCCGGATCAGCACCCTGGAATGCCTGCGCGAGCAGATGGAGGGGCTGGATGTCGACGAGCCCACCCTGCTCGATTTCGTGGGCACGGTGAAGATCGATCCGGATTTTGTCCGTCTTCAGGATTGGGCCGCCGCGACGGGTACCGAACTGATCATCGTATCGGACAACTTTGCGCCCATCCTGAACGAGATACTGCGGCGCCACGACATAACGGCGCCCCCCGTGTACGCCAATGCCCTGGCGTTCGCGGACGGACGCATTATCCCCTCTTTTCCGTACCGAAGCGCGCAATGCCCCCGCTGCGCCCATTGCAAGTCGGTCCATTTTGCCCGCTATGTGGGATACCGCACCATCTACGTGGGTGATGGGCTGTCCGATACCTGTCCGGCCGTGCGCGCCGACCTTATTTTTGCCAAAGATTCGCTGGCCGAATACCTGCGCAAGCAGGGCCGGCCGTTCACGCCATTCCGCAACCTGGGCGACGTGGTGGCCGGGCTGGGCGCCCGGGATCCCGGCCGCGCGAACCGGCCGGCCGCGGCACTGTGCGGCGGACCCAATCCCTAGGAAATTCCATGGGTATCGAATGGGGTTGGCTGCGGGATACCGGCGTGCGCCATGCGCATATCCAGGAAATCGAGCTGCGGGGCACCGCTCGATGCGCCGTGCTCCTGTTCCATGGGCTGACGGGCGGCCCCATCGAGCTGGGCTATGTCGCGCACTACCTGCACCATCGGGCCAAGCTCAGCGTGAGTTGCCCTGCCCTGATCCACCACGGGCAGCCGCTGGCGGTGCTGGCGCGCACGCGGTGGGAGGAACTGTGGGAAAGTGCCTGCTCGCATTTCCGTCACGCCCATGCGCAGGCGCAGGCCGACGGCGTGCCCCTTTTCGTGGGCGGACTGTCCATGGGCGCCGTCCTGGCCTTGATGCTGGCGGCAGAATTCGAAGGCGACGTGGCCGGGGTCGCATGCCTGTCGCCGACGCTCTTCTACGACGGCTGGGACGTGCCCTGGTTCCACCGCTTCCTGCCCCTGGTCGACTACACGCCCCTCAAGTACTTCTCCTTCATGCGGGTCGGGCCACCCTATGGCCTGAAGGACGAAGTACTGCGCGAAAAAATGCACCGCCAGTACGAGGCGACCTCGCTGCACGAGTGCCACAAGCCGCTGCCCACCTACGCACACTTCCCGATACGCCTGTTGTGCGAATACCGCCATCTCATCGCCCAGAGCGTCAAGATGCTGCCGCGGGTCACCGCTCCGGTCCTCGTCATCCAGGCCGAGGAGGACGATTCGACGAGTCCGGCCAATGCCCGTTACGTCCTCGACCACGTGGCATCGACCGTGAAGGAACTGATCGTCCTGAAGAATTCCTACCATATCGTCACGGCCGACCTGGAGCGCGAGCAGGTTGCCGAGGCGATGGCGCGGTTCTTCCTGGAAAACGCCGCAGCGGCGGCGCCGGCCGCGCCGCCCGGCGCACCATTGCCCACATGAGCGCGCAGAGCCCGGCGCGGCGCCGCCTCCTCGGCCGCCTGGGCGCCGCCGGGATGCTCGGCACGGCAGCGCTCCTGCCGGCGTGCGCGCACCGGCCCGCGCCACCGGCCGGCGGCCAGGTCGAGGAGATCGCCGACAATCCGCTCGACACCAGCGCCGCCAACCAGGCGGCCACCTTCCGCAACATCGATCGCCTGGCGCCAACGCGGACGATCCGTCAGGGCGGGGTGCCCCTGCCCTTGCCCCGCCATGCGCTGGACCTGGCGGTCGACCTCACCTACGCCTACCGCGACAAGCAATTCACGGTCGACGAATTCCTGCGCCGGCGCCGCGTGGCGGGCCTGCTCGTCCTCAAGGACGGCCGCGTCGCCCTGGAGCGCTACGCGATGGGCAATTCACCCCAAACGCGCTGGACCTCGTTTTCGGTGGCCAAATCGTTCATGTCGACCCTGGTTGGCGCGGCGCTCCAGGACGGCAGCATCGCCAGCCTGGACGATACCGTCGGGCGCTACGTGGTTGCCTTGCGGGGCAGCGCCTACGGCGAGAGCCCCTTGCGCGACCTGCTGTGCATGACTTCGGGCGTGCAATGGGAGGAGGACTACAGCATCCTGCACGGCTCCGACATCCTGCGATTCGCCCGCGCGATCGGCGAACGCCGCAGCGGCGCCGTGATGGAATTGATACGGTCACGCCCGCGCGCCGCCCCATCGGGCAGCGTCTTCAACTACAGCACCGGCGACACCTACGTGCTCGGCGCGGCCGTGGCTGCCGCGACGGGCGGCGACCTGAGCAGCTATCTGTCGAAAAAGATCTGGGCCCGCCTCGGGATGGAGCACGATGCCTATTGGCTGCTCGATTCGCCCGATGGACTCGAGACGGGCGGCAACGAGATCAGCGCCACCCTGCGCGACTACGGCCGATTCGGACTTTTCTTCCTGGGCGACGGGCGCATCGGCGACGAGCAGGTGCTGCCTGCCGGCTGGCGCGACACCGCCAGCCGGCCCCGCACCGCGATCGCATCCTACGGCCAGGTCGACGACGATCCGCTGGGCTTCGGCTACCTGTGGTGGTCGTTCCCCGAGGGCGCCGGCGCCCTGCCCTATCACGACGGCGCGTTCACGGCGCAGGGCATCTTCGGCCAGTTCCTCTACATCAATCCCCGCGAGAACGTCGTCGCGGTCGTCTGGAGCGCGTGGCGCTCGGCCTGGGACGACAACGCCGAGATGGAGACCTACGCCCTGCTGGGCGCGGCGGTGGCGCGCCTGCAGGGCCAGGGCACGACGGCGCGGGGTCCGGGGTGAGGGCGCGCGCCCGGCTCACACGGCCGTCGCGGCCGCGCCGTGGCCGTCGGATACCGATTGCACGGCGCGCCGGAACTCCAGCGGCGCGCGGATCCCGGTGAAGGGTTCGCGCGTCCCGCCGCTGCCGGTGACGACGATATCGCCGTAGCCGAACAGGCGCCCCGCCAGGCTCTGGTCGACGGCTATCGCCTCGATCTTGCCCAGGAGCAATTCGATGGAGCGGGTGCGCAGCACGCCCACCTTCATCATCACCCGCTTGTTGGTGACCGCGAAATCGGAGCTTTGCTGGCGCACGTACGCGGCGGCAAGCACCGCGAGGGCGACGGCCACGGGGACCGCGGCCAGGGCACTGGAGCTCGTGCGCGCCAGCAGCCACGCCGCCGGCCCCAGGACGAGGACCGCGAACAGCACGGGGCCCGTGAACTGCAGCCAATGCAGGCGGGTGCGAAAGACGATGCGTTCGCCTTCGAGGAGATGACGGTCGATATAGCTCATGCGGGCGCGATTCCTTGCGTGGACGGACGGTTGCGCGCACTTTGCCGCTTGGCACGCAGGGGCCAATGGTAACGGTCCGGCCGGCCGCCGCACGGTGCCGCGCGTGGCGCTTGCCTCTGCGCGCGATTGGCTTGAGAATCGCGGACCCTCCCCGGCCAGACCTGCAAAGCATGCGCCGCCCATCGCGTTCCCCTCCGTACCGAGCGCCCGACATCGCCGGCTCCGCGCCCAAGGCGACCCCATGCCCGCGTGGGTGATCCCCTGGGTATCCTGGCACACCGTGGCGGTGGTCGTCGGACTGCTGCTCTATGTCCTGGCCACCCAGGGCCTGCAGCAGCGCCGGCCGCCCACGGCGGCGATTGCCTGGGTGATACTCATCGCGCTGCTGCCTTATGTCGGGGTGCCGCTGTTCCTGATGTTCGGCAGCCGCAAGCGGCGCCGCACCGTCGCGTCCGCCGGTCCCAGGGAGCGCGCGGCCGCCGACGCCGACGTGAACACCGATCCGCTGGTGGCGCTGGCGCAGGCGCTGCGCCTGCCGCCCCCGGCCGCGCACACGGCGGTGAGCCTGCATGCGGACGGCCAGGTCGCCCTGCAGGCCCTGATGCAGGTCATCGGCGAGGCCCGCTCGACCCTGCATATCTGCACCTATCTCATCGCCAACGACGCCATCGGCAGGGCCCTGGTCGAGCAGGTCCGCGAGCGCGTCGCAAAGGGCGTCACGGTACGCATCCTCATCGACGGGGTGGGCGGCTTGAGCAGCTGGCCGATGATGCGCCGCCTGCGCGCCAGCGGCGCGCGCGTGGCCTGGTTCATCCCGCCCTTGCACCGGCCCCTGCACGGCCGGACCAACCTGCGCAACCACCGCAAGATGGTCCTGGCCGACGGCCAGCGCGCCTGGCTGGGTGGCCGCAACCTGGCGGCGGAGTATTTCGAAGGCGCGGACGGCCGCGCGCCCTGGGTCGACCTGAGCGTCGACACCGGCGGTCCGCTTGCGGCCGAGCTCGACGCGATCTTCCTTTCCGACTGGCGCTTTGCCACCGGCGAGCAAGCCGGCCCGGCTTCTGCGCCGGCGGCACCCGCGGCGCCGGCCAGCGCGGATATCGCACAGGCCGTCCCCAGCGGCCCGGAATACGCCGACGACACCCTGCACGCCCTGCTGCTGCTGGCCTGCTACCGCGCCCATACGAGCATCGCCATCGCGACGCCGTATTTCGTCCCCGACGAGAGCCTGCTCCAGGCCCTGTGCCTGGCCGCGCGCCGCGGCGTGCAGGTGCGGCTCCTGCTCCCGGCCAAATCCAATCACCGCCTTGCCGACCTGGCGCGTGGCCGCGCGCTGCAGCAGATCAGCGCCGCGGGCGGGCAGATCCACCTCTATCCGTCGATGCTGCATGCCAAGCTCGTGATCATCGACGACGAATGGCTGCTGCTGGGGTCGGCCAACTTCGACTCCCGCAGCCTCTTCCTCAATTACGAACTGATGATCGCCTTTCGCGAGCGCCGGACCATATCCGCCTGCGCGTCCTGGTTCGAGGAACACGCCGGGGCTTCCGGACCGTGGCGCGCCCCGGCGCCGGGCCTGCTGCGCAATTTCGGCGACGGCCTGTTGCTGTGGCTCGCGTTCCAGATGTAGCACGCGCCCGCGGCCACCGGTACGCCCTCAGCGGTACGTGACCAGCAGCGCGCCGGGAGCGTCCATCGCCGGCAGGCCGATGCGGCCATCGGCATCGACGGCCAGGTCGAGATCGCCGACGCGCGCAAGCACGACGTGGCGGCCCGCCAGGTCCGCAAGCGTGATGCTGCAGCCGCCCGCAGGGCACGCCGGCAAGGTCAGGGACACGTGGCCGGGCTCCAGACTCAGTTGCGAGAGGCGCCCCGGAACATCGGTGGCGAGCACCGCGCGATCGCCGCAGCGCAGGACCAGGCGCCCCGCGCGCCGTTCCACGCAGATCTCGCCGATCGGGCTTTGCAGCGGACCGAGCGCGACGTCATCGCCGGAATTGTCGATCTCCCAGCCGCCCCAGGGACTGACGTCGATGACCTCGCCCACCGCCATCATCGGCAGCAGCACGCCCCAGCCGTAGAAACCCTCGGTGTCGGCCTGGTCCAGGGCCTCGCCGGTGTCGGCATTGAAGTTCTCGGGACACATGCGGCGCCCGTCCCACGATTGCCGAAACAGGGCATGGCTGTCGCGCGCCAGGCGCCTCGCCCGATCGGTGAGTCCGCTGCGCCGCAGGCCGTGCCACACCAGGAAATTGAGGGGCGGCCAGATGCGCCCCCGCCAGTAGCTGTTGTCGCCGTAGGCCGGGTCGTCGCGCGCCACCGAAGGCAGGCCATAGCGGCCGGCGAAGGTCGCGGGGTCGTCCAGGTGGACCATGAGTTGCGCCACCTGCGCTGCGCTGGCCGCGCCGCAGACGAGCGGGAAGAAACTCGTCGGGCCGACGCTGCGCACGAAACGCCCATCGCGCAGCCGGTTGGCGAAAATGCCGCGCTGCGGATCCCACAGTTCGGACTGGATCCTGCCGCACAGGGCCTGGGCGCGCGCAGCGTGCGCGGCGCCCTCCTCGGCGCGGCCCAGCAGGCCCGCGAGAAAGGCGAGCGACTGGGCATCCAGGGCCAGCAGGCTGTTGAGGCCGACGTCGTAGCTGTCAAGCGTGCGGGTTTGCGGATCGAACCGGGCCTCGTCGTGGATGGGGGAGTTGTCCATGCTCGACTCGTTGCGCGCCCCGAAGGCGGTGCCCACGTACAGCGCGCTGCCCACCTCCGAGGACCCGTAGGAAACCAGGCCGCGCCCCAGCGGATCGCGCGTGGCCCACCACCAGGCGTGGTTGCGCGCCAGGGTTTCGTAGGCCAGCGCGGCCAACGAGCGTTCCCCATGGCGCTCGCACAGCAGCCGCACGACGAACGCGCCCACGGGGATCTGGGTGCGGTCCACCCAGGCGTCGTTGGCCGTCACCAGGCAGGCGAGATTGCCCTGGGGCGTGGCATTGCCCAGGGCTGCGCCGAGGTTCTCGCGGGCCACGGCCGCATCGAACAGGCCCGTGGCCAGAGCGTGATAGAACTGGTCGTCGAGCCAGACCCCGAAGCCGCCGAACTTGCCTTGGTTCCAGTTGCGGCTGATGCAGGTATACGGCCGGCCATTGATGGCATCGTAGACGCCGTTCCAACCCATGACGTCGCGTATGGCATCGAGCGCGCCGCCGTATTGCCCTTCGTGCAGGGGTGCGAGGTCCGCGCCGCCGGCGGCCTGCGCGAGGCCGCGCGCCCGCGCGATCGCCTGGCCGGCATCGTCGCCGACCGCCGCGGCGATGGCGCCATCGGCCATCATCTCGAGATTGAAGCGCAGCGCCAGCACCGGCGCCCGTTCGGCGCGCGAGGCCAGGTGGAAATATCCATTGGCTTCGTAGTCGCGCGCGACGGCCTCGACCGTCGCGTGCCCGGTCACCTGCACGGGGGGATGGCTGGCGCATACCGCGACGAAGCGCGTGCCGACCTGCACGACCGCGGCGCCATCGGCCCATTGCACGGTTTCCCCGGCCTCGGCAGACACGCACAGGTTGAGCCAGAAGCGCAGACCCCATTCACCCCGGGCGAGGGTGCGCCAGGCACCGCGCACGGCGTAGGGGTCGTTCTTGCGCCACGACCACGCCAGGCGCGTGCCGCCATGGACCAGGGTGGCGTCGACGGCCGCACCGTCGAGGGCGTGCACGCCGAATTCGACGCCCGTGCCGGACGGGAAGGTATTCGCCTTGCCCAGGTGGCTCGAATAGGCCAGCGGCGTGAGGCGCACGCCCAAGGGCAGGTACACCATTTCCACGGGGCGCTCCGACCACGTGTTCCAGGCCCGTTCCGGTGCAATGGCGGTGTCGCGCAGCATGCCCATGGTGTGTGCTTCCTGTTGGATAATATCGGATGCGCCGCGCCATCATCATCGATACCGATCCCTCGGTGGACGACGCCGTTGCGGTGCTCCTTGCCCTGGCCTCACCCGACGAGCTCGAGGTCCTCGCGCTCACGACGGTGGCGGGCAACGTGCCCGTATCGCTCACCACCACCAATGCGCTCAAGGTGCTCGAACTGGCGCGGCGCACGGACATTCCCGTCTACGCCGGCGCCGCGGCGCCGCTCAAGGGCATCCTGCGCAGCGCCGAGTACGTCCACGGCCAGACGGGCCTCGACGGTTACGCCCTGCCCGATCCGGCAGGCGCGGCCGCCCCGGGCCAGGCCTGCGACCGCATCGTCGAACTCGTCATGGAGCGCCCGGCCGGGTCCGTCACCCTGTGCTGCATTGCGCCGCTGACCAATGTGGCCCTGGCCCTTGCCAAGGCGCCCGCGCTGGCCGGGCG
>Ga0181519_10003392_pt1 | contig 13139 bp, 10 predicted proteins | sample PEATcosm2014_Bin_26_FD_121102 | JGI IMG/M metagenome (GOLD analysis project Ga0181519, IMG submission 121102) | Peatland microbial communities from MTU Mesocosm Facility, Houghton, MI, USA - PEATcosm2014_Bin02_10_metaG | ecosystem: Environmental > Terrestrial > Soil > Wetlands > Peat | place... | reverse complement strand
CTCGCCCAGCGGGGCTTCGGGCACATGATCGAACTGTTCGGCTACGAGGCCAACGGGACGCCCTATCCGATCGTCCTCTGGCCGGTGATCCGCCTGTTCGGGGACAGCGAGGCTGTTCTGCGCCTGCCCGCGGTCCTGGCCGGCACCGCCGCCGTGCCCGCGCTCTGGTGGGCCGTCAGGCAGTTCGCGCCGGCCCCGGCGCCGCTGCTCGCGGCCGGTCTGCTGGCCCTCAACCCGATGGCCGTCTTCTACAGCCAGGACGCGCGGGCCTATGCCTTCGTGCTGCTGGCGGTCTCGCTCAGCTTCGGGACGCTCGCCCGGGCGCTCGGCGACCGGGCCTCCCGCCGCGCCTGGGCGGCGTATGTGGCGTCGATGGCCCTGCTCGGCTACTGCGAGATCTTCGCCGCCCCCCTGATCGTTCCGGCCCATGCCCTGATCGCCTGGCGTTCGGGGCGCCGTGGCCTGAGGCGCTGGCTGCTCTCGCTCGCGGCGCTGGCTGTGAGCTGCGTCCCGCTGCTGGTCGCGGCGGCCATCGCCCGCGGACGACGCGACGCGCTCTATTGGCTACCCAAGCCGGACCGCGAACTGGTCGTGCTCACGGTGCAGGAATTCACGGCCGGCCTGTCCGGCGTCAGCGCCCTGCGCTGGGCGACCCTCGCGGGTGGCGTGGCGCTCGTCGTTGGCGCCCTGTGGCAGCTTCGCAAGGGCGCCGGCGGCGCTCGCCGCGAGGGGCTTCAGATCGCGGTGTGCTGGGGCATCCTGCCCGTGCTGGTGCTGCTGGCGGTCTCGTTCGTGCAGCCGCTCTTCTGGCCGCGCTACGTGATCCTCGCGCTCCCCGGCCTGTGCATGCTGCTCGCCCTCGCCGTGGCGGGTCTCGTCTCGCGTCCTCGCGGCGTGCTCATCGCGGCCGGCTGTTCGGCGGTCATCGCCGCCGCCGCCCTCGCCGCGGACGTCAAGCAGGCCGGCGTGGTGCAGGAGGATTGGGCACCTGTCGGCGCGGTCATGAGGGCCCAGCGGATCGCAGGAGAGCCGACGATCCTCGATGACGCCCAAGTCCTGCCCGCGCTCGGTTACTACTACGCGCCCTTCCGTGCTGCGAACGGCGATCTGGTCGTTCAGGAGTGGCACGATCTGCCGCTGCCGGCAGGCTTCGTGGGCTACAAGGATCGCACCGGCTACGGCGATGTCCCGGTTGGCCCGCCCACGCTCGCGGAGTTCGAAGGGCTCGCCCGTGGCGGGGACGGGACCGTTTGGATGGTCGTCTCGGAGGTCGACCCCGAACTGCAGAGCAACCCTCGCGAAGGCGCCGCCGTCCAGTGGGCGCGGCAGCACTGCCGGGTCGAGATCCATCGGAGTGTCGGCGTCTGGCTGATGCGGGCCAGTGGCTGCCGGACGGCCGGCGGCTAGCGCCGCCACAGCCGTTTCGGGCGCGAGCGCCTCGGTGGGTTTGCGGGGGCCGGCGGGATCGGCTCGTCGGCCAGGATCGCCGCCGGCACGAGCGTCGTGAGCCACTCGGCCAGCGGCTGCAGTCCCGCCTGGGCGATCGCCTCGGTCAGCTCCGGGACACGGTTGCGCGTGTCGTGGGCATCGGAGGTCACGTTGTGGATCAGGCCCTCCCGCGCCAGCGCCAGGGCCTGGCGACGGACCTCACCGCCGAAGCGCCCGACGAGCGAGCCGGCGGTGATCGACATGAGTACGCCGGAGTCGGCGAGCGCGTGCAGCAGCTCATGGTCACGCTGCAGCGCCCCGCTGCGCTCGGGATGGGCCAACACCAGGCGGTGGCCATGGCGCTGCAGCTCCTGAAGCGAGTTGGGGAGGCCCGGCGCGACGGGGCTGAACGGCGGCTCCACCAGCAGCCACCGGCCGCCGCCGAGGCCGAGCCGTGAGAGTTCCTGCGGATCGAGCTCGGGAAGGTGGGTGATCGCGATCTCCGCGCCCGCAAGGACCCTGACCGGGATCGCCTCCTGCTCGAGGCGGGCTGCGACCTCGGCCACGAGCCGGGCGATCGTGTCGGCGTCGTTCGGGTACCGGGCCGCGACGTGGGGGGTCGCGACCAGTGTGTCGATGCCCGCCGCGGCCGCCGCGCGGGCCAGTGCGACGGACTCCTCGATCGTCTCGGGGCCGTCGTCGATGCCCGGGAGGACGTGGCAGTGGAGGTCGATCACCTGGCGGGAAACCATAGGCGAGGGGCCCCCCGGCGGCGTATATGATCGATCGTCGAGGCACCAACGGCATGCCACCTCGGGGGGCGACCCGCAACCGGCAAGAGGAGAGCGATGTTCAAGTCCATCCTGGTTGGAACCGACGGTTCGGAGACCGCGACGGAGGCCGTTCGCCAGGCCGTCTCGCTTGCCAAAAGCGTCGGCGCGAAGCTGCAGATCGTCAGCGCATACGAGCCCGTTTCCTCCCAGCGCCTGGCCGAGGAACGCCGCCAGGCGCCCGAGGACCTGCAGTGGACGATCAACCCGCGCGAGGACATCGACGCGACCCTCGCCGCTGCCGCCGAGATCGCGAATGCGGAGGGGGTGCCGGTCGACGTCTACGCGCGCCAGGGTGATCCGGCCGACGCGATCCTCGACGTCGCCGAGGAGCAGGGCTCGGACCTCGTGATCGTTGGCAACAAGGGGATGACGGGGGCCAAGCGGTTCCTGCTCGGCTCGGTGCCGAACAAGGTCTCGCACCACGCCCCCTGCTCGGTGCTGATCATCCGCACGACCTGAGCGAGCGCGACCCGGGCCGGGCCCGCTCTAAGGTTGACCGGATGGCGCCAGCTATGCCCGTGACGCTGCAGATCAACGTCGCGCCGACCGACCTGCCGCACGCCGTCCACACGCTCCCCCATCAGCTGCGCCGGTTTGCCGGGCAGGTCCAGGAGATCCTGTTCACCTACGACCTGCACCGCACCGACCGGGGTGGGCGCTTCGCCGAGGGCTGGGAGGAGCGCCGGGGGCCCATGGACGAGCTGCTGAAGCGCCTCTGCGCAGATCACCCGGCGGCGCGGGTCGAACAGGTCGACTACGACGCCGGGCGGATGCGCGAGCTCGCTCGGGAGCTGTTCGGGCCCGCGGCCGAGATGCCCGTCAAGGACACCAAGGGCGCGCCCTTCTACCCCTACTTCCAGGGCCTCTTCGCGGCCCGCAACGAGTATGTCCTGCACCTCGACTCCGACATGATGTTCGGCGGCGGCAGCCAGAGCTGGGTCGGCGAGGCCTGTGAGCTGCTGCAGGCGAACGCCGAGGTGCTGGCCTGCAACCCGCTGGCCGGCCCGCCGCTCGTGGAGGGGCCGCGCGCCGGGCCCGCGAGCGCCTACGGCGGCGTGGCGGGCGCAGTGCGTCTGGAGACGATGAACACGCGGCTCTACCTGATCGACCGTGCCCGGATGCGCGAGCGGGTGCTGCCGATGGAGCTGCTCGGCCCGATCCGCATGATCAGCCGCGCCAAGGCAAGACTGCACGGCAACCCGCCGTTCGGGGCGGCCGAGCTCGTGATCGGCGAGGCGATGCGCCGGGCGGGAATGTGCCGGGTCGACTTTCCCGGCGAGGCGCCGGGGATGTGGTCGCTGCACCCGCCCTACCGCTCGAGCGAGTTCTACCGCGAGCTACCGCGGCTGATCGGGCAGGTCGAGAGCGGCCGGATTCCCGAGGCCCAGCGGGGCGATTACGAACTCGGCGATGCGATGCTCGACTGGACCCGCGCCCGCCGCCGCGCCCGGATCCGGCGGATCTGGGCCTGAACCTCAGCCGCCGCCGGGCATCGGTGAGGCGCCCGGCGAGCTCTCACCGGCGAGCTCCAGCCCGGTCGGCTCACCCGCCGCGGAGAGCCCGGCGATCGCGGGGCGGTGGCTGGCCGGCAGCAGCCGCAGGACCCGCCGGGCCCGTGCGCCGAACGGCACGAGCGCGTCGATCGGGCGCACGTGCAGCTCTTGCTCGACCGCCCGGATCGCGCCGAGGGGGCCGAGCCCGCCGAGGAGCTGGTGGGGGATCGCGCCGTTCTCCGGCGCCCTGTCGGCGATCAGCGCCACATCGGCGCCGCGTGCCTGCAGGCCCTCGAGCCACCTCGTCGCCTCACCGGTTGCGCGCTCGCCCGAGGCGAGCGCGACGATCTTCAGCGGCCCGACGCGCCGGCGGCCGAAGTGCTCGGCCTCGGTGCCCTCGCCCTCCCCGCCGGCCCGTCCCGCGCCGAGCAGGACGCGCACCCAGACGAGGGCGTCGGAGGTGACATCGAGGGAGATCTTCGCGAGCCCGCGCCAGCCGTCGCGCCAGCCGCCGTCGATCAACGTCCGGTAGGCGAACTTCGCCGCGGGGCGCAGGAGGATGCCCTTCAGATAGGCCGCCCCCGAGGAGGGGCGGACGACGTGGACGCTGTCCAGGCGGGCGTATCGCCACATGTCGATGAGCGCCTCCCGCGGTGTCGCCGCGAGCTCGTGTTCGAGATCGCCGTCGAGGATCACGGGCCGCTCGCGCAGCTCGATCCCCTCATGGACCGTGCGTTGTTCGTCGTGGCGGTAGACGCTGCGCCGAAACAGGCGCGAGCGGTATGAGGGGTACTTGGCCGATGGCCCCAGCGGTCCGCCCAGAAAGCGGTTGCGCAGCGCGAAGACGGCCATCGCGGCACCGGGGGGCGGGTCGCTCAGCAGCTCGAGGATGCTCTCGCGCAGGCGCTCGGAGATCCGCTCATCGGCATCCACCTCGAGGATCCAGTCGGTCGCCGCGGCGTCGATTGCAACGTTGCGCTGTGCCGCGAATCCGGGCCATGGCCGCTCGATCACGCGCGCCCCCGCCGCCCTCGCGATCTGCACGGTCGCATCGGTCGAGCCGCCGTCGACGACGATCACCTCGTCGCAGAAGGCCACGCTGGCCAGTGCCGCGGGCAGGCGCTCCTGCTCGTTCTGGACGATCAGACAGGCGGTGAGGGGCTCTCTGGGCTGCGGTCCGTGATCCGGCAAAGGCTCGAGGAAGCCTAGTCCGTCGGGTCGGCGCCATCGAGGCGAGGTCGGTACCCGGCGCTAAGGTCGCTGGCCTGGAGAGCCGACAGGAATCCCGATGAAGATCATCAGCGTGATGACGACCGACTCGAGTGGCGGCGCCGAGTTTGCGGCGCTCGAGATGCTCGAGGCGCTGCGCTCGCGCGGGCATCAGACGGTGATGTTGAGCGATATGGCCGGGATCGGCCGCGATACCGGCGTCGAGGTCCTGCCGATCTCCCTGGGGCCGAAGCTCTCCACCGGCAGCTGGATCTCGCTGGCCGCCCGCTGGCCGCTGCTGGTGGGGCGGCTGCGCAGCGCCCTGCGCGCTCAGGCGCCATATGACGTGCTGATGGTCCACTACAAGAAGGAGCAGCTGCTGGTCCCGTTCCTGCCGGCTGCGCTGCGCGCCACGGTCGTCTGGTCGGAGTGGGGCCCGGTGCCCTACCCGATGCGCAAGGGCCTGCCGCTGCGGGCCTTCCTGCGCGCCGCGCGGGGAGCCGCCCTGGTGATGGCGGTCTCGGAGGGGACCCGCGGCTCGCTGACCGAGGTCGGCGTTCCGGGCGCGAAGATCGTCGTCGTGCCCAACGTGCTGCGCACCGAGGAGATCCGCTTCACGGCCAGCGGGCGCGAGCGGGTGCGGGCCGAGCTCGGCATCCCGCCCGATGCCTTCGTCGTCGGCTGCATCTCGCGCTTTCACCCGAAGAAGCGCAACGACGTCGTCGTGGAGGCCGTCCGGGCGCTCGAGGACGGGACGGTCCACCTGATCATGGCCGGCAGCGGCGAGACCGAGCGCGAACTGCGCGAGCTGGCCGCGCCGCTGGGCGAGCGGGCCCACTTCATCCCCACCCCGGGAGCCGAGGTACCCGACGTCCTCTCTGCCTTCGACGTGTCGGTGTTCTGCCCCAGCCCGACCGAGGGCGCACCGCGCGCGGTGATCCTCGGCATGCTCGCCTCGCGGCCATGCCTCTCGACAGGGGCCGAGGGCGTCGCCGACATGATCACGCCCGAGTTCGGCGGGATCGCCGCGCCCGAGAACGACCCCGTCGCGCTGCGCCCGTTGCTCGAGCGTTTCCTGTCCGACCCGGCCGAGGCCGAGCGTGCCGGCGCTGCGGCTCGCGCCCACGCGGAGGCGACCTACGCGGCGCCGGTCGTCGCACAGCGGATCGAGGACCTCTTCAACGAGGCCATGAGGGCCGGCTGAGCGTCGCGTGGGCGTCCTGGCGAGCCCCTATCGTCCCGGCCCGATGCGGCCCCGAAACACAGAGCGAGCGGTGGCGCCATGAGGCGCGCGGTGATCCTCGCCGGCGGCGAGGGCACGAGGCTGCGCCCCTACACGACGGTCCTGCCGAAGCCGCTGATGCCGATCGGCGACCGCCCCGTCCTGGACATCGTCGTCCGCCAGCTCAAGCGCCACGGCTTCGAGCGGATCACGATCGCCACCGGCTACCTGGCGGAGCTGATCGAGGCCTTCTTCCGCGACGGCGACAGCTACGGCATCCCGATCGACTACTTCCGCGAGCGGGAGCCCCTGGGCACCGTCGGCGCGCTGGCCCTGATCGAGGACCTGGCGGGCGATGACGTACTCGTGATGAACGGCGACGTCCTCACGGACATCGACTACGGGGCGCTGCTCGAGCGCCACCGGGCGAGCGACGCGGCGGCGACGATCGCCACCAAGCAGCGCGAGATCCAGGTCTCGCTGGGCGTGCTGCGCTTCGGCGACAGCGCCGACCCGACCCGTCTGACGGGCTATGACGAGAAGCCGACGATCGACTACATCGCCAGCATGGGCGTCTACTGCTTCGCGCCGCGGGCGATCGAGCGGATCGTCCCCGGCGAGCGCCTGGACTTCCCCGATCTGGTCCTGCGGCTGATCGCCGACGGCGAGGTCGTGCGCTCCTGGGAGAGCGAGGACTACTGGCTGGACATCGGCCGCCACGACGACTACGAGCAGGCCCAGGAAGAGTTCGAGTCGGTCCGCTCGCGCCTGCTGCCCGGCCTGTAGGGCCCCGCCGGGCCGGGCGCGCCGCTAGCCGGTTGCGCTGGTGAGCCGCGCAGCGGAGCCGAGTGCAGCCTTGGCGGCGTCGACGACGAGATCGATCTCGCTGATCGTCATCGTCGCGCTCAACGGCAGGGCGCAGTGGCGGTCGCCCGCCTCGGCGGCCTGCGCGAGCCCGCCGTCGGGGGCGAAGCGGCTGTACTCGGTGAACGTGTGCAGCGCCGGGTACCAGGTCGTCTGGATGCCATCGGCTTTGAGCCGGTCGCGGAAGCGGTCGCGGGTGAAGCGGTCCGCGAGCAGGACCGGAAAGGCGAAGTGCGAGGTGCGCGCGACCGCCTGCTCATCGAAGCAGAGCTCGATCCCGTCCACCTCCGCGAGGCGCTCGCGGTAGGCGCTCACGACCTCCCGGCGGGCCTCGATCGAGGCGGCCAGGCGCCCGAGCCGGCTCAGCCCCAGCGCCGCCCGCGGCTCGTCGAGACGGAAGTTGAAGCCGATGTCGACGATGTCGTAGGCCGGGTCGTGGCCCCGGTGGCGGTCCCAGGTCGTGCTCGTCATCGCATGCGAGCGCAGGAGCTTCACGCGATCGGCGAACGCCCCGTCGGCGGTGGTGACCATGCCGCCCTCGCCCACGCAGAGCTGCTTCTTGGAGAAGAAGCTGAAGGCGCCCAGCTCGCCGATCGTCCCGACCTGGCGCCCGGAGGCATCGACGCGGGTCCCGATCGCCTGGGCGCAGTCCTCGATCAGGATCAGGCCGTGCTCGTCGCACAGCGCTCGCAGTTCCGCGATCCGGGCCGGGTAGCCGCAGAAGTGCACGGCGATCACGGCCTTCGTCCGCGGTGTGATGCGGCGTGCGACATCCTGCGGGTCGAGGTTGAACTCGTAGGGGCTGACGATGTCGCAGAGGACCGGCTCGGCGCCCGCATAGCGAGGCCCGGCGGCGCTGGCGACGAACGTGAAGGCGGGCACGATGACCTCGTCGCCGGGCCCGATCCCCGCCGCCAGGCAGGCGAGGTGCAGGGCGGCCGTGCCGCTGGAGACCGTGACGGCGTGGGGGGTCCCGACGAAGGCGGCCAGCCCGTCCTCGAAGGCCTGCGTACGCGGTCCCATCGTCAGCCAGCCGGAAGCCAGACACTCCATGACCGCCTGGATGTCGGCCTCCGAGACCTCCACCGTCGTCAGGGGAACCTCCCAATCGCAGTCGCTCATGTGGCCAGAGCCTCCTTCAAGGATGCCACCACGCGGTCCTGGTCCGCGTGGGTCATGTGGGGGTAGAAGGGCAGCGTCAGCTCGGTCCGCGAGGCCAGCTCGGTGATCGGCAGCGAGACGTCCGGGAAGCGCTCCCGGTAGGCCGTGAAGCGGTGGATCGAGGGGTAGAAGATGCTCGTCTGGATGCCCTGCTCGCGCATCCGTCGGCTCGTCTGCGCCTGACGGCCGTCCGCCTCGAGCATGATCGGCATCACGTAACAGGAGGATCCGGCGACATCGGCGTCCTCGAACGGCACGATCACCCCGTCGAGCCGGCTCAGCAGCGACCGGTAGCGCAGCGTCAGCTCGCGACGGCGCTCGATTTCGCTCTCCAGCCGGCCCATCCGCGAGAGCAGCAGGGCCGAGCGGGGCTCGTCGAGGCGGTAGTTGTAGCCCAGGCCCGTCACGTCGTAGGTGTCCGTGCGGCCGCTGTGGCGCTCCCAGGTACCGCTGGTCATCGTGTGCGAGCGGTGCGAGCGGACGTGCTCTGCGACCTCGTCGGAGTCGGTGCACAGCAGCCCGCCCTCGCCGACCGAGAAGACCTTGTTGGAGAAGAAGCTGAACGCTCCGGCCAGGCCCCAGGTGCCGAGTTTGCGCCCGTGGAGCGTCGCGCTGGGGGCGTGGGCGACATCCTCGATGAGGGCGATTCCCCGCTCGTCGCAGATCTCCTTGAGAGTGTCGGCGGCGGCGGCGTAGCCGGCGAAGTGAACTACGCAGACGGCCTTCGTACGGGGGGTGATCCGGCGCAGGACGTCGTCGGGGTCGAGACAGGGCCGCTCGCGGGAGACGATCTCGGCGAAGACCGGTGTCCCGCCGCAGTAGATCACCGCCGCGGCTGTCGCGGCGAACGTGTAGGAGGGCACGATCACCTCGTCGCCGGGGCCGATGCCGGCTGCCAGGTAGGCGAGGTGCAGGGCGGCCGTGCAGCTCGAGACGGCGATTGCGTGGCGCGCCCCCAGGTGGGCGGCGAAGGCCTGCTCGAAGGCGGCCGTCTTCGGTCCGAGCGTCAGCCAGCCCGAGCGCAGCGTCTCCGCCACCGCCTCGAGGTCCTGCGGCTGCAGCTCCAGGTCGAACAGCGGCAGCTCAGGAAAGGTCTCGGTGCTCATCGGCGGGCCGCGACCTCAGGGGATGTTCTTGTAGCGGCCGTCGAACGGGTCACCGAACGCACCCGCGTCGAGCGCCGTGATGATCTCGGCGATCCCGTCGGGCACGGTCATCAGCGTCTCGAAGCCGAGCTCGGCGCGGATCTTGTCGAAGCTGACCTTGTAGTCGCGGGGGTCCTCGTCGCGGCGGACGTAGGAGACCTTGCCGCGGTCGATCTGCTTGCCGATCTCCTCGACCAGGTCGAGCTTGCGGTAGTTCTCGCCCGAGCGCCCCGCGTTGAAGACTTCGCCGGCGACCTGCTCGGCCGGGGCCTCGAGCACCGTGCGGACGGCCCGTCCGGCGTCGCGGACGTGGATGTAGGGGCGCCAGAACTGCTCGCCGAACACTTCGAGATCGCGATCGGCCCACAGTTCGCGGGTGAACTCGTTGACGGTCAGGTCGAAGCGCATCCTGCGCCCGACGCCGTAGACGGTGGCGAAGCGCAGGCACGTGGGCTTCAGGGCGCTCCCGGCTGCGCCGCCGAGGATCAGCTTCTCCATGCCGACCTTCTGTTCGGCGTACAGCGACACGGGCCGCAGCTCGCCGGACTCCGTGATCGGCACGGTCGGGTCGGCCATCCGGCCGTAGTTCGAGCAGGTCGAGGCGAACACCAGGCGCTCCACGCCGGCTCCGGCGGCGTCGGCGACGAGGCCCTCCGTCGCGGTGACGTTGACCTCATGCGAGACGGCCGGGTCCAGTGCGCAGGCCGGGTCGCCGACGATCGCTGCGAGATGCACGACCCCGTCGGCGCCCGCGAGCGCCTCGGCACGGGCGCCGGCGTCACGGATGTCGCCCCGGATGACCTTCACGCCGGCCGCCTCCTGCTCGGCGGCGATGTCCTCCTGGCCGTGCAGCAGCGAGTCGAGCACCCGGACCTCGTGGCCCGTCTCGAGCAGCTCGCGCACGAGCAGCGCGCCGATGTAACCGCTGCCGCCCGTCACCAAAGTCGTTCTCGCCACGTGGTTCTCCTGTCCTGTTGTCGGTCTGCCGTCAGACGATGCCCCGACCGGGCCGCTCCGCAGAGCACTGGAGTCCCGCCGCGCCGCACAGCATCTCAATCGTAGTAGCGCTATCGGCAGGCGCCGAGGCACGCTTGAGGAGCAGGCCGCCCGGCGCCGATGTAACGCTCGGGAGCCGCAGATCGGCCCTCCGAGCACCGATACAGTGCCTTCGACCCGAACGGATCGCCGCGTCATGCCGAGCACAGCCAGCACCGCCACCAGGCAGCGCGCAGCGCGGGACATCCTCGTGCAGATCGTCGCGCGGATCCTCAACCTGGGCCTTGGCGTGGTCGTCACCGCGCTCGTCGCGCGGACGCTCGGGGCGACTCTGTTCGGGCAGTGGTCGACGATCTTCGTGATCCTGGGTCTGGTCGGCTACTTCGCCAGCTTCGGGATGGAAAAAGTCGTGCTCCGCGAAGTGGCCGGTCGTCCCGAGCTCGAGAACGAGTGGTTCGGCGCGATGATGTTCCTCCGTTTCAGCCTGCTGCTGCCCGTGATCGCGCTGTCGATCGGGGCGATAGTGCTGCTGCACCGCAGTCACGAGATGCTGGTCGCAGGGCTGATCCTGACGGCGACGATGCCCTTCGACGGCGTCGGGGTGCTTCAGCTGGTGTTCCAGCTGCGCGTCGAAAACGTGGTCCCGATGCTCATCCTGACGCTTCGCTCGGTGCTGTGGGGGGTGGCCGTCGCGATCATCTACTTCGGCGGCGGCGGCATGATCGCGCTGGCGATCGCGATGGCGGCGACGAACGCCACAGCCTCGCTCGTCCAGACGGTCGTTGCGCTGAAAAAGCTGGAACACCTGCCGCGACCGTCACGCAAGCGGCTGCGCAGCCTGCTCGCCGTCGGGCTGCCGCTGGGCGTCTCCGGCGTGCTGATCATCGCCTACGCCCGGATCGACCAGCTGATCGTCTACCAGGCCTCCGGCAGTCGGGCGGCCGGCCTCTACGGAGCCGTCTACGGGATGCTCGACCAGGCCCACTTCGTGCCGATCTCGATCCTCACGACCCTGACGCCGATCATCGCGGCCTCCTGGCCGCTCGAGCGTGAGCGGGTGCTGCGTACCGTCGCCCTGGCCGCCGAGCTGCTTGCGATCGCCTCGCTGGGCGCCCTGGCATTTGCGATCGTGGGCGCCGAGCCGGTCGTCCGGCTCGTCTTCGGCGCCGAGTTCGCCCCCGCGGCGAGCGCCCTGCCCGTGCTCGGCGGAGCATTCGTCCTGATCTGCTTCGGCTATCTCAACGGGAGCCTGCTGGCGGTCCTCGGCCTTCAGAGCAGGCTGTTGCGGATCAGCGTCGCGGCACTCGTCCTGAACCTCGCCGCCAACCTCCTCCTGGTGCCGCCGTATGGCTTCATGGCTGCCGCATGGGTGACGCTGGCCACCGAGCTGCTGGTCTTCCTCCTCAGCCTGCGCGTGGTCTGGCAGCGGCTCGCCCCGGGGCGCCCCGACCTCGCCCGGGCAGGGCGGATCGTGCTTGCCGCAGGGGTCCTCGGCGGGATCCTGACGGCCGTGCAGGCCGCCGGCGGCGGGCTCGCGGTCCTGATCGTGGCAGCCTGCCTCCTCTACCCGGCCCTGCTGTTCGGGCTGCGGGCCCTGCAGGTCGAGGACCTACGGATCCTGCTGCGCCGCGCGGAGGCGTGACGCGGGCCGCAGGCCGGCGAGGAGATCGACCAGCCGGGCGAACTGCCTGCGTGCGTCGTAGGCCTCCGCGCAGCGGCGCCGGGCCGCGCCGGCGAGCTCCCCGCGGCGGCCCTCATCAGCGAGCAGCCCGCCCAGCGCCCCCGCGAGCCCCGCCCTGTCGCCGAGCTCCACGAGCACCCCGGCGCGGCCGCCGTCGAGCATGTCCGCGATCCCGCCGACCGCCGTCGCGACGACGGGCGTCCCGCAGGCCATCGCCTCGAGCACCGCCCACGGCGCCGCGTCGCCGTAGCTCGGCAGGCAGAAGACATCGGCCTGCTGGTGCAGATCGAGCAGCCGGGGGTCCGAGGGGCCGAGCCGGTGGACCCGCACGCCCGGGCGCGGGTCCACCTCGGCAGGCGTGACGATGTCCAACTCGACGCTTCGGCCGAGGTCCTCACCGAGTGCCGCCAGCAGGTCCTCACCGCCCTTCTCGGCGAAGCGCCCGCCGACGAACAGGATCCGTGGCAGGGCACGCGGGCCTCGGGGCGCGGGGCGGTAGCGGTCCAGGTCGATCCCCGGGTGATGCTCGAGGACCCTGGCCCGGGGTGCCTCCGCTTCGGCAGCACGCCGGGCCCAGCCGGTCCAGGCCAGCACGACCGCGGCGCGCTCGAGCGCGCGGCGCTCCATCGCGCGGCTCGGCGCAAGCAGCGCCGCCGCATAGCTCTGGGGTGCCCGCCAGGCCGGCATCCCCGACCAGTCCGCGATCGTCGTGTCCAGCGACACCGCCACGGGCAGCTCGGCCATCACCCGGCCCATCATCAGAGCAACCGACTGACTGTGCACGAGCGCCACGTCCGCGGCCCAGGCGGCCAGCTCGCGGCGCAACGCCGTCCGCGCCCGGCTCGACTGGACGAGGTGCCAGCGCAGGGTCCGGAAGTCGAGGTTCCAGCGGTCCAAGGGCCGCAGCGGGCGTGTTGCCGCGGCGCTCGCTGCTCGGCCCATGGGCGTCAGCCCGGCGAATCGTGCCTCGATGCCCGGGGTCTCTTGCAGGCCGACGTTGAGCGCGTCATCGAGCCGGCCCTGGCCCATGATGTGCGAGCCGAGGTTCCCCTCGTTGAAGAACAGGACGCGCATCCCAGTCAGCCACGGTAGCCCTTCGGCAACACG
>Ga0181519_10003389_pt1 | contig 13145 bp, 7 predicted proteins | sample PEATcosm2014_Bin_26_FD_121102 | JGI IMG/M metagenome (GOLD analysis project Ga0181519, IMG submission 121102) | Peatland microbial communities from MTU Mesocosm Facility, Houghton, MI, USA - PEATcosm2014_Bin02_10_metaG | ecosystem: Environmental > Terrestrial > Soil > Wetlands > Peat | place... | reverse complement strand
GGCCAAAACGCTCTTTCGAGGGATGTTTGAGCGCGAGAGCGGCAACGTATCGAAAGGCCGGTTCGCGCAAGCTCTTGCGTCAAAGATCGCCGAAGGAAAGTTCGAAATCGAGACGCCCGCCTATATCAGAGACGCGATACAGCATGTCTGTCGATGAGCCGAGATCTCTCGCCCGAGCAGGAGGAAATTGTCGTCCTGCCGTTGAAGCCGATTGCTGTCACCGCCTGCGCGGGAAGCGGCAAGACGAAGACTGCCGTGCATCGTCTCGCGGAGATGCGACGGCTTCATGGGACGAGTCCTGGGCTGATCGCGCTTCTCTCGTTCTCGAATGTAGCAGTCAACACCTTTGCGAAAGAATATTCGGCCGTCGTGCGAAGCAGGGCGGCGGTCGGCCGAACCTTCGCCGTCGAAATCGACACGATGGACGGGTTCATCACGACTAACGTGCTGCGTCCGCATGGCCATCGCGTCATGAAATGCAGCCGAGTGCCCTACCTGGTGGATGGGCGCGAGCCTTTCCTCAACAGCTTCACGGTCTTCCACGGTAGTCGGAATCACCTGACGTCCGAGATGGGGATCGAACTCAAGGCAGGTGTATTTCGTTTCACCCTGCCACCCAGTCCACAAGCCCTCGTCGTGAACAGGGCCGTTGCCGCTCTCGCGAAGCTCGGCGAGGTCGGCGCTTACACGCACGCCTCGGCGCGATATTGGGTGGTACGGACGTTGAGAGAGCAGCCGTTCGTGCTGCGAGCCCTTACCCGACGCTATCCGCACATCCTAGTCGATGAAGCCCAGGATATCGGCCCCGAGCATCAAGCGATCTTGGAGCTTTTGATAAGTCAAGGCACACAAGTCTCGCTAATTGGCGATACCCATCAGGGCATATACGAATTCGCGCGCGCAAATGGCGCATTTCTTCGAGGTTATGGCGCGCGCGACGAGGTTGACGATCGCAGTCTGACCGTTAACTACCGCTCGGCTCCCAGTATCGTGCGGGTCGCGAACAACCTTACGAATCGAAGCGATAGGGCGGCGCGTGACGAGCCGGCGGGCCACCACGGCGCTTACTACATGCCATTCAAGCCGAACGAAAGGATAAATGCTCTCGCGTCATTCCAGAGCATGCTGGGATCCGCGGGGGTCGATGTCCGTGATGGGGTCATCCTCTGCCGATCGGCCGATTGGGCGGTCGAATGGAGTGGCGGCGAAGACGGTCAGGGCCAGGGTGTTGTCCGCGATTTCGCCAACTCTGCGATAAGCCGTGATCACCAAGGAGACTTTCATCAGGCGTTTTCCCATGGATGCGCCGGGGTGGTCGGCGTTCTCGTTCCCGATCGCGGCGACTTGATGTCTGCGATTGCGCGCGGATCGCGGCCCGCGGAGATAGCGCTTCGACGGGCGATCTGGTCATTCGTGCGCGATCCTGATGCAGGACTGCCGGCATCGTCTCTCGTCGCCGATACCGCGTGGCATTCGTTGCTGTGCGAACGAGTGCGAGCTCTGCTATCGCGGCTCGAGGCCGAATTCGGCCTTATGCCAGCCGAAAATCTCGGTCGGAGACTGGCTCGGACGAAGCTCGACAATCGGCCGCTGGCCAAAGCGCCTGATCTTGCACAGCTCGACGTAGCGAGGTTTCGCGTATCCACGGTGCACAAAGTCAAGGGCGAAAGCCTTGAGGCTGTTATGTACGTCGCAAAAAAAGCGCATGTCAGAGCGCTCCTGAATGGGACGGGATCGGAAGAGGGCCGCATCGGCTATGTTGCCCTGACGCGGGCGCGCAAACTATTCGTGCTCGCGGTTCCAGAAGCCAATTTGACGGAATTCGCGGCTGGGCTGGAAGGCATAGGACTAAGAAGAGTAGGCCTTCCCACGGCGACTCCACTCGCCAGTTGAGGGGCATTCTTTCTTCCGAGGCCGCGGCCGGTAAGATGCAGTGCGTGCGAAAAAGGTTGGTCAGCGATCGTAGTCAGGTCGTGCTCCCGTTGGCTACGGTGTCGGCGGTCGCCGCCGGCGGAGAGTAAGAGGCGGGCCTGGGTTTTCGCGACGGGATCGAGATCGGGGGAGAGTCTTCCGGCGCCCGTCATGGAGACCTGACATGACCGTTGTTCCTTCTGTTGCGCCGGCGTCCGGCGCCCGACCGGCTTCGGCCGGCTTCAAGGTCGATCCCGCCCGAGGCCAGCGTATCGGCCGCGTGTCGTCCGAATGGTTCTCGCGGCCGGACGATGAGCGCTATCTGTCGCTCAAGGATCTTCATGCTGCGGTGCTGGCGCGAGCGGAGCGGGCGACGACCCGGACCGTCGAGAGCAGCGCGGTGCGGGTCGAGGCGAGTCGGGACAATGCCGAGCGTTTGGCACTCATCGTGCCGGGGCGGCCTGAGCCGGTCGCGCCGACGCATTGGTCCTTCGGCCAGCTCTGCAGCCTGGTGGGTGCACCCGCTGGATACTTGCGCGAGCTGCCGGCGGCACTCGCCGGCATCAATCTCCAGCACGGACTGCTGTCGCATCGTGCCGAGCACGTCAAAACGCTCGAGGCGGAAGACGGCCGCGTGGAACTCCGCGCCGTGACCGGACCGGATTACGGGCGGATCTGGGACCATGAACTGGTCGCGGCTGTGAGGGCGATCGCCGGCGACGGCACCGGCGATACGCGCTGGAAGGTGCCGGGCGTGCTCGACTGGGCGACGATGACGCACAACCCCTTCGTCGATGTCACCAAGGATACGACCACGCTCTACGCCAGCGACCGCGATGTCTTCCTGTTCCTGGTCGACGATACCAATCCGATCGAGGCCGGCAGGCTGCCCAATGGCGAGCCGGATCTATTTTTCAGGGGCTTCTATGCCTGGAACAGCGAGGTCGGCTCGAAGACATTGGGCATCGCGTCCTTTTATTTGCGCGCCGTATGCGCCAACCGAAACATCTGGGGTGCCGAGCAATTCGAGGAAATCACGATCCGGCACAGCAAGTTCGCGGCTCGGCGCTTCGCCCATGAGGCCGCCCCGGCGCTGACCAGCTTCGCCAATTCCAGCCCGGCACCCTTCATCGCCGGGATCAGGGCGGCGCGGGAGCGGATCGTCGCCCGAACCGACGAAGACCGCGAGATCTTCCTGCGCCGGCGCGGCTTCGGCAAGGCGGAGACGGCGAAGATCATCGCCACGGTGCTCGAAGAGGAAGGCCACCCGGCGGAGAGCCTGTTCGATTTTGTGCAAGGCATCACAGCCCTGGCGCGGGCGAGGCCGCACCAGGACGCGCGGCTTGAACTCGAAGCCAAGGCCAGGGTCTTGCTGGAGCGAGCGGCCTGAAGATCGACGGCGCGCCGAAAAGCGCGCCGGGCACCGGCCGGCGTTGACTCCGGTGCGGCCGGCGCCGACGAGAGGAAAAGGGTTGTGCGGGTTTCGTGACGGGCTGAATTGCCAGAGAAGAGGTCTCAGGCCGCCCGTCGCGGAGAAGACCGATGGCTGAAGTCCGGAAGATCACCTTGAGCGCGTCGCGCGACATTCCCTTCAACAAGCTGGTGCTGTCGCAATCGAACGTACGGCGCATCAAGGCCGGCGTCTCGATCGAGGAACTGGCCGAGGACATTGCCCGGCGCACGCTCCTGCAGAGCCTGACCGTCCGGCCGGTGCGCGACGAGGCCGGCAACGAGACCGGCATCTACGAGATCCCGGCCGGCGGCCGGCGCTATCGGGCGCTGGCGCTGCTGGTGAAGCAGAAGCGCCTTTCCCGCACTGCGCCGATCCCATGCATCGTGCGTGACGCCGGGATCGCGGAAGAGGATTCGCTGGCCGAGAACATCCATCGGGCGCCGCTGCATCCGCTGGATCAGTTCCGCGCGTTCCTGGCATTGCGCGAGAAGGGCCAGTCGGAAGAGGAGATCGCCGCCGTCTTCTTCGTGTCGGTCGGCGTGGTCAAGCAGCGCCTGCGCCTGGCGGCGGTGTCGCCGAAGTTGCTGTTCCTCTATGAAGAGGACGCGCTGACATTGGACCAGCTCATGGCCTTCACCGTCAACGCCGACCATGCGCGGCAGGAGCAGGTCTATGACCGGCTGACGGTCTCCTTTTCCAAGGAGCCGCACGTCATCCGCAAGATGCTGACCGAGGGCGCGGTGCGGGCCGTCGACAAGCGCGCGCAATTCATCGGGCTCGATGCCTATCGTGATGCCGGCGGCACGCTGCTGCGCGATCTGTTCGAGGGCGATGACGGCGGTTGGCTCGAAGACGTGGCGCTGGTCGACCGGCTCGTCGCCGAGAAGCTGGCGCGCGAGGCCGACGCGGTCCGGGCCGAGGGGTGGAAATGGCTGGACGTCGCGCCGGACTTTCCTTACGGGCACACTTTCGGGCTGCGCCGGCTTTTCGGCGAGACGGTGGCGATGAGCCTGGAGGAAGAAGCCGCGCGCACGGCGCTGCAGGCGGAATATGACGGGCTCGAAGCGGCGCATCCGACTGGCGATCTTCCGGAGGCGGTCGACCGGCGCCTGGCCGAGATCGAAACCGCGCGGGCGGCGTACGACGAGCGGCCGGTGCGCTTCGATCCCGCCGAAATCGCCATCGCCGGCGCCTTCGTCTCGATCGACCGCGACGGGGTGCTGCGTGTCGAGCGCGGCTATGTCCGGCCCGAAGACGAGCCGCCGATCGAGCCGGACCCGGCCACGGAAATGCCATCCGCGGAATCGACCGATGCCGCACCGGAAAACAGCGCGGCGCCGAGCGTCGCCGCGTCTTCCGGTACCGGTGCCGTCCTCGAAGCCGTCGAGCCCGCCGAGCCGGAGGAAGATGACGGGCTGAAGCCGATTCCGGAGCGGCTGCTGACCGAGCTCACGGCCTATCGCTGCCTCACGTTGCGCCAGGCGCTGGGCGAACAGCCGGATGTCGCCTTCCTGGCGGCACTTCACGCGCTCTGTCTCAAAGCCTTCTACCGCTACGCCCCGGACAGCTGCCTCGAGCTCGACGTGAAACTGGTCACCTTCGGCAACCTTGTCCCGGGCCTGAACGACACGTCCCACGCGACCGAGCTCGCCCGCCGGCATCAGGCCTGGCACGCCGCCCTACCGAAGGATTCGGGCGCACTCTGGGATGTGCTGACCGGCTTCGAGCTCGACAGCCGGCAGGCGCTCTTCGCGCATTGCGTGGCGCTCGCGCTGAATGGGGTTTTCGATCCCTATAACCGGCGACCGCGGGCGCTTGCCCATGCCGATCTTCTGGCCGAGGCGCTCGATCTCGACATGGTCCGCGCCGGCTGGACCCCGACGGCGGAAAACTACCTTGGCCGGGTCACCAAGGCGCGCATCCTCGCCGCCGTGTCGGAATCGCGCGGCGACGACGCGGCGAAACGCATCGCCCCTCTAAAGAAGGCGGAAATGGCCGAAGCCGCCGCGGCGCTGCTGGCCGGCACGGGCTGGCTGCCCGAGGCGCTGCGCACGCCGAAGCGCGCCGCACCGGTCGCTGCGGGCGATCGGCCGGCCGAAGCCGCCGAATAGCGCCGCCCTTCTCCGATCCCAAACACGAGGCCCGCCGGCGACGGCGGGCCTCTTTTGCTGGAGGTGATCATGCCGGAACCGGCAAGCGCGCTGGCGCGCCGCCTGGCCGATCGGGCCGAGGCGGTGTGCCGGCATTATCTCTCGAACGGCCGCCGGATCGGCGGCTATTGGCAGGTCGGCGATGTTCGCAACACACCGGGGTGTTCGATGTTCGTCCGGCTCAGCGGACCGGAATCCGGTCCCGGTGCTGCCGGGCATTGGCGTGATGCCGGGACCGGCGAGCATGGCGATCTGCTCGATGTCATCCGCGAGAGCTGCGGCCTCGTCGATTTCCACGACGTCGCGGACGAAGCTCGGCGATTCCTCGGCCTGACGCAAGCGCCATCGACTCGCCCTTTGCGCGACTCATCCGCTTCCGCCCGGCGACTCTTCCGGCTTTCGCAGCCGATCGGCGGGACACTTGCCGAGACGTATCTGCGGAACCGCGATATTGCGGCCCTGCCTGACGCCGCCGCGCTGCGCTTCCATCCTCGCTGCTTCTATCGCGCCGATGGGCCGGCGCCGGCCCAGATCTGGCCGGCGATGATCGCGGCCGTGACGGATCTCGGCGGCCGGACCACCGGCGTGCAGCGGACCTGGCTCGACCGGTCGGGGCGCGGCAAGGCGCCGGTCGATACGCCGCGGCGGGCGCTGGGCGCACTGCTGAGTCATGCCGTCCGCTTCGGCACCGCCGATGCCGTCATGGCGGCAGGCGAGGGGATCGAGACCGTGCTGTCGCTGCGCTGCGTCCTGCCGGCGATGCCGATGGCGGCGGCGCTCTCGGCCGGGAATCTCGCGGCCCTGGAGCTGCCGGGGATGCTGCGCCGGCTCTATGTCGCCCGCGATCGGGATTCGGCCGGCGACGGCGCCTTCGCTCGCTTGGCCGGCCGGGCGCAGGCGGACGGGATCGAGACGATCGGACTTCTGCCACAGCTCGATGATTTCAACAACGATCTGCGCCGGCTGGGTCTCGACAGTCTGCGCGCATGGATTCGTATCCAGCTTGCTCCAGAGGACGTTGCCCGCTTCATGAGATCCGCCGCCTGAGCCGGGATGAGCGTGCGCGGCGGGGTCCGGGCCGGCCGACACCGGGCGCTTCCGCCGATCAGGGGAGAGCCACGGCTCACTGCCTTCCCTTGAGAGGGCGACGTGTGCGGCGGTTGCCCCGGTCCCGGCAATGGCGTCCGCCGGCCATTTTCCGCCGGCCCTCCGGGCCTTTGCAGCGCGAAGCAAAATAGCCGGCGTCCGCCATCCTCCGCTCAGGCTTCGGCCGCTTGGCCGCCTTGCGGCCCGCGGTGCCGGGCCGGGACACCCGCCGCTTGTGGTCGCCAGGAAGGCCGCGATGAGTGTGGCCCGACCGGCAAGAAGGAAGGCCCCCAATGATCGAGCACGACGAGGCCGCTTACGAGCCGCCGCACGCCTCTTCCCCGACCGACCATGTCCTGACGGAGTTGCAGCTCTACGGCTACCGTCCCGTCAGGGACGAGCCCGACCCGCGGCCGTTGCCCGAGGCTTCGGTGGTTGCCGGCGCTGTCGCCGATATCTTCGACGCCCTGGTCGCGACTCTCACCGATACAGGCCTCGAGCCCGAGCTGAACCCGCTGCTCTGGTCCGCGGTCAATCTCTTCCATCGCGCCGTCGATCGGATCGAAAGCACGCTCGACGGCAACGAGCAGGCGCAGCGCCGCGCCCAAAAGGAGCAGGACGGCAGCGAGATCCGCTCGGTCGAACTCGAACGCCTGCTGGCCGAGGGGAGAACCTTGATCGAGCGCCGCGACGCGCTGGAGTTCTTCCGCGATCAGGCGGCCGAGCACTTCGAGCGCCATACCCATGACGTCTGGAGGCCACGTGCCGGCTCGATGGCGAGCCATCGCAATCTCACCGCGGCGATGATCGACAGCCGGGACTTCCTGTCGGCGAAACGCCGGGCCGAGACCGAAACGATGCTGCCTGCCGGGCCGAAGATAGCCGTCACCGGCGGGCTCGACTTCAACGATCACCGGCTGATCTGGGACGCGCTCGACCGCATCCGTGCGAAGCATGCCGACATGGTCCTGCTCCATGGCGGCTCGCCCAAAGGCGCCGAACGCATCGCCGCCGCCTGGGCCGACAACCGCAAGGTGCCGCAGATCGTCTTCAAGCCGGACTGGGCGCGCCATGCCAAGGCGGCTCCGTTCAAGCGCAACGACCGGATGCTCGAAGCCCTGCCGGTCGGCGTCCTCGTCTTCCCCGGCACCGGCATCCAGGATAATCTGGCCGACAAGGCGAAGCAACTCGGCATTCCGGTCTGGCGGCTCGGGCATGACGGACAGCGCCGGTGATCGGGCCGGACTGGAAGATACCCTCGTCATTACGCGATCGGTAGAATCTGGCATCGCTGCGGGCCAGGTGCCGGTATGTCGGCAAGTTGTGCCCGCGTCGATGCGATGGCCATCGGTCCGGCAACCGGCTATCCGCACGGAAGTCGAGTCGACACTGGCGGAACGGCTCACATCGACCCATTCAAGACATTCGGTGGAGCGAGGGGGTACGACTAATTTGGGCCGCAAGCGCACTGGCGGGTTTCGAATGGGGATTGCGGAGAGCTGCCGTTCCTGCAGCGTCGAGTCCAATTCGATCTGTTTCGCTCTTCCGGGTTCGGCCGGATCGTCCCATTGCTGCTTCTCGACCTACCGACCTGATCGCGTACGCCGTGACAGCTGCAGCATAATCCTTGCGTCACCTCAATCCGGTATGATTTGGCGGTTCAGATATTTGAACTCGTCGCCTCCATCGGGAACACCGTTCCAGCCGAGCGCAGCACGAGCCCAGTACTCGCGGGATGATACGCCACAACGGAACGTCCCTCGGCGAGCGCAACGAGTGTCGCCAAGATCGTCTGGAGCCGGTGCCGCATGAAATGGCCGTTCGAAACGAAAGTGTGGCGGCGCCAGATGCCATATTGTCCTTCAGCGTCGAACAAGCCAAGAGCCTCGGCATGAGCCGCGAGCAGTGAGGCTATCTCGCCCTCCCGGAACCGTAAAATCGGCAGGTTCGCCTGGACCGCGAGCGGAATAACAGAGTCGAGATCCAGCACGGAATCGGCGACTAAAGGAATCTGTCCGGACGCTAGCGCGTCGAATAGCCGAGTAGATAGATCACGCTCGACAGGAGCGACGACAGAAGTCTTGTAGTTGCACCATTCCGCTATCTTTTCCGCTCGCGACTTGCTCCGGTAACGGCTCCGATCCTCCGGCGTCATCAGAAACAGTTCCGCCTGCGGAACCTCGTGCAAGCGGTTCAGAAATTCGTGGCGTGCCGAGAAGGGATAATCGACATAGGCGGCGAGGAATTTGTCGGATCGCTGGCGCGGCACGCTCAAACCCTCAGCGATTTCATCCTTCGTCCATTGGAGACAAGGGGCCGGCAAGTGACCTAGGTTCAGTGAGTAGGGATTCAACAGATAATCCGCGCAGAAAGCATGAGATGGAAAGTAACCATCCGCGGCAATAACCGTTCTTAGATTGTGAATATAGGATAAATGGTTATCGAAAAGCCAGACCAAGACGAGGGCGCCGGGCACTTGGCGGCGGAGATTCCAAATCGGTGCGCCGATATCGCTTCCATGAGCGGTAATCAACAGGATGTCGACTCGCGCCGGAAATTCGGCACCCCTTGTAACTTGCCATGCACGGCCGGCGAAATCGCCTTCGTTCGGCAGCGTGGCCGTGCGACCGACGTTCGGAGACTCTTGAGAAAATATATGTACGTGGGTGGGCGAATATTGCAATGCTGTCTGCAGCCGGTGCATTGAGGGCGTCGAATGCTCAAATCCGATCCACATGGCATTCCTCATCTGACGCGGCCCCAAGCAATCCCGGAGGGGCAATCAGTGCCGGCGATACGTCGCTGGCGCTTCCGGTTATGAAATGGACGGCGTCCAGCGGAGTAGCAGATGCTACCTGGTACCTCTTCGACGTATACCGGAAACGTGCCTTCAAACCCAGCTTTCGAGCGCTTCCCTCACGGCAGCAATCGGCCCGCCCCAACCGCCCGGTCTGGTCTGGCGGAACTGTCCGGAGACTCGGGTGCCAGTCGCTGTCTTCGGGGCGCTGATCGAGACGACGCCCGAACTGTTGGCCTTGGAGACGCCGACGTTCGCGCCATTGATGACGCTACCGTTGCCGCTGATGGTGGGGCCCCGCCGACGACTTTGCTTTCCGCATCGAGTGTCACGGTGTCATCCGTGCCAGAAACCGTCGCTGCCAAGGTGGCCGTGTAGTCGATTGTGACGGTCTGGTTGCTGGCGATCTCGATGGCGCCCGACGCCAGCAGCAATATAGTGTACCCGTGCGGGTGGGCCGTGGCGGCATCGCCGCTGCCGGTCAGCGAAACGGTGTCGGAGCTGCCGTTGGCCACGGCGGTATCGGAAGCGCCCAACATCGTCGCGGTGTCAGACGTCGCGGTGATCGACAGGATATCGGCATTGCTGGCCACCACAGCGATGGCCGACCTCCTTGATGTGTCTGCCCATGATCGGAACTTCTCACGCCCAGCCGATCTTGCCAGGTTTCGGCGGCACCGAGCGAGACGGGTTGTCCATCGAAGAAATCGTAGTTTGGCGGGTCGGTTAAGAGTTGAATAGGTCTCAGAGACGGCAGTGCTTCAATGACTGAACAGATGAAATCGTATGAAATCGAAAGTGCTCTTCATCAGGCTCTCGCGCTCCATCAACGAAATAAATTGGAGCACGCCGAAGCATTGTACAAAGAAATTCTTAAAGTTGTTCCGAACAACTTCACCGCGCGGCATCTCCTTGGCGTAATTGAATACCAGCGAGGGAATTTTCAGGAGGCAGTGGTCCGCATTGGGCGGGCACTGCTGCTCAATCCGGGGGACGCCACAGCGCAATCGAATCTCGGCAATGCCTTTCTTCAGCTGAAGCAGTACGAGAAGGCGCTCGCCTGTTTTGACCGGGCGCTCAAGATTAACCCCAACTATGCCGACGTCTTGCAAAATCGCGGCAGCCTTCTGTGCGAACTCGGCCGTTTTGAGGAAGCGCTGGCGAGCTATGGCAGGCTGTTGGCGCTCCATCCAGATCATGCCGAAGTGCTGCGCAACTGTGGTGCCGCCTTGGCTACCCTCGGACGTCATGAGGAGGCACTTGCCATCTTTGACCGCGCATTGGCCGCCAATCCCAACTATGCCGAAGCGCTGAATGATCGTGCGAACACATTGCGCGATCTCGGTCGTCACGAAGAGGCTCTGGCCAGCTATGATCGGGCGCTGAAGATCAGGCCAGACTTCGTCGAAGCCCTGAACAATCGCGGGACTTTGTTCCGTAAGATCGAGCGCCACGCAGAGGCGCTCGCAAGCTATGATCTTGCACTGAAAGCCAACCCCAATTTCGCCGAGGTTCTTCACAACCGCGGCATCACGTTGCTCGATCTTTGCCGTCCTGAGGAAGCCCTCGCCAGCTATGATCGGGCGCTCGCGATCCGGCCCGATTATGCCGAGGCGCTCTATGCGCGCGGCACCGTCTTGCGCGACTTGGATCGCCAGGAAGAGGCGCTCGCCAGCTACGATCGGGCGCTGACGGTCAAGCCGCACTATGCCGAGGCGCTTTATGGTCGCGGAGCGGTGCTCCGCCAACTGATTCGCTACGAGGAAGCGGCTGCCGCATTCGAGCAGCTGCTGCTCGTAGAGCCGGAACTCAACTATGCCAGTGGTGAAGCCCTCCATGCCCGACTGCACTGCTGCGATTGGGAACACTATGACCGCAACGTTGCGCGGGTCGTAAACGGCGTCGCGACCGGCAAACGTGCCAGCCTCCCGTTCGCCTTCCTCGCCGCGACGGGGTCGTCCGAAGCCCAGTTGCAATGCGCCCAGATCTACTGCAGGAACAGCTACCCCGCGTCGACAGCGCCGGTCTGGCGTGGCGAGCTGTATCACCACGACAAAATCCGTGTCGCCTACTTGTCAGGCGATTTGCACGACCACCCGACCGCCTATTTGACGGCAGGCCTTTTCGAGGCGCATGACAAAACACGGTTTGAAACGACGGCGATTTCATTCGGCCCTGACAGGGGAGGCGAAATTCGCTGCCGACTCGCTCGCGCCTTCACCCGCTTCATCGACGTCCGGAACGAAAGTGACCGCGGCGTAGCGCTTCTGCTGAGAGATTTGGAAATCGATATCGCGATCGATCTGAGCGGACATACTGGCAACAACCGTCTAGGGATATTCGCGCTTCGACCAGCCCCAATCCAGGTGAATTATTTGGGATATCCTGGAACGATGGGCGCTGAATATATCGACTATATCGTTGCCGATCGGATCGTTATTCCGGAACAGCAACACTCCTTCTATACGGAGAAGATCGCCTATCTGCCGGATACTTATCAGCCGAACGATGCCAAACGCGCGGTCAGCGCGCAGACCCCGACCCGGCAGGAGGCGGGGCTGCCTGAGAGCGGATTCGTATTCTGCGCGTTCAACAACACCTACAAGATCACGCCTCCTGTGTTCGAGATCTGGATGCGCCTGCTCCGTCAGGTCGATGGCAGCGTGTTGTGGCTGATCGAGGGCAATGGCGCCGCAATCCGTAATTTGCGGTGGAACGCGGAAATCCGCGGCATTGCCCCGGACAGGCTGGTCTTTGCCCCCCGGATGAAGCAGGAAGACCACTTGGCGCGCCATCGTCTTGCCGACCTGTTCCTCGACAATCTGCCATATAATGCCCACACGACGGCGAGCGACGCTCTATGGCTTGGGGTACCAGTCGTGACCTGCCTCGGCTCCGGCTTCGCGGGACGGGTAGCTGCCAGTCTGCTGCATGCTGTCGGTCTGCCAGAGATGATCACGGAAACCCTTGAGGCTTACGAGCAGCTCGCGCTCGCGCTCGCGCGCGCCCCCGAAAGGCTTGCAGCCCTGAAGGTGAAGCTCATGCAGAATGGGACGACATTTCCACTCTTTAACACCGACCGCTACCGTCGACATATCGAAGCTGCTTATGAGAGGATGTGGGCGCGTTACCAACGCAATGAGCCGCCGGTCAGCTTTGCCGTCGAGCCGTGGCAATGATCAAGCTCACGGGTCGCATGCCTCAATTACTTCGGAGGTCAGACGCGACACGGCATGTTACCGAAATCAGCCAGCAGGTAATCGGCCGGACGAATTCGATCGTACCGATACCGCCTGTCCGGCGCTGTCCACTCTCTAATCGTAACAGGTCCCACCGTCTCGCCGAAATGCGCGGTGAGGAAGACGGCGTCCAGCGGAGTAGCGGAGCTATTTGGCAGTGCGCAAGGCGACCGCCGTGTGCATAGCTTGCGCGACGCCCTCGACGACACCGTCCCAATCGCCACGTACTCGCTGGCGAAACTGCCGAACCGTCGGGTACCACGGGCTGTCGTCGCGATCGAGCAGCCAACGCCAGCAAGTGTCGAAACGGTTGAGCAGCCAGACCGGCTTCCCCAAGGCGCCGGCCAAATGCACGACTGAGGTATCCACCGTTAAAATCAGGTCGAGTTGCGCGATAATGGCGGCCGTATCGGCAAAGTCCTTCACCTGATCCATGACGTCGAGAATGCCGTGATCTTCGGGCCTGTCACCGGGACGGCGGTCCTTCTGCAGGCTGACAAAGCGTAGTC
>Ga0181519_10003386_pt1 | contig 13151 bp, 9 predicted proteins | sample PEATcosm2014_Bin_26_FD_121102 | JGI IMG/M metagenome (GOLD analysis project Ga0181519, IMG submission 121102) | Peatland microbial communities from MTU Mesocosm Facility, Houghton, MI, USA - PEATcosm2014_Bin02_10_metaG | ecosystem: Environmental > Terrestrial > Soil > Wetlands > Peat | place... | reverse complement strand
AGTTCGAGTTGAAGATATTCGTAACCTTGTGATAGCCCACCGTGTATCCGGCCTGAACTGAGTTGGAGTCGGACGAGCTCTTGCCGCCCAGCTGCGGGAAGATGTTGACGCTGTCCGATGCCGAATCGCTCCAGTTGTAATTCACGTTGATGCTCTGCCGCAGCCCCTGGTTCTGCTGCGACCGCCGTCCCCCGCCACCACCACCGCCGCCGCGCCCAAAGCCGCCCATCGTCGCGTTCTTGCCCAGGCTGCGCATGTAGCGCACTCCCGCCTGTGTCGAATTCGTCTGCGCCGTCGTCAGCAGGTGATAGTTGTAATTGCTGTTCGCGGCTCCGCCGGTCAGGTTCGGTTCGGGATAATACTTGAGCAGCGCTGTCGCCTGCGGTGCGATGCGCGTCGACGGAATCACGTTGGCCATGCCCTTCGACGTGAACTGCTGCAAGGTCGTGGGATCGTAAATCGCCGGCAGCCCTGCGGCAGAGAAATCGCCCGCCCGCTCCGCATCTGTCGGCACCGTTCCATATTCGTCAAGCGGGCTCGATTGGCGGGTTCCGGAAAGAGTCAGAAACAGCGTGTCTTTGCCGCTGGGCTTGGTCAGCGTCGGAATGTACGGCGCGCTCATGAACGTAATGCCGAACCGGTTGCTGCCCGATGGCGGCTGCTCCTGTGTCTGCCCCTGCAGCGAAAACGGCTCCGCGTTCAGCGCCGAATTGGTCCCGTTCCAAAAGATTGCCCCATGCGGCTGGCCGGGATTGAATCCCCGAAAGTTGCCGCGTCCGCCGCCGCCAAATCCTCCGCCGCCAAATCCGCCTCCACCAAATCCACCACCCCCGCCAAATCCTCCGCCGCCAAACAGGCCGCCGCCCTGTCCGCCCGGCAAAAGTCCCTGTGAGCGCGCCGTCTCCATGGCATCGCGAATGCGATCCATATCCAAGCCGGCCAACGGGCTCACCTGCCCAGACTGCCCGCTGATGGCCACCGAATCCCCGCCAAAATCTGAGCTGCTCGCAATCGAAGGCAGAGCCGCGCCTGTCGCTCCACCGGCTCCGTTCGATCCCGCCTGGGTCTCGGTATCGGCCGACAGCGCGTTCACCAGGCTCAGCGTTTGCGCGCCATTTCCCACCAACTGCCTCACCGCTTGCATCGCCGCGGAATCCTGCTCGGTCCCATCCCCGCTTCCCTGCCGTGCCTGTTGCTGCTGTTGCTCCTGCGCGCGCGAAGCCAGCATCAGGTCGAAGTTCACCGCCTGGTCGTGGCTGGTGGCATTCAGCAGCGCTTCCTGCGATCCCGCGGCAAAGGCGGCAAACTGCGTGCGTATCACATACCGCCCGTTCTGTGGAATGGTCAGCGACCATGCGCCGCCGATGTCGGTTGTGGTGGAGTAGCGCTTGCCGGTCAGCGTGTTTTGCGCCGTAACGGTCACGCCCGGCAGCGGGATCTTCCCGCTCATGACAACCCCGTGCAGCTTTCCGCCCGTCACTGTCTGACCGAGCGAGGCCGATGCAGGAGCCGCAGAGGCGCGAGCAGGCGCCAGGCTGTTCGGCGGTTCAGCCGCAGCTTGTGCAGGTGCAGCCGTCTGCCCCCACGCCGCAAAGCTTCCGGCCACAACCATCCCCAACGCTACTGCAACCGTGGCCGCTCGTCGCATCTGCGCTCCCAGGCATTTCCTTCTCGTACTCAGTCAGACGTTCCTCGCGCAACGAAGGTTTACGATCTCAGGTCCCCGCAAGGCCTTCGTAAACACCGAGCCCATCGTAAACCTGAATATCGTAGCCTCGGACATCGTAAAATCGAGTATGGACACGCGCGAAACTTCATCCCGGTCCATCACACTGCAGGAGCTTTCGGTCGCTTCAGCAGAAGAAACACTCGTCCAGGCGCGCGAGCTTTTGCTTGAATACGGGCGGTTTGTTATTGCCCAGCCCGGAGCAGCCCGCTTCTGCTTCGGATCCCTCGAGCGAGAGGCTACGCTCCTGCCGCAGAGCTACCTCGAACAAGGCGGCGGTTGCCTCATTGCCCGCGTTGAAGTCGAGCCCGCCGGGTTTGTTGCGTGGCGCACACTTCCATCCACTGTCTCCCCTCACGCATGGGAACTCAAGCGCCTCTGGGTCCGCCCCGCCGCACGGGGGCTTGCACTCGGCCGCGCACTCACCCAGGCAGTCCTGGACCGAGCCGCCGCCGCGCAGTGCACGGCCGTCTATCTCGATACCGCGCCGGCGTCCATGGCCGCCGCCCACCGGCTCTATCTCGAACTCGGTTTCGAGCCTTGCGCCCCCTACAACGACAATCCGGTGGAAGGACTGGCCTGGCTTAGGAAGCCCCTCTAGCACCGAGGCTCTCCCGCGCTCCTGGCGCACCCTCGCAATCCCCAGTACCCAGATGACTCCAGTGCACAAATTGCACATATTTGTAGTTGCAATTCCATTCCGCGCATGTTAACTATTAAGCCAATAATCATTTGATTGCTGCCATGCAAGTAACCCTCGCGACGGCAGCAGACAGGATTCAGTCCCCCATGAAGATCGGCACTACGATTCGCGCTCATCGTCTGCAGAAGGGCCTGTCCCAGGGAGATATCGAAAAGAAGACCGGTCTCCTGCGCTGCTACCTCTCGCGCGTGGAAAACGGTCATACCGTCCCCTCGCTGGACACACTTTCAAAGATCGCGCTGGCCCTCGATCTGCCCATCGCCCAGTTCTTCGCCGACGACACCTTCGGCCACCAGTTCAACTCTCATAAGCTCACCGATGACGAGCTCCGCTTTCTAACCCAAATCCGCCGCTATTCGTCGAACCTGAACGAGAGCGACCGCAAGCTGCTGCTGGCCATGGTCAAGAAGTTTGCGGCCACCGCCATCCGCTAGCGCCGCATCTCTAGACGTCGTTTCCCAAGTGAAAGATGGGCTCCACGCCATGCCCGCCGCTCAACAGGGCCTGCTCTTCGTGCAGTTCCAGCGGCTTGTAGCTCTGCGCCACATCCATCGCCAGCTGGAAGTACCGCTCGTCTCCGGGCGGAATCGCCGCCGTGATCGGGTGCCCCAGCGTCCAGCGCAATCCCAGCGACGCTTCGTCCGGAAATGCCGCCGGCTGATACCAGCACTTCGGCTGCGGATGGTTCTTCTGCTGGTCTGCTGCCCACACCGTCTTGGCCATCCCCTTCAGAGCCAGGATCCCCATCTGCTTCTCCTGCGCCCGCTTCAGAATCTGCGGCCCGAATCCAGCCTGCGTAAACAGCACCCAGTTCACCGGGAAAAGCACCGTGTCGAAGTTGTAACGGTCCATGGCCGCCAGCGCCGTCTCCGCCGAATGCACCGAGAACCCGATGTAGCGGATCTTCCCTTCTTTCTTTGCCGCCTCCATCGTCTCCATCGCCCCGCCCGGCCCCAGCACCTTGTCCAGGTCCGTCATCTTGGTCAGCGCGTGGAACTGGTAAAGGTCTACATGATCGGTTTTCAGCAGGCGTAGCGACTCTTCAAGCTGCGCTCGCGAGTCGTCCTTCATGCGGCCCTCGGTCTTGCAGGCCAGAAAGCAATTCTTCCTGTAGGGAGCCAGCGCCGGCCCCAGCCGTTCCTGCGCATTGCCGTAGCTGGGCGCCACATCGAAGTAGTTGATGCCCCGATCCACCGCCTCGGCCACGATGTTCGCAGCCGCGCCGGTCTCTTCGTTCATCACAACAATGCCGCCAAAGCCGATGATGGACAGTTGTTCGCCCGTCTTGCCCAGCGTGCGCCTGGCAATCGGGTTGGCCGGCGTTTTTGCCGACACCCTCAGTTGATTTGTGGATGCAACGGCTGCGGCCGTGAGCCCAGCCCGTTTAATGAATTCGCGGCGCTTCACAGGTCTTCCTCCATGGGGTGGAATGAGACGTTCAGCGTACGGAGATATTCTGGCACACCCTGGGCGGATCAGCTGTTCAGAAACTTGATCAGCCCCGCCGGAGGCGTCACATGGTCGATGTAGAAAGCGAACAGCACGAGCACGCCCACCACCATGCCGATGGCAACCCGCAGCCGCCCCTCGAAGACCTTGCGCGGCGAACCGAGCCTTGGAACCATGGGAGCCGCAAACAGCAATCCGCAGGCGAAACCGCCCAGGTGGGCCATATTGTCGATGTTCAGCCCGGAATGGATCAGCATGTTGCCGCCGCTGATCGATAGGCCAAGCACTAGGTTCAGCGCGGCAAAGTAGATGACCGACTTGCGCAGTTTCTTCAATTCCAATGGCGGCACCGGCAACCGGCTCGACTTCAATAGCACAATCAGCGCACCGGCAATCCCGAAAACTGCTCCCGACGCTCCAGCCCCGGCAGGGAAGAACACCCCACCGGCTCCATCGCGGATAGGAAAAAGCCAGTTGATATCCGTGGAGAGCAGATTTCCCGCCGCGCCGGTCAAAATGTACACCGCCAGCACGCCTACCGATCCCATCAGCGGCTCGGCCAGCAGCCCTAGGTTCCACAAGCACCACATATTCGTGGCCAGGTGCAGAATCCCCACGTGCACAAACATGGCGGTGACAATCCGCCACCAGTCGCCGTTAATCAGCACCGACCCCGCGTTATTCGCGCCCCAGTGCATCAACTGATCGGTTGTGGGAGTGCCGATGCTCACCCCGCCCGCCACCATGGCCACAAACACGGCGCAGTTGATCCCCACCAGCAAATACGTCGCCGGTGCGGTCGCCCACGACGGCCGCGGCTTCCGCACCGCTTGCGGCGGCGGAGGCGCTGCGGGGCCCGGAGGTAGAAACTCCGGTTCCGGCATTGGCGAGGAACTTCCCATAAACTAACTCTAAAGCATTTACTCGAACTCTGTAGCATCGCTCATCACAGCCCTCGGAGCCTCGCGCTCCAACCCTCTCAGGAATCACACTCTCCACCCTATGGTTGGATTTACTCTGGAGTTTGGCCGTCGCGTCGCGCGAGAACGCATACCGCATTGCGCGCCGCCATTCAGCAAAAAGAGGGGGAAATCGTGACCGAATTTCAAGCTTCCGCAAAACCCATTCGTAGAGCACTCTTAAGCGTTACCGATAAGACTGGCCTGGTGGAGTTTGCCCAGGCGTTGGCCAGTTTTGGTGTCGAGCTCATCTCAACCGGTGGAACTGCCGCGGCACTGCGTGCGGCGGGTCTTTTGGTCAAGGATATTGGCGAGTTAACCGGCTTCCCCGAAATGCTCAATGGCCGCGTCAAGACCCTCCACCCTCGCGTCCACGGCGGCCTGCTCTATATTCGGGGCAACGCCGAGCACGAAGCCGCTGTCGCCGCCCACGGCATCCAGCCTATCGACATGGTCGTCGTGAACTTGTACGCCTTCGAGAAGACCGCCGCGCAGCCCGGCGTCCCCTTCGGCCATCTCATCGAGAACATTGACATCGGCGGTCCCTCCATGGTCCGCTCCGCCGCCAAGAACTTTGAAGACGTGGCCATCGTCACCCGCGTCTCCGACTATCCCGCCCTCATCCAGGAGATGAAAAGCGCCAACGGCGCCGCATTGAGCCGCGCAACCCGCTGGCGCCTCGCCAAGCAGGCCTTCGCCACCACCGCCGCGTACGACTCAGCGATCGCCAATACGCTGGACGAGATCGTGGATGCCCCATCACCTGACCAAGCCGCGCCGAAGGCGTCTGCCGCACCGCAGATGCCCGCCACCCTCCGCATCAACCTCCCGCTCGCCCAGTCCCTCCGCTACGGCGAAAACCCCCACCAGCGCGCTGCTCTCTACTCGGATGGCTCCGGCCTCGGCGTCGCCGGCTCCGTGCAACTGCAGGGAAAGGAACTCAGCTACAACAATCTCGTCGATCTCGACGCCTGCTGGGAGCTCGTCCAGGAATTTCAAGAGCCCGCCGTCATCATCGTCAAGCACACCAACCCCTGCGGCGCGGCAACCGGCACAACTGTCCTTGAGGCCTATCAGAAGGCCCTGGCTGCCGATCCCGTCTCCGCCTTTGGCGGCGTCATTGGAATCAACCGCACCGTAGACGCTGACGCCGCGGCCGAAATCGCCAAGCTCTTCGTCGAAGCCATTGCCGCGCCCGCGTTCACACCTGAAGCCCGCGAGCGCTTCGCCGCCAAGAAAAATCTCCGCCTCGTCGAAGTCAAGACTGCGCCTGCCCGGACGGTCGTCAAAAACGTCTCCGGCGGATTGTTATTGCAGGACGCCGACACCGGCCGCATCGAGGAGTCTGAACTGAAGGTCGTCACCTGGCGTCCGCCCACACCCGAAGAGATGCGCAGCCTGCTCTTCGCCTGGCGCGTTTGCAAACATGTAAAGTCCAACGCCATCGTCTACGCACGCGACGGCCAGACCATCGGCATCGGCGCCGGCCAGATGAGCCGCGTAGACGCCGCCCGCTTCGGCGCCATGAAAGCCATTCTGCCGTTGCAGGGCTGCGTCGCAGCCTCCGACGCGTTCTTTCCCTTCCCAGACGGCCTTGAGGCCGTAGCTCAGGCCGGCGCAACCGCGGTCATCCAGCCCGGCGGAAGCGTCAAGGATCAGGACGTAATCGACGCCGCAGACCGCCTCGGCCTGGCTATGGTCTTCACCGGCATCCGCCACTTCCGGCATTGAGTCGCCCGAGCATTGAAGAGGTCTATGAAGCTCATCGGCCAAATCTGGTCGCGAATGCGCTCCCAATCCATCGCGCTCGCCCGCCAGATGGACTGGTTCCGCGGCCTTCGCGCCGCCGTCGCTCTCTGCGCCCCGCTCGTCCTCGGTGACCTGGCTGGAATTCCCAACCTCGGCTGGGCCGGGCTGGGCGGTTTTGAGGCCATCCTTTCCGACACCGGCGGGCCCTACCGCAGCCGCCTGTCCTCGCTCGCCACCCTCACGCTGGGCGGCGCGTCCGGGCTCTTCGTCGGCTCGCTCTCCGCCTCCAGTCTCCACTGGGCGATTCCGGTCACCGTCCTCTTTTGCTTCCTGTGGAGCTACCTCGCCGTTCTCGGCCAGCCGTTTACCTCGGCCGGCCCTTTGGTCCAGGTCATCTTCATCTGTGGCATCGGCGCGCCCACCCCCAACTGGCATGTGGCACTGAACTACGCCCTGCTCCTGCTTGCCGGCGGCGCGTGGGCGGCGCTGCTGTCGCTGCTGCTGTGGCCGCTGGACGCATATCGCCCCGCCCGTGCCTCCATCGCCGCATGTTATGAGGAGCTTGCATCCTTCCTTGGCTCCATCACCGAGCTCGCCGCTCGCCAAAGTCAAAATGCGGGCTCGGCACAGGAACCCCGTGCCCCATCTTTTCCGCTTCCTGCTGCGGAAAAGTTGGGAAACCATGAACCTCAAACGTCGTCCGCCCGCATCCGCCAGACCCCAGCCCTCTGGCATCGCCTCGCCCGCCACCACCAATACCGCCTCCGCCGCGCCATCGAACAGGGCTGGCAGGCCGTCGCCTCCATCCGCGCGCGACGCCAATCGGAGACGTTCCAGGGTCACCACCTCGTCGTCCTGCTTGAGCACGCCGACCTGCTCACCGCCCGCACCATCGCGCTGGCCGAGCATCTCGAAGCCCAGGCCGGCTCTGGCGCGGCGGTCTGCTTCGATCGCGGTCTCTCCAGTCTGGCCGATCTGCGCGCCGCCGAGATCTTTGTCGCCAACCTGCTCGTCCGCCGCGGCCAGTCCGCGGTTGCCGCCCAGTCCATGCGCATGAAGATCCAGCGCCTCCCGCACTATCTCCAAACCTGCCTCGACCAGGCCGACGCCGCCACGAGCTTCCTGATCGCCCAGGTCGTTGAGGCTGCTTCCCTGCTTGAAACTCCCATCGAAAGCGCCGCGCTGCTTCGCCTTGGCAAGAGGCCTGCCTTCAAGCGGGTGCCTCGCGCCCCCGGATCTCTCGGGCGCTCGATCGCAGACTCAACCGGACATTTCGGCCACGTCTACGCCCGCCTGGCTGAACTCCGCCGAAGCTGGTACCCCACGCGCGTATTCGAACAGCTTGCCGCCAACTTCAGCACGCGCTCCCTCATCCTCCGCCACGCCGTCCGCGTCGCGCTGGTCTGCGGACTCGATGTAGCCATCGTCCTCCTGTTGCACATCAATCACGGCTACTGGCTGCTGATGACCTCGCTCATCGTTCTCCAGCCGCATGTTTCGGGCACTATGCGCCGCAGCCTTGAGCGCATCGGCGGCACGGTCGCCGGCGGCATTCTCGCCGCCCTGATGGCCGTCGCCCTTCACTCTCAACTCGCCACCGCGGCCGCGCTCTTTCCCGTTGCCCTCCTCGCGCTGGCCATCCTGCCCGTCAGCTACGCCGCCTTTGCCTTCTTTCTTACGCCCACGTTTGTCCTCGCCTGGCTCCCCTATTCAGGAGACTGGCAACTCGCCCTCATCCGCACCGGCAACACCATCGCCGGCGCCCTCATCTCGTTGCTCGCCATGGCTTTCCTCTTCCCCATCTACGAGCGCGACCGCGCACCGCAGTTCCTGCGCGCCTCGCTCGCCGCTGACCGGCGCTACCTGGCCCAGCTCGCCGAAAGCTGGCGAACCCGTTCCCGGCCCGGTTCCGGCTCTGGGCGCCTGCTGGCCAACGCCCGCCGCGCCGCCGGTCTTGCCCACAACGACACGGAGGAGTCCTTGGAACGTCTCCTCGCCGAATCCTGGCCGCGCCGCCTGCCCTTCGCTCGGTTTGTCGCTGCCTTTGTCACCTACCTGCGCCGTTTTGCGCAATCCGTCACCACCCTCGCTGCCATCGATGGCGACTTGGACTGGAAGGCTTCCTTGACCGTACAGGGTCGCCTGGAGCTTCTCGACCGCCGTCTAGCATGGCTGGAAGGACAGACTTCCCTTGAGCCGGCGTCCACACCCTGGCCGGAGCCTGGAATTGCCGCCCTCCAGCCCGCGATCCCGTCCCAGAACCACCCGGGCGAGCGCCAGCTTGAGCGCCTCGAGCGCCAGGCGGAAGTCCTCTACCGCCAGCTTCGCTCTCTTCGCGAGCACGGCTGGCTCCCCGATGCGCCGAAACCCGGCTCTGCCTCCCGCCAATGAACACCGGACGGTGACCATCGGCACACTCCGCCTCCCGGTCGCGTTCTATATTCCTTCGCAAATCGGGAAATCAATCTCGCTGCACTGCGTGCAAGTCCGCGTGTGTTGAGGAGGGTTCGTCATGAAAAGAACCGCCGTCTCGATCGCGTTTATGCTGTCCGCTCTCACGCTGGCCTCCCTGCCGCCTGCCGTCAGAGCTCAGGCCGCAGCCGCGCAGCCCGCTCCGGTCGTCGGCACCTTTGACCGCTCCTCGATCGTGCTCGCCTTCTACCGCTCGCCTCTGTGGGAAGCCATTCTCGCCGACCGGCGGTTCGAGCTGGAGACGGTGAAAGCCGCGAACGACACAGCCAGGGCCAGGGAACTGGAGAAATACGGAGGGGAGAGCCAGGAAAAGGCCATGCAACAGCTTGCCGGAAAAGCTCCCATCGACAATATCCTTGCGGTCATGCGGCCTGAATTCAAGGATCTGACCACCAGGATGAAGCTGTCCGCCATCGTCGATTCCGCTACCGTCGACCCGAAAGCCGCCACCGTGGATGTAACCTCCCTGCTCATGGACTGGCTCAAGGCGACCTCTGAAACCCGCAAGATGGCTGCCGATCTACGCGCCAATCCTCTGGCTGGGAAATAGCCGATTCTAGCCCTCTACATCTGCCGGAACCGTGCCCAACCGTATCCCTGTCTCCGCGCCAAACGCAGAAAATCCCGCATTCCGCCGCCTCTTTGCGACCAATGACAGGTAAAATCGTCTCTACAGTTGGCAGAGTCGACGAAACCGGCTGCCTGGAATGCCTGTTGGCCCTCCGATGCGGCTTGGTTCCCGTTCGGCATGCTGGATAGGCTGGGAATCTCCAGAATGATGAAAACAAAACTCGCTGCATTGCCCAATTGGCTTTCCTTTGCCGCCGCATCGCTTGTTCTGTTGCCGGCTCTCCCTTCCCGCGCCCAGACCACCCCCGTCAAGCCTGCCCTGCCCGCCGCCGCTCCGGCAAATACTGCTGCCGATTCCTCCGCCACGCAGCCCAGCCGCTCTGTGGCCTACTATCACCTGGCGCTGGCAAATATTTATGAGGATGAGGCCCTCGAGAATGGCAATACCGATGCCGCCCGCCTGGCCGTCGACGAGTACAAGTACGCGCTCAATGCCGACCCCAATTCGCCGCAACTGAACGATGGGCTGGCCGATCTCTACTTCCGCACCGGCCACGTGCACGACGCCGAAGTGACCGCCCGCGGCTTGCTCAAAAGCTCGCCCGACGACATCGACGCGCACAAGCTGCTGGGGCGCATCTATCTGCGCCAGCTCAGCGACGCATCGAATGCCGTCTCCTCCACCTCGCCCTCCGGCAACGCACTTGACCTGGCCATCGCCGAGTTTGAAAAGATTGTCGCGCTGCAGCCCAAGGACGTGGAAGACCGCATGGTTCTGGGCCAGCTTTACACCGTCAAGCACGACCCCAAGAAGGCCGAGGAGCAGTTCAAGACCGCCCAGGCCATCGAGCCGGACTCGGAAGAGGTGATCCTCAACCTGGCGCGCCTCTACGCCGAGAGCGGCGACGTCGCTCATGCCGCCAAGGTCATTGAGGCCGTCCCGGTCAGCGACCGCAGCCCCAAGATGGAGGTCGCCCTGGGCGCAGCCTACGACCAGTTGAAGCAGACCAAGGATGCCATTGCCGCCTACCAGCGGGCTTCCGACATGGATCCAGGAGACGCGCACACCCTGGACGCGCTCGGCCAGGCCCTGCTTGCCGACAACCAGCTCGACGAGGCGCTTAAGCAGTTCAAGCAGTTGGCCGAAGCCGATCCCGAGGATACGGAAGCGCTCGTCCACATCGGCGAAATTCAGCGCCGCCAGGGCAAATACGAAGATGCCCTTGCCACCATCCGCAAGGCGCGCAAGCAGGACCCCAACTCACTCGAAGCCGGATACAACGAAGCTCTTGTGCTGGATGTTCTGGGCCGCTTCGACGAGGCCGCCAAAACCTATCAGGACATGGTCGACCTGACCTCGCACGCCAACGGCGCCTACACCAACGAAGAGAAGAATAATCGCGGCTTCTTCCTGGAGCGCCTGGGAGCGGTCTATCACGAAGAGAGCAAGACTGATCTGGCGGTTGCCACCTACCAGAAAATGATCGATATGGGCGGCGACACTGCCGTGCGCGGCTATGAGGGCCAGATAGAGGTTCTGGGCGAAGCCAAGTTGTTCGATCGCGCCACCGAGGTTGCCAAGAAGGCCGTCGACGCCAACCCCAAGGACCTCGATTTGAAGATGATGCTGGCTGGCGCTCTGGTAGAGCAGGGCAAGAGCGAAGATGCCCTCGCCATGGTCAAGGCCCTGCTCGACAATTCCGGGCTTACCCTGAGCAAAGGCCCGCTCGAAAACTCGGAACGAGACCGCCTCGTCTGGCTGAAGCTGGGCCAGTTCTATACCGAAATGCGCCGCTGGAAGGAAGCCGAAGACGCCTACGCCAAGGCCACTCCGCTCTCCACCAAGAAAGAAGACAAGGCCTACCTGCTCTTCCTCAAGGGCGCGCTGTCCGAGCGGCAAAAGCACCTGGAGCCTGCCGAGCAGTTCTTCCGTCAGGCACTCGATCTGGACCCCAACAGCGCCATGACCCTCAACTACCTTGGCTACATGCTGGCCGATAAGGGCGTCCGCCTGTCTGAGGCGCTCAAACTCATCCGCAAGGCAGTTGACCTGGATCCCATGAATGGCGCCTACCTCGATTCGCTGGGCTGGGCCTATTTCAAGCTCGGGCAATACGAAGAGGCCGAGGAGAACCTGCGCCAGGCCGTGGAACGGGACCAGACCGACCCAACCGTACACGATCATCTCGGGGAACTCTACGAGAAGACCGGCCGCATCCGTCTCGCTGCCGCGCAGTGGGAGCTCTCGATCGCCGCATTCGCCAAGTCGTCCCCCGCTGACATCGAGCCCGGCGAAGTGGCCAAGGTGCAGCGCAAGCTTGAAACCGCCCGCGTCAGGCTCGCCAAACAGGACAGCGCCCTCGGCCAGCCCAAACCCGAGTAAGCTGCAGTTGGATGCAATGCCCCGTGCCCCATCCTTTTCGCGGCCTCTGCGAAAAGGATGGGAAACCACAACTCAATCGCATTCATTCGTCAGCACCGGCGAGTCTCCATGCGCGCAAGCGCCGGCCTCCGCAGCGCGGGCGCCTACTGCTTCGTGTCCAGCGGATGCTGCGCATCTTCAAAGAACTGGTTCTGCAGTTTGAGGCTTTCGTTATCCGCCTTGATGGCCTTGATCGCCTCCGCAATCTGGTGCGACCACTCCTTCTGATCGAACTCCCCGAGTTCCTTGTTCCCCGCCGCGCCTTCGCCCGAATAGTGATTGGGAAAACGCGCATACCACCAGATGCCCGTATACACCGAGCCCGGAAGCGCCGACAATCGCTTCTGATCCGCGCCCGACTCCTCCGTGGCCCGATCCATGTGCACCAGATCCGGCCGCGCTATCAGCATCAGCGATGTCTCCGTTTCGCCGGCGTGCATATCCACCTTGGTCTTCTTCGCCGGCCGTCCCTGCACGTTTGTGTTGGGCAGCCCGAAGACATACACCACATGGTCGCGCGGGCTGGCCAGCTGCGCCTGCGCAAACAGCGGCAACAGGCTCTCGTTTCCGCCGTGGCCATTCACAATGACCACCTTCTTGCAGCCGTTACGCGCCATCTCCTTCACCGTCTCCTGCAGCAGCGTCAATTGCGTCGTCAGGCTGTAGGCCACGGTTCCCGGCTGTTGCTGCGCCTCAAAGATCTGTCCGAAGTAGTATTCAGGAAACACCACCGCGTACTCCTGCTTCACGGCGTTCATCACCGCGAACCGCACATCCAGCAAGTCCGTGCCCAGCGGCAGGTGCGGACCGTGCTTTTCGATGATGCCGAACGGCAGGACGCAAACCCCCTGCGACTGGTGAATGGCCTGAATGAAGTCAGGCCCGGTCAGCTCTTCCCATTTTGGCGATAAGCTTTGCTGCGACTGGCAAATTCCTGCTGCGAATACGAGGACAAAGATCGTTACAACCAGGCTGTGCTTGATATGCATGGTCACTCCCTTGGCTCTTGAACCGGAGAATCATACCACTTTCGCCAGCCATGCATGGAAGAAGGTCGAGGGGCAGATTGAAGGCTGTCGGCTTGATTGCAGGCTACGGGCT
>Ga0181519_10003385_pt1 | contig 13152 bp, 12 predicted proteins | sample PEATcosm2014_Bin_26_FD_121102 | JGI IMG/M metagenome (GOLD analysis project Ga0181519, IMG submission 121102) | Peatland microbial communities from MTU Mesocosm Facility, Houghton, MI, USA - PEATcosm2014_Bin02_10_metaG | ecosystem: Environmental > Terrestrial > Soil > Wetlands > Peat | place... | reverse complement strand
CGCTGCCGTCGCATCCGCGGTGAGGGAAACGGGCTTGCTCGTCGGGATGATCATCTCCAGCACGTCGCCGGCAATCCAGGGGGGCGCCGCGGGCGGGACAACGGGCGGCTGGAAGGGGGGCGTTACCGTCGCGTTGATGTCGTAGGTGGAAACCGGCACGCCGAACAGTGCCGTGGCCGGGCCGGTGAATTTGATGGGCAGGGTTCCGGCGACGCTGCCCGTGCCCGGCAATGCGAGCGCCGTAGCCGCCGCATTGTTCACCGTGGCCGCCGAGCTGCAACCCAGGTCGCCCACGAGGCGCGCATCGTGCATGATGGCGTCCAGCCCGAAGCGGCCATCTTCCTGCACGCGCGACAGTGCCGCGTTGCTGCGGTAGGCGCCGCGCGAGCTGATATACAGATAGCCGATGGCGCCCACGAGGAACAAGCCGATGGTGATGCTGATCATCAACTCGATCATCGTCAGGCCCCGCTGGCGCCGTACCGGCGCGGGGCGATGGGTCAGGGGTGCCAGCATGGGGCCGCGCGCCTATTCCGTGGTCAGCACGTAGGAGCCGTTGCCCTGGCCCACCGTGCAGGGCGGGTTCGCGGCGGCCGCCGTGCCCGCCGCGGACCGGATCGCGCGGGTGTCGTCCCAGGTCACGGTGATGACGGTCTCGAGGGGCTGGGCGGGGTTGTTCGTGTTGACCACGGCGCAGCCCGAGGGCAGGCTCTGCAACCGGTACTGCCAGTCGGCAACGAGCGGGGCCACGGCGGCATTGGCCGCCGTGGTGGCGCTGGGCGTGTACTGGCCGTCGTAGCCGTGGGCGGCGGCGGTAGCGGCGTCGGCACGCATGCGGTCGGCCAGATCCTCGGCGAGCATGGCCGCCTGCGAGCGGAACGTGGAGCCCTGGTTGACCTGCATGCCGCGCAACTGCAGCCCGGCAAGGCCCAGCAGGCCGACGCCCAGCAGCACCATGGTGACGAGGATCTCGATCAAGGTAAGGCCGCGGGCGCCGCGCAGCGACGGGGCCGGGCGGGCGTGCCGCGGGATTCGGTGCCGATTTGCGTGCAGGCAGGAGCGCGGGAATTCGATCATCATGGGCTCGCGTCAGAAGTTCGCACAGGTATTGATGGGGTTGCCGGTGTCGTCCAGGGGGATTCCCTGGTTGGCGCCGCTCTTGGCGATATGCGCAACGCTGGCGCGGCCCGAGGGCGAGACGATGACCGCGCGCGACTGGTTGACCGGTGGCTGCGAGGCGTCGACGCAGATCATGAAGATCAAGGTTGGCGGGGGTATGGTCGCCCCCAATACCAGGCGCCCCATCGGATCGAAGCCGACGGGGCCGGCCGCGTTGCTGTAGACCGACAATTGGCCCGGCACTGCCGCGGGTGCCTGCAAGGACACCACCGGCCCGGCGGCGCCGGTCTGGGCCGTGGTGGTCCAGCCGGCATTCCAGAACTGACTGCCCTGCGGATTGCTGACGAGCACGGTTGCATCGGGCGCGCGCACGGCCTCGCTGCGCGCAGTGGCAAGTGATGCCACCAGCTGATTGCTCACCGTGTCGAGCTGGTTGTTCTGGAGGGTTGCGCGCAGGGATGGAACGGCAAGGCTGGCGAGGATGGCGGCCACGGATATCACCACCAGCAGCTCCACCAGCGTGAATCCCGGGCAAGGCGCTTTGCGACGACGAAACCGCACACGAACTCCCGAACGTTTGAAGGGGGGCCGGCCCCGCCACGGCACAGATGCGGCTGACGCGGCCACGGCCACCGGAACCGCAGGCTCCTGTCCCGGGGTGGCCTCGGATTATTTCAACGGAAATGCTTCTCGCCAGTACCGTATGGCTTCTCCGGTCGGTGCGGGCAGACGAACGGAAAAGGCTCGTGGCGCCGGCAACAAGGAACGCCGCCCCGCAGCTGCGCGCGTCCGCATTTGCGGGATGCGGCGGCGATCAGATCGCCTGCGGATCCACCTCGATGCTCCAGCGCAGCACGCCGCGGTTGCCCATCTCGCGCAGCAGGGGCAGCCAGGCTTTCAGGAAGGCGTGCAGGTCGGCGCGGCGGCCGGCCTCTATGAGCAACTGCCCGCGCGACTCGCTCGCCAAGCGTGCCAGTGGCATGGGAACGGCATCGTAAAGGGTGACGCCGGCCACCTGTGGCAGCGCTTCGTGCAGCGCCCGGCAGCGGCGCAGGAAATCCAGGGCCTGTTCGATGGTGCGCGCCGCCGCGGTGAGCAGCGCCTGGTGGACGAAGGGCGGCATGCGTGCCGCGCGCCGCTCGTCGATCTGCTCCGCGGCGAACGACTCGAAACTCTGGCGCGCCAGGGCCGCGAACAGCGGGTGGTGCGGATAGCGCGTCTGGATGAGCACGCGGCTCGCCTGGCCGGCGCGCCCCGCGCGGCCGGCGACCTGCATCAGCACGGCAAAAAGCCGCTCGGGGGCGCGAAAGTCGGCGGCCACAAGCTGTGCATCGGCATTGAGCACGCCCACCGTGGTGACGCGGCGGAAATCGTGCCCCTTGGTGATCATCTGCGTGCCCACGAGAATGTCGACCTCGCCGGCGTGCACGGCATCGAAGGCGGCGCCGGCGCGGCTGGCGCCGCGCGCGCCCTGGGTATTGTCGCGGTCGATGCGGGCAATGCGCGCCTGCGGCCAGAGGCGGCGCAACGATTCCTCGACCCGCTGCGTGCCCTGGCCCACGCCCTGCAGGTCCTGGTTGCCGCAGTCCGGGCAGGCCCCGGGCACCGGCACGTTCCAGCCGCAGTGATGGCAGCGCAGGGCTGCGCCCACCTTGTGGTAGGCCGCGAAAGTGTCGCAACGCGGGCACTTGGACAACCATTCGCAGGCCGCGCAGCGCAGCACCGGGGCAAAGCCGCGCCGGTTGATGAAGACCAGGGCCTGCTCGCCGCGCGCCAGCGTTGCGTCCAGGGCTTCGCGCAGCGGAGCGGCCAGGCCGTTGTCGGCCGGATCGCGCTGCAGGTCGATGGTCTCGATCACGGGGTCGAGGCCGCCGGCGCCCGCACGTTGGGCGAGCGTCAACAGGCGATAGCGCCCGGCCTGTGCAAGATGCCAGCTCTCCAGGGAGGGAGTTGCCGAGCCCAGCACGACGGGCACGCCCTCGAGTTGCGCGCGCTTGACGGCGAGGTCGCGCGCCGAAAAGGGTGCGCCGCCGTGGGCCTTGAACGAGGCATCGTGTTCCTCGTCCACGACGATCAGCCGCAACCTCGGCAGCGACGCGAATACCGCCGTGCGGGTTCCCAGGATGATGCGCGCCCGTCCGTCATGGGCGGCCATCCAGGCCGCCGCGCGCTCGGCGGGCGCAAGGCTGCTGTGAAGGCTGACCACCGGATGGCGCGGGAACCGCTGGCTCAAGCGCGCGTGCAGTTGCGGCGTCAGGTTGATCTCGGGTACCAGGAGCAGCACCTGCGCGCCGTCATTCCCATGCGCCGCGGACCCCGGAGGAGGCGCGGCACCGGCCGGCGCATCGGACTCGGCGTCGGCAAGCAGCATCCGGGCAATGGCGCCCAGGTAGACCTCGGTCTTGCCGCTGCCCGTGACGCCAAAGAGAAGGAAAGGCGCAAACCCGGCGGCTGACGCGATGGCATCGATGGCCGCCTGCTGCTCGGCGCGCAAGGCGGGCGGCAATTGCGCCTCCGGACGATGCACGGCGGCGGCGGGCGGCGTCTCAGCCTTGGCGCGGGCGCGGCGCTGCGAGGGCAGGCGGCGCAGGGCCGGGGGCAATGCCGGCAGGGCCACTTCGCCCCAGGGGAAGTGGTAATACTCCGCCGCGAAGCGGCTCAATTCCAGCCACGCGGGGCTCAGCGCGAGAGCCGATGCGGGGGGGCCCAGGTCGCGCAGCCGCGACGCCGCCACATGACTGTGTGCACTCGTGGCGACGACGATGCCGACGTGCCTGCGCCGGCCAACGGGCACGACGACCATTGCACCGGGTTCGACATGCGTGCCGGCGGGAATCCGATAGTCCAGGGGTTGCGCCACCGGCACGTCGACAATGACCTGCGCAAAGCGCCCGGATTCCGCGGTCGGCTCCAACATCGTGTAGAACTTCAGGATTGGCGCTTAAGCCATTCAATTCGTTGAGAATAAGAAAAGCGGGGCGCGGGGACGGTTCGGGCTGTGGATAACTATGTGGAGAAGTCGTGCGGAAATGCGCTAAGTCCGCGTCGCGCCGGGATTTTGACTGGGATGTAACAACGCCTCGTTTTTAGAAACTATCGACAATTCAATAGCTTACAAGACAAACCGGGAAGTGTGACCCACAAGGTCACGGAAAAGCGCATGAAACCGAGCTCCCGGCGTTTTTGTGCATAAGTCAAGGCTCGGACCGCCCCGGAACAAAAAAAAGTGTGGCGCGAATCACCGTTCGCGCTGTGTGCGCCCACTGACCCCGGGACGGGCCTAAGCCCTGAGCGTGCGACTGTGGGAGTGGACGGTCTCGACCAGGCCATCGACGACTGCCGGATCGGTGAACTGCGAAATGCCATGGCCCAGGTTGAACACATGGCCATCGACGCCGCCGTCGGCGCGCCGGGGCGTGCCAAAGGCATCGAGAACCCGGATGGCCTCGGCGCGCGCCGCCTTTTCGCCGGCGAGCAGCACCATGGGATCGAGATTGCCTTGCAGCGCGCAGCGCGATCCGATGCGCGTCCGCGCCCGTCCCAGATCGACGGTCCAATCCACCCCCACGGCGTCGCAGCCGGTAGCCGCGATGTCCTCGAGCCAGAGCCCGCCGCCCTTCGTGAACGCGATGCACGGCACGCGCTCGCCGTCGTGCTCGCGGATCAGTCCGCGCACGACCTCGGCCATGGGCGCAAGGGAAAAGGCGCGGTAGGCGGCATCGGATAGCGCGCCGCCCCAGGTATCGAAGATCATCACGGCCTGGGCGCCGGCGCGGATCTGGGCGTTCAGGTAATCCGTAACGGCGCGCACATTTACCGCCAGCAGGCGATGCATGAGGTCAGGACGGGTGTAGAGCATGGTCTTGACCATACGGAAGTCGTCGGAACCCCCGCCCTCGACCATGTAGCAGGCGAGCGTCCAGGGACTGCCGGAGAAGCCGATGAGGGGTATGCGGCCCGCCAGCGCTGTGCGGATGGAACGGACGGCATCGGTGACGTAGCGCAAGGACAGTTCCGGATCGGGCGCGGCCAACGCGGCGACGTCGGCCTCGCTGCGCACCGGGCGCTCGAATTTGGGTCCCTCGCCCTCGACGAAGTACAGCCCGAGCCCCATCGCGTCGGGGACGGTGAGTATGTCGGAAAAGAGGATGGCGGCATCCAGCGGATAACGGTCCACCGGCTGCATCGTGACCTCGGTGGCGAGGTCCGGCGATTTGGCCAGCGCCAGGAAACTGCCGGCCCGCCGCCGCGTCGCGTTGTACTCGGGCAGATAGCGGCCGGCCTGCCGCATCAACCAGATCGGCGTGTACTCGGTGGGCTGGCGCAACAGGGCGCGCAGGAAGGTGTCATTGGTGGGTTTCACGAGCGCTCGATGGACGGTTCGAGGCGCGATTCTCGCACGGCATGCGCGATTGCCCGCATGCCGCCGCACAGCGGCGTCGGCTGGCCCGGGCCAGCGCGGCTGATGCGTTGCAATACGAAACAAGGGCGGCTGTGCATCGCGTGCACAGCCGCCCTTTGTTGCCCGAAGGGCAGCGGCGCATCCGCGCCGCCGCGCCTGGGGCTTACTTTGCGGCCGGGGCTGGCGCCGGGGCAGGAGCCGGGGCCGGAGCAGAGGCCGGCGCTGCCGCGTCGGTCTTGGCATCCGTCTTGGCCTTGGACTTGCGCTTGTGCTTGCGCTTGGCCTTGGTATCGGTCTTGGCGGCGTCGGCCGGCTTGGCTTCGGGGGCGGGCGTGGCGGCGGGAGCCGACTTTGCAGGGGCCGCCGGGGTTGCCGCGGGGGCCGGGGTGGTTTGCGCGGCGGCGATGCCGGCGGCAAAGAGCCCCGAAACGAGAACTGCGATCAGTTTTTTCATGGTGCTTTCCAGGAATTGAAGGGAATCAAGGCAGATCAAGCGTGTTGCGGAGTGCCAGCCGCCGCGGATGCCCCGGGGGCCGCTTGCGTAACGCTCAAGCTCGCGATAATAGAACGCGCAAGCCTGGGTTTGCGTTGACGGCCCTCACCCCCGGCCCCTCTCCCGGAGGGAGAGGGGAGCGCGAGCGACGCGTGCGGGGGGCCGGAACGAAAAAGGCGGGCCCGGGTTTCCCCGGGGCCCGCCTTTGAAGAGCGAAAAAACGTCGGCAGACGTTTTTACTTCTTCATTTCGTCTTTCTTGGCGTCGGCCTTCTTGTCGTCCTTCTTCATTTCCTTCTTGGCGTCGGCCTTCTTGTCTTCCTTCTTCATTTCCTTCTTGGCTTCGACCTTCTTGTCTTCCTTCTTCATTTCGTCGGCGTAGGTGACACCGGCGGCGAACATCGAAGCGACCAGCATAGCGAGCAGTTTCTTCATTTTTGCTTCCGTGGAAAGTTAGTTGAGTGTGCAGAGCGTTCGGCCGCCGGATGTGGCGATTGGCACTTGCGCCCTGACCCGATAACGCGGCATCGCCGGAGCAGGTTGACAGGGGTCTTCGAAGTCACCCCCGGGCACCCAGCTTTCTCGGCAACACCGGCCCCCCTCTTGGAGTCCGCACGGCCGGCAAACGCCTTGGCGCCTGCCGCCCACCCGGCCCGGGCGCGGATTATGCACGGAAACAATGTTTTAGCTACGCCCCATCGCCTTAAAGTGCGATGCCGGCGGGTCCTTTTCATTAATGGCCGCTAAGCATCGGCGACGAAGGTCCCTGGCCCGAAAGGGGGACGACCGCAGGGCGCGCTAAATTCGGCCCGATGCATTCCGACCAGGATCCGATCGTCGCCATTGCCACCGCGCCCGGACGCGGCGGCATCGGCATCGTGCGCGTATCGGGGCGCGACCTCGAACCCCTGATTGCCGGCCTCCTCGGCGCCGCGGCTGCAACGCGCCTGCAGCCCCGCCGCGCCCTGCACGCCCGCTTTCTCGACGCCGATGGCCGGGCGCTCGACGAGGGCCTCGCCCTGCTTTTCCCGGCGCCGCACTCCTACACGGGGGAGACGGTGCTCGAACTGCATGGGCATGGCGGGCCTGTGGTGCTGGGGGTCCTGCTGGCGCGCTGCCTGCGGGCGGGCCGCGGCATCGGACTGCGCATCGCCGAGCCGGGCGAATTCACCCGCAGGGCCTTTCTCAACGACCGGCTGGACCTTGCCCAGGCCGAGGCCGTTGCCGACCTCATCGAGGCCGGCACCGCCGCGGCCGCCCGCGGTGCCCTGCGATCGCTCCAGGGCGAATTTTCACGGGCCGCACAGGCGCTTTCGCAGGAAGCAACCGAACTGCGCGCACTCACCGAGGCCACCCTGGATTTTCCCGAGGAGGAGATCGATTTCCTGCGCGCTGCCGATGCCGCCGCCCGCCTCGAGCGGACCATCGCTGCGCTCGAGGACGTGCGCCGGCGTGCGCGCCAGGGCGCCTTGCTGCGCAACGGCCTCCAGCTGGCCCTCGTGGGCGCGCCCAATGTGGGCAAGTCCAGCCTGCTCAATGCACTGGCCGGCGAGGACGTCGCGATCGTCACCGAGCACGCGGGCACCACGCGCGACCGCCTCGAGCGCACCATCGCCATCGAGGGCATCGCCTTCACGGTCATCGACACCGCGGGCCTGCGCGAAACGAGCGATCCGATCGAGAAGATCGGCATTGCGAGGGCCCGCGCGGCTGCCGCCCAGGCCGACGTCGTCGTCGAACTGCAGGACGATTCGGTCCAGGACGGGCTGGGCGGTGGCGAGGCCCCGGCGGCGCCGGGCGCCGCGTGCGCGCCCGAGGCCGGTCCGCCGGCCGGCGGCGTTCGCCTCATCGTGCGCAACAAGATCGACCTGACGGGCAGTCCGGCCGGCGTGCGCGGCGGCCGGGTGTACCTTTCGGCCAGGACCGGCGCCGGCCTGGACGCCCTGCGTGGCCAACTGCTGGAAACGGCGGGCTGGGCCGGGGACGGCGGCGGCGAGGGCGTGTTCCTGGCACGCGAACGCCACCTGCAGGCGCTCGACCGGGCCGCAGCGCACCTCGAATCGGCGCGGGGGCATGCCGCGGCCGGCGCCGCGCGGCTCGAGCTCTTTGCCGAGGATCTGCGGCTTGCCGCCGATGCGCTGGGCGACATAACCGGCGCGGTGTCGTCCGAAGACCTGCTCGGGCAGATCTTCGGGCGTTTTTGCATAGGCAAGTGAGGCGGCCGGCGGCCCGGCATGCCCAAAGGAGAAGCATCATGCGTCAGACCCTGCACGATCTACGCCGCCTGGCGGCCGAGCGCAAGCTGGCCGTGCTCACCTGCTACGACGCGAGCTTCGCCGCGGTGCTCGATGCCGCCGAGGTCGACGCCCTGCTCATCGGCGATTCGCTGGGCATGGTGATCCAGGGCCACGACTCGACCATTCCGGTGACGGTGGCCGATGTGGCCTATCACACGCGGGCCGTCGTGCGCGGCTCGCGCCGCGCCTGGATCATTGCCGACATGCCTTTCGGTTCCTATCAGCAGGGTCCGCAGCAGGCCCTGGCCTGTGCGGTGGAGCTGATGCAGGCGGGCGCACAGATGGTCAAGCTCGAAGGGGGCGCGGAAATGGCGCCCACGATCCGCTTCCTGGTGGAGCGCGGCATACCGGTTTGCGGCCACGTCGGCCTCACGCCCCAGCACGTCAACGCCTTTGGCGGCTACCGCGTCCAGGGACGCGGGGGCGACGCGGCCGCCGTGCAGTCGGCCGCCGCGGCCGTGGAGGACGCCGGTGCCGCCCTGCTGGTGATCGAAGCCGTTCCCGAACCGGTGGCCCGCGCCATCGCCGCGCGCGATCGCTCCCTGACCATCGGCATCGGCGCCAGCGCAGCCTGCCACGGACAGGTGCTCGTGCTGCACGACATGCTGGGCGCCGGTGTCGGCCGCCGGCCGCGCTTCGTGAAGAACTTCCTCGAGGGCGAGGAATCCATCGCGGCGGCTGTCGGCCGATACGTGGCGGACGTGCGCGCCGGCGTCTTCCCGTCCGCCGATCACATATACGCGGACGCACCGCAAAAGCGCTAAGCAGGATCGCCGAGCGCGACGCGCCTTCGAGGGAAACCCGCCTGCGCAAAGGGTGGCGCGGCCGCGGCGAAAGGTGTAATTTTATCGTGCAGTCGATATTGGCCTGCGAATTCCGGCTCTCAAAGCTATAGCTATCCTGCTCCCCACCTCGCGATTTTCTTGCAGCTCCATTGCCACCACCTGCAACTCGCCTGCGTTCGTCCCCCAGCCCCCTGCAGCTCCGTCGCAATGTCCCCCCTCTGCAATCCTGGTCGCGGTGCTTTACCGGTAATCGCTAACCCGTTTGACTCCGATCGCTTGCGCGCCGCGGGCGCCCCCCGCGTTTTTCACTTGTCTGAGGGAAGCGATATGCCGACAGGCTCCGTGAAGTGGTTCAACGAGACCAAGGGTTTTGGGTTCATCAAGCCGGATGACGGCGGCAGTGATGTCTTCGCCCATTACAGCGGGATCAAGTCCAAGGGGTTCCGCACCTTGAAGGAAAACCAGCGCGTCGAATACCAGGTCCAGCAGGGGCAAAAAGGCCCCCAAGCCGTGGAGATCAACGTCCTGGCCTGACGCGCCCTGCGGAATCACCGCAGCCATTGAAGAAGCCGGCGCCCGACCGGCTTTTTTTTGCCGCCGGTTTTTTTCGCGCCGTATACTCGCCGCGGCGACGACAAGAAAACAGATACGGGAGACGCTGGTGGAGTGCAATCCGCAGCGGTCGAGGACGTGGGCCAGCCGGAGCTGATACTCCGGACCGAGGGCCTGGGAAAGGACTTCCGGGGCTTCACGGCTGTCGATGCCGTCGACCTGCGCATCGCCCGCGGCTCCATCCATGCCCTGATCGGCCCCAACGGCGCCGGCAAGACCACCTGTTTCAACCTGCTCACGCGCTCCCTGCCGGTGTCGCGCGGCGCCATCGTCTACAACGGCGTCGACATCACCCGCGCGGCGCCCCAGGACGTGGCGCGGCGCGGCATGGTGCGGTCCTTCCAGATCTCCTCGGTCTTCGCGCAGATGAGCGTGCTGCACAACGTGCGCATCGCCTTGCAGCGGGCCACCGGCCTGAGCTACCAGTTCTGGCGCAGCGGCCGGATCCTGAGCCAGCTCGACGAGCGCGCGCGCGTTCTGCTCGACGCGGTGGGCCTGGGCCAGGATGCCCTGCGGCGCACCGCCGAGCTGCCGTACGGGCGCAAGCGCGCCCTGGAGATCGCCACGACGCTGGCGGCCGAGCCCGAGCTCATGCTGCTCGACGAACCCACCCAGGGCATGGGCCACGAAGACGTCGCCCAGATCACGGCGCTGATCCGCCGCGTGGCCGCGGGGCGCACCGTGCTCATGGTCGAGCACAACATGGGGGTGGTAGCCGGCCTGTGCGACCGCATCACGGTGCTGGCCCGTGGAGCGGTGCTCGCCGAGGGCAGCTACGCGGAGGTTTCCGCCAACACGGCGGTTCGCGAGGCGTACATGGGCGGCAGCGACGCCTCCCTGGACGAGGCTGCGCACTAGCGATGGACGCAGCCATCGCCAACTCGGCGGCGCCAGCGGCGGGCGCGCGCGGCGCCGCCCCGCCGGCCCTGCAGATCCGCGATCTGCACGCCTGGTACGGGGAGTCGCACGTGCTCCACGGCATCGAACTCGACGTGCAGCCGGGCGAAGTCGTTACCCTGCTGGGCCGCAACGGCTCGGGGCGCACCACCACCCTGCGCGCGATCATGGGCCTCACCGGCGCGCGCAGCGGATCCATCCGCATCAATGGCAGCGAATCGATCCGCACGCCCGCGCACCGCATCGCCCACCTGGGGGTCGGCTATTGCCCCGAGGAGCGCGGGATCTTCGCCAGCCTTACCTGCCAGGAGAACCTGCTGCTTCCGCCGCGTGTCGCGGCCGAGGGCGGCATGGCGGTCGACGAGATCCTGGAGATGTTCCCCAACCTGCGCGAGCGTGCCAGCAGCCCGGGCACGCGCCTCTCGGGCGGAGAGCAGCAGATGCTTGCGGTGGCGCGCATCCTGCGCACCGGCGCCCGCATCCTGCTGCTCGACGAGATCTCCGAGGGCCTCGCGCCGGTCATCGTGCGCAAGCTGGCGCAGATGGTGCTGGCCTTGCGGCAGCGCGGTTTTACCATCGTCATGGTCGAGCAGAATTTCCGCTTCGCCGCGCCACTGGCCGACCGTTTTTACGTGCTGGAGCACGGAACCGTGGTGGAAGCGTTTTCGGCTGCGCAATTGCCCGCCCGCACCGAGCGGCTGGCCCAATTGCTCGGCGTCTGATTCTTTGGAGAAGGAGACATAATGAAAAAAAACGCCATCCGCATTGCCACCGCCCTGCTCGGGCTCGCCCTGGCCGCCTCGGCCCATGCCCAGAAGATCAGCGACGGCGTCATCCGCATCGGATTCATCACCGACATGTCGAGCGTCTACTCGGATCTGGACGGCGCCGCGGGCGCCACCGCCATCCAGATGGCCATAGACGACTTCAAGGCGAAGAACCCGGGCTACACGATCGAGCTGCTGACCGCCGATCACCAGAACAAGGCCGACATCGCCTCGTCCAAGGCGCGCGAGTGGTTCGACCAGAAGGGCCTCGACATGCTCATCGGCGGCACCAATTCAGGCACCAGCCTGGCCATGAAGTCCGTCGCCGCCGAGAAGAAGAAACCGTTCATCGCCATCGGCGCGGGCACCTCCAAGCTGACCAATGAGGAGTGCACGCCCTATACCGTGCATTACGCCTACGACACGATCGCCCTGGCCAACGTGACCGGCGGCGCCGTGGTGCGCGCCGGCGGCAAGAGCTGGTATTTCCTGACCGCGGACTACGCCTTCGGCCAGTCCCTCGAAAAGGACACCTCGGCCGTGGTGCTGGCCAACGGCGGCAAGGTGCTCGGTTCGATCCGCCACCCGCTCAATGCCTCCGACTTCTCCTCGTTCATGCTGCAGGCCCAGTCCTCGGGCGCGCAGATCCTGGGCCTGGCCAACGCGGGCGGCGACACCATCAATGCCATCAAGGCCGCCAACGAGTTCGGTGTCACCAATTCCATGAAGCTGGTGGGCCTGCTCATGTTCAATACCGACATCCATACGCTCGGTCTGGCGGCGACCAAGGGCATGTACATGACGGACGGCTGGACCTGGAACCAGTCGCCGGAGGCGCGCGCCTTTGCCAAGCGCTTCTTCGAGAAGGTCAAGCGCATGCCCTCGATGGTGCAGGCCGGCGACTACTCGGCCACCACGCAGTACCTGCAGGCCGTCAAGGCCACCGGCACGGACGACGGCGACGCGATCATGGCCCAGCTCAAGAAGACGCGCATCAACGACATGTTCGCGCAGGACGGCTACATCCGTGCCGACGGCCGCATGATCCACGACATGCGGCTCGTGCAGGTCAAGTCGCCCGAGGAGTCCAAGGAGCCCTGGGATTACGTCAAGCTGGTGGAGGTCGTGCCGGGCGACAAGGCCTACCAGCCCTTGTCCGAATCCAAGTGCCCGCTCGTAAAGAAGTGAGCATGGCTCCGGCGGGCCGGATGACACCACCCGCCTGCGGGACAGGCGCGGCAAGCGGCCAAGGGCTTTCGTGATCGTCGTATTCGGCAAGCCGCTGCCCGTCCTCATGGCCCAGCTCCTGCTGGGCCTGGTCAACGGCTCGTTCTACGCCCTGCTGTCCCTCGGGCTGGCGGTGATCTTCGGCCTGCTCAACGTCATCAATTTCGCGCACGGCGCGCTCTACATGATGGGCGCCATGCTCGCCTGGATCGGCGCCGATGCCCTCGGGCTGGGCTACTGGCCGATGCTCTTTCTCGCGCCGCTCCTGGTGGGCGCCTTCGGCATGCTCTTCGAGCGCCTGCTGCTGCGCCGCCTGTACGGCCTGGACCACCTGTACGGCCTGCTGCTCACGTTCGGCGCCACCCTGCTCATCGAGGGCCTGTTCCGGTCGTTCTTCGGCGCTTCGGGCCAGCCCTATCCGGTGCCCGAATTGCTGCGCGGTTCGGCCAACCTGGGCTTCATGGTGCTGCCGATCTACCGCGCCTGGGTGGTGGCGGTGTCGCTGCTCGTGTGCGTGCTCACCTGGTTCGTCATCGAGCGCACCGCGCTGGGCG
>Ga0181519_10003380_pt1 | contig 13165 bp, 10 predicted proteins | sample PEATcosm2014_Bin_26_FD_121102 | JGI IMG/M metagenome (GOLD analysis project Ga0181519, IMG submission 121102) | Peatland microbial communities from MTU Mesocosm Facility, Houghton, MI, USA - PEATcosm2014_Bin02_10_metaG | ecosystem: Environmental > Terrestrial > Soil > Wetlands > Peat | place... | reverse complement strand
TACCAGCCCGACTTGCGGAAGTTCTGGTAGCGCGTGCTGCGCTCCTGCCCGTCCCAGCGCTGCTCGTCCACCAGCGCAACCGCCGCCAGCAGCGACAGCCGTTCGATGGCAAACGGAATGTGCGCCAGGTCGGCGATCGAGCGGTGCCCGTACTGGAAGTAAAACGTGTTCAAAAACTCTTCCGCGCGCTGCGAGCTGATCTCCGCCAGCGACTCCTTCATGCTCAGCGACGAGCGCGAGTACTTCGCCATCGCATACGCCAGCACCTCCGGGTCCGCGCCCTGAATGGCATAAACGTCGGTCTGCTTCGCGGCAGCGGTGGTTGGTGGAGCGAAAGTCTCGGCGGAGTGCTTCAGGTCGGCGGCGGCTGGCAGTTTGTCGGGCATCACCCTGCAAGGATATTCCATCCGGAGATCCGCGCACTCCAATCCCTGTGGATGAATCGTTCTGGATTCGTATAATGAGGCGGGCAGACGGAAGGAAGACATATGAGTTCACTGGCCGGCAAAGTTGCGTTGGTAACGGGAGCTTCGCAGGGAATCGGGCGCGCGGCTGCGTTGGCGTTGGCAGAGGCGGGCGCGACTGTCGCGCTTTGCGCGCGCAATGAGGCAAAGCTGGCCGAGGTCGCCGCCGAGATTAATGGCGCCGCTGGGCGGGCGGCCGAGGTGGCGGGCGAGATGGACGATGCAGCAGCACTGTGCGGCGGGGCGGCGAGCGCCGGTGTGACGGAGCCGGTTGCTGGGGCGGCGTATGTGTTTGCGCTCGACCTCGGCAGCGAAGAGTCGATCCAGGCTTGCGCCAAGGCCGTCATCGCGCAGTTCGGCAAGGTGGAGATTCTGGTCAACAACGCAGGCATCACGCGCGACACCCTCACTCTGCGCATGAAGCGCAAGGACTGGGACGACGTGCTCGCCACCAACCTCACCGGCGCATTCCTCATGACCCAGGCCGTCATGGGCTCAATGCTGAAGGCGCGCTGGGGACGCATCATCAACATCACCTCGGTTGTCGGCGAGACCGGCCAGGCTGGGCAGGCAAACTACGCCGCGTCGAAGGCCGGCCTCATCGGCCTCACCCGGTCGCTGGCGCGCGAGCTGGCCAGCCGCACAATCACCGTGAACGCCGTCGCGCCGGGATACATTGAGACCGCGATGACCGCCGTTCTGACCGAAGCCCAGCGCGCAGCCATGACCTCGCAGATTCCCCTGGGGCGCGCCGGCACGGACCGCGATATCGCCGCCGCCGTCGCCTTTCTCGCCTCCGAGGAGGCTAGCTACATCACCGGCCATACGCTGGACGTAAACGGCGGAATGTACATGGGATAGTTGCAGGTTGTCAGTTGCAGGTTGCGAGTTGTCGGAGGGATCGTCTTTGTTTTCAACTGAAAACATGCAGCCTGCGACTGACACCTTACTCCAATGCTACTAACTGAACCGTTAGTATTTCCTCTGGTTCAAAACCGGCCTGGGGTTCAAGTAGAACTTCAAGGGAGCTGGCCTAACTGGCTCCCGGTGAACCTTAGCGGGTACGCGAATCGCGGCATCGCACAAAATAGCCATTGACCGGATCGTGCTGAGTGTTTACTTTGTGGCTAATGGCAAACATGCAAACACTTCCCACGCCGCTGAACAGTCTTCCTCCCGTGGCCACCATCGCGATGAGCATTGGGGCCACAATCCGCGCCTATCGACTGCAAAAGGGGATGTCGCAGGGAGACATCGAGAAGCGGACCGGGCTGTTGCGCTGCTATCTGTCGCGGGTGGAGAACGGGCATACAGTACCGTCGCTTGAAACACTGCAGAAGATCGCGTACGCGCTGGATCTGCAACTGGCGCAGTTCTTCTCCGATCAGACGGTCAGCCAGGATATGTCCTCGCTACACCTGGGCGAGGACGAGATTCGCTTCCTCACCCAGATACAGCGCTACTCGGCGCGCCTCTCGGAGAACGACCGCAAGCTGCTGCTGGCCATGGTGCGCAAGTTCGCCCAGACCACGCTGGTGTGAAGGTTCAAGGTTCGAGGTGGGTTCAAGGTGCGAGGATAGGACCATCAGGGATGATGGGCTTTTTCGTTGTTCGTTAATGAATTGTGGCGAAGGACGGACCAACCTGCAACTCGCCTCTACGGCGCGAAGCGGGCGACAAAGTAGCCGAAGAGGGCCAGGACGAGGCATGCGACGGCGAAGGTGACCTTCTGGCGGCTGAGGTAGCGTTCGCGGCCGGCGGTCATGCGCGGGATCAGCGGGACGCCCAGCGCCAATCCGCTCAGAAAGCCTCCAATGTGCGCCGAATTGTCGATGCGAATGCCGACATTGACAATGATCGTGCTGATCCCGATGACCAGGTTGATGAGGGCGAACTTGATGACGCTGCTGCGTAGTCTGCGCAGTTCCTCCCAGGGAAACGGCAAGCGGCGGTTGCTGAGCAGCACAATTAGGATTCCGGCGATGCCGAAGACCGCGCCCGAAGCCCCCGCGCCCACCTGCATCAAATAGCCGGGATCGTGTGTTCTCAGCGTGAAGACGACGTTCCAGGCCATGCTCAGCAGGTTTCCCGCAATCCCCGTAATCATGTACACGGCGACCATTCCGTAGGGCCCGATCAGCGGCTCGCCCAGAATGCCCAGGTTCCATAGGCACCACATGTTGCAGGCGATGTGGAGGAGACCGATATGCACGAACGTTGCGGTCAGCAGGCGATACCACTGGCCGTGCAGCACCAGCCAGGTGACGTTTGCGCCGTAGTGCAGCAGGTCGCCCTCGGTGGGGTCTTTCGGGCTTACGCCGTGGAGGCACATCCAAAGGTAGACGGCGATATTAATGGCCAGCAGAAGGTAGGTTCCGGGCGCGGAGCGTGGATCCCAGACGCCGTACTCGCGCCGCCGCCGCGCCTGCTCGGGCGAGTACGCCTCGGCGGGGGTGGGCTCCTCGGCCGGTACGGTGGAGTTGGCGGGAGGAACAATCTCGCCTTCGAGATGCGATTGCGTGGAAGACATGGCGCTACTTCTACGCTAACTCATTTCCCAGGTCGGCGTGGAGAGAGACAAGGCAAACCACGGATTTGCGCGGAGCAACACGTATTCGCGGAGCAACACGTATTAAAGACAGAGCGCATGGAAAGATCCATGGATTTGCTGTCTGTTGTTGGTTTAATCCGTGACGATCCGTGGTCGTCTTTTCTGTCAGCGGGACGGAAGAGCTCAGGCGGCATTCTTCATGATGTGTTCGCGGATATGCGGCGGGATGCGCTGGATCGCATCCGCCACCAGCCCGGGAATCGGCGTAGCGATAGCGACCAGCACCCACAGAGTCAGCGAGATGACCAGGCCGGCAATGGCCGTTGCCTCCAACGAGATCGTGATCGGGGTGTGGTATAGGTGGCCGTGCAGGCTGCTGCCCAGGTGCGCAATGGCCTCGATGCGGTGCAGCACAGCCGCGGCCAGCAGAAAGGCCATTATCGACAGCGAGCTGACGGAGATCAGCAGTACATCGATGGTGCGCGCCAGATGTTGGCGGTGGCGGCACTGAGCGCACTCCGTGAGATGTTGATCGTAGTCCGTGCGCATCGCGGGCGACAGGCCGGAGATGTCGTATCGCCAGCCGGCCAGAATGTCCCCGATGACCGGGTCTGTGCAGCGCGGTTCGGTCATGCGGCGCGATCTGGAGCTTCGTGAGGAAAAAGTTACCATAATGGTATAGACACCATTTTACTTGACTTGATAGCGCATAACCGGGAAAAGAACACGCTGAACCGGATTCTGTCACAACTGCACAACAACGCGAAGAGACCTGACAGCCGCTCTTTTTATGCGGTCAAAACATTGAATCAACGTAAGTTATAGACATATCGAGTCGATCGGAGCAGCTTGCTGGGCCAGCAGAACGCGGTTGCCCAGCAGCCTCCCCCGCTCCCGGATCGCCTCTTCGGCAGAGAGCAGGGCAAGCTCGGGAGCGTTGTTGGTCTCCGACAGGTGGCCGAGGACGATGTATGTTGCATTGCCATCGTAGTCGCGGCTGAGGAACTCGGCTGTCGCGTGGTTCGAGAGATGCCCGACGCGAGAGAGCACGCGCTGCTTCACCGCCCACGGGTAGGGGCCGTCCTTCAGCATCTCCAGGTCATGGTTGGATTCCAGCAGCAGCACATCGATCCGCTCCAGCGCCCGCTTGACGTTGGGTGGCACATAGCCGAGGTCAGTGGCGATGGCCATCCGGATCGACTCCGAGGATGATTCGAAGACGAAGCCGCATGGGTCGGCCGCGTCGTGCGGAGTGGTGAACGGCGTAATCGACAGGTCCCCGATGGAGAAGTTCGTCCCCGGCTGGAAGTACTCCACCGCAGGCAGGCTGGCCGGATCGCGCTTGGTTGCTGCTTCCGGCGCGTCTTCTTCTTCAGCCTCCGCGGATGCGGCTGCAATCCGGATCGAACCATCCTCCACCGCATCTTGCGCGGCGCGCGCCTCCTTCTCCTTCTGCACGCGTTCCAGCCACTTGGCGTAGGTCATGGTGCTGCGCGGGGTCATCTGCCGCACCCAGGCGCGGTGGGTTGGCTCGGTGAAGTAGACCGGAATGCGCAACCGCCGCGCCAGCACCGAGAGGCCCGCAACGTGGTCCGTATGCTCGTGCGTGATCAGGATGGCGTCCAGCGCGGAGGCGTCTTCGTCGGCCAGCGCCATGCGCTTCAGCAGCTCGCGGCAGCTGAGCCCCGCGTCCACCAGCACCCGCGTCTCGCGGCTAGCGATCACCGTCGCGTTGCCCTTCGAGCCGGATGCAAGAACCGTCATTCGCATACGTCTCAAGATACGCCGATCCGGTGTGGATTAGCGGGCCGTGCGGGCGTGAGACGTGCCGTTACGGATACGGGCCGCGGGCGATCAAGTCCGCAAGCACAACAATCTCAATGCCGTGGCCGCAGCACGTAGATGCGATAGCTGGCGGGAGTCTCTTCGCGGCTCCACCAGCGCGCGGTTCGCGTGGGCGACCACTCGGTCTCGAGCGCGTAGTCCTCAGCCAGAAAGGCCTTAAATGCAGGCCAGCGGTCCAGCTTGCGATAATCTCCCGGCCCATCCACATACAGCGCGCTCGAGACCACGAGCACCTGCGGCGGAGATGCGTTCATCGCGGAGAAAAATCGCTCCCGCGTCTGCCGCACAAACAGAACGTCGTCGGCGCCGAAGAGCGGAAAGTCCACAAGCAGTCCGTTTGCAGGCTCCAGCCTCATGCGGTAGAGAACATTGCCGCAGCCGGAGATTGTGTCGATGCACTGGATGTGACCGGAGAGCCTTTCGCCGCCCAGCGCGTCCAGGTTCTGCTGGAGCGAGGTGATGAAGTCCGTCTCCCACCAGCGATAGCGGTGAACCAGCACGGCGGACTGCGGCGACAAATAGAACCCGCCAATGCAGAGCGCGGCCAGCGCAAGCCATCGTGAGACCTTTGTGCGCCTGAGGGCGGAGATCTGTGCCTGCAAAGCGCGGGTAAAGTCCATGGCCATCAGCGGCAGCAGAAATGCCAGCAGCGTGTAGCGGTAGTAAGGAAATCCGCGCGACTGCACCAGGTACGAGATTAGTCCGAAGAGCGCGCCGCAGCCCAGCGCCACGCGCTCCCAGTCCAGCTCTGCGCGCTCTCCGTTCATCGACGGACGCGCACGGCCCAGCGCCAGCACCCCCAGCCACAGCAGAACCAGAGGCAGCAGCGGAGAGACACTATGCAGCAGCAGGAAGCCGAGCGGGCGATGTCCCAACCCGGAGTAGTAAAGCACCAGTCCGTGAAGGTTGGCCAAGAAAGCGGCAAGCGCCCGCTCCCGCAGCAGAAAAACCAGCGCGACGCCCGGTGCAACCAGATAACCTATAGCGGCAGCCACAACGTATTGCAGCCAATCTCGATTCGGTAATTTGCCCTGCCTGCCGCGCCCGCGCAGCACATGGACAGCCAGCAGAAGCTGCGCCGCAGTCAGCGGCAGCGCGGTGGGCTTAATGGCCAACGCCACGCCGGAGAAGAGTCCGAATGCCGCCGCCGCCCAAGGCCAGTCTCTGCGGATTGCGACAAAGAGGAAGGCCGTTGCGACGGCGAGGCAGACGGCCATCGTCAGGTCGCGCTGCCCACCCTCGGCCAGGCCGTCGCGGCCGTGGACCAGAATGAAGAGGCACGCGGCGAAGAGACCGGCGAGCCAGCCATTGTCCGATCCCACCCACGACGATGAGACCGTCATGGATGGGGCACCCGCGCGGGCACGACGGGTAATTACAAAAAACGACGCGGCAGCGCCGCCCATCAGCGCGAAGTCGAAGAGCCGCCAGCCGAGGTCGCCGTTGCCGAACAGGTGCATCGCCCCCAGCTCAATCAGGTACGAGCCGGGCATGTTCATGTCGCCGATCTCGCGGTACGGGGCCCAGCCGCGCTCAATCAGCCACCCAATGTAGTGGATCAGCGATGCATCGCCCACCAGCGGCCAGCGCCAGCTCCACGCAAAGTAGAGCAGCGCGGAGACGCTGAGGCTAACGGCCAGCGCCACGCGAAAGATGCCTGCACTCCCGTTGCGCAATGCTCTCTCCTTTCGTGTACGAGTCTAAAGGATGCAGGTCCGTATCGACGTGGTCCGGAGTTCGCCATTGGAAGACGGCCAGTCTTTCCGAGTGTTCTATGGGCAGGCGACCAACAGGACAGTGATATTGTCCCGGCCACCCTTTGCGTTGGAGGCCTCTACGAGCGCATGGCAGGCGGTATCGAGCGCGGACTGGATAGCTGTGCCGGGTGTGGCGTAGTTCCGGCGGTCGGCGGCTAGCGCTGCCGGCCCAGCGGTACGGGCCAATATCCGTGCGATCTCCTTGTCCTCCAGCTCGCGGGTGAGGCCGTCGGAGGCGAGCAGGTACAGGTCGCCGGTCTGTGTGGCGTGCGAAGCGATCTCCGGCTCGACCGTCGGCTGCGTGCCAATGGCGCGGGTGATGATGTTGCGCATCGGCGAGGCTGTGGCCTGAACGCGGCTCAGTACTCCGGCGCGCACCTGCTCCTCCACCAGCGAGTGGTCCTCGGTGAGCTGGTGCAGCTCGCCGGAGCGGAAGAGATAGCAACGGCTGTCGCCCACATGCGCAATCCACAACCTGGGGCTTGCTGGCACATCCTCTGTCCGCTGCGCGTCATCATCCCTAAGCAGCGCGACCAGTGTTGTGCCCATGCCGTTCAGGCTGGGAAATTTGCGCGAGTGCCGGTAGACGGCCTGGTTGGCGGCGCGAATGGCCTCTGCGAGCCGCACACGGGGACGAGTTGCGGAGCCGGTTGCCGCCGGCTGCAGTGCGTGGGCGAGGCAGTCCAGAAACGTCTGCGTCGCCAGATGGCTGGCGACCTCACCTCCGGCCGCGCCGCCCATGCCGTCGCAGACCACGAAGACTCCATGCTGAGGCAGTGCGGCGCAGGCGTCCTGGTTGGAGTGGCGCACGCGGCCGCGATCGGAGAGCAGGGCGAACAAGGGGCTCGGCGCAAGGAGTGGGGCGTCCGCCGCCGCCGCCGCTGGGACTTGCGGCTTCGAGCAGTTCAGAGTCGCAGCATCAGCCATTTCGCACCCCGGTTCACCGTAATATGTGCCCGTGAAAACGATACTCCTTGCCGCGCTGGAGTCCAAAGGCCTCGACCCCGGGGTCAGGGCCATTGTTTCAGTTTGCAAAGCGCCGTTCGGGATAGTCTGGAGTGGCAAAGAAAGGGAGACGATTTGAACCGCATCGTGCAGGGCGACAATCTGGAGGCGTTGCAAATGATGGCGACCGGTTCGGTGGCGCTGATCTATATCGACCCGCCATTCAACACCGGGCAGCGGCAGACGCGCCTGCGCATGAAGACGGTGCGCGACGCGACGGGCGACCGCGTCGGCTTCGGAGGGCACAGGTACCGCACGGAGTTGGTGAAGGATGAGTTCAGCAGCCTCGCCGCCGGAGAGGCCGGTTCTGCAAAGCCCGCGGGCTATGCCGACCAGTTCGACGACTTCCTCGGCTTTCTGAGCCCGCGCCTGCTGGAGGCGCATCGCGTGCTCGCGCCCACCGGCAGCCTCTTCTTCCACATCGACTACCGCGAAGTCCACTACTGCAAGGTCATGCTGGACGAGATATTTGGCCGTGATTGTTTTCAGAACGAGATCGTCTGGGCGTATGACTACGGAGCGCGCGCCACCAAACGCTGGCCAGCCAAGCACGACAACATCCTCTGGTACACGCGCGATCCCAAGCGCTACACCTTCAACCTCGACGCGTGCGACCGCATCCCCTACATGGCTCCGGGGTTGGTGGGCGCCGAGAAGGCCGCGCGCGGCAAGACGCCGACCGACGTCTGGTGGCACACCATCGTTCCCACAAATGGCAGGGAGAAGACTGGTTACGCCACTCAGAAGCCGCTGGGAATTCTGGAGCGGATCGTGCGCGTTCACTCCAATCCCGGCGACCTGGTGCTGGACTTCTTCGCCGGCAGCGGCACCACGGGCGAGGCCGCGGCGAAGAACGGTCGCGCCTTCTGCATGGTGGACCAGAGCGCCGAGGCAATAGCGGTGATGGAAAAAAGATTGCATTTGAAGGCTGAGAGGATATGATTTCGCAATCGCGCTTTATGAGGAGAGAACGGTGGCGAGGGCCCGGTTGTTGCTGGCGGAGATGTGTGTTGGATTGTTTGCGCTGATCGGATTCGGGGCGAGCGGTGTTGTAGCTCACGCGCAAGCTCAGGCTTCGGCGACTCAGGTTCAGGCTGCGGCTGCTGGAACGAACGCACCCGTGACTTCAGCCGCGCCGGTGCGGAAGTCTTGCTCGGTGAACTCGACCGCGCCCAACCCCGCGGAGACGGCCCTGAACAAAGGGGACTTCGCCCCAGCGGAGGTTCTCTTTCGCGCCTTGCTGGCGAAGAGTGCCGTCAATGAGGCGGCACACGAGGGGTTTGTGCGCGCGCTGATTGCGCAGAACAAGGTAGACGACGCGGCGAAGGACGCGGAGGCGTGGGGGGCGGCTGAGCCGGCGAGTTCGATGGCTTTGACCGCGCTGGGCGATGTGCGTCTGCGCCAGGGCGATCCGCGCGCGGCATTCGTTCAGTTTCAGAAAGCTGCGCAGGCGGACCTGTGCAATGCGCGCGCCTACTACGGAATTGCCGAGATCGATGGGCTCGCAGGAATGCATGCCTCCAGCAAGCGGATGATCGAGCAGGCATACGCGCTGCACCCCACCGACGACGACATCCATACGGCGTGGATGTGGACGCGGCCACGCAAGGAGCGGTTGGCGCTGCGGGCCGAGTATAACGAGCACAGCGATCAGGTGAGCGAGGAAAATCGCGTGAAGATGAAGGCGAGTCTGGCGAAGGAGTCGCTGTACCATGCGTCGGACTGCAGCATGGCGCCGACCTCGCCGCGCGAGGCGAAGGTGCCGATGGAGGCGGTGACGGATGGGCCGACGCGATTCATCGGCTGGGGACTGGATGTAAAGTTCAACGGCAAGTCGCGGCGGCTACAAATCGACACCGGTGCAAGCGGCATCACAATCTCGCGCGCGGCGGCGATGTTTCTCGGCATCCAGCGCGAGGACGCTACGCAGATAGGAGGCGTCGGCGACAAGGGTATGGTGAAGACCTCGGTGACGCACGTGGCGAGCATCAAGATCGGCGGCATCGAGTTCACCAACTGCCCGGTCGATATTCTGGAGAAGTGGAGCGTGCTGGACTCCGACGGGTTGATCGGTGGCGATGTCTTCGACGCCTCCCTGCTGACGCTCGACTTCCCCAAGCACGAGTTGCGCATCGCACCGCTGCCTCTGCGTCCGGGCGAGACGGAAGCGGATCGAGCGAAGCTGGAAGCGGCGGGGGACGATGCGGTGTTTGAGCCGCACGACCCGTATATTGCGCCGGGAATGGAGAAGTGGCAGCGCATCTATCGCTACAGACATGACCTTCTAATGCCGACTGGGATCGTTGAGACCAAGCGGATAAAGGATGACAGCGCATGGAAGAACAAGCTCTTCATCCTGGATACGGGAGCTGAGTTGAACCTGATCTCCCCGGCCGCGGCCAGAGAGGTGACCAAGGTGTCAGGGGACAGCAGCATGGAGATCCGCGGCATCCAGGGCGAGGTGAACAAGGTCTACGAGGCGGGCAAGTTCACCCTGGCATTCGCCGGCCTGCGGCTGGATTCGCCCAGCATGTCGTCAATCGACACGACTAAGGATTCGCACAATGACGGAGTCGAAGTATCGGGGTTCATCGGCGCGCCGGCACTGACCCAGTTGGTGCTGCACATCGACTATCGCGACAATCTGGTGTGGTGCGAGTACACGCCGAAGAAGTGACTGCGGCGCAAGACACCGAACTCCGTGCAGGCGCAGGCTGCGGGGGCCTGCGGGGTTCGTGTGGGCCGCACGCGTCTATGAAGTTGGAGTTTTTCGCACGGCAGCAGCAGGTATTTTCTGAGTCGCGGACTTTCCATCCGGCGTGCGTTCGAGCGCCATAATGGCGTTGGCCAGCGCGGTGGAGGCGTTCTGGAAGGGTTCGGCGGCGTTGATCAGGCGTTCGGCCTGTTCGTAGTCCCCAGCGTTGATCAGGTTGGCGATGGAGAGCATCTGTTGATGAAACGCCGTGTGCAGGTCGAGCGCAGTTTGGTACTCCGGCGTGCCGCGCAGGTGCAGCGTGTATTTACTGAGCAGCCATTTTCGGGTGGCGTCCTCCTCGGGATGCTGGATGGAGCGGGTGGCGCGTTCGCTCAGCGGCTCGCGCATTCGAGCGGCCAGCAGCAGGGTGATCTTCCATCGCACATGGCTGGCGATGGCGTCGGGCGCGTTCTCGATCGTTTTTGCGATATAAGTCTCGGCGAGCATCATACGACCTCACATCTGTTATCGGAGGATGAGAGAAAAATGTGAGCCGGAGTGGAATCCTGAATGCTCGCGCGTACCGTGCGACTGGGAATGGATGAGGCACGCGGTCCGTCTGCCAGCGCGGGGGTGCAATGCGGAGCGCGAAGCGGCAGAAAATCCCAAACGAAGATTAGAATTCCCTAATTGGGAAAAGTCGGTTAGTCTTCGGCTACCCGGTTCGATACGCGCTGCGTGTTCCCGAAATGGCGCACGCTGAGAACCACGGACTGGGTCTCAGAAACAGGTTTGGGTGGTGTTGCGCGGAAACGCCTCTTGCTGTCGTCTTCTTTTCGTCCGGGAATCATTGCCCGGAAATCAGAGCTTAAAAGGGGAATGGGATGAGTTCTGGACGCGGCTGGCTGAGTTGGGTTGGCTGCTGCGTGGGGGGACTGACCTTCGGGCTGGGTGGGTGCGTGTGGGCGCAGAGTGGAACGGATGGGGCGATCGGCGGGCAGGTGTTGAGTGCTGCGGGCTCGCCGGTGGAGGGGGCGTTGGTGGTAGCGCGCGATCTGGAGACGGGGCTTGCGATACAGGCGCTCTCTGGGTCGAAGGGTGAGTTCCTGGTCGTGCGGCTGCCGGTGGGTGAGTATGAGCTTTCGGTGGAGGAAGCCGGGGTAGAGTTGACGCTTCCGGAGCCGGTGGAGGTGGGGCTGGGTGAGGTGACGGAAGTCGTGGCGCGGATGCGGCCGCCTGTCTCTGGACAGCCGAACTCGCCGAGTGGGACCAGTAGCGGCGGAACGGATTTGGTCGAGGCAGATTTAGCCGCCTTGCCCGTGAATGGCGGCCAGTGGCGCTCGCTGGCGCTGACCGTTGCCGGGGCGAATGACGCGGCGGGCGGGGATGAGGACTCCGCTGGCGTTAGCTTTCGCGGGGTCGCGCTAACCCAGAACAGCACACGAACCGATGGCGCGAGCGGCGACCAGAGCTTCAGCGGAGCGGCGGCGGGCGCGGGCGTGGAGGAGGAGGTCGCGACGGGGTCGGACGCGGTCTACGACCGGGCGTCGGGCGTGGGAAGCGGCGCGGGTTCGGTGGCCGACGGCGGCGAGCGCGCGGGTTCGTCGTATGTCTTCTCGCAGGCGGCGGTGCGCGAGTTTCGCGTACTGGGGCAGGGCGATGCAACGGCCTACGGCTCGGCGCTCTATGGACACGGCGTGGGCGGCGTGGTGACGACGGTCTCGCGCTCGGGGGGGACACGGTTGCATGGGATGGCCTTCTACACGCTGCGCAATAGCGCGTGGGCGGCGGCCAATCCGTTCTCCATTGCGTCGGGCTACGCGGACGGCGTGGTGTCCAGCGCGGTGGTAAAGCCGCAGGACCAGCGGCAGCAGTATGGCGGGAGCATTGGCGGGCCGGTTCCAGGCTTTCTCTCCGGCACCAACGATGGCAGTTGGTCGCGCAGGAACGCGGACCAGAGGCAGCGTCTGTTTTATTTTTATGCGTTCGATGCGCAGCATAGAAATTTTCCTGCAATCTCCGCTCCAGGCTACGCAGGGTTCTATTCGTTGACCGCTAACCAGACAGCGTTGCTGGCCAATCGCGGAGTGACGCCAGCAGAGACCAATACGGCCCTGAATTACCTCTCTAGCCTGACGGGAACCGTCGCCCGGCGTGCGGACCAGACGGTCAACTTCGGGCGCGTGGACTGGCAGCACGGAAGCGGCAGCCGTGTGGTCCTGGAGTACAACCGGGCGCGTTGGAGTTCGCCCGCCGGCGCGCGATCGGAGCCGGTGGTGGACCGCGGCGTGGCCAGCCTGGGATCGAGCTACGGCAAGGTGGACGCAGGCGTGGCGCGCTGGATCCAGTTCATAAGCAGCCGCCTGAGCAACGAGCTGCGCGTGCAGGATGGGCGCCAGTTGCAGTATGAGTCGGCGCAGACGCCGCTCGCGCAGGAGCCGAACATCGGCCCGGGAGGAATGCCGCCGGAGGTCTCCATCGGGCCGCAGGGGCTGGTCTTTGGAACGCCCGCAGCGCTCGGCCAAAAGGCATATCCCGACGAGCGCCGCCTGGAGCTGGCGGACCTCGCGGGCTGGGTGCGCGGACGCCACTTCTTGCAGTTTGGCGGCGACTTCAGCGCGCTCCGCGACTACACCGATTCACTGACCAACGCCGATGGCACCTTCAGCTATGACAGCAGCACGACCACAGCAACGGGCTCGCCGGTAGTATTAGGCGGGCTGGCGAACTGGATTACCGACTACACCTTCAACGTGAACGCGTACCCCAACGGCGGCTGCCCGAACGGTCCGACGCCCCCGTACCCGCAACTGCATTACTTCTGCTTCAGCTCGTACTCGCAGAGCTT